>Ga0184609_10000043_pt1 | contig 33900 bp, 39 predicted proteins | sample PLM1_60_coex_FD_133165 | JGI IMG/M metagenome (GOLD analysis project Ga0184609, IMG submission 133165) | Groundwater sediment microbial communities from an aquifer in East River, Colorado, USA - PLM1_60_coex | ecosystem: Environmental > Terrestrial > Soil > Riparian zone | place: USA: East... | reverse complement strand
GGCCAGGCGGGCGGATACTGTGGGGGTTTGACCGGGGGTGGGAGAAGGATGAGGCGCCGCGACCCACGAGCAGCGCTCGACCTCTACCGGCAGGTGGCCGGCGCCTACGACCTTGCGACCGCCTGGCTCGAGCCCTACCGGCACCGGGCGATCTCGAAGCTGGGCCTCCAGCCGGGCGACGTCGTGCTCGACGTCGGCTGCGGCACCGGGATGAGCTTCGCACCGATCGAGGCGGCCATCGGCCCGCGTGGGCGGCTGGTGGGCATCGAGCAGAGCCCGGAGATGATGGCGCACGCGCGCGAACGCGTCCGTGCGGCGGGATGGGCGAACGCGACCCTGATCGAGGCGCGCGCCGAGGAGGCCGCGATCCCGGTGCAGGCCGACGCGGCGCTGTTCGCCTTCACCCATGACGTGCTGCGCTCGCCCGAGGGGCTCGCCAACGTGCTGGGGAAGGTACGGTCCGGCGGGCGCGTGGCCGCGGCGGGTCCCAAGTGGACGCTGCTCGCCCCGCCACTGAACCCGCTGGTGTGGCAGGTGGCCCGCCGGTTCGTGACGACCTTCGAGGGGTTCTGGCGGCCCTGGACGGAGCTCGAGCGCCTCGTGCCGGGCCTCTCGGTGGAGGAAGCCGTCTTGGGCTGCGTCTACGTCGTCTGGGGACTGCGCCAGCACCCGCGGTTCGCGTGACCGGCGCTTGACACATCAGCCTTCTGCTAAGTATAGTTAGCGCCAGTACCAGCCCCGAGCGACCAAGGAGGCCGCTCGACAAGAGAGGAGGCACCCGATGGCCACCAGCAAGGACAGCGCCAAGGACAGCGCCAAGGACACCGCCGAGGATCTCCAGGCCCAGGTCCTGGACGGGATCCGCAAGAGCCAGGCCGCCGTCATCGAGGGCATGCGCACCTGGACCGAGACGATCCAGCAGCTCGTGCCGCAGCCGGCTTCGTGGCCGCAGGCCGAGCAGCTCCCGACTCCGACCGAGGTCGTCGACTCGGTGTTCGACTTCGCCGCCCAGCTGCTCAACGCCCAGCGCGAGCTCGCCCACAGCGTGCTCGGCGCCACCGCGTCGATCGGCGAGCGGGCGCGTGAGGAGGCCGAGAAGGCCACCCAGTCGGCGCAGAAGACGACCAAGAGCACCTGATCGATGCAGGTCCGTAACCTGATGCAGCAGCCGGTGGTCTCCGTGGGGCCCCACCAGTCCGTGCGCCAGGCCGCCCAGCTGATGCAGGACCACGTGATCGGCTCGGTCATCGTCAAGGAGGGGGACCGCCTGGCCGGCATCCTCACCGAGCGCGACGTGCTGCGCGCGGTGGCCGAGGGCCGCGACCTCGAGCGGACTCCGGTCGCCGAGCTCATGACCAAGAGCCTCGTCACCGCCGGCCCGAACTGGGACGTGGTCGTGGCCGCGACCGTCATGACCTCCCACCGCATCCGCCACCTCGTCGTCCAGGAGCAGGACCGGCTGCTGGGGGTGCTGTCCCTGCGCGACGTGCTGTCGGTGTTCCTGCCCGACCAGGTCCACGAGCAGTAACCTGCCAGGCCGGTCTCACCCAGGCCGTTCTCACCAGATCCCCATGCGAACGGCGCCGAAAGGCGCCGTTCGCATGCTCGATTCCATGCGGACGGGGATCTTCGCCTCCTCAGCGCTCGACCCGATCAGGCTGATGTTCGGCCAGCCGCCAGCCTCAGCCGGCCAGCAGCCGGTCTCAGCCCTCCCGGCCCCGGCGGGTCAGGCCACCCAGGTGGTCTCGCACGGGCGGCACCACCACAACCGCTTCAGCGTCGAGAGCCAGCCCTGGTCCAGCGGCTTGAACGCCCCCGCCGGCTCGCCGCAGAACAGGCACGCCGGTGCGCCGCCGTCCGCGCGGTCCTCGATCCACCCCGTGGTGCTCGCCGTGGCGGCGTGCATCCCCTCCAACCTTGGCGTGCCGTTCACCCTCGCACTCCATGCTCGACAGCTCGTGCTCTGGCGACCCTCGTGCTCTAGCGGCCGGGGGTGTCCGCGGCTCACCCGAGCCTAGCCAGCTCAGGTTGCGGCCGTGTTGTCAGCCGGTGACGGCTGCGTTGCGGGCGACGTGCCGAGGGTCGTCGCCCGTCGCCCGCGAGCTTGGGGTCCATCCCGAGGTCCTGCGGACCTCTGGATCCCGGTCGGTCATCCGGCCGGGATCGACGGCACCCTCCACGAGCAGCCGACGGCACCCTCCACGAGCAGCCGACGGCACCCTCCACGAGCAGCCGACGGCACCCTCCACGACGCAGACGACGGCACCCTCCACGACGCAGACGGCCGCGCACCGGCGCTCGGCTCGACCGGGTCAGCGGCGGCGGACGCGTCGGGCGTCCGGGCCGCGCTCCAGGTCGATCTCGCGCACCAGCCGGTCGACGTTGGCGAGCAGGCTGCCTTGGATGTGCCACAGCTCCGGGTCGGTGCGGGCGTCGACCAGCATCAGCTCGGCGAGGACGTCGCGGTGGGTCCGGGCGATCTCGAGCGCGATCCGCAGGGGTACCGCCTCCCGCGGCGGACCGGCCACGTCGGGAGCGACGAGCTGGCCGAACGCGGCCACCCCGCCGCCCAGCTCGACCAGCAGCCGTCCGAGCGCGACCACGACTTCGGGCTCGGCCCGCCCCTGCGCCTCGATCCTCTCGGCCAGGTCGGTCAGGTCCCGGCAGATCCCGCGTATCTGGACGGCCGCGTGCTCGAGGGCGGCCAGGCCGGCGCGAAGGCTCGAGGTGCCCTCTTCGACCCGCCGCCGGCGCGGGTTCAGCCGCAGGCTCTCCTCGCCCCGGGTCAGGGCGGTCCCTGCCAAGCGGAGCGGGGTGTCCAGCTCGTAGGTGCGTCGCAGCCAGCCGCGGGCCTGGTCGCTCGACCAGTGCTCGGTGAGCTCTTCCCCCATCACGGCGAGCAGCCCGGCCATGTCGTCGGCGAGGTCGCCGACGGCGTTGCCGGCCGGCTGCACGTAGACCGGCGGTCCGAGCAGGACGCTGACCGCGACGCCGGTCACGGCGCCGACCAGCGTTTCCAGGACCCGTCCCGCCGCGGCGGCCTGGGTCTGGCCGGCCACGGCCAGGACCAGCATCGCGCTGATCGGCACCTCGAGCGTCTGCTGGCCCAGACGCAGGAGCTGGCCAACGACCAGCGAGGCGAAGATCGCGATCCCAAGGCTCCACCAGGTCAGGCCCGCCACCTTCGACAGCAGCACGGCGACGAGCACGCCGGCCACGACGCTGCCGACCCGCTCCAGGCTGCTCTTGACCGTCTCGAAGATCGTGAGCTGGGCGACGAGCAGGGCGGTCAGCGGCGCGAGCAGCGGCGGGACCTGGTCACCCACGAGCCACCTGGCGAGCTCGTAGGCGAGGACCGCGGCCAGCGTGGTCTTGGCCGTCCGCCAGCCCGGGGGAGCCCAGCGCCCCCGGTAGGTGGCCCAGGAGGGACGGCCCAGCCGCCGGGAGCGCAGCACGGCCACGTACCGGAGGAGGCGCTCCTTGGTGGCTCCCAGCAGAGAGCGGTGCCAGAAGGCAGGCAGCCGTCCTTGCCGTAGCGGAATTGGGAATCGAGTTGTGTTGGGCATGTTCGGATCAAACCGCCGTTCGGATGGTCAGCTGCTGAGGAGGCCGCGGAGCGCCGTCATCCGGGTGGGATCCGCGACCTGGTGGCACAGGCCGTCGTCACCGCGGCGACATGAGCCCGTCGCCTGCTCGCGACCCGCTCGGTCACCAGCGTTGTGGCAACGCTATCCAGCACAGGTTTCGGCTCCGTTACCAGTCCGTCAAGAGTGCCTCACTCGTGGGAGGCACGCCCGGGCCGCCCACCATCCCGCGGACGTGGCCATCGAGGATGCGCTGAGCAGGGGCGGTCCGCCGGTCATGGTCGGCGCGACACGAGGGAGAACCAGCGACACGAGGGCGAACCAGCATGGCCGAGACCGCCTCCGCCCGGCAGTTCGGACCGGTCGTGCTGGGTAGCACCTGACCGTCTCAGGCGACGGCGGTCTCCAGGACCGGCTCCGGGCGGACTTCGAGGCCCACGCCTGCGTTGAACAGCAGGTGGGTGAGCATGCCGACCGCCGGCCACTGCCCGGGCGCGAACTCGAGGGCGACGGTCTGGCCTCCGTCGGCGTGGTGACGTCGGGACCGCACCGCGCAGCGGAAGGCGACCGCCGCTCCGGGCGCCTCGAGCACCAGCGTCGAGGGGTCGGCTGGGAGCGGGGAGGCGGTGACGACCCGGGCGCCGGTCAGAGACACGTCCCTGGCGGTGCCGGGCACGCCGTCCAACCGCGCCGGCAGCGACACCGGAAAGCGGACGCTGGCCCGCCGCTCGGCGCCATAGCGGATGGCGCGGATCCGGCCGATGGCCGCCGCGACCAGGGCGAGATTGAAGACGAGCCAGCCGGCCGCCGCGAAGGCCGCCGCGGGCACGCCGTAGTGCAGCGGCGTGTGCCCGGTCGCGGTGGCGACGAACCATGTGGCGGCGACGGCCGAGAGCGCGGCGACCGTCCAGAGGACGCGGGGGGCCGGGTTCCGGCGCGGGCTCGTGCCGGTGCGGCCCTTGGGGGTGACCTGGAAGCCAACCGTGCGCCGGGTGAGCAGACGCGTGGTGGCGGCCAGGTTGGAGGGGAGCCGCACCAGGTCGAAGAGGATCGCCAGCCAGAACCGCTGCCATCCCCGGCCGAGCAGCCACAGCGCGAGCTGCTGCAGCGCGAAGGTGGCCGTGAAGGCGGCCGCGAACACGCCGAGCGGGGCCCGGATCGGCACGGCCCCGGTGAGCAGCACGGCCACGGGCAGGAGCAGGTAGCCGAGGGAGCGCCAGGCGTCGAACCAGCCGAGCAGCGTGAACGCGTAGGCCATCCGCTGTGGCAGGGTGAGGCCCGGGATGGTGAGCGGGTTGTCGGCTCGGAGGACCTGCATGGCGCCGGTCCCCCAGCGGTAGCGCTGCAGCAGGTACTGGCCGGCGCCGGAGGCGGCCAGGCCCCTGGCGAGGACCTCGTTGTGGTAGACGGTCCGCCACCCGGCCGCATGGAGCCGGATGGTGGTGTGGATGTCCTCGGTGACGGTGCCGGTGGCGACCCCGCCGACCTGCCTGAGCGGCGCCACCCGCAACAGCGCGTTCGTCCCGCACCAGAAGGCCGCCCGCCAGCGGTTCTTGCCGGCCAGGATGGCCCGGTAGAACAGCGACTGCTCGTTGAACCCGTCCCGGGCCGCCGTGCGGCTGTGCTCGAACGACTCGAGGTTGTAGAAGTCCTGGGGGGTCTGGACCAGGGCGACCCGCGGGTCGTCGAAGTACCCGAGGGTGTTGACGAGGAAGCCGGGCCGTGCCACGTGGTCGGCGTCGAGCACGGCGATGACGTCGGCGTCGACGACCCCCAGGGCGTGATTGAGGTTCCCGGCCTTCGCGTGGCTGCGGTCGCCACGACGCAGGTAGTGGGCGCCGAGGTCGGCGGCCAGCCTGGCGATCTGCTCGCGGCCCCCGTCGTCGAGGACCCAGGTCTGGTGCGCGGGCCGCAACGCGACCGCGGCCGCGATGGTCGGGGCCAGCACCTCGGGCGGCTCGTTCCAGGTCGGGATCAGAACCGCCACCCGCAGCGGGGTCTCGGCGACCGGTCGCGCCCGCGGACCGGCGCGCAGGTCCCACAGCGAGAAGGTGTAGAGCCCCAGCCCGACCGCCGCGTGCAGCTCCAGGACGTACAGTGGGACCGACAGCCACCACACGGCCGGGTCGATGGTGGCCACGGCCCGCCAGGTCAGGTACGCGGCGGTGACGGCCAGGGCGAGCACGGCGATGGCGCGGGCGAGCCGGTCGCGGTCGCCGGATCCTTCCGGAGCGGCGCCATCCGGGAACGAGGGCAGCCGGGGCAGGTCCCCGGTCCGCCGGGCAACCCCGTCGCGCTCGTCCACCTCACCGGCCCTCGATCTCGACGTCGCATCCGAAGTCCAGATCGGCAGCCCTCGGGTCGGGTTGAGCCTGCCAGCCACCCGGGCAGGATCCGACGGGCTGGACGACGACCGGCCTTGGAGGCAAGCGGTCGGCTGCTCCCCGCGATCACGCGGGACCGGCGATCCACAGGATTCGACTCCTGCCAAACGAGGAACAACAGCAAGCAGTCCGCCATCCTCGAAAGTCCTGCCCGCTCACTGCGTCCACCAGCCGCGACCAGTCCCGGTGCTGCACGGCCCCACGCGATTCGGGTGCCTCCGGGGTTCCGGGGAGGTCGCGTCGACGTTGGACGCGGCTGCGCCCGGAAAGGAGTCGTCGTGAACGACATCCCACGTCGTGCACGGATCGGCCGACTGTCGGCGCTGGTTGCGGTGGCTACGCTCGTCGCCGTGGCATGCGCCCCGAGCCAGAGCAACCGGGAGCAAGAAGGCTCGGCCGCCGTCCCGGACAAGATCGTGATCGGTTCCACCCTCCCGTTGACCGGAGCCGAGTCGAAGGCCGGCGGCCGGATGAAGCAGGGGTACGAGCTGGCCGTCGAGCTGGAGAACAAGGACGGCGGCGTCGACGTCGGCGGGAAGAAGGTTCGGGTCGAGCTGAAGCTGCTCGACGACACCACCGACCAGGCCAAGGCGGTGAACCTCGCGCAGCGCCTGATCACCCAGGACAAGGTCAACTTCTTCCTCGGTACCTACTCCACCGCGCTGGTGGAGGCGCAGAGCACCGTCGCCGAGCAGAGCAAGATCCCGTACGTCAACGGCGGCGGCGCGGCGACTTCGATCTATCGCAAGGGCTACACGTGGATCTTCGGGACGCTGGCTCCGGTGGAGAACCTGGCGACCACGGAGATGGAGTGGATCCACCAGCAGCAGGCCGCCGGGAAGCTGGCGAAGCCGGCGAAGGTGGCGATCCTGTGGGAGAACACCTCGCACGGTGAGGACTTCCGCAAGGGGGTCCAGGACTTCGCCAAGGCGCACGCGGCGGATTACAAGACCGTCGTCGACGAGTCGTTCCCCCTCGACGGCAAGGACTTCTCCGCCGTGCTGAGCAAGGTCCGCGGGGCAAAGGTCGACCTGTTCATGGTCGACGCGCACCTGCCCGACTTCATCACCATGCACCGGCAGTACCTGAGCACCAAGATGTGCCACCAGGTCATCACCTACGGTGCCCGGGGCTCGGAGGCCGACGCGCGTGAGGCCCTGGGCCAGGACGGCGTCAGCTACATCCTGTCCGCGGTGTGGTGGAACAAGCAGCTCGGCAGCAAGGGCCTCAACAAGGAGTTCGTCGACGCGTTCAAGGCCAAGCACGACGCCGACCCCGAGTGGTACCAGGCCACCTCCTATGAGGCCGCGCGGGCGCTTCTGACCGCCGTCTCCAAGGCCGGCTCGGTGGACAAGCAGAAGGTCCGCGACGCGCTGTCCGTCCTGGACATCGAGTCGATCCTTCCCGGCAGCAAGCTGAGCTTCCCGCAGGACAAGGGCGGTCAGGCGAGCTACCCGTTCGTCGTGCAGCAGAACCTGCCCGACGGCAGCTCGCCGATCATCCACCCTTCCGAGGTCGCCACCGGTGAGGGCGTCACGCCCAACCCGGGCTGCAAGAGCTGACCGCGCCATGGCAGAGGCCCTCACCCTCGCGGTATCGGCGGTGCTGCTGGCCGGGTTCTACGCGGCCATGGCCTACGGTCTCGGGTTGATCTACGGTGTGCTGCGCATCGTCAACCTGGCGCACGGCGGCATCATCATGGCCGGCGCGTACCTGACGTGGCAGCTGTTCACCAGGTTCCACGTCGACCCGTACCTCGCCATCCCGGTCGTGCTGGTGGTGTTCTTCCTGGTCGGCGTGACGATCTACTACTGCCTCGTGCGGTTCCTGCCGCGGGGCCCGGCCGGGGCCGTGCAGTCCCTGCTGCTGTTGTTCGGCGTCTGGCTCATCATCCGCAACCTCGCCTACCTGCTGTTCACCGGCAACGACCAGGCGATTCGCACGACGTACTCCACGTCGTCGGTGTCGATCCTCGGTGCCAGCTATTCGCTGAACCGGCTCCTCGTGTTCGGCATCTCCTTGGTCGCGCTGATCGCCCTGCACCTGTTCCTCACCCGGACCTACTCGGGCAAGGCGATCCGGGCGGCGGGCCAGAACCTGGAGAGCTGCACGCTCGTGGGCATCAACGTGGAGCGTGTCTACGTCCTGACGTTCGGACTGGGGACCGCGCTCGCGGGGCTCGCCGGGCTGCTGGCGTCGACCCTGTTCGCCTTCAATCCGTCCTTCGGAGCCGGTGAACTGCTCAAGAGCTTCGTGATCATCGTGCTCGGCGGTCTGGGCAGCGTCGTCGGGATCGCCTCCGGCGCGGTCGTCCTGGCATCCGCAGAGGTGTTCTCGATCTATGCCGTACCGTCCTACCTCACCTCCGCGGTCGGGTTCGTGCTGCTGGTGGTGGTGCTCGTGCTGCGCCCCGGTGGGCTGTTCGGGCAGAAGGTGCTGCGATGACCTCGCCTGAACGCGCGCTCAGCAGCGGAGCCGGCGTGCGGGTACGCCTGCCGGTCTGGCTCCCCGGCCGCATCCTGGTCGCCTTCGCCGCGGGCGTGGCGCTGCTGTGGGCGGCGCCGCTCGTGCTGCCGGTGGGGGAGTACACGCACAACGTCGTCGGGCTCACCTTCATGTTCATGGCCGCCGCGCTGGCGTGGAACTGGCTCGGCGGCTACGTCGGGCAGATCAGCTTCGGGCACGCCGCCATGTTCGGCGCCGGCGGTTTCGTGGCGGCCCGGCTGATGCTGACCCTGGGGTTGCCCTTCTGGGTCGCGTGGCTGGCCGGCGGGCTGGTCGCCGGGTGCTACGCGCTGCTGTGGGGACACCCGACGCTGCGCCTGCGGGGTCCGTACTTCTCCATCGCGACCATCGGCGTCGGCGAGGCGACCCGGCTCGTCGCCACCTACTGGTCGGGCTTCACCGGCGGGTCCTCGGGCCTGTCGCTGCCGCTCGGCGGCGGGCCCACCAAGTTCCAGCTCTACTGGTACGGGCTGTACCTGCTGGCCGTGGCGGTCGGGCTGTCGTACTGGCTGCGCAAGTCGCGGATCGGCCTGGCGTTGTTCGCCATCAAGGAGGACGTCGAGGCGGCCGGCGACCTGGGGGTCGACGCCACCCGCTACCAGGATGTCGTCCTGTTCCTCTCCGGGACGATGGTGGGGGTCTGCGGCGGCTTCTACGCCTCCTACCAGACGTTCATCGACCCGCAGGACATGTTCAGCTTCGACCGGTCGATCTCGTTCATCCTCATGGCCGTCATCGGCGGCATCGGCACGATCCTCGGCGCCGCGGCCGGGGCGATCGTGTTCGTCGTCATCCAGGAGTTCCTGCTTGCCAACTACTCCCAGCTCTACCTCGGGCTGTACGGCACGCTGCTCGTCCTGATCATCCTCTTCGAACCGCTCGGCCTGACCGGTCTGCTCATCCGGGTTCGCAAGCTGTTCGGTTACCGGCCGAGGCCCGATATCGCCGCGGGCGGCCTGAAGTCCGCCGCGGTCGGCGTCGATGCGCGAGGAAGCACCGCGGACCAGGGCGTTGCTCCGGTCGAGCAGTCCGCGCCCGGCGAGAGGGGGTCCGCGTGACCGCCATCCTGGTCGGAGAGTCGGTGAGCAAGCACTTCGGCGGCCTCAAGGCCGTCGACCGTGTCGACTTCCACCTCGACGACGGGGAGATCCTCGGGCTCATCGGCCCGAACGGGGCCGGCAAGACCACCCTGTTCTCGGTCGCGGCGGGCTCCATCCCACCCACCGCGGGCCGGGTCCTGCTCGACGGCAGGCAGGTCAGCGGGAAGTCGGCGCATCGTTCGGTACATCTGGGCATCTGCCGTACCCACCAGATCGTGCGGCCCTTCGCCCGGCTGACGGTGCTGGACAACGTCCTGGTCGGGCACCACTACGGGCGGCCCGCGAACGTGCCCGGGGGTGACCCGCACCGCGTCGCCAGGGAGATCCTGGACTTCATCGGGTTGGCGGACCGGGCCGGCCGGTTGCCGGGCGAGCTGACCCTGGCTGGCCGCAAGCGGCTCGAGGTGGCCAGGGCGCTGGCGACCGGCCCGCGGGTGCTGCTGCTCGACGAGGTCGTCGCCGGGCTGAACCCGGTGGAGAGCGCGAGGCTCCTCGACCTGATCCGGGAGATCCGCGGTCGGGGCATCTCGATCATCATGATCGAGCACGTCATGCACGCGGTCATGAGCCTGTCCGACCGGGTCGTCGTCCTGGACCTCGGTCGCAAGATCGCCGAGGGGACGCCGTCGGAGGTCGCGACCGACCCGGTCGTCATCGAGGCCTACCTGGGCAGGGACGAGGACGACGTCCAGCGCCAGCCGGGTGGGGCGGAGGAGCAGCAGCGTGCTTGAGGTCCGCGACATCGACGTCTACTACGGCGACTCCCAGGCGCTGCACGGCGTGAGCCTGTCCGTCGACAAGGGGGAGGTCGTCACCCTGGTCGGCTCCAACGGAGCCGGCAAGACCACGACACTGCGGGCGATCGCAGGCACCCTCCCGATCGCCAGGGGTGAGCTCATCTTCGAGGGCGACTCCCTGCGGAAGGTGCCCGCGCACCAGCGACCCGGGCTGGGGATCGCGCTCGTACCCGAGGGCCGGGACCTGTGGCCACAGCTGACCGTCCTGGAGAACCTGCAGCTCGGCGCGTTCTCCCGGGAGGCGCGCAAGCAGCTCGCCGAGACCCTCGCCTGGGTCTTCGAGCTGTTCCCCCGGCTGCAGGAGCGTGTCAAGCAGCTGGCCGGCAGCATGTCCGGCGGGGAGCAGCAGATGGTGGCGATCGCCCGTGCGCTGATGAGCCGCCCCCGGCTGCTCATGATGGACGAGCCGAGCCTCGGGTTGGCTCCTGTGGTGGTGAGCCAGGTGTTCGCCACGATCCGGCGGCTGCACGGCGAGGGTCTCACCATCCTGCTGGTCGAGCAGAACCTCAAGAAGGCCCTGGAGGTCGCCGACCGGGGGTACGTGGTCGAGACCGGGACGATCTCCCTGCGCGGCACCAGCGCCGAACTGCTGGAGAACCCGGACGTCCGCGCTGCCTACCTGGGCATCTGAACCCGCCGGTCCCTGTCCCTCGCCTGTCCTGCTCGGTAGCCCTGGGGTCTCATCATGCCCCTTGCCGGGTCGGTGGAGCAGCGCCTTCGTACCGCGCAGGTCGCCGGTCCGAGGCCGTCGAGGGGCACAAGGTTCTTGGGTGTCCCAGCACGTGGTATCTTCCCGATTCTGCCGATCAGGACGAGGAGGATTGCGTGTGGGGCTACCGCGACGACTCCGAAGTTGACCTTGACCACATCGGAGAGCTTGCCGCCGCGGCTGGGCTGACGATCGAGGAGTTCCTGCGGAGGGCGGCTGCCGCGCAGGCCCGTCGCAAGGAGCGGCTGCCAGCGTCAACGCTGTACCAGCGGCTCCAGTACGCCGGGGGGCTGCGGCGGCTGGTCAACGGCCTCTACCCGCGCGTGCTGGACGACCCGCTCCTGATGGGCTACTTCAAGCACCTCGACGACCATGGCCTGCAATGGCTGCGCTGGCACATGCTGACGTTCCTGGCCATCGCCACGGGTGGACCGAACAAGTACGAGGGCCGGGAGTTGCACAAGGCGCACGAGCACCTGCACATCGCCGGGGAGGCGTTCGACCGGCTGCTCGAACACCTCCGAGCGACGATGCGGGAGTGTGAGGTCGCACGAGACGATCAGCAGGTGGTGCTGGCGAAGATCACGGACCTGCGGAGTGCGGTCGTGACCTTCGAGTCATGAGGCGGGCGGCGGGATGGCGGAGACTCCCTCTCGGGCTGCAGCTCAGACGGCTGGCCGGTCGCATCGCCGAACTCCTCCAACACGCCGTCCGGGCGGTGTGTCGGCCAGACGGCGGGGAAGTGTGTTGGAACGATGGTTGAAGCGACCGCCAGGCGCCCGATCGGCCCGCATCCCACCGAGCGGGTCAGTGTCCCTGTCATGTACCAGAGCTGGAACCTGATCACCTTCCTGCACTGGCGCTACCCCCCGGCCGAGGTCCAGCGCCTGCTTCCATCGGGGATGGAGGTCGAGACGTTCGAGGGGTCGGCGTGGGTGGGGATGACGCCCTTCCTGCTCGAGAACCTCCGTGCTCCCGGCGTGCCCTCCCTGCCATGGCTCTCCCGGTTCCCCGAGACCAACGTCAGGACGTACGTGCGAGGACCGGACGGACGCGTAGGGATCTGGTTCTTCTCGCTCGACACTCCCCGACTGGCGGCCGTCCTGGCCGCGAGAACGACGTACTTCCTCCCGTACAACTGGGGGAATCTCGACCTCCGGCGCGACGGGGCGAGGATCCGCTACCGCGGGCGGCGGCGGTGGCCGAACGGCGGCCCCGGATACGACGTCACCGTGGAGCTCGGAGAGCCGTTCGGCGACGCGGACCTCAGCGAGTTCGACCACTACCTCACGGCCAGGTGGGTGCTGTTCACCTGCTACGGGCCCGTCCCCGCTGCTGCCTCCGCCGAACACCCGCCCTGGCCGCTGCAGCGGGCGAGCGTACTTGCGGTACGGCAGAACATCATCTTCGCAGCGGGCCTCCCCGAGCCCCACGGGCAACCGCTGGTCCACTTCTCCACTGGGGTGGCCACCCGAATCAGCGCCCCACGGTTGATCCGGCCACCTCGAACTCGCTGAGGCGGCACCAGTGGACGGGGATCGGGCCATGGAAGACCGGGAACGCCGTCGTCGTTCAAGTAGCCGAACGGCCTGGGCGTCCGGGCTGGCCGGGCTCCCCCCGGCAACTGTCGCAATCTGGCCCCACCGTGGCGGCTCGAACCGGCCCCAGCCTCGGCTACCGGTGTGTCCCGTCAGGGGACGCGCTGCCAGATGTCGAGGCTGGTCCGCCTGCTCCGACGTCTCATGCAAGACCTACCATACCGGCATGCCGGGCGCTGCGACCGTGAGGGCGAAGGAGCGCACATGACCGACCCGCAAGCCACGATGGTGAGCCGGACGCAGCGATGACGAGCTCGCCGACAAGCGATGTGCAGCAGGAGGCCCAGCGCATCCAGAGGGTCTATCTCGGGCTGATGCTGCTCAACACGCTGGCGGCGTCGCTCATCTGGGGCATCAACACGCTCTTCCTGCTCGACGCCGGCCTCAGCAACACCGAGGCCTTTGCCGCCAATGCCTTCTTCACCGCCGGCATGGTGCTGTTCGAGGTGCCCACCGGGATCGTCGCCGACACATGGGGGAGGCGGCCCTCGTATCTGCTCGGGTCCCTCACCCTGGCCGTCACGACCCTGCTCTATCTTGCGGCCTGGCAGGCGCACTCCCCGTTCTGGGTGTGGGCCGTCACCTCCTTGTTGCTCGGGCTTGGTTTTACCTTCTTCTCCGGCGCCACCGAGGCCTGGCTGGTGGACGCCCTCACGTTCACCGGCTTCAAGGGAACGCTCGAGTCCGTGTTCGCCAAAGGCCAGGTCGTCGGAGGGATCGCCATGCTCGCCGGCTCGGTGGGGGGTGGCTTCGTCGCGCAGGCCACCAACCTGGGCGTGCCATACGTTCTACGGGCCGTCATCCTGGGAGCGACCTTCGCGGTCGCGTTCTTCCTCATGAAGGACCTGGGCTTCACGCCGAGCCGCGGCCGCCGGCCCCTGCCGTACATGAAGAGCATCCTCAGCGCTTCCCTGAAATACGGGTTGGGCAACCCCGCGGTCAGGTGGGTGATGCTGGCGGCACCGTTCACCGGCGGTGTCGGGATCTACGCTTTTTATGCCATGCAGCCGTATCTGCTGGAACTCTACGGCGACGAGCAGGCCTACGGCGTGGCCGGGCTCGCGGCGGCCATCGTCGCCGGCGCGCAGATCGTCGGCGGGTTCGTCGTGCCGCACCTCGGTCGTGTGTTCCGTCGTCGCACGGCAGTGCTCGCCACGGGCGTGGTCGCGGGCGCTCTCCTGCTCGTTCTCATCGCGCTCACCCCCAACTTCTGGGTGGCCGTGGCGTTGCTCGTGCTCTGGGGACTGATCTTCGCCGCCACCCTCCCGGTGCTCCAGGCGTACCTGAACGGCCTCATACCCTCCGAACAGCGGGCCACGGTGCTGTCGTTCGAATCGCTCATGGACTCGAGCGGGGGCGTGGTGCTCCAGCCCGTGCTCGGCAAGGTGGCCGATGTCTGGAGCTATTCGGTGTCGTACCTGGTTGCCGCGGCCTTTCAGATCGCGGCCGTGCCGTTCATGCTGCTCGCCCGGCGCGAGAACCCCAAGTCCGACGTGATCGACGCCAAGTAGCGCACGGGCTGCTCGCCCGCTGGGACGCGGCCGTCACGATCCCTGGATGCCCGGCCGTACCTCATCCGTAGAGGAGCCTTCCGCGGATTGCTGGCGGGATGAACGAGCACGGCTGCTCGACCGCGATGGTCCGGCTGCATACATCGAGTACCGCGCGATGCGAACTCAGGTCGCGGGCGCGCAGCTGCTCGGCAACGGCGGCGAGGCTGCATGCATCGAGTACCGCGCGATGCGAACTCAGGCCTTGCGCCCGGGTGGAGCTCCGGGACGTCCTCTCGGCCTTTTGTCCTCGCTGGAGGCTCGGACGACCAGTTCCGGCTCGAAGACGAGCTGGCGGTGGCTGTGGCGCCGGTCCCCGGACGTCTCCTCGATGAGCAGCTCCGCTGCGGCCCGCCCCAACTCGTCACGAGGCTGCCGGACCGACGACAGCGGCACGGCGGCGGCGGCGGCGAAGTCGATGTCGTCGTAGCCGACGATCGCGAGGTCGTCGGGGACCCGAAGCTGCCGGCGGGTCATCTCCTGGAGAACGCCCAGCGCGAGCAGGTCGTTGGCGCAGAACGCCGCCGTCGGCCGGCGGTTCGCCGGGAGCTCGGCGATCCGCTCTCCGGCGGCGCGTCCGGACGAGAAGTTGAGCGCCGCCGTCTCCACCCTGACCAGCCCCGCATTCAGGGTCCGCGAGCTGGGCATCCTGGCCGCCCTCGCCTTGGTCGTCGTCATCACCACGGCATACAACTCGCGCTTCCTCAGCGTCCAGAGCGTCCGCGACCTGCTGCTGAACGCCTCCATCATCGCGCTGCTGACCGTCGGCCAGACGCTGGTCGTCATCACCCGCAACGTCGACCTCTCCGTCGGCTCGGTGCTCGGGCTGACGGCGTTCATGACCGGGAACCTGTTCGTCGGCCGCCCTGGCATGCCCGTCGTCGTGGCGGTGCTCGCCGGGCTGCTGGTCGGCGCCGTCTGCGGCGCGGTCAACGGCGCCGTGACGGCGGTCGGCAAGGTGCCGAGCCTGGTCGTCACCCTCGGCACCCTGTACGTCTTCCGCGGCGTCGACTACGCCTGGGCCGGCGGCCGGCAGATCAACGCCGCGGACCTGCCCGACAGCCTGCTCACCCTCGGCAGCGGGCGCTTCCTCGGGATCCCCTATCTCGTGGCGATCACCGTGCTGCTGGTGGCCGTCGCGGCCTACGCGCTGCGCTCCTACCGCACCGGCCGGGAGCTGTACGCGATCGGCTCCAACCCCGACGCCGCGGTGCTCGCCGGCATCCCGGTCGGCCGGCGGCTCTTCGCCGCGTTCGTCCTCAGCGGCGCCGTCGCCGGGCTGGCCGGGGTGCTGTTCACGGCCCGCTACGGGACGGTCGACGCCACCGCCGGCACCGGCTTCGAGCTGCAGGTCATCTCCGCGGTGGTGGTCGGCGGCGTCGCGATCTGCGGCGGCGCGACCGCCACCAGCGGCGGCCAGGCCAACCCGAGCGCCCAGATCAAGCAGGGCCTCAAGGTCGCCTTCCTGCCCAAGCAGCTCAACAACCCGTACTTCACCGTGGCGGACGCTGGGGGCCTGGCGCGGTCAAGGAGTTCGGCGGCGAGGGCAAGGCGGTGGGTCCGTCCGAGGCCAGCGCGTCCTCGCAGGTCTCGTACATCAACACCCTGGCCCAGCAGCGCCAGGACGCGATCGTCATCTCCGCCAACGACCCCAACGCCGTGGTGCCGGCCCTCAAGGCGGCCCAGTCGCAGGGCGTCAAGGTCGTGACCTTCGACTCCGACACCGCGCCCGAGGGACGGCAGGTCTTCGTCAATCAGGCCAGCGCGGAGGACCTCGGCCGCAGCGAGGTGCAGCTGCTCGCCAAGCAGATCAAGAACTCCGGCGAGATCGCGATCCTGTCGGCGACGCCGAACGCCACCAACCAGAACACCTGGATCAAGTTCATGCAGGACGAGCTGAAGAAGCCCGAGTACAAGGACATGAAGCTGGTCAAGGTCGCCTACGGCAACGACGACGACCAGGACTCGTTCCAGCAGACCCAGGGCCTGCTGCAGGCATACCCCAACCTCAAGGGGATCATCTCGCCGACCACGGTGGGCATCGCCGCCGCCGCCCGCTACCTGAGCGGGTCGAACTACAAGGGCAAGGTCGCCCTGACCGGCCTGGGCACGCCCAACCAGATGCGCAAGTTCGTCCAGGACGGCACGGTGCAGGCGTTCGAGCTGTGGGACCCGGGCAAGCTCGGGTACCTGGCCGCGTACGCGGCTGCCGCGCTGGCGTCCGGTCAGATCACCGGCAAGGAAGGCGAGAGCTTCAAGGCCGGGGAGCTGGGTGACTACAAGGTCGACAAGGGCGGCGAGGTGCTCCTCGGCCCACCGCAGGTCTTCGACAAGCAGAACATCGCCCAGTTCGACTTCTAGCGGCACCGCCCCGGGACGCAGGACGCACCGCCGCGTCCCGGGGCTGTCCACCCCGAGGTGACGTGGTGACACGGCGAGTGTGCTTCCTGCTCCAAGTCCGGCCGGACCGGGTGGCCGAGTACCGCAAGCGGCATCTGGCCGTGTGGCCGGAGATGCGGGAGGCGCTGTCAGCAACCGGCTGGCGCAACTACTCGCTGTTCCTGCGGGAGGACGGGCTGCTGGTCGGCTACCTCGAGTGCGAGGACTTCGACGAGGCCCGGGCGGCGATGGACGCCACCGCGGTGAACGCCCGCTGGCAGGCCGAGATGCAGGGACTTTTCGAGGAGCTCGACGGCCAGCGTCCCGACGAGCGGATGCGGCCGCTGCTGGCCGAGCTGCGCCAGGAGCTCGGCCTCGACCCTGACCCGATTGCCGCCTACGGCCGTTCGGGCTACGCCGGGAAGATCGCCGCCGAGCGCGTCGGCGGCCAGCAGGCCGGGTGGGGAGCGTGACACTCGAATGAGCACTCCTCCCCGTCCTGAGGTCCAGGCGCTGCTGGGGCGGTCCAACCGGCTGGGCTCTGACCCGCGCAACACCAACTACGCCGGTGGCAACGCCTCCGCCAAGGGGGAGGTCACCGACCCGGTGACCCGGCGGCCGGTCGAGCTGCTGTGGGTCAAGGGCTCCGGTGGCGACCTGGGCACGCTGGTCGAGGAGGGCCTGGCCGTGCTGCGCCTGGATCGGCTGCGGGCGCTCGTGGACGTCTACCCGGGGGTCGAGCGGGAGGACGAGATGGTGGCCGCGTTCGACTACTGCCTGCACAGTAAGGGCGGCGCGGCCCCGTCGATCGACACGGCCATGCACGGCCTGGTCGACGCCGCGCACGTCGACCATCTCCACCCCGACGCCGGCATCGCGTTGGCCTGTGCGGCCGACGGGGAGGCGTTGACCAAGCAGTGCTTCGGGGACCGGGTGGCCTGGGTGCCGTGGCGGCGGCCCGGGTTCCAGCTCGGCCTGGACGTCGCCGCCGTCCAGCAGGCCAACCCGCAGGCGATCGGGGTGGTGCTGGGTGGCCACGGCACCACCGCCTGGGGCCCGACCTCCGAGGCGTGCGAGGCCCACTCGCTGGAGATCATCCGCACCGCCCAGCGGTTCCTGGACGAGCGCGGCAAGGCCGAGCCGTTCGGGCCGGTGGTCGACGGCCACCAGCCGTTGCCTGAGGCCGGGCGGCATCAGCGGGCGGCGGCGCTGTTCCCGGTGCTGCGCGGCCTGGCGTCCACCGACGCCCCCCAGGTCGGCCACTACACCGACACCGAGGTAGTGCTCGACTTCGTGTCCAGGGACAAGCACCCGGCCCTGGCCGCGCTTGGGACCTCCTGCCCCGACCACTTCCTGCGCACCAAGGTCCGCCCGATGGTGCTGGACCTGCCGCCCACCGCCCCCCTTGAACAGGTCGTCGAGCGGCTGAAGGAGCTGCACGCCGCCTACCGCGTGGACTACCAGGCCTACTACCAGCGCCACGCGACCCCCGACAGCCCGCCCATGCGCGGCGCCGACCCGGCGATCGTGCTGGTGCCCGGGGTCGGGATGTTCTCCTTCGGTCGCGACAAGCAGACCGCCCGGGTGGCCGGCGAGTTCTACGTCAACGCCGTCAACGTGATGCGCGGCGCCGAGGCGGTCTCGACCTACACCCCCATCCCGGAACAGGAACAGTTCCGCATCGAATACTGGACGCTGGAGGAGGCCAAGCTCCAGCGGATGCCCAAAGCCGAGGCCGCTGGCCACCCGGGTCGCCCTCGTGACCGGGGCGGGGTCTGGCATCGGCAGGGCGATCGCGCAGCGGCTGGCCGCCGAGGGCGCCTGCGTGGTCGTGGCCGACCTCGACGCCGGCAACGCCCGCACGGTGGCCGCCGAGCTCGGCGACGCCGACGTCGCCGTCGCGGTGACCGTCGACGTCACCGATGAGGAGCAGGTGGCTGCGGCGTTCCGGCAGGCGACGCTGGCCTTCGGCGGCGTCGACCTGGTCGTCAACAACGCCGGGTTGTCGGTCTCCAAGCCGCTGCTTGAGACCACCACCCGCGACTGGGACCTGCAGCACGACGTCATGGCCAGAGGCTCGTTCCTGGTGTCGCGTGAGGCTGCCAAGGTGATGGTCGAGCAGGGACTGGGCGGCGACATCGTCTACATCGTCAGCAAGAACGCGGTGTTCGCCGGCCCCGACAACCTCGCCTACGGGGCGGCCAAGGCCGACCAGGCCCACCAGGTCCGGCTCCTGGCCGCCGAGCTCGGCGCCCACGGGATCCGCGTCAACGGCATCAACCCCGACGGCGTGGTCCGCGGCTCGGGGATCTTCGCCAAGGGCTGGGGCGCCCAGCGCGCCGCCGTCTACGGCGTGCCAGAGGACAAGCTGGGTGAGCACTACGCCAAGCGGACCCTGCTCAAGCGCGAGGTGCTGCCCACCCACGTCGCCGCCGCGGTGTTCGCGCTGGTCGGCGGCGACCTGTCGCGCACCACCGGCCTGCACGTCCCGGTGGACGCCGGCGTCGCCGCCGGCTTCCTGCGATGACCCTGCGGGGCCGGGGAGACCCCAAGGGGAATGCCCGGTGAGCGGGGGCGTCCACGTCGCCGTCGACCTCGGGGCGTCCAGCGGGCGCGTCATGGTCGGTCGGGTCGGGCCGGCGCGGCTGGAACTCGTCGAGGCCCACCGGTTCCCCAACCAGCCGGTGCGCCTGCCCGACGGGCTGCACTGGGACATCCTTGGGCTGTACCAGGACGTGGTCCAGGGGCTCGGCGCGGCGGTCGGCCACGTCCGGGCCGGGGGCGGGGAGCTGGTCAGTGTGGGCGTGGATTCCTGGGCCATCGACTACGGCCTGCTCGACGCGACCGGCGCCTTGCTCGGCAACCCCTACCACTACCGCGACCGCCGCACCGACGGGGCCGCCGACAAGGTCCACAGGGCGATCCCGTTCGAGACGCTCTACGCGGCCACCGGGCTGCAGTTCCTCCCGTTCACCACCGTCTACCAGCTCGCCGCCGCGCTGGGCACGCCCCAGCTCGAGGCGGCCCGGACCCTGCTGCTCCTGCCCGACCTGCTCGGCTACTGGCTCACCGGCCGGGCCGGCGCCGAGGCGACCAACGCCTCCACCACCGGGCTGCTGGACGTCCGAACGGGCCAGTGGTCGGGCGAGGTGCTGCGGGCGGTCGGGATCCGCCCGGAGCTGCTTCCCCCGCTCCGCCAGCCCGGCGAGGTGGTCGGCCCGGTCCGCGCCGAGGTCGCCGAGGAGACCGGGCTGCCGCCGTCGACGGTCGTGACCGCTGTCGGGTCGCACGACACGGCCTCCGCGGTGGTCGGCGTCCCAGCCGACGGCGACCGCTTCGCCTATGTCTCCTGCGGCACCTGGTCGCTGGTCGGTGTCGAGCTGGACCGCCCGGTCCTGACCGTGGAGAGCCGCGAGGCCAACTTCACCAACGAGGGCGGGGTCGACGGCACGGTCCGCTTCCTGCGCAACGTCATGGGCCTGTGGCTGCTGCAGGAGTCGCTGCGGGTCTGGGAGCGGGCAGGGCTGCCCACCGACCTGCCCACGCTGCTGACTGCGGCCGGGGACCTGCCGACCGGCGGGCCGGTGGTGGATCCGGACGACCCGGCCTTCCTCCCGCCGGGCGACATGCCGGCAAGGCTCAAGGCGGCATGCCGACGGACCGGCCAGCCGGTCCCGACCGGCCAGGCGCAGCTGGTGCGCTGCATCCTGGACAGCCTGGCCGACGCCTACGCCCGGGCTGTCGGCGACGCCGTGCGCCTGTCCGGGCAACAGGTCGAGGTCGTGCACCTGGTCGGCGGCGGGGCCCGCAACGAGCTGCTGTGCCAGCTGGCCGCGGACGCGTGCGGCCTGCCCGTCCTGGCCGGACCGGTGGAGGCGACCGCGCTCGGCAACGTCCTGGTCCAGGCCCGCGCCCACGGGTCCATTCAGGGTGACCTCCAGGCGCTGCGGGCGTTGCTGCGCGCCACCCAGCAGGTCCGCCGCTACGAGCCGACGGCCGGGAGTTGAGCGTGCGCGTCGCCTTGTTCGTGACCTACCTGGTCGACGGCCTGGTTCCGGGCGTCGCCTTGGCCAGCCAGCACAGCTCCTGCCGCGGAGCTGAGCCTTCCGCTTCCCGTGGCCGTGACCGGTTGCCATGCCCATGACGACCTCAACGGCCGCCCCGCCGGTGCGAGGCCAAGAACCAGGCGATGCCTCCTCATACCAGCCCGCGAGCGAGCGCGCACACACCAGACCGGGCTTTCCGCAACACCCTGAGAACGGGTCAACGACATTTGACGAGCCTGCGGGGTCAATGTAGATTGACTTCATGGGTGAGGCGGCTCCGAGCGAGGTGACCGCGGTGGCGGCAGCGACCAGCAGCCAGGACCCGGACGTCGGGCTGGCCGCGGTGGCGGCCCTGCGCGGCCTTGTGGAGGTCCTGGAGGCCCTGCAGGTCGAGAACGCCCGCGCCAAGGGCTGGTCGTGGCAGGCCATCGCGGCCAGGCTCGGCGTCACCAAGCAGGCCGTGCACCACAAGTACGCCGGCGGACGCTTCCGGTTCAGGAGGTAGCGCGAGGTGTTCGAGCGGTTCACCGAGCAGGCCCATCTGGTCCTGGACCTTGCCCGGGACGAGGCCGAGCGGCTCGGCCACCGCTATCTCGGCCCGGAGCACGTCCTGCTCGGTGTCCTCGCCGAGGGCCAGAGTGGGGCCGCGCGGGTCTTGCGGGCCTCTGGAGTGGAGTTGGAGGCGGCGCGTGCCGAGCTGCTCGGTTTGGCAAGGCAGGGGGTGGTGCCCGCTCCGCGACCGAGCGACGCCGAGCTGCTGGGCACGCTCGGGATCGACCTTGACGCGATCCGTCTGAACACCGAACAGACGTTCGGCTTCCAGGCGGTCGGGGAGGCGACCTGGCGGGTGACCCGCCGGCAGGGCTGGCGGGGCGGAAGGGTGGTGTGGACGCCGCTGTGTGGCCCGCCGTTCGTCGCCAAGCGCGCCCTGCACCTGGCCAGCCAGCAGGCGAGCGCGCTCGGCCACGGCGAGGTCGGCCCCGAGCATGTGGTGCTTGGGGTGCTGGAGGATGCTCGCGCGCCGGCGGGCAGGATGACGGCGTCCCGGCGGCACCGGCGGATCACCGCGCACGTCGGGTTGCCCGACGGCTACCACGGTGCGGCCGGGCCGCTGCTCGGGGCGCTCGGGGTGGACCTGGACGAGCTGCGGGATGCCGTTGCTGCCGAGCTTCGGGGGGTCGAGTCGTGAGCAGGCGAGGGCGGCTGGGATTTGTGGTGGCATGCCTGCTGGTGTTCGCGCTGCTTGCCGCCTTCATCACTTGGTCGACGTCCTCGACGGGGCCGTCCGGCAAGACGCCGGCGACGGTGACCCTGGCGCCGGGCGCGACCCGCCCGGCCGGCCTGGACGTGACCGACCTTGACGGCATCGAGCAACTGCAGGCGCGGTTCAACGCCGACAAGGGGGTGCCGCGCCTGGTGCTGGCGCTGGCGCCCACGTGAGGGACGTGTCTTGCGGGCGCCAGGTGGGTGGCTCAGAACATCCTTGAGCGGTACCCGGACGCCAGGCTGCAGGTCTATGTGGTCTGGGTACAGCGGTGGGCAACCGACGCCCGCTCGGAGATCGACGGCGCCGGCATGGTCGACCCGCGGGTGACCCACCTGTGGGACACCGGTAAGGTCATCGGCCGGCCCTTCCTGGATCGATTTGGCGTGAACTTCGGCGGGCTGGACTACGACTTCTTCCTGCTGTTCGACCGCGGTGCCACCTGGGGTCCAAGCCCGCCCCGGCCGGTCAGCTCCGGCGCCACCGTCATCGGCGACAGTGACCGGCTGGCCGAGGGTGCGGCCTCGCTGCTGGGCTGAGCAAGAACCGACTACCGCTGGTCACACCCAGCGGTCACGCTGCGGGGATGGAGCGCTACTGCACCGGCTCGCTGGCCCTGTTCAACCGCATCTTCGCCGTCCTCGACCTGCCGCCCGAGGTCACCGACCACGACGACGCCCGCCCGCTGGAGCGGGTGCGGGGCGCGGTCGGCTTCGACCGGGTCACCTTCGCCTACGCCCCCGGCCTGCGGCCGGCACTACAGGACGTCTCCTTCCAGATCGAGCCGGGGCAGCTGGTGGCCCTGGTCGGCCCGACCGGGGCGGGCAAGTCGACCGCGATGGCGCTGGTGTCCCGCTTCCACGACCCCCAGCAGGGCCGCGTCCTGGTCGACGGCCACGACGTCCGCGAGGTGACGCTGGAGTCGCTGGGCAGCCACATCGGCATCGTGTTCCAGGACACGTTCCTGTTCCACGCCTCGATCGCCGACAACCTGCGCTACGCCCGCCCCGACGCCACCGACGAGGAGCTGATCGCTGCGGCCACCGCCGCCCACCTGCACGAGTTCATCGCTTCCCTGCCGGATGGCTACGACACCGTCGTGGGGGAGCGCGGCCACCGGCTGTCGGGCGGGGAGAAGCAGCGGGTCGCGATCGCCCGGGTGATCCTCAAGGACCCGAGGATCCTGCTGCTGGATGAGGCCACCTCCCACCTGGACACGGTCTCGGAGCAGCTGATCCAGGCCGCCCTCAAGCCGCTGTTCGCCGGGCGGACCACGATCGCGATCGCGCACCGGCTGTCGACGGTGCTGGCCGCCGACCAGATCCTGGTGCTGGACCACGGCCGCCTGGTCGAGCAGGGCACCCACACCGAGCTGCTGGCGGTCGGCGGGTTGTACGCCGAGCTGTACGAGCGCCAGTTCCAGGCCCAGGAACCCACGGTCGCGCAGCTCAGCCGCTGACCGCCACGGTCCTCAGTCGCAACGCGGCGTGCAGCCGCTCAGCTCCGGCCGGCCGCGCGCAGCAGCGCCTCACGGACCCAGCGCTCCTGCGGCTGCCCGGCGAGGTGGTGCTCGTGCCGGTACAGACGGCAGGCTAGCGTGTACTCGCCGAGCGGCTCGCTGCCGGGCTCGACGTCGCGGCCGTCGACTCGCACCGTCGGGGAGCCCGCAAACCGGGCGTGTTCGGCCGCGGCCTGGTTGACGATCAGGGTGGTGCGGAGCTCGGCGTCGATGCCGAGCCCGGCACGGACCCGCTCCACCAGCGCCAACGCCTCCGGGTAGTTCGGGCAGTCCTGGACGTACAGCACCTCGATCACCGGGCGGTGCTCCAGTTGATCCGTCGTCATCACGCAGCTCCCTGTCAACCGGCCGCTGGCCGCACGCCCGCCCATGCTCCCAGCCGGGCGGTTCAGTGGCGCTCCAAGTGGTCGACGGGCCAGAAGACGGCGCAGCCGATCTGGTCGTCGCGGCCGAGCAGCCAGTTGGAGAGGGCCAGCACCTCACACCCAGCGTAGCCGCGCAGCGCCGCCAGCAGCATGGAGGCGCCGTAGAAGATCAGCGCGGCGTCGCTGGTGAACTCCAGGAGATACAGGGCCAGGAACACGGCCAGGTTGAGCGCGTGGCCGACCGGCCCGGTCGCCTGCAGCCGGGTCGGTGTGCGCCGGGCGCGCAGCCACTGCCAGGCAAGCAGCAGGGCCGGGAAGCCCAGCAGGCCGAGCGCCCAGGAGGACAGGTGGAAGCCCCGGGCCAGGTGGCCCTGGAGGACGCTGCCCAGGAGCACGAGCCCCACGAGGACCCGCGCGACGCTCCCGATGGGCCCGATCTGGCGCTTTTGGGTGGTCGGCTGGTTGATGTCGGTCACTGCCACCGCGCTCACCTCTTCATATCGTTGTTGTCTGCCGCCGTCATCTGCTGGCAGGTGGCCCGGCCGGGTCGTGACCAGTTTCCGGGTCGAGCAGGCCGCCGAAGACCCGCCTGGCCGCCTCCACCGCTTCCGCCTGGCCGAGCAGCTCGCCGGCCATGCCCGGATGCGCCGTGCGGTAGGCGTCGGCGTCGTGGGGATCGGCGTGGAAGTTGATGAAGGGGCAGCAGCAGTCGGCGACCGCGCCGTAAGCATCGCCGGCGGCCGTGCCCGCCAGCACCACGGTCGTGGCGGGCTGCCAGCGCCAGGCCCCACCGTGGACCTCGACGGTGATCTGCTGGCCGGTGGTGGGGTCGGTGGAGCTGATCCGAGCGTCGCGGTGGGTCATCTGTGGGATGCCCAAGGCGTCCAGCGCGCACATCGCCTGCACGGTGGGGCCGCCGGCCAGCTCCACCCGGTGCGGGGTGGGCCGTCCGGAGAACGGGTAGGCGACGCTGATGCTGCCGGTCACCGGGTCGGTGTGAACCACGTCGGCGGCGGCCAGGGCGGCAAGCGCCGCCTGCGGGTCGAGATCCAGCTCGGCCGCCAGGCGGGCGACGACGGCGGGGCCGGGTGGGCCAGCGTCGGTGAGGAACGCGCCGAGCAGGCGTCGGTGGAACGCCCGGAGTGCCCTAGGGAGGCCGGCCTGGCGGTCCCGGACGCCACGGGCCGGCAGCCCGAGGCGAGCGAGCCGAGTCTCCAGATCATCCGGCGCAGCAGGCGGATCGGACTGATTGGCGGTCATGCGCGGCTCCCGAGCTGACCACGCGGGTGGCGGCGAATGGCAAGTCAGCGTGGTCCGGGCCACCGTAGACCTTCCCGTACACTGGAAGGTCAAGCCAGGAAGGTCAAGCCAGGAGATGACGATGCGCATCGGTGAGCTCGCCGAGCAGGCGGGCATCTCGACCAAGGCGATCCGCTACTACGAGCAGATCGGCATCCTTGCCCCGCCGGCCCGGACCACCTCGGGCTACCGCACCTACGACCAGACCGCGCTCCGGCGGCTGGGGTTCGTGCGTGCCGCCCAGGCGCTCGGCCTCACCCTCGGTGAGATCCGCCAGATCATCGCCTTCCGCGACGACGGCTCCGCGCCCTGCGCCCACGTCACCGCGCTGCTGCAGCGCCGCGCCGCCGAGCTCGAGCGCCGCATCGTCGAGCTCCAGCAGCTCCGCGGCCACCTCCAGCAGCTCGCCGAGCGGGCCACGACGCTGGATCCAAAGCAGTGCACACCCGAGCGCATCTGCCACGTCATCACCTGAGGCACCGTGCGCATCCGCACTCGGTCGGCTCCGCAAGGCAGCGCTGGATGGTGACCCGGCGGCACGGGCGGAGCAGGTCATGGAGCCCGGCCCGTCGACCATCCGGGCCGACCGTCCCCTGGCCGAGCTGGCCGAGCGGCTCCGCAGCCGCCGGCTGCGCACCGCGATCGTCACCACCCCGCTAGGTGCGCCCTGGCAGGCGGCAAGGTAGAACGACGCTGTTGGGCCTTCGCGGGATCGGGCAGAGGGTTCGTCACCAGTGCTCGTACCCGAAGGCCTTCCTCATGCCAGCCTGACACGCCGCAGCCGGCGGACGTCGATGATCGGATGCCCCTCCTGCCCGTCCACACAGGTTCGTGGACGGGCGCTACACACGCCCTAGCCGCGGGCAGATATCTGCTGCACGGCCCAGCCGTTGCCGTCCGGGTCGCTGAAGAAGACGAACCCGACGTTGTCGAGCGGGTCTCCTACAGGACGCGGGTTCTCGCCCAAGACCTGGACCTCGCTGACCTCCACCCCCCGATCGACGAGCTGGGCACGCGCTTTGTGGATGTCTGAGACCACCAGCTGCAAGCCCTTGAGCGAGCCCGGCGGCATGTCCGGGACGACCCCTTTTCCCACCACGATCGAGCAGCCCGACCCCGGAGGAGTCAGCTGGACGACTCGGTTCTCATCGCTGATCCTGGTGTCGTGGTCCACGTTGAAGCCAAGCTGTTGGGCGTAGAAGGCCTTGGCCCGGTCCACGTCCGACACGGGAACCACGACCACTTCCAGCGTCCAATTCATGATGCATCTCCCTTGCTTTCAACGACGAGCTGGTCAAGCCGCCAGCTCGAAACGGCGTTCTGATCATTCGCTCTCAGCGCGACTGGAGCATCTCGGCGAGCATCTCGGTGAGCCGGTCGTAGCCCTCGGCGACGCCGCGCTCCATGGGGTAGCTGAGCACGATGTCGCGGCCCTCCTGCGATGCATAGAGCAGCGTGCTGGTCAGCGTGGTCTTGCCGTTCTGCTCGACGAGGACGTGGGTGATCAGCGACTCGCCCGGGTACGACTGGTCGTCGAACAACTCGGTGTAGACCAGGCGGTCGGGTGGCAGGATCACGCGGTACACACCGCCCTGGCCCATGTCCGTGCCGTCGGGGCCGCGAGACACGAAGCGCCAGGTGCCGCCAACGCGCAGGTCCACCTCGCAGACGACCAGGTTCCAGCCGCGCGCACCGAACCAGCGCTTGAGCAACTCGGGCTTGGTCAACGCGTCGAAGACCATGCGGCGGGGTGCGTCGAATACCCGCGTCAGCACGATCTCTCTGTCCGTCGGCGTCGTCACCGTCAGGGTTGCGGTGTTGTCCATGCATGACCTCCCGGCCGCCTATCGCTTGCGGCTCGCTTCCTTGGCCTTGAGCTCGTCGAGCAGTGTGTCGAGACGCTGGTAGCTCTCCTCCCAGTAGCTGCGGTAGTTCTCCAGCCAGTCGGCGGCGGCCTTGAGCGGGCGCGCCTCGAGCCGGCACGGCCGCCGCTGCGCGTCGCGGCCGCGCGAGACGAGGCCGGCGCGCTCCAGCACCTTGAGGTGCTTGGACACCGCCGGCTGGCTCATGTCGAACGGCGCGGCCAGCTCCGTCACGGTGGCCTCGCCCGACACCAGCCGGGCAAGGATCGCCCGCCGCGTCGGATCGGCCAGCGCGGCGAACGTCGCGTCGAGCAGGTCCGGGCTCATGCGTCTATAACCTCTTAGTTTCATAACCTATCGGTTTTTAACATGCCCCGCGCAGGCTGTCAAGCGCCATCGCGCGCCGATCGCGCGAGAACTCGGTGCAGCGGTACCGTGCGCCCCTGGCCCGCCACCCCGACCGCAAGCCGACCCCGACCGCCCGAGCCGCATGACCAGGTTCTCAACAGGCTCTGAGGCGTGCAGCCTGACCCGCACCCTGCGGCCGATCAGCCGCACCGGCACCGAGTAGCGGTTGGTCCGCATCGTGATCTGGCTGTAGCGGTCCACCCGCAGGGCCAGCTGCAGGCCCGTCTCGAACGGCTCAGCCGGCAACGGGTTGAGCAGCGGCTGTTCCACCTGAAAGTGCTCACCGACGGTGCGTGGGCGCGTCCCGATGCGGCGGGCATCGTCTTCGGCGTCCCAACGCTCCACCAGCTGGTTCAGCTCCGCCAGGGAGTCGACCTCCGGGACGGGGACCAGGTGGTTGCGGCGAAACCGGCCCACCTCACCCTCCACGCCGGAAGCTCGAAAGTTCAGCCAGAGTGAAGCCGGTGAGGTCGGGAACTCACAGCGATCCTGGCGCTGTGCCGCCAAGGCGCCTCGAGTTGGACCCGTCGAGTTCTCGGCCGATCGGCTACGCCTGCTCCGCGTGCTGCTGGAACCCAGGTCAAGCGCGTGGCGATGCTCGGCATCGACGCGGACCGCTGGCCTCCCGAACGTCTGGGGCGGCACGTCCATCGAGACCGACGGTGCATCCGCCGAGCGGACGTGCTCCGAATGGTCCCCGCAGCCACTCGTTGCCTCTCCCTGGAACGCTGCTCGGACCGCTGTCCTCCCTCGATCTGACCGGCATCGACCGGGTCATCGCCGGTGGGGAGAGCGCCCCCGACCACCGGCCGGTCGACCTCGGCTGGATCCGCGAGATCCGAGATCGCTGCGTCCGCGAACGTCGCCTCTTTTTCAAGCTTCTCTGCACCAACGGCTCGCGTCTTCAAAGCCTCCGATCACGCGGATCTGACACCGCACCCCTGAAGCAGGCGGCCGTCAGCTCGACCCGCATCCGGGAGCAGTTCCCGTTCCTCCTTCAAGGCCGGGGTGTCACTCATGCGGGAGCCGAAGGTGATCCTGCTCACCCGGTGCGAGCAGGTCCACTCTGCCGTCGATCAGGTTGCGGTGCGTCCTGGAGACCTCATCGACCGACGTGACGAGGGATCCACAGCGCCCCACCCGTCACCGCGCCACTCACCCACCCAGATAGTGCAGTCAATGGGGCAGGTTGGGAAACCACAACCTCATCCTCGAGTTCAGAGAAGGTCTGAGGCTACCTGTCTGCGCGTTGCTCCTGCTCCGCGCGACGCAGCTCCCACAGGCGAGGAAAGCGAGCACGAACGGCCAGCTCATCCTTGAGGTCGACACGTTCCCCTGTGGGGTCGAGCCGTCCTTGAGGCTGGCTCCTGGGCGGGTCCTGTCCGGCCACCTCCTGGTAGACCTCATAGCCGGCAATCGGGCCGAGCTCTTCGGCGTCCTCGCTGAGTGCGTTGTCCCTGTCATCAGCGAGGTCCGCAATGCTGTCGGGATCTGCGACCACTCGCTCGAACACGGTGCGGCCGTGGCTGATCAACCAGCCGCGGAAGTCCATGAACGAGTCGTCGCCGACCCAACCCAGCAACAGGCAGGCGGCATCCCAGACCGGCCAGGTGAAGGCCTTCTCGTTGGCCTCATACCAGTGCCCGGAAAAGCTGAGGATCTCCTCGGGTGCAAGAGCAGAGAGCCGCTCGTGCAGCAATCGGACCTGCTCGGCGAAGCCGCCGCCGCTGTCCGCTCGGCAACCCTCAACCACAGCCCAGAATTCGCGTTCGATCACGCGGGAAGGCTACTGGTCAACGCTGTTCCACGCCACTCGCCAGCCGGACCCACCTCCTCTGCCAGCTCATCCGGGATCTCAGAACCGCAAAGGCAACCCGGAAGATCACGTTGCGTGGTTCAGCGGAGCCACGAGCGGTGCAGGCGCTGCTCGCCCAAGGCAAGGGCATCAAGGCGATCGGGTGGTGACCGGGCCGCCGGTGGCTGCTTTGGCGATGCGCACGTAGGCCAAGGCGGAGGTGGGGTCTACGTCATAGAACCGCGCGAGCCGCAGGGGGTCCAGGGAGGCCTCGGCCTCGGCCTGCAATCGGCTGCGACGCAGCTGCCGCGACCCGACCTTGTGGGCCTGCAGGATGGCCTTGAAGTAGCCGGGCGCGACCGGACCATCGCCGTAGTGGCTGGTGGCCGCGATGAACAGGTGTGGGTTGGTCGTGTTCGGCCAGCGCTGCTGACGCGCGAGCAGCCAGTCGCGCAGCGCGGTCAGGGTGAGCGCGTCCAGGCGGCGTCGCCGGCCGTTGACCTGCAGCGTGCCGCGGCCCAGGTCGACGTCGTCAACGGTCAGGTGTCGGAGCCGGTGGGCGGGGATGGCGTGCACGCCGATCAGCAGCAACGCGATCCGATCCTGCGCGCGGTCGGCGCCGGCCAGCAGCTCGGCGAGCGCCTGCGGGGGCAGCGCTGGCGCGGCGCCGTCGGGGCGCAGGCCATGCCGGAGCCGCCGCGCTGGGTCGCCGAAGATGACCCGGTCGGCCTTGAGCGTGGCAACCAGGGACCGGAAGGCCACGATCGCGTCGCTGCGGCGGTGGCCGTGCAGGCCAGCCAGCGCTGCGTAGAGGTCATCGGTGGTCACGGCCGCCAGCGGCTTGCCGGCCGCCGACCAGGCCGCGCACGTAGGTAGGACTCGAGTGAGGTAGCTTCGTTGGGTTGCCGGCAGCACCGGTCGGCTGCGATCGTCAGCAGAGGTCCGCGCTTGGCACCAGCGCCGCAGCGGCTCGCGGTAGTCCGCGGCCACCCCGGCGAGCTGCTCGCCTAGCCAGTCGCCGAACCGGTTAGCAGGTGCAGGGTCTGAGCGTAGGGCGCCCCAGGCCGACAGGAACTCGCGGGTGCGGGCAAGCGGCAGGCCAAGTGGTCCAAGGGATCCGAGTTCGGCCTCGTCAACGAGCAGCTCACCGGGGTGGCGCAGGGACAGCACCAGGTCAACCGCGCGGCTGACCCGGCGGAGCGTGCCGACCTGCCAGTCGCGGTCATCCCCATAGGCGCGGACCTCGGGACGCATGTGAGCCAGCTTCTGGCCACGGTCTCCGCGGGATCGCTGCAGGGCGGCGAGGTCCCATGCGGGCTGGAAGAGGCGTAGCTGACGGCCACGGTCCTCGGGGTCGCGCTGCAGCAGCGGCCGCGCCTGGTGCTCTCGGAGCGCGCGGAGCCGTCGACTCCGGGCCGCCTTGCCCTCCCGCGCCGGACCGCGGCCGTGATCCAGGCGGCGCAGGTCACCAAGGACGAGCTGGATGCCGCCTGCCAGCGTCCCGAACTGGTGCCCGCGCCGGTCGCCGGCGCAGGTGACACACTTGCCGGTGGGTCCAAGCGGCAGCGCTTGTCCGCAGCCGGTGCACTCACCGACTGGCGCGGCGGCCAGCAGCCACGCCGGTGAGCAGGCTCGGCAGCGACAGTCGGCGCTCACCGGTAGGACCCGATCGCAGGCGACGCACGGTGCCGTGGGCCGACGGCGTCCCCAGGAGCGGCAGGCCTGGCAGAACCCGTTGTTGAGCCGTAGCGACCAGCACCAGCAGGCCTGACATGAGCCGGGCCGTTGACGCGGGGCGGTCATGCGGGTGGCCGGGACCGACCACGAGGCGTCCGGGAGGGAACGATCCGGGCCGTCCCGGCCGCGGCCGCCGACTGCTGCTCGGCGGGGGTGGCAGCAATCGGCTCGGGAGTGAGCAGGTCGTTGGGGGTGCAGCCCAGCACGTCGCAGATGATGTCGAGGTCCTCGCCGCGGAAGGAGTTGGGCTGTCCTGCCCAGAGGTTGTGCATCTTGCCCTGGCTGATCACCAGGCCGGCCTCGGCCAGCAACTGGCGCAGCTCGCTTGCCTTCCAGATATCGCGGGTAGCCGCCACCATCCGTAGGTTCCAGCGCACCTCACACCTCCCCAAGCATCACGGTCACCTGTTCGCAGGCCCGCAGGTATTCCTCTTCCAGCGACTCGCCCGCGAAGTGGACATACCGAAGCGTGCTGCTCAACCAGCCATGTCCGAGCAGCTCCTGGACAGCGTCCAGTCGCATGCCCTGCCGGTAAAGCCGCGAAGCGCAGGCGTGCCGCAGCTGATGGGGGGTCAGGTCGGTGACCGGGCCGGGCAGGTGGTGCCGTGCGGCCTGGCGCAGCGACACCCGAAACGACTCGCCACCAAGCCGGTCGCCGCCCCGCTCAGACGGAAACAGCGGCGCTCCCGGCCGCTCCCAGTCATCCCCGAACCCACCCCGCACCTCGGCGACGAACCAGCCCAGCACCGGGCGGGCCGCGCCCAGCATCGGCACTACCCGCTGCCGTGGGCCCGAGCGGCGGGCGCCCTTGCCGTGGCGCACGTGCAGCTTGCCCATGCTGCCGTGGTCAAACAGCACGTCGCTCAGGTCGAGCTGCACCAGCTCATTCAGGCGCAGCGCGACCGCCTCGGCCACCCTTGCCATGGTGTAGTCCCGCGCCGCGGTGGTGAACTTGCGCACGGTGGGCACCTCGTCCTGCCAGCTTCGGAAGAAGGCGGCCATGGCCCGCATCGACGGTGGCGGCCGATAGACGACATCACCGGCGTGGCGTGGCCGGTTGGCCGCGTCGATCGGCGAGGCGACAACCGCCCCGGTGAGCCGGTGGATGTCGCCGGCGTGGCGCAGCTCGAGGAACTCATAGAACCCGTGGATCCGCGCGGCCTTCTGCCGGCGGGTCGAGGGTTGCAACCCGCGGCAGGCCTTGGACAGGAAGGCGTCACCGTGCCGCGGCTCGACCAGCCATGGATGCACGCCAGCGTGGGTGAGGAACTCCACCACGCTGGCCAGGTCCTGCTTCACCGTCGTCGGCGCGGCCCCGCTGCGTCTCGAGCCAGGAGGTATTCGCTGACCAGGTCACCGGCGTAGGCGTCGGGGTCGAACGCTGCGGGTCGTGGGGCGCGCAGGTCCCGGACGACATCCAGCACCCCGACCTCCACGGTTCAGCCCAGCAACACCTCTGTCGCAAGCAACGACAATCCATCACAGAGACTGACACCAAGTCAAGCTGACCGAACGCAACCGTCAGCAGGCAACACAACGCGCTGACCACCACGCCCAGGTCCAGACACCACCGCAGGCACCCAACGAACTTTGCTGAAGTCCAGTGCCCTTCTCGTGGGCGCCCTTGAGGCCGGGCTGGCTGTAGAACGCCTCCAGGCCAAAGTGGGACCGAAACGCGATCCACCGGTCGGTCTCCTAGGCCGCGGGACCTGGGTGGACCCGCGCCTCGGCAAGCAGACCTTCCAGACCTGGGCGCGCGAATGGTGGGACGGCTGGTTCGCCGACCCCGACCACAGCCCGCGGACCCTCCAGGCCGGCCAGGCGCGCCTGCGGCTGCACCTGCTGCCCAGCTCGGGCAGCGGCAGCTTCGCGCGATCAGCGTCAGTGTCGTGCGCCGCTGGCAGAACGAGCTTCGTGCCACGGTCGGCTACGACACCGTGATGGCCTGCCGGTCGCTGCTGTACCGCATCCTCCAGGCCGCCGAGGACGATCGGCGCATCGAGGCCAACCCCGTGCGCAAGGTCGCCCCGCTAAAGCCGCCGGTCGACCCGGCCGCGCTGCTGGGCCGCGCCAAGCGCCGCGCCTACACCCCCGAGGAGTTCGGGTACCTGCTGGCCGGCACGCCGCCGTTCTACCGCGACCACTTCATCGCCGCGGTCGGGACCGGCCTGCGCGCCGGGGAGCTGCTCGGCCTGCGCGCCCGCCGCGTGGACCTGGACCGCCGCCAGCTTGAGGTCCTGGAGTGTCCCGGCACGGCCTGCTGCGCGTCTACAAGCACGCCCTGCTGCGCGTCGCCGATCCGGTCGTGTCCCTGCCGTACACGCCGCGGCGGGTGCTGGCCGCGCTGCGCGACGGCGGGGTACAGACGGCCGAGCAGCTCCGCGGGCGGCTGCGCGGGCGCACGCCGCGGCTGGCGACCGTCCTGGCCGCGCTCGGCACGCTGCAAGCCGCCGGGCTGGCCGCCGAGGACCCGCCAGCCCGGTGGGTCGCCTGTGAGCCGCCCAGTCGGGGTGAACTGCTCGGGCAGTTGCGGCTGCGGGGCACGCATGACCTGCGGCACACCTTTGCGACCTGGCTGGAGAACGCCGGCATCCCCGCCCGGGTGATCGATGAGCTGATGGGCCACGCTGGGGGGGGCGGCGCGGCGGGGAGCGCGCCCCGGCGAGGCAGCCTGATCGGTATGCGCTACCGCTGGACGACCCCGGAGATGGAGGCGCGCGTGGTGGCCGCGGTCGAGCAGCGGCTGACCGGTTCCTTCGCGGTTGCTGCTCGGGGGAGTCCCCTGGACCGCTCCGACCGGCGGAAGCGACCGAGGATGCCGCTGACCTGCAGCTCTCCTAAGGTAGGTGAGGGGAACTGATCCGCATGGCTTCTCAGTCAGGGATCCGGCAAGGTAGCGTAATGTCGTTTTCATGGTGATTGAATGCCGAGGGTGGTGAGCGGTCTGGTGGCGTCTCGGCTGTGATGTCGGAGCGCGGCGGCGATGTTGGCGTGCCCGG
>Ga0184609_10000041_pt1 | contig 34525 bp, 59 predicted proteins | sample PLM1_60_coex_FD_133165 | JGI IMG/M metagenome (GOLD analysis project Ga0184609, IMG submission 133165) | Groundwater sediment microbial communities from an aquifer in East River, Colorado, USA - PLM1_60_coex | ecosystem: Environmental > Terrestrial > Soil > Riparian zone | place: USA: East... | reverse complement strand
CGATACATCGGTCGATGCCGCGCACTCATATTCTGTTCACCCTTCACAATGATTCCTAGCATTTTATCCTGCGCATTTATTGCTTCATTATTCAATTCATCTGAACGAGTTTTGTTTTCACCTATGTAGGCGCTAGCAAGGGCAGCAGTTCGATAAGAAAGGAATGATTTAGAATTAATGATATTGATCGATTGCGTTGGATTCGTAATCGTTGTAAGAATCGAGCCAATATATTCAATTCGAATATCGATAGGAATGTTAGTGGCTAGAAATTGAATCGCTTGACCAATCCATGTCCAATACATGAATGATGAAATCGGCGTGGTGAGTTTTGGAAGGAATTCAGCGCGCGTCATCAATGCGAAATTATTATTTGTTCCGGTTGGTCTTTCGTACACATTACGAATTTCAATTAAATTCGATGGTAATGTTTCGATAGTCGTATCACCAGTATCGATTGGAAAGACAGATGATGTAATATTGGTGATTGGAATGTTATTGAGTTCGAGTATTTCCTGTAAATCGTCTATGGCAATGTTCAGATAAGGAAGTAATTTTGGATAGGTGAATATTGACTTGTCAGTATCATTAAGTAGCGCAGCCGCGCGGTCGAGAACTTCAGATGCGATCATAACGACTTCAATCCGAGCTTATCATACGCGGCTCGATCAACGATTGTTTTGCAATGTAAACAAACAGGAAAAACACCATTGCGAAGACTACCACAGGCAACACACTTAATCAATTCGACTGTTTGAAAATCTCTCAACCATTCTTTTTCAAATTGAAGTTCGCGCGCCGCGATCCTCATATCGTCCGAAATTGCTAGGGGATTACCATTCGTTCGCGCCCATAAATTATCGCCTAATTTAACTAGCGCGCGGTACCAATTCGATTGCTTTCTGATTAAATCAGGAATCATCCCGGGATATTTCATTTTAATCGATTGAACTGTTTCTTCTCCGGGTACATACGATACACCTGGTGTTACATCCCCTGCATTACTCATAAGCATCGTATTAATGTAATCTTTTACAACCGAATCCGCAACTTGAATTGATGAAACAGGAATTTCTAAAAGGGGCTGATGTTCGTCCAGTTCCTTCCACCAGGATGAACTTGTCACAACTAAAATTGATGGATGTTCAGCCGAACCCGCAGGAATATCAAATGTGCCCGGATCGAGTGTATGTTTCACTTCGTGAATTGGGCGTGAGAAAATAGAAATAATCGTTGATTTATCAAGCGGATTGAGCGGTGCTTTTACCGTACGACGCGCGAGTGGATTCAACCACGGAGCTGTCATCTGAAGAGGCATTATTTCTTCTCCCGAAGAATTTGTTTCACGATTTCCATAATTTTACCTGGATGTTCCACACAATATAACGCGGCTTTAATCAACAACTTAGCAATCGTTTCCTTCATTTAACTGGCTTTTGCTTCATTTATTCTTCGTAGATTACCCATGCGTCGATCGGGAATTTCACGCGGTTCCTTCCCACCATCTAAAATCATCTGATGAAGTTTTTCACTCAATTCACATGTTTTCAATCCAATCTCTGCAATTTCTTTTTCAAATCTATCGTTCAATTCATTTAATGTAATTAAATCATTCAATTCTAATTCATCACTAATATGAATCAATAAATCATTCAATTGTCTAGCATTTGCCATCAATTTGTACATGATTATTATAGGATCAAATTTCTTCATCACCAAATTTACCCGGCACAATCACGCCTTGTCCCCAATGCAATGCATCAGCGATTTCTGATTCGTCACCAAACAATTCCTCATGTAATTTCTCAATTCTTGTTCGTCTCTCTTCAATCGCTTCTTCAGGACCGGGTCCTTTATCGATTGTCTTATGCTTATTCGTACCTTCCTGACATACATCAACTAAAAATTCAATGGCATTCCATGTTGGTTGCTGCGCGAGTTTGAAAGCCCAGATACATTCATATGAAAGTTTCGTGGTGAGTTCATCCTGATTAATTTCTGGCACTTCGACGAGTCGTTCGAGAATCCATCGATTTTCAATATATGGATATTTTTTCGTCTCGCGCACTTCGCTCACTTCTCTTAATAAAATATTCGTTCCAGATACGAAATCTCGATATGTTCCATATCGCTTCTCATATTCATGTTCGCTCCAACTCAATCTCCACAACGGTGACGAAGTCGTATGGAATCGACCAAATCGATCCTCTAATCGTTTATTCAAAACTCTGATCGATTCCATACATGCTTTCACCGAATATTTCTTGCAGCAAGACCCCTATACCGATTCATCAAATTCCAATACTCAGAATGGACAGGAATATTACCCTCATTCCCTCCATAATCATCTCGAATCTTCTGAGCTTCTTTCAATACTTTATCAGTCTCAGTTTCAACTGTTTCAGCTTTCGGCTCTTTCATTTGATCCATGTTACGCCCCCATGAGATACACGAGATTAACCGTCAATTTTCCTGCTGTCAATGCTTGCACGGCTACTGTTGCTATAATGAGACGATCTGCTGTGAGAGCGATACCTGTCGATTCTGGTGTATTGATTTTCGGTGTAATCGCTTTTAATCCTGTCGTTGAATAGGGTGCACCACTCACCGCCGCTGCTGTCACTAAATCATTAGCAGATTGAATCGACAGTGCAACCGTCGATGTATCATCAGCACTATCGAACGCTGTATTCACCTGAACCACACCACCACACACAATTGCTTTATTCGGAATCGTCACGCCTAATGTATGCGCGGCTACTGTTCTATCACCTGCTGTTAATGATGGATCAAACTGGGCGCGCGCAATTCCGAACGTTTGTAATCCATTGACAGCGGTCGATGTGACATTACTAACAACGGTCCATGTGGGTGAGGCTTTTGTATTCGTATTGATATAGACTCCACCGTTCGTTACATCAATTAGAACTGTGCCTTTTCCACACAATCCGGCTCCTGTACCGGATGTACCGGATGTTGGTACACCAGCATTGACGACAGGAAGAACATTCGAGTTAGCGAGATCACGGAGCGCCGCTTGAATGTTTCGTGAAGCGTTAGCAATGGTCATGTGTCACCTCATTTCATACGGTCATATATCCATAGAAAGCCCACAATATGTAGGCTTTCCATGTAATCATATCAAGTTCATCAATAACCTGCGGGCACACTTAATCCGTCGATGTACGAGCATCCGGCAGGGTTTGTGACGAAGCATTGCATACCAACCACCATATAGAAGATTTCCGCGGTCGCCACGCCTCCTGACGCGCCTCTAATTTCAAATATCTTTCGCCCATCCGACGTATAGAATCCAATCGGCAAGATTTCCGCTCTCCCCCACACACTTTCAACGATGAAATCGATGCGCGTAGGATTCCAGTTAAAGTGTTGCTTCACTGGAGCCCCCGCCATTTGCATATCATCACCAAAATACAGATTCAATCCCTCTGCCTTTGGCGCTTTCTGAATCAACGAAATCAACTGACCAATTTCTTCATACGCAGCGGCTTGCGCGGGATGGGTCCATGCCTCTGGTTTGAAACTGTAATCCATTCCAAGGCGATTACCAATTTTATTCAAGGCAAGTCTTGGTAAAGGAAGTGTCAGCGCAGCCGATGCGGCATTGACACGATTCGCGCGAATCTCAGGCGTAGCAGAGCGCGTAAATCCGAGCCATGTTCCGGTCGATGCATTACTATGGTGATATGGTACGCCATACAATCCAGGTAGATTTGTTGGTGCGGACAATCCTGCCGTCACAATGACATCTGTTGCAATCGCACCCGCAACTGCTGGCGTGACTGCGACTGTTTTATTTTCCACGTCATGCAACGTAATGGTACCCGAGCCACGATTCGTTGCAAGCGTCGCATCGAATACTTGGACGAGTTGACCAAATCGCATCAAGCGCGCGCCGAATCCATCCGTCGTCATAACATACGTATCAACACCAGCAGTCGTTGACACTGAAGTGATTGTTCCAATCACACCATTTCCCGATTGTTGAAGCTGTGCATCCAATTGACGACGCATCTCATCGAGTGCAGTCGCGGTCATTCGTCGTACGGAATTAATGACCGCTTTTCTTGAATCATCAGTCGCCCATTCAGTCAGTTTCGTGTATTCGATGTTCTCTGACATGAATACTGCTGAAACGACTGCCTTGTCGAACGATGGTCCACCACCGCGTCCCAAATCGCCTCCATCGGCATTGAAATATTGAAACGAACCCCCTGGCCTCAATTCCAATGGAAGACGCATTTGTCGATTACTGATAACCTCTACAGGCCTTTTCTTAATCTTGGCATAAAATTTATCTTCCCTCTCGAAAACTGTAGTAATTTTTGTCGAGACTTTTTCCAACTCCGTTGCAGCAACTTGCGCCTCATTTACAGGGGCCATAATTACACCTCAGTCTTGGTTAAAATAGTCCAATGTGGACATATTTTGTGGAATCTGTTTTTTCCCACCAGACGAAGATGGAGAAGTTCGATTGGCCCTTCTCGTTGGCCGTTCAGTTTCATCATTAGTTTCGATATCAGTTTCTTCTTCCTCAACTACACGTCGTCCTGATCCTTTTAGGGCTTCGGTCCTAGCCTTTTTAATGACCGCGGGGAGCAGGGTTTTGGCTTTACTTAAATACGCAGATTTGATTCGATCAATCGATGTTTTGCTAAAATTATCCTCGAATGCTTTCTGCCACATCTTATCAAGAATCGTTCTTAGACGAGAATCACCGTCAAGAAGAGATTGAAGATTCTCCATCGCATCTCTTCCTGCGGTCTTACGAACATAGCTGGACATCGATTCTTTCGGATCGATATAGGCTTCAATTGTTGATTTTAGTGTCGTTTCGACTCGATTTGACAAGTCGTCACGCGTTGTTTCAAATCGTTGTTTTGTGAATTGTTCTTGCTGTTGTTTAATACGATTTTCCTGCTCATCGTATTTTGGATCGCGCCCATTCCCAGAAAGGTTGACAGGTGGATTATAATCGGATGTGCCAAATACGAATTGATTAACAATCGCTGCCGCGTTTTTTAATGTATCATTATTGATTCGATCGCCCTCACGGAACATATGTGAAACAGTATTCTTGATAATATTTCCTAATATCGTATAGTAGGCTTTTTCATCCACCCTGGCTAATGTTGGTAGGTAATTATCTGCAATCTTATAAAAAGCGTTCGCATCGGTTTCCTTGACCGCTTTTAATACACCTTCGACTGAACCTGACATCAACTCTTCTTGAAATTTATCTAACGTTCCTGATTTTTCGACGGCGAGTTTCGCATCATCAATCGTCGGAAGGAGTTCAGTATATTGTTGTTCTCTGTAATATGCCTTTTCGAGATAGGGAAATTCTTTGAAAAGGGTTGGATATTTTTTGAGAATTTCACGTCGCGGAACAGGTGTTTCTAATTCTAACTTGCTTTCATCTGGCTCCTCAAGCTCCTCTTCAAGTTGCTTAAGTTCGTCATCTTCTTTTTCATCTTTCTTAACTTCAATTTCTTCTCCATCATCTTCTTTCTCTTTTCCCTTATCAACATCCAAATTGATAGTTTCGGTGTCTGGTTCATTGAGAATGTCCAGAATACTATCTTTATTCAAATCGGGTTGTGTTGTAATTGATTCGGCCATCATTCCCCCTGCTTCATGGCAGCAGCAAGTCCAGCCATAGCAATTTTGGCATTATCACACCAAGCACATTGATCTTCATCACATTTATTATAATCAGAACTTTCTGGATCACGATGACAAGACCATACTTCATATAAACAATCATAAGCTAATTTCATCCAATTGAGCATTATTGAACCATCTGAACATCTTCTTCATTAGTAATTGGTGCGGGCTTATCTAACGGATTTCTCTTCGGCTGCAGAGTCGATTGAGCCATTTGCGCCTGTTGTTGTGCCATTTGCTGTTGCATCAATACATCTTTATGAGCTTTCGCATGTAATAGAACGTTTCGATAACCATCGGAATTATCAGACTTAGCAACACGACCAGCATCGGACACAAGCCAATCACGACACACAGTAAACTCAAGCATATGATTGTCAATATCAGGATCGATTTCAATAGATGGTACCTCAGTAGGTGGCGGTGGAGGCATACCACTCATCAATGATTGTTGCATCATCATCGGATCGGGTGGCATAGTAATCACCCTACTCTGTAATAACAGTTTAATTTCTTCATATTGTTTATTCCGATCATCTTCACCTGGAATAATGAAATCATTGAGGCCAATGGCCTGTCGAATAACTGGTAAATTTTCAGGCGCGCCAAGTATCGATAAGAGTTCAGGATTCGATGATTGCAAGAGTTGCATCACCGCATCTTTAATTTGATTCCATGTTAAGGGAAGATTTTCATTCGCTTCGAGTTCAATCTTACCAATTTTGCCTTCAAGTTCAGCCTTGCGAATAAACACATTGATGAAATTACCGTCTTTCGTTCGATTGACATCACGCTCGTCATCTTGCATCGATTCAATGAATCCTGGTATCGCTTTTCTGAATATCTCTTTCCACCAAACTGTTAATGTCTTCCAGGTGATTTGCAAACGTTGTTGAGCTTGCGCGCGGCTCATGGAATATTCGGATGCGGTTTTACTTTCCATCGAACCGCCGAATAATGATGGAAGCGCGCCCGTCACGAGTTGACCTAATTCCTGTATGTTACGCGCAAATGGTAATACCTCTTGAGAAAGAGTTGCGGTCTTTACTTCATAGAAACCATCTGACACACGTTTATTACCTGATATCGTTTTAGAGGGAATAATCGCACCTGGTGAGACGCGCATCTGCCTGTAAGCATTGAAATCTAAGAATTGGGGGTCTGCGAGTGTTTGTGGAATACCATGTTCAATCGTTTGAAGAACAAGTGAAATGATGTCATTCGTAATCTCTTGGACCGAAACGACGAGCGAAGCAAGGGGATCATAATGAACATTATCAGTCAGTGGATTGTAAACAAGAGTCCAATGCGAATCTAATTTCTCTGAAACCGCATCAGCGAATTTATCGTTGACCCGCGCGAGTTTAAAACCGTCAGGAAACAATCGTCGTAAAATCTTTTCATCATCCTCACTCAACACAAAATATGAACATGGTCTGAACCATGTTTCTTCACATGTGACGAGATCCTTCGGATAATCACCCATGTAATGTGCTGGCAAGCGCGCATACGCGGCCCAATCGTCTCCACCTTTAATGCCTGGTTCAATGTCTAAATCTGAGTAACGCTCCATCGCAAACACGTAATTAATTTCATATTCGTATTGTAAATAAGGACATTCTGATTGATTTCGCGCGTAATTAGGAACTTTTACATTTAATCCACCGAATACTTCTAATAATTGCCTAGATTTAGGTTTATCAATTTTGGATACGAGTTTTGATATAACAATTTCTTCCTGTTGTAATTCGGGAACAATTATGTTGCCACATTGTTCACATGACATCGATTCAGGATCAACAGGCTCATTACAGATAGGACATTTAGATGATGTAGTTGGTTCAGTAATATTCATATAAGTCTCTTCAGGATATGTTCCGTATGATTCATCCTCCTTGTTATAATTGTGACAAACGATTAAGCCCTCTGTGCAATACAGAAAGAGTGCGTGGAGCCAGAGAAGAGGAGCGTTATTATGTTTAAAAATGAGCGCAGCGATCTTATCTCCGGCGCGCGCTGTGAGAAGGTCCATTGGTGAATCGGCATCGTCTGGGTAGCATTTTATAGGAGGTACGATGATTGACAGTGCAGCGATGATTGATTCGAGATATGCTTTTAATACATTGACTTCTTTATTATAGTAGTCTCCATCATCATTAGTTTCATTATTGATACGCCAATCATGCGCGACTTCACTATAATAAATTTGCTGTATGCCTTGCCATAATAGTTTGTATTCCTTCCACTTCTTAACTTGCTGTTCTCTGACAAATGCGTCCTCAGCATCAAAATGCTCAGCAAGCGTCATGAAAATCTTAATTTCGTCTTCTGTAAACTTTTTAGCCATTACTTCATCTTAACGAACATACTTCGTTTCTTTCCAGGTGTCTTGTGAATAAATTCGCGCGCAACAGATTCACTTGGGCCAATTCCCTTTTTAGGTTTGGCGCCGTGACTAATCGCTTGCATGAATTTGTATTGTTTCGCACTCTTTGCAGGCATTACATGCCTCCCATCATCCTTTTACCCTGACTTGGTGGTCGCATCATATTAAAACTTGGTGAAGGTCCAATTCCCATCATGGGTTGCTGTCCTCCCATTTGACCCCCCATTTGACCCATCATATTTTGCATTTGTCCCATACCAGGATTCATTTGACCCATCATGCCTTGTAATCCTGCAGCTGATGGATTAATTCCTCCCATTCCGCCCATGCCTTGAGGTTGCATCATCGCGCCACGACCTACTCCACTAAGCGCGCCCATCATATCCTGTTTAGCCATATCAAACTCCTTGAAACTCGTAATTCTTACTTATATCGATTTGTGGTGTTTTCAATACAATTTGACCAGTCGTATCATATCCTGTGAACCATTTGTTATCGGTTTTATCAGGCCAAACAATCATGGTGCCAATATGACCAACTCGGCATTCTGTGTCACACCAACAGTGATAACGTTGCGCGCGCCAAAAAAATCCAATATCATCGCACCATTCTTCCGAATTCAATTCACCTAATCGAAAATATGGCTTGGTCATTCTATCGAAAACTGATGTCCTAATTAAACAGAAACCAAGACCAGCCGCAGCAATATGAAATAATCGAGGTTCATTTCCAATCAAATTGACGAAGTGCGCGCCTCCATCATCATTAAACTTACTAAATATCAATGGTTGATGGGGATAAGCGCGCGAGTAATATAATCCAGAAATAATTTCTTTATCATGCTCTAACAACTGATTGAGAGCGTTAGGACGAGGTGCCATATCATCATCGACGAATAGAATATGAGAACAATCTCGCGCGCGCGCCTGTTCTACAATTAAATTGCGTCCTTTCGCCGGAGATCGATCATGACATATCGCAATCATTGTTTCAGGAGGCTTTTCGAGAAGATTTATGTAATCATAAAAATCCGCTCGACGGGCGTACTCACCAGTAATCACACCAATCAAAACTCTTTTTACCATAAAATTGAGCTAGTCTCTCCTAGCAGTCACGCCTAAGATTACCCGATTATCTGGTTTTCCGGCGTTCTCATAACCGTGATTCGCACATGTCCAGGCTGCATGACCAATGTACTAGGACCCCCAACTTTCCATTGGTATCTCCGCAAACTATTGGGGACGGATTCGATTTCACTTAATGTAATATTTAGCAGTCAACGGATCATACAAAGCCAACAATGGAATACCAGTCGTCGGCGTAGCGATAGCATTGATGTTTCCTGCTGTCGTATAAGCAACTGGTGTCGCGTGCGTGTGAATAAAGCACAGCATGTGAGCACCAGTTACAGGTGGAGTGAGTGTAGCGATTGCTGTATTACCGCTAACAAACGTGATAAATGTTGATGGGGCAATCGTCGTTGTACTTGCCAATGTAACTGGAGCTTTATTCGCAATACTTTGAACTGTTTCTAAATCCGCGTGCATTAAATCATTCATCATCCCCTCCGTTTAATTAACTAACACCTAATTCCTTTTCCAATTCGTCAACTGAACTATCTTTAATCGAATCCCCCGAAACCACTTTTAACTCCTTTTCCTTCTCCTTAATCAATTGTGCTTGTTTTCTATCTTCCGCCTCTAATTCCTGTCGCCTAACATTCCATGGCACAGTTCGCGGTTTCATTTGATCATAATTCACCGGATTCGTTATTGGTTGTTCCGGTTCCTTAATCAATTTGTTGAGAAGTTCGCGCTTCTCATAATTCGCTATTTCTAATTGATGTTTCAACGTCTCACAACTCGCGCAAACTCGCGCATCCTGAATTTCGTCATGACATTCTTGACAATGCGGTTGAAAAATATGATGAATAAAACGAATGAATTTATTCATAAACTGTTTTTTTCAATAATTTTAATGCCATTGGTAACGCTTCTTTAACAGTAATTCCCAAATGTGCGGCATAAACTTGAGCAAGTCTAAATTCTTTTGCCCCATTTTCAGATTGCCAAAAGTGAATAATTTCTCTTATATCTCTTTTTCGTCTAGTACTCATCATTGGATATATAGTCATCATCCATGATACAGCAAGAGTTCCATAAAGCCAAAATCTATAAATATTTTGTTGATTTCCACCTCTAGCTTGGAATCCAATTTTTGATTGAGGAGACATTATATCTCGTAATTTCTCAACTGTATCTTTATCAGTTTGATTAACATATATTCTTGGCGAACCCTTGTTGACCCCAAAATATCCTTCACCTTCAAGGAGTCCCGCTACCCAAGCAATATCTTTAACAGTTTTCATTATCTATGTTTATGACTATATCTAGAAACTGGTTGAATTGTACCGCTCGTTTCAATATGATGCATATTTCGATAATATTGAGTGTAATCCCTATTATTTTGTAATCTTTCCAACAGAATTTGCTGTTTTAGGATTTTATTGAATTCGTACTGAGCCTCGTCATAAAATCGATGAGCTGTATCTAACAAATAACGAAGTCCGTCGTACGAATCATCACCTTGGAACTCGGCCACATCTTCGGCCGGTTTATTGTTCTTCGGTTTATCGTATGACGCAGCTTTAATCGCTTCAATCACTACCGGACAACAATTTGGATGATTTGTATGATCAGCTTCGCTACACAAAGATATTTGAAGTTTAGGTAAATTGTCCTCAATTTTTGGCGCGTCGTACATCGATAGATAGGCTTTGTAGTCATCTAGTCCTCTTGTACGAAGCAACCTCATTGCATATTCTTCATCGTATGGTGACAATTCTTTTGCTGATAAAAGAGGTTTAGGTTTCCATCGTAAATACTCGTGAATTAACATTTTACCCGACACGCGCGAACCAGGACTGTTATTAGCTAGCTCGATTGGAAACTGTATCTCTTGCTCAATTTGTTGTTGGATGGTCTGCTCCTGACCCCTATCCTGGTTCGCGGAACGACAAAACTTGACGATGCGTGGTTTTTCTTTTTCGATCCAGTATCGCAATTCTCCAGCCCATTCAGCAATGCGTGTTTGAATAAAGTTCAGCTCACGATATAAATATACTCTTTTTTGGGGTGAAATAGCGGCACAACCAATCCATGTTGACGCGCGATATCCCCAGTCTCCTACGAAAATACGAGGCCAAAATTCCGGGATGTCGAACGGTTCACATGTATGAAGCGCGTTAGGCGGTTCATCAGGAAACTTCCTATCACGAAATTCGTCAAATACTTGTCCCTGAAATGCATCGAAATTGCCATACAGCTTCGCCTGTTTCTCAGCTTCAGGAAGCGCATCAAGTGATTGACGATACGTTGGATCGATATAATCTTCATTGTCTTTTAACGTAGCGAATATGAAGATGCGTTTGTTACCACCTCTTCCAACTAATATTTTGCCACCAGGTTTATAAGGATCGACGAACCGTTTCTTTGTCCATGTATGACCAATTCCACCGGGCATACCTGCTGTGCGTATAATTGCTGGTAAATCTCTATCAGATGATCGAACGCGCGTAAATCCTATGTACAAATAAATGTATTCAGTAAATGAAGTGATTTCATCAGGCGTAAAGAGATTAATCTCCATTGAATCGTATTTTCTTACGTCTGATTCATTTTCACAGTGTCCTAAATAGATGCGCGCGCCCGATGGAAATGTCCAGACCATTTCAGATTTATTGAATTCAGCGCCAAATTTCGAATATATTTGTTGGGAACGTGGTACAATTTCATTACGAAGTTCGGGAAACGTACGGCGAAGGAAGAGTTGTTTGAAATGAGGATTTTCATGCCATTTATGAACAATTGGATACAAAAGTAATACTTGACTTTTCCCGCTACCCGCGCCACCTAAATACGCGGCTTCCTTAATCGAAGTTGGAAGTGCTAAAAAGGTCGCTTGTTTTTTGTTTGGCTTGAATTCGTTCTTAGTCACCGCACACCAATTAACATTGAAATACAAATCAACAATACAGGAACCCAAAGTGGTACTTTTCCACTAATACCACTCACCAATGTTAAGCCAAATGCGATCAACACTAAAATGAAATGAATAGTCATGTCGTGTCGATATTCCGCGCAATTGTCAATGGTTCACCTGAATCGTTCGTTGTTTGTATAGATGAATGATAATTGCTTCCATCAGCGAATTCAAGATGCGCCTGAATACTAAAATTACCTTCAACAGTATGAAATGTATCGGATGTAACTACATAAACTAAATAGAATATTCCTGTTGCTTCATCTTCTTCAATCGTTGCTGTACGAGTGAGAATCGTGTCATCATTGAATTTGAATAATATTTCTTTTACAGTCGCATCGCTGGGATCAAATGGAATTCCATTGTCCAGAATTTGAATTCTGTATTCAGTTCCTATATCGAGAAGGTGAATATCACTATCGTTCAATTGTTGTATTCACTTTCGTTCGTATTTGACTAACTAAATCAACACTAGAGTGAATTATGGCCCGCGCCGTCACGACCCGTCGAATTTCGGCTCTTGCAAGGACTATTAAATCTGATGTAACCAGACCTGGAGAAATAATAACTGATATACCATATGAACCGAATACAATCGAGCCGAAGCGCGCATAACCAAATATTGCTGGTCCCATTACTCCACTTTTTCGGCTGTATCCAACTTATCTGACAATTCAACAATTACATCGGTCAATCCTGCTGACCACTGCGTGTTATCAAAATATTCTATTAACCTCTTGTAGTCAGATTGATCAAGTTCGATTGATAGTCCATCTTCTCGAAGCGCGCGCATTCTCATATCTAAATTACCGTTAATCGGTTCGGGGCCTTCGGCCTCAGAAATCGATTTCAATTGTTTAAGAATTTTTGCTTCGCTCCGATGATCTTCCTTCGTTTGTTTTTTGTCTCGTTCGGCTGAACCTCGACTAATAAAAGCTTCATAAACAAGTCTGAACTCTTGTTTCGTACTGAATGTAAATCGTCGTTTCATACGTGGTAATCGCGCCTCTCGACCCACATCACTAATTAACTGAGGGTTAAATTCGCATTAATATCAGCGATTCGAGTCGCGCTTGCCGCATCCGCGGCAGTTGAAGCAACTAATGGAACCTCGACTTGTCGTAAAAGATCAATCCAATAATCACGAATATCACTTTTAAGAAAAGCAATCTTTTGAGGAGTTGTCATAGCGGTGATGTCTACACCACGAATTTTTGCGACAGCCTGAACAAGTCGTGGTGCCTGACCATCAGGAATTGTTATGGTGAATGAAGCCACAATCTCACCTCCACGTCACTAGGTTGGTGTCCCACTTATCACACCAGCCGTAACATATCCATCCGCCATCAATCGTTGCCAACACCATTTCACTAATGAACTTGCCGTAAAGTTACCACTATTAATTTGTGATAAAAGTGTGGCCCCACTCACCAACGTCTTAGCATCCTTGCTTTTGGCCGGAGTCGTATAGTCCGCATGTCCCTGTTCACCATTGATGCCGAGCCAAAGAATTGTAATTGTTTGACTATTAAAATCAAGAATCACGCGATCCATGCGAATGCTCGCTTGGGTAACCGGTACCGTGAATGTCAAAATTTCGGGCATTAGGCTGCACCTTTCATGCTGCCATAATTGACCATCGCCGTGCGCATCGCTAATAACAGCACATTGATTGTAGCAAAATTAGCATTCGTTTTTACAGGATCGGTGACGGCTGCTGTAGTAACATCTACAAGCGACGATGCGGCAATACCACCTGTGCTATCTGTAATTGATGCTTGTCCAGCAGCAGCCGGTTGGATGATCGGAGTCGCATTCCACAGTGCAAATTTCTGTGTAGTCGCAGTGCCAATCTTGTGACCCGTGCTCGTATTGCCAACAATGTTCATCGCATCAGCAAGAGTTAAACCATTAGAATCAATTGTAATACGCGTCGTAATTGTTTGTGCTGTTGTACCACTTGCAAGAGCTGTTGGTGTACCAATGAATATTTGACTAACCACGCCCGCTCCGGTTCCCTTACCAGAAAAAAGACTTAAATTTCCGCCGGTCTTATCTGTACCCGTGATGCCATTACATGCCTGTAAAGTTTGGCTGATGGCCGCACCATTGAGGTCAGCGCCGAGTTGAATGACCGCTGCAGCACCACGAGTAAAAAACGCATCTGGCGCCACGGTGACGGCAATGCTCGATACGAAACCTAAGAGGGCAGCACTCGGCACAACCAAATATTTGAATTTGGAGAGGCCAACTAACCCAGTGCTTGTGCTCGTTCCAAATTCCAGTGTGTCGGAATTTGGATTCATGTAGAACGTCGTGCTGTTACTGCTAAGCATCGTCACAACGGCCGCTTTATTCACACTCCAATAGCTCGTTCCGGCCAGTTGCAAATCAATGAATTTGGACGTCGCCGCACTCGCCGTATTCGTGATGTTCGCGACGATGCCGTTCGCAATGCCGCTCGTATTCCATGTGCCGGTCATCGACAGAAAGCCAGAGGTGCCCGACCCGGTGACGGACCCTCCAGCGATAGTCGTTGTGGTGTCATTCGCTAGGGTGAACGTATTTGCTGCATCCGTCCGCGCCATGGATGCGCTCGTCGCCGGGAACGTCATCGTTGTTCCCGTAGTTCCAGCTAATGTAAGAGTTTGGTTAACAGTAAATGTTTTACCGTCAGCAATTGTTAATGTAGAAGAAATAGCAGGAGCGGTGATAGTTAATTTATTGATTGATGTGGCTGTGGCTACACCGATATCGGGCGTAGTTAATGATGGCGATGTCGCAAATACTAATGCGCCCGAACCAGTTTCGTCACTAATTAATGTTTTTAATTGTAGTGATGTAGTTGAAGCAAACTGAGCCAATGTACCTGATGTAAGTGCATCACCCACACCGCCAGCAGTAGCCCATGTTCCATCACCCCTCCAAAATGTTGATGATGAAGCTGATGTTCCTGAATTTAAATTTGTTATGGGAAGATTTCCCGTGACTTGTGTAGCAAGCGAAACAGGTGCAGTTAAATAACTACTATCATTCGTCCATTGACTGATATTACCTGTCTTATTTGTAAATGCTGTTGACGATGTTGCCGTAACATAACCAGAATCATTCGTCCACTGTGAAATGTTTCCTGTCTTATTACTGAACGCAGTTGATGATGATGCCGTTGCATATGCTGAGTCATTAGTCCACTGGCTAATCGCACCTGTTTTATTTGTTAGAGCTGAAGAAGATGAAGGTGTGATATAACCTGAATCGTTCGTCCATTGACTGATTGCGGCTGAACTAAATTGACTCGTTGTTAATCCCGAGATGCGCGCTAACGGTACAGTTCCTGATGCTAAATCGCTCGCGTTTAATACTGATGCTGATGGTAATCCAGATGAATATCGTATGTAAGTACCATCAGCACCAGCCGCGAGCCGCGCGGGTGCGCCGGATGAATCTAAATACTCAACATCTCCAGTTGTCGTGAGGCTCCGGGGATTACGAAGGAATGACGCGACCGTTTGAACATGATATATCGATGCGCCGTCATCATGTGCGGCGGCTGTCGTTCCCTCAATACCGCGCGTAACAGTCCATGTCGTTGTACCCGCGCCACCTGTTACTAACATCAATTCATCATCTATCGCCACCCGAAATTGGACAGCAGATGGAAACGCAGCGAATGATGAGACAGTAATTGAGGTGACAGAGGAATTAATTGCACCGTTGAGCAGAGCCCAAGCTAAACCTGGACTACTTATTTGTGGTGCATTTGCGTAACGTTCTAAACTCATTTCACTGCTTTGATCTTCTTCAACTCACCATAAACTTTGATAATTAATTTATCTAGTTGTTGTTTCAATGAATCGTATTTCTTTTTATCCATGTTCGTCACTCATGCGCGCTATGTCATGTTCATCATGTTCATCCGTTGAACGATCCCTTGATTCTATATTACGGGGGGAGTTAGCATAAAAAGCCAGGCCCATACCAACAGCCGTCAGTATGAGAGTCATGTTTGGATTTGTTGATTTGGATGCTGCTGCGGTAAGTCCTGCTGCAACGGCTCCTATCATCAAAAGGATGTCTTTTCTCTTCATGTAATGATTACATGTAAAAATTGAGCGGCGCCGGAGGCGTTGATTCGGTTGATTTGGTCATGTCAGGGCACATCACTCTTTTTCACAATATTGTAGAGCCATCGAAGCGCGCCCATTATCACTGTTATCGCGGTTAATGCTTTAATTTTACTAATTTTGATTTCTGGGGCTTCATCAATCCGCGGCTTCACCTCTTCAATTGGTTTTGTCTCGATTGGTTTCGTCTCGACAGGAATTATTAGAGGAGCAGCAGGAATTTCGGCAACTGGTGCTAATTGATATGGAATTGGCGCGCGCCATCGATTCACATCAACTTTATTTGGATGTATTATCCATTGTGGCGTATTTGGTCCTTCTGAACCGAATCCAATTATATCAATTACGTTTCCATCTTTAAGAAAAATGACATCGACCGCGCATTCCTCACACCGATTACCAACATCTTTATGCAATAATCCTACTTCTGGATATTCCACTGATAAATAAGAAGCGACGCGTTTTGTAATTTCAAATCTGGTACACTCATTATAGTCAGGACTAATCCCGGCATTGATTACATCTCTTTTAGCTTGCCGAACTACTGCGATTTTATTTGGTATCAATCAACCACCTAGTTTCGCACCTAATGCCATGAAAAGTTCATTTACAGGAATCGTCGCGGAGATTGCACCTTGTTGAACACGAATCTGTTTCACACCGCAACCGACTGGTGAACCTAAATCGAGGACGAGTATTTCAGGCACATTACATGTATTGGTTTGAGCTTGTGGTTGAGCGCGCGTCAATAAACCTGCTACAACGACGAGCGCATCCCTTCTAGTAATCATGTTTTATTTCCCTAGTCTTATCGATTATCGCCTCGATGAGTTTCGTTGATTGATAATCACGTAGTGTTGGTATCATGTTTAATTTCGCGAGTATGAGTCCGACTTCGTAATCTCCGGCGTAACCGTCATTCCGAACTCGACTTGCTTGTCGCGCCGACTCGCGCACTCTCTTTCTAATCTTCGCTCGATAATCTTTTGCTTTTTTAGTCACACATGTTTTGTTTCATCTAATTCAAAATGACTATAATCGTGAACCTTCCATCTTCCGCCCCATTTTAATCCCACCTTCTCACCCATTTTTCCCAACTCTTGCCATGTTGGGTCGTTGGTATTCCACTGTAGTTTATTAGGACCATGTAGTTTGTATTCATCAATAAGACAAACATCAATTGCTAGACCATCCAAATGTTTGGAATGCTGAGTCCAACTAACCTTATTAGCTAAATTAATTTCATGTTCTGCTTGCGTTCTGAGAGTATCTACAATTATTATAGGAATACGTGCTTCGACAGTACGAGCCAAAAATTCGAAAACCAGTGGTTTAAACGAGAAATGTAAATCATCCAATCTTCGTGACATAATTTACCAAGGCAATCCAGGTGAACATGGAATGTTTGAATATGTTTTACGTTCTAATATATAATCAACCATTTTTGATAATCTATTTATATTCTCACCAGCATGACCCATTGCTGCATTGCAATGATGACACAATAAACCTCTAACTTTTTTTGTATCGTGATCATGATCTATAAACAAATGTTTTGATATTGAATTTTTTGAATTTTCATCCCCACAAATTGCACACTTACCACCTTGTAATTCAAACATTTTATCATAATCTTCTAACGTCATTCCATATTTTTTAAGCCAACTTATTCTTGTAAAATTGGGAGTTGAATCTCTTGTTTCTTTCATTTGTCGCAAAACATTTTCTTTGTTTTTTGCATACCATTTTCTACTTCTTTCAAGAACCTTATCTTTATGTTTTAATTTAGATCTGTTGGTATTTTTTCTACAATATTCTCTATAACAAAAAATACACCAACCTCTACTGGCGAATTTTGGATGAATATCAGTCAACAATGATCTAAGTTGATTACACTTTTGACAAATAAAGGTAGGTTCGCTCATTAGAATTGTCCACCTGTTATAAGATGTGCAACTAACCAAGCTAAAAAAGATAACAAGCAAAACCTACGAAATCGCCATTGTCTTGATTTTTCCTTAATTGAAAAGAATTTCCATATAAACTCACTTAACGTGTCATTTTTATTTTTGTTAAGTAATGCAGGCCCTTCTATCGCTCCGAAAAAAACAAGCCACATTACCCAAATAATATACCATCGATTCATCATGTCACGTTGAAGGAGTATTTATTACAACTGCCGCGGCTAACGCCTCTTTCGACACAGCCAATTGATTAATTAATTCATTGAGTTTGACCGGATCATTTTGTGATGCAACAAGTAAATCGTGGAGTTGTGTTAACAATAATACTGCGCTTTGTTCCGCCGTAGTCGTTTGCGCGACTTGACTTTCCAACGCTGTTAAATCAGTTGCCATCGTTTTGACTCCTAATTGAATCTTGCCTAAGAGCGCGAGGATTCGATCGAGCTTTTCATCATTCTGTACGATGTGATGGTACACATGTAAATCCATTACATTGAATCAATCATGGTGAAGGGTGCACCCGCCTTCGGCGGTCGCCATCCATTTCGTTCAGCTTTATTTAGTAACAGACCATCATATCCATCGACGCGCGCATTCCGAATCGATTCATAAAAAGCGTTGTCGCGCTTGAACAACTGACTTAATCCGGGTATCAGCTTTTCTAATTCCATTGCGAGTAATTGAGTCTCGTTCAGTACTGGTTTATTTAGAACGAATATTTTCTTCTCACCAGGAATCCACAATAATTTTTCATAGTCAATGAATGGCGTTATGAGAAAGAATTTGAGTAGATCACGTCGAGTCATGCTCGTTTAAGTGTGAAATTTATATTTGCTGACGTGCATTTCAAAAATCCACCTGCCAACTCAACTTGATTATTTGATAATGTCACGGCGGAATTCGCTGTGAAAGCAGCAGTTTCAGATTGTACAATTGTAAGTGAAGTTGCGTCTGTATGAAATAAACAGCGGAAGGATGGAAGAGAATAGACTACGTTTTGGGTCATTACATCAGGAGATCCAACAACTAATCTCGTCACAACAGTCATTAGTCACCTATTGTAATCAATTGAATCCTGTGTAGGGGTGCGCGAGTCTACGACTCGTCGATTATTTATAATCAAGCGCGCACTCCGTCGCCTGTAACAATTCCTCAACCGCGCGATTATCAAGCATCCATCCCTGTAACTTACATTCCCACATCCATGCTGTCAATAGTTGTTTCATCGATTCTTTTGATGATGGTTCAAGATTAGATTGAATTAGTGCGTATTGAATTAATTCGGTTAATGATGTGTCGAACATTTCATCCATTCTAATTGATTGATTGACCTATGACCCTACTCCGCGTCATGTCTCGTCTCGTCTCGCTTCGTCTCGTCTCGACGCGCGCATTACTCATTAAGGTCAATTACTCCGAACCTGTCCTCTGACATTATTTGTGGAGCGTATACAATAAACTGAACACCATTATTTTGATTGACTGATTTATCGACTTCTGGTTCCATTGACTTAACTACGGCAGATGCCGCGTTCATTACTGATGCTAACTCGACTAGTTTCGCATTCTGAAGCTTCGCTTCAGTGATAGCGTCGAGAGCTTTAATCAATTTGTGTGATGCTTTATTTGATATATTCAACTTGCGACGATTAATGTGAGAGAGGATTTCGGCTTCGCGCGAATGATATGACTTCGTGCTCGTGCTGCCATTGGCATATGCTGAAACACTAGAAGGACTGATATCGAATATCTTCGCTAATTTAACACCCTCAGCCCTGCCATCGATTTCTGAAGTCTCTCCGATTATCTTTCTTAGGCTTGAAGGAACGTTATTATCACCCTTATTCCTGCCGTGTTCATTCGGCATCTCCACTATGCTCGGAGTTGGCGAATTATGACACGTCTCGTTTCGATTTAATGATTTTAATTCGTGTTCAAGATCTGAATCGTTGACTACACCCATCATAACATTTATTCCTTACATGTAATCGGCTAGCTCGGCCGTAGGACCGAACCTCAACCATACCAGACCAGACCGGCCAGAACGCCTATATAGAGGATAGCGATTCAAGAAGGCTCGAAGGGCCAGCCAGAATGACCCAGGATTGCTTATCGCTTCACAAGAATCCATCCGGCTTGGTTCCCTTCCCCGACTCGCTTCTCGATTCGATTCTGAGTACCACGACTCAACCGACTGAACCATAACGAGTTAGACCTGCCTTGACAGGAACTGTATACTCTATCTCAGAGCCAAAGTCAAGGTCAGCCAAATCGACTTACATGTAATCACTACGTGTAATGGAGCATAATATGGGACCCTATTTTGAAAATCTAACATAACAATCGGGTTCACCCCCAAGGGCCTGCGCCAGCGAGATGGGACCCAAAAATATTCGTGTATGGGGGTGTAAGAATTACATTGTCAAGTAAAAAGTTGTAATTATTTGTAATCAAATGTAAAAGATTGTAATTTCTTAGAGACAAACTATTACAAAATAAATAGCTTGACTTCTGTGAGATGATATGATTCGGCTCGACGCGCGCACGCCAGGCGAGAGATGTCAAGCACTAAAATGAGATTACATGTAAAATAAATATGTTGACCTACTCAATAATACATGAGATACTCTCTACATGAAAACAATCTGCACAATCTGCGGCAAACCTCTCAGTGAAAAGGAAATTGCATTGAAAGTAACCGCACATTTTTCCTGTGTGTTCAATGAAGCGTTTGGTGCAAAATGACCTACATCCTCCCCGACGGTCGCCGCGTCGAAATTCATGATGACGTAGCGCGCGGAGCATTGTTCGTCTCATTCACACTTGAGAATGGTAAGATCGTGAACGCGGTTCGTGTTGACGAACCTAAAGAAAAATAATGTAATGGATTTATTTCGAGGTAGACTTCGCTGCTGTATTACGAAGTAGCGAAGTCATCTTTACAGAACTTCTTGGGAACCTAATCCTTGACAAGCCTGAATCACGCCAGTGTCATCCCTTTTCAGGGCCACGTTACCGATGTTCGCCACATTACCTATGATGATTCCCGAATCGGATGTTGTTAGGCACCGTTCGGAGTCATACGTAACATGTTGACACTCATCACGGGATGCTTATCGCTACTGACCATGACCGAACCTTTACTAGCCTTGGAGTTAGTAGACTCCGCTCTATGCTCTATTTCGTTCGGTTACTTTCAATTTTAACTGTATGACTCACATATGCGCGCTCCGGCTCCTAGTATACACAGAAGCGCGCGCTTGTCAAGGGGTCGCTAACTTGTTGATTCGACTCGACTTAGCTCGACTCGACCCGGCTCGACCAGCCCGCGCATCTTACAAGTAATCGATACGAATTCGCTTGACCCGAACAGACCAGTATGATAGGATGTATTTATTGGCAAGCACTACCCGATTCTGATGAGTCCGAAAGGACGAAACCGGCTCAGGCCGGTCAATCGGTCAAAGGGGCGAGCTTATGACTTGCCACGAGAGAATGAAGCGATGCACATACCATCGAATCATTCAAGACCAACAGCGCAGGAAGTTTGACCATTTGAGGCGCGCTGTTAATTTAAAAATGGTATGGGACACAAGATCTGCCGGTCTTGTAGTGCTTCCCATAAACTAGACCGGCAGCTAAATTAGGAGCAGAGACAATGAAAACCGAAACGTTCAAAGGCGAGATGAAGTCAGCATTCAGTCAGCAGCTTGATAAGGCACTGAAGTTCCACGGCACGTATGAGGCGTTTGGACCAGACAAGGACAATTACACCGATGCCGACTGGGATGCAGCCATCGAAGAGATCCGCGCGAAAAACGAGTTTCCGAAGAACGAAGATATCGTGAATTACGTGAACAACAAGCGACTCGCGAACGCGCGTCAACAGAAGATGAATGAAGTGCTGAACGAAAATGGCATCGAGCGCCCGAATCTGGAAACATCCGAGAAGCTCCGCTTCGATACAATGGTCAAGGTTCTTATCGCCAGCAAAATGTCAGAGGCGGAAGCGCGCGCAACCGCTGCGACCGCGCTGAACTACAATCCGGCTTCTGTCTGATTCAATTCATTAAGGCGCGTAGCGCCAGGGCCGGGACATCACACCGGCCCATCTCCCATCAAAATGGTCGAATTATTCTTTGGTTATTGTGTCGTTATGATAATTCTCGGATGGGTAATGACTTTCGGTTTCGGAGTTGTTCTGCTCGTATTGAGAATGTTCGGATTTAAGTGAAATGATTACATGTAGGACGGATGGGGGAGGGTATCTCCCCCTCTCTCTTCTCTCTCACCGGACCTAGCCAAACCCCACCCAAATCCAAGGAAATGGATCGTAGGAAGGAAGGAAATAGTTAGTCTTTTTTAATTTTTTTTTTTTCAACTCTCTTCACTTTACATGTAAAATCTTCATTTAAGTGTCCACTTTTTAGGGCATTGACATGGTTCGCCAAGTGTGGTAGAGTGAGTCGAGAGTGGGGGTAGGGCACCACCCTCAAGACAGCTAAGTCGAGTCGAATCAACGAGTTACGAAGGAGCCCCGACCTAGCCGAACCAGACCTACAAGTAAGGATTACATTCAATGGGTAGATATCCAGGCACACCAAAACACGTTCATAAGTATGAATTTCGTAAGGGTAAGACTATTGGACGTGGTGCATTCTACTACGATGTAGCAGGTATTTGGATGTGCGCGGATTCGTATTGCACGCACTATCTACCGCGCAATATCGAACGCACTATCAACGGACGTGGTTCACGATGTCATCGATGTGATAAAGAATTCTCACTCAATACTGAAATAATCGAAGAAACACTAGACAATCTGACAGAATTAGGTTCCGATACATTAGTTGGTCAACCACTCTGCGATAGTTGCGCGAGTCGTCATATCGCAGCAGAAACACGAACGGAATATGAACAATTCATCAAAGGTAAACCAGTCGAAAAAGATGAAGACCTAAAACAGTGGATAGACGAGCGTTTTCATGCAGATAATCGTCTCAGGAATTTGAAATACGGACCTGAACAAACCGAATCGAAGCCGGAATCAGAAATAATCGAATCGGTTAATGTATGGTGTGATTCTTGTCAGGTGCATCATCCTGAAGGTCAACACATCTAATGAATGGAAGTGATGAATGCCTACTCTCACCAGCAAAATGATTTTCATTCTATCTTCAAAAACTGATATGGTAGCATTCACACATTACGAAGACATAGCAGATTGGATAGAACATTTTTACAAACCCTGTCCAAATAGAAAACCTAACGAATTGGGTGAAGAGGGATTTACCGTTAGAGAAATTCCATTACTAACAATCAACTAGCACACCATGATTAATCGTAGTTAATCGAGGTAAAATATGAGTTGGAAATGTCCCACCTGCGCGCTCGTCAATTCCGATCTGAATCGTGCGTGTCCATCCTGTAATACTCCAACTGTAAAGAATTTTCTCGAAGAATGCCGGCAGGTCGATCAATCCATTCAGCTTCGTTCAGACTTGTTCAACGCGCACACTCCGCCAATCATCGAACGAATCAAATTCATTCTGGCTGACGAGTCGATACCGAACGAATCGAAACAATTCAAAATAGCCGAAACGCTCCTTGACATGTTCAGACATCAGCGCGATGTATGTTTCACAAAGCGAACCGAATCAATCGATGCCGAGAACAAACTACGCGCGATTCAATCGACGTTGAATGATTATGCGAATAGACTACACCAGACAGAACGAGACATATTAAAAATAGAGAATATCAATTACGATCCGACCGCTGCGCGGCCTGTCACGAAGCCTGCCTCAGTCAACAAAGTCTCAAAAGCGAAATACAACCGAACCGAACTCAGCGAAGCATCAACGAAGTATGGATTACCGGCGTTAGCCATACAGATGACATGCATCGCGCGCAACGTATCACCAGACGAAGCGGGACGGCTCATCACGGCAGCCAAACAATCTAATTGATATGACCAAATACAAATCAAATGAATCAAATCGAGAAATTCATTTCGAGCATCCATCATGTGAATGTTCAATCTGTCGCGCTCCGACTCGTATCCAATTCGTCTGTCATGATCGACTCGTTGCCGAAGTAATTGTTGAACATCACATGGCCGATCAAACTCAAGCGGATTACTATCGCGCGCTTCGAAACAAGTCAAGACCAATCGGCGCGTCTGTAATGAATCGGGCCGACATATCACGGTTCTGGTCGGTTCCAGTTGGCACTAAACTAAGATAAATGAGCGGAGCGAATCATGGAAATGAAACGAAAAGCCCTAGTAAGGAAAATCGAGCGCACTACAGACGGAACGCTCCGAATCGAAGCAACATTCGCCGGAGGCTATATCATATTCAATTTAAGTAAAACTGAACAACCAATGATAATCGATGAAAACATCGAAATAACAATCACTACCTCAAATTAAAATAACCAATATGACCCACGAAGCCGCCACGCGCATCTTACGCTCCGGAGCGCAAGTGGAAGTGACCTTTGAAGAGGAAATAATCCGTCGGCCGAAATATGAAATAACTCGATTACAAGACAAATGTGAATACTGTGGAAAAGTTGCAAAGTCAGTCAGCGAAAAAACAATTGAATACGATGATCCTTTCAGACCAAATCTTAAATTTATAAGATTAGATTGTGGTCATACCCTAGTAAAGAAAATACCGAAGGGAACGCCATTCATCACGATGCTCGCCGGGGGCGATAAGAACTGCAAACATGAATGGAATAAAGCTAAGTGTAATCATTGCGGAGCAATGCGCCCATACGAGTTTCAAGTAGATGGAATGAATTTTGTGGAGACAGCATTAGCCGTGAACAAAGGCGCGGCACTATTCGACGAGATGGGACTCGGTAAGCTGCTGAATGTAAACACTACAATTTTTACCCCATCCGGTCCTAGACGTATCGGTGACATTCAAATTGGAGATTTTGTTATAGGTTCTGATGGTAATCCAACACGAGTAACAGGAGTTTTCCCACAGGGTGAACAAGATTTATATAAAATTGAATTTACAGATGGTTCAGAATGCGATGCAGGATTACCACATTTATGGCAAGTAAATACAGCATTAAGAAAATGGCAAGGATTATCGCCACGTATTCTAACTACTGAACAAATAATGAATGATTTGTTCACAAAATCAAAAAATAGTTCTGGTAAATATAATTACAAATGGTTTATTCCAATTGTTAAATCAGTAGAATTTGATTTTAAAGAAATAACAATTCATCCTTATATTTTAGGAGTATTACTTGGAAATGGTAGTTTTGTTACTAGAAGAGTAAAATTGACAACAGCAGATGAAGAAATTAGTTATCAAGTTAGTCATTATTTTAAGCCAACAACAAAATATAACGAATTTACTTTACAATCAGATTCTGAAATTCCAGATCAATTAGAACAATTAAAACTAATTGGATGTCGAGCGGCGACCAAATTCGTACCAGAACATTATAAATTCAATGCAATTTCGGTTAGAATTGAACTTTTACGTGGTTTAATGGATACAGATGGTTCAATTTGGAAAGGCGGTGTTGTTGAATATACAACTGTCAGTCCTAATCTTGCAGATGATGTGACATTTTTAGTTCAATCATTAGGTGGAATTGCTAAGAGAACAATTAAAGAAGAACCAAAATATGAATATAAAGGAGAAATTTTAATTGGTCAACTTGCTTATCGATTAGTAATTAACATTCCAATTAATCCTTTCCAACTAAAAAGAAAAGCAGATTTATGGAATGAGTATAACTCAAAAAAGAAATATGAACCTACACGTGCATTCAAATCAATTACATACAAAAATAAAGGAGAATCGGTTTGTATTTCGGTTGATGCTCCAAACAAGCTGTATGTAATTAAAGATTTTATCGTCACACATAACACGATTCAGGCACTCGGAGTCATTAAATTCCATCCTGAACTCCATCCCGTTTTATACATCGTGAAAAGTGGAATCAAATTTCAATGGTTCAAAGCAATCATCGATTGGATGGGCTCCGATTTCGTCGGACAGATTATAACTAAGAGCGATGATTATTTGATACCTAATCTCAAAACATACATCGTATCATATGACCTACTCGTATCGAAGACGCGCACAAACAAGAAAACAGGTAAAATAATCAGTCAAGGTTATGATATAAGTAAGTTTGATGGCAAAATTAAGACCGTCGTCCTCGATGAATGCCAACAAATAAAGAATCCTGACAGCAGTCGAACACAACAGGTAAGAAGAATCGTAAAGAATAAAGTTGTCATAGCATTAAGCGGAACACCTTGGAAAAACCGAGGTTCCGAGTTTTTTTCAGTATTAAACATGTTAGCACCGAGTAAGTTCTATTCATACGAGCAATACGTAAATCGATGGGTCGAAAGGTATTGGCACGGTAATACTCAGAAGATGGGAGGCATTAACAATCCTGCGCGGTTCAAGGAATACGTGAAAGACATCGTGATTCGACGAGAGCGAACCGAAGTGATGCGTGAATTGCCGCTCGTCAATCGAACGAAACTCAACATACAAATGACACCTGACGAATCGGGTGTATACGACGATGCCGTAAATGATTTCGTTGAATGGTATAATGAACAGCGCGCGTCCATCTCCGCAATACATATCCTGGCGAAGATGTCCAAACTCCGACATTTAACCGGACTCGCCAAGATTCCGGCTACGCTTGATTACATCGAAGAATTCCTAGAAGATACCGATCGTAAGCTCGTTGTATTTTTACATCACGTAGATGTAGGTAATATGCTTTACGATTCTTGCCGTGAAAGATTTGGGAACGAAATAGATATATTAAAATTGACTGGCGGTATGAATTCCGAGGAACGAAATAAAACTCAAATGCAATTTAATGAACCCAAACGTAGTATATTGATAGCAAGCACACTAGCAGCAGGAGAAGGATTAAATCTTCAAACGTGCGCGGATTGCATAATCCATGAGCGGCAATTTAATCCCGCGAACGAGGAACAGGCAGAAGGGAGATTTATTCGTATCGGCCAAACGGCTGATGTAGTTAATTCAACATACGCAATAGCGGTAGATAGCATCGACGAGCAATTAGATATGTTAGTCGAAGGTAAGCGCAGAAGATTCCACGCAGCCATGAATAGTAGTGAAGCTCCGAAGTGGAATGAGAATGACATTGCGCGAGACTTAGCTGACATTATAGTTAACCAACATAAACCGCGCTCTAAACGAAAGATTAACTAGTATGGAATACAATATTAACGATTTACCAACAAAAATTAGAAAGAAACTTAAGATATTGGATGAGCATTGGTTGTGGATAGGTTCCGCTGCCAATAAAAATAGGATTGATAAAAAAGGAAAATTAAGTTACAAAGGAAAACATTATCTTGCTCATAGAGTAATATTTCATATTCTAACAGGATTTGATTTAAATAGTGAATTACAAGTCAATCATAAAACAAGTTGTCCAATTTCTTCATTGTGCTGCAATCCTGCTTGTTTATATGCTGGCACTCAATTAGATAATGTAAGAGATGCAATGGAACTTGGTACTCATCCCGGCGCAGTTAAAGCACGACAAGAAGTTTGTTCAATTTGTGGAGGTGAATTTACATTCAGTTCAGTTACAGGAAAAAGGTCTTGCAAGGTTTGTAGGGCTAGACGAAGTAAGGAATCTGATGAAAGAGAAAAAATAAGATTAGGAATAAAATGACCAATCAATCATTGTTAATCATATGCCCAAAATGTGGTAATGGAGACTTGTCATTAATCGAATTAATCGAGCCTAATCATAAGAAGTATTTCTGTATGGTATGTGCTCATTGTTGGTTGGTTCAATAGCATCAATTAGAAGGAAACTGTGACCGAAATATTAATCCCTAAAAAGAATGTCATCCTCGACGCTAGTATTCTTAGTAGTCTCATGTCGTGTCCAAGATTAACCGATCTTCGATACAATCACAACTTGACAGCGATTGGTGGTAAATCGAATTCGCTCGAATGCGGTTCGATCGTTCATAAGTTCTTAGAACAGTATTACAAGAGTCAAATCAACGGCGCGAGTCGGGCCGAATCGATTCAAAGCGCGCGAAGCACGGCGGAATTATACATCACCGGATGTCAACACTGTAGTGAATATGTAGGCGAGGCGAAGCCGAGTTGTGGTCATCAACCGAATGAGTTCCCAGGAGTCAAAAATACCCCACCCGAATCAGAAAAGTATTTAATAGGATGGAAATATGCGCTCGACACCTGTCATCAATACATTGAATATTACAAAAATGATCATTGGGTGTCACTCGAAGCCGAAGTAGTCAAAGGCGAAATACTCTACGAAAATGACGATCTGCGCGTGATGTGGAAAGCGAAATTCGATTGGATCGTCGATACGAATGATGACATATTACCAGTCGATCATAAAACGATGAAACAACGCCGAGATAAGATCAGTCTGAATAATCAATTCACTGGACAATGTTTATTAATGAAGACTCGAAAGGTCGTGATTAATAAGATTGGATTTCAAACAACATTGAAACCGGAAGAGAAATTTGTGCGCGAGATAGTCAATTATTCATCTGACAGACTAATCGAGTGGCAATCCGAAATCTTGCCATACTACGCCTATAAATTGTTAGATTACACTGAGAACAATTATTGGCCACCAAACTATACGCATTGTGAGAATATTTATGGTAAATGTCAATTCGTTCAGGTGTGTGAGGCTGATAGAGGTATGAGAGGGGAAGAATTACGATTGAATTTTTGTAAAACAAATAAATGGGATCCCCAAAATGATTGAAATTCATAAGAAAGTGCAATTTAAGGAAGAAATATATTGGTTACATGGTCCTTTGATAGAAGGTCATTATAATATATCTCCACTAGACCATTATTCAGATGATGGTGATTTACTAGCAGATCCATTCCACGATTTGAGTTTTGCTATATTGTGGGATGGTAATATAATGCAATTTGGAGAAATAATAGGTAAAAAATCTGATTTAATAGAAATAAAGGAGACAAAATGACTAACACAATTATTACGATAACAATTGCCGTTGCTGATTTAAGATTAGCATTCAAAGAGTTTTGTAAACAACAATTGATGCCAGAACATATGATTCAATCACAATGGGAAGAATGGTATGATAAACAAATTTTCCCAAGAATTCAGGATGAGGGATGGAGTAAAAAATGAGCTTAACACCAAACGAATTAAGGAAAATATGGGACTGTATAGATTCGATCGATGCGCGCGTCAAACAGGTTAGTTATTCTGACGTATATGAAGATATTGTGGATGAAATAAAAATCATTAAGAATTTGATTGAACGTGAGGTACCGGAATTAAAAGAGATGAAATGAGCCTAAATATTGAGGATCAAGCAAAACGCGCACGAGAGTTATTGGAAAAAAGTGATATTAAAGAAATTATGTCGATTCGCTGTGAAGAAGAAAATCACAATTATGAAAATTGTTGTTCAGCTATATTTCAAGTGTATCAAAAATGTAAATGGTGTGGAAAAATAAGGTGAAATCATGTCATTATTAGGTAAGGAGTTTGACGAAGCAATGAAACAACTCAAAATTACACTAATCAACACCGAAGCGGTGATAATCAATTTGAATCAAACTGTGTTGAAGATGAATGAGATAGTTAATAAAATCAATTCGACATTGAAATGAATTCGCGAAGCGAATGGTGGCGATGGTTGCGCGCGCTGATTTGGTGTGATCATGAACTAATCGTTGATTGGCGAGAATTAAAAGTGAAATGTTTGAAATGTGGTTGGTCTAGTCGAGGTATAAAATAATGTCATTAAATAGAAAAGAATACGAAGAAATTTGGAATCGGTGTAAAAAAATAGAATTCATATTAGGAAAAATATGGCGTGCTAAACATTATAAATGGGCTAACGATATTAATTGGGAAGTAAAACAAATAAAGAATAAAATTCAACAAGTGATTGGACAAATGGAATGACAAGTGAAACCAAACTCCTCATTGAATACGCACGATTCTACGGCTCCCTCAAATCGCTCATCGAACACGTTGAGCATGGTCTAATCAGTAATGAGAATATGATTCAATCAGTCAAAGGATGGATGACTCGATTTGAACGTGAACGGAATCGTATGGACCCAAATTTTACTAAGAAAATAAAAAGTGAGCAGAGCAAATGAATATGAATGATGTAAATTTTGATGCAATGTATGTTCTTATGAAGGGAGATCCCGGGCTTAGAAAATCAACTCAAGCTCTATCTTTTCCCCAGCCATCTTATTGGTTCTCATGGGATCGCAAGATGGCTGCACTCAAAATTCCCATGCGCGCTTGGAATATTGATCCTAAACAAGTTCAATATGATGATTATGACGATTGGAGTAAAGCGCGCGCTCAACTAGAAAAATTTCAAGTAAACTGTCCGTTCAAAACGTTAGTAATCGATTCAATCACATCGTGTGGTGATTCGATTATGCGCCAAACACTTAAGGCGAAATATGGCGCGACGCGCAAATCTGGTGCAGATGCAGGAAAAACAATAGGTGGAATTCAAGTCAATGAATTGGAAGATTTCAATGCTGAATCGTCGGCACTACACGAATTAATCAGTTTGACGAAAGACATACACAAATTTCACAAAGTAAACATAGTATTAATCGCGCACGTCATATCAATCGAAAATACACCAATCGGCGGGAAAACAACCGTATCGCGTTCAATCGTTACGGCCGCGCGTAAAATCGCGGCAAAAATTCCTGCCTATTGTGATGAAGTGTATCATTTTGATTTAGAAAAGTCATTCGACGAATCTAAAGGAGGCGAATTAAGGATATTAACAACACACACCGGCACCGACTTCGCGCGCACCACTCTACCACTTCCTGAAGTAATTAAATTCGGGACACGACCACTCTACGATACTTGGATTCGTCCAGCTATCGATAAAATGAATAAAAAGGAAGAAAATGGGGTGGTCATCACAACAGAACCAATACCAATCACAGCAAGAGGATTTACGTCATGAATATCATGGAATTATTTCCTGATAAATTCGTTGTTGATCCTACAACTGGATGTTGGCTATTTACAGGTGGATTAACTGAAAAAGGATATGGTAAAGTAAGATACAAATATCATGTAGTGTCAATACATAGATTATCAGCATATTTATCATTAGAATTAGATATAAATGATAAATCAATCCATGCACTTCACAAAAAAGAATGTCCACATAAAAATTGTGGTAATCCTGAACATATTTATTTAGGAGATAATACAGATAATATACGTGATGCAGTAGGAAAGCATTATTCTCCCCGAAAATTTATAACACATTGCAAATATGGTCATCCTCTGAGTGGAGACAATTTGTATATTTCACCAACAGATGGTAGAAGGAGGTGTAACACATGTAGACGAAGAAACACAAAAAGACACGAAGAAACACATCCAAGTATTCGGTACAAGATGGACAAAACGTAAACAATCAGTCAAAAAAAGGACCAAAAAAATGCCCATTATACAATTTTCGAAACGTGATTTAATGAGAGGAAAAGTGGTCTTGCCGGGTTGGTACCGAATGAAAATCGAATCAGTCGGAGAACAACCCGCCGCATCAAAAGAAGGTCGTTCACCATCAACTAATTATCCAGTAGAAGGAACTATCCTGTACAATGCCGACACTGGAGATAAAGAATTCGAAGGTGTCGCAATCGATTGGAATTTCAATAGTAAGGCAATGGGATTCGCGCGTGGTTTCCTCGAATCTCTTGGTGAAGTTCCCACTGAAGGTAAGAGATACGAATTGGCCGCGGCCGAAGGAAAGGAATTGGACGTATTCGTTGAGAATGGTATTTGGCAGGGGCGCCAGGTGAATCGAGTGGAACATAAATATCGTGCGCCAAGACCAGTCGAAGGCTCGGGCGCGGCATAACACAAATTGCTGGTCATGGCACCCGGTAAGGATTACAAATTCCCTGGTCTAATGTGGACTGCAATATAAGTCGTACGCGCATTTGTAGCAGCATTAGCTGGCACAGAATATGGGCGCATGGAAAGTAATCACCAGTATTGAGCGTAGCGAGATGTGGGATGCCATCGAATAAGTTCGCGCGCGGACAAATAAGGTGGTCACATCCGCTTTTGCGATGTGTGGCGACATCCCACTTTTTCTTTTAAGGAGGAATGATATGAGAGTAGAATCACAATCAGTTCCAGACAAAAATGATGATAAAGATGATGAAATTGAGTTCGAGGATAGTGAAGATGACGAAACCGAACATACCGAAGATGAAGAGGCTGATGACGAAATCGATCCGAAATCAGATAAATGAGATTCATCAGATTGATTGGACAAATACCTAATCATCTATGCTCACGTGGATAGATGATACATTAACAGGCCATAGATGGGGCAGGTTCAATTAGTTTGGTGATAGGACACGCACTCAACTTAGCTCTACGAGCTGTATAACAGAGCGCGTGTCCGCTTTCCCTTCGATAAATTATATGATAAATTATCAATTAATGGACGAGATTTTAAAACAGCTAGAAGATATCAAGTGTCAAGTGAACAATGCAGAAGATGCGTATGGTGGAATTGTGAAAGATGAATGTTGGGTACAATTATTCGCTAAACTTCAAAAACTAATCAAATTGGATAGTGGGAGATGAGATGGTCGAATTCTTTCGTAAGTATTTTGAAACTAAAGAACTAGAAAAAGAAGCACTTGAACATCTTCGGCCGGAGAAGAACGATGAAGATGTTCGGGTTGAAGGAAAAATCATCAAAGTGTCCGAAAAAGGATACGCATTTATTATATCAAAAGATATTCCATTCACTCGAATTTTTATGCATTGGACGGCTTTAATGAATGATACAATTCACTTTACTGAATTACGTAAAGGAATGATAGTCGAATTTACACCTCAGGAAACAGAAAAACAGGGATTTCGAGCGATTCGCGCTAAGGTGTTGGATAGATAATGGGACCAGAGCATATATATGTATGTGGCTGCGGCTCTGTAGGCGCTCAACTCATGATTATCGGTGAAGCCCCTTCATTCGCAGAAACAGCTGCGGGTAAACCATTCGTTGGACCTAGTGGCCGAGAGTTAGATCGTCTTCTCCGAGAAAGCGGAATCAATCGTGGTGATTGCTGGATAACCAATGTATTCAAATACGAAATTCCACAAAATCCAAAGGGTAAATTCATTCCCGCGTGGAAGCGCGCGGCTTCGATTGGAATCAATGTTGATGAGCAATTATCGGAGTTACAAGCCGAAATCAACGCGATTAAACCGAATTGCATACTCGCGTTAGGTAAGACTGCATTATGGGCGCTAAGTGGTCGAATTGAAATTGGTCATTATCGCGGCAGCATAATGAGCGGTATGGGCCGAAAGTTCGTCGCGACGTATCATCCCGCGCACTTATTACATCAGGCGACAGGTGGAGAGTTTAAAGGTTACTATAATCGAATTGTGATGATACTCGATTTCAAACGCGCGCTTCATCAATCATCATTCCCAGAAATCAATCTCCCTCACAGAACATTGTCAGTCGCGCAATCCAGTTATCATCTCAAACAGTTCTTAGATAAATATAAAGGTCACAAGCACCCATCAATCGATATTGAATCACTCAATTGTATTCCTGCCTGCATAGGTATCGCTTTCACACCACATGAAGGAATGACCATCCCGCTATGGAATGTGAATGGCATATCATCAATACCTGATTCCGATTTAATTGTGTGTTGGCAAATACTGGCTGAATTCTTATCAAATCATGATGTGGTCGGGCAGAATTTCAATTACGATCGAGACAAATTGAAACGATTAGGATTCATCGTGCGCGCGATTCATTCAGACACGATGTTAAAAGCCTTCACAATCAATCCCGAACTCCCCAAAAACCTCGGATTCAATACATCGATTTATACAGAGGAACCATTTTACAAAGATGAGACGATGTATGGCGAGTATGATAAAAAGAAGGATAAATGGAATGTTGATTTGAATGAATTGTTCATTGGGTGCGCGCGAGACGCGGCGGTGACTAAGGAAATCGATATCAAAATGGAGAAAGAGTTAGAAGAAATTGGTCAGCGTGAATTTTATTATAACTTTGTGATGAAACTTCCCGATTTTTATCAAGAGATGGAACATGTTGGATTCGGTATCGATGAGGATCGAAGGAAAGAATTGTTAGAGAAATATATCAAACGAGATGAGCAGATTCGATACGAATTATTCAAATTAACAAGTGAATACGTAAACTGCGCGTCACCTAAACAAGTGAAGGAATT
>Ga0184609_10000040_pt1 | contig 35537 bp, 33 predicted proteins | sample PLM1_60_coex_FD_133165 | JGI IMG/M metagenome (GOLD analysis project Ga0184609, IMG submission 133165) | Groundwater sediment microbial communities from an aquifer in East River, Colorado, USA - PLM1_60_coex | ecosystem: Environmental > Terrestrial > Soil > Riparian zone | place: USA: East... | reverse complement strand
GCTGCTCCTAGGGAACGGGACCGCGGCCGTCCGAACGAGACCGGCCCGATCTGCGGCCATCTGACAGGACTGTAGCCCAGGCGTGCGCGTTCCGTTCCCCGCTCACTCCACGGACGTGGCAGTCGTCACTGTCCTGGCTCGCCGCTAGTTTCTGACACGACGTCGGATCCGCCGGTCGCCTGCACGGTTACGGTTTGGCCGGTGCGTTGGTTAGCCGGCCAGGGCGCTGATCCTGATCAGGGTTGTGAGTCAGGACGCCGTGTCCGGTCCAGATCCGTCTCCCTTCGGTGCCATCGGTGCGGGCGCGGTCCCAGCTGCCCGGGGGCTGTCGTTGATCGAGAGGCCATTGTGATCCGTACCGTAGGGCGACCCGGTGTCGCTGTGGGAGTCGCTGTTACCTGATGATGTGCGGCGGCTGCCGGACGAGCGGGGCTGTCGCGTTCTGGTGGGATCGTCAAATGCGATGCGTCCGACGGTCCGCTGTGAGACCGGTCGCACCGCTGGGCTGCGGGGCGCTATCTGACACTTGTGTCATATAGTGGACCGGGAAGCCGTATCCGAGCCTGGGAGTGGACATGGACGTCAGCGGCGTCAGCGCGATCGTGACCGGTGGGGCCGGCGGCCTCGGGGAGGCCACCGCCCGGCGCCTCGCCGCCGCGGGTGCGTCCGTCGTCATCGCCGACCTGAGCGACGAGCGGGGCAAGGCACTGGCCGCCGACCTGGGCGACAGCGCGCTGTACGTCTCGACCGACGTGCTCGACGAGGACAGCATCCAGGGCGCGATCGGCGCGGCGCGCGATCTCGGGCCGCTACGCGTCGTGGTCAACGCCCATGGTGGGTCCACCGGCAGTGCGTCGCGGGTGGTCGACCGGGAGGGCAACCCGGCACCCCTGGACGCCTTCCGCCGGTGCCTGGACCTGTTCCTCACCGGGACGTTCAACATGCTGCGGCTCGGCGCCGCCGCGATGGCGACGAACGAGCCGGACGCTGGCGGCTCGCGTGGGGTCGTGGTCAACACGGCGAGCATCGCCGCCTTCGAGGGCCAGACCGGGCAGACGGCCTACGCCGCGGCGAAGGGCGGGGTCGTCGGCCTCACGCTGCCGGCCGCCCGCGACCTGAGCCCGCTGGGCATCCGGGTCGTCACGATCGCGCCGGGGACGTTCTTCACCCCGGCCTTCCAGATGGAGCGCGAGGAGGCGGAGAGGCGCTGGGGCAGCACGGTCCCGTTCCCCAACCGCATGGGCAGCCCGCCGGAGTACGCCGAGCTGGTCCACTCGATCTGCATCAACGACTACCTCAACGGCGAGGTCATCCGTCTCGACGGTGCGCTGCGCTTCCAGCCGAAGTAGCCGATGGCAGCATGAGTGGCGCGCCGGCGTCCAGACCGCATTGCCGACGAGCTGCTGCCTTGTAGCCGGCGACCAGCGGCCAGCCGCGCTGCTAGCCGAGCGTGAACGGGTCGCGGCTCGCCCCGGACAGCTCCACCCAGACCGCCTTGGTCTCGGTGTACTCCTTGATCGCCTCGGCGCCGTTCTCCCGCCCGATGCCCGAAGCGCCGACGCCGCCGAACGGCACCTGCGGGGCGACCACGCGGTAGGCGTTGATCCAGACCGTGCCGGCGCGCAGCCGCGCGGCCACCCGGTGGGCGCGCTGCACGTTCCTGGTCCAGACCGAGCCGGCGAGCCCGAACGGGGTGTCGTTGGCGAGCTCGACGGCTTGGTCCTCGTCGGTGAACGTGGTCACGACCAGGACCGGGCCGAAGATCTCCTCGGTGACCGCTCTGGCGTCGCGGGGCAGGTTGCGCAGCACCGTCGGTCGCACGAAGTAGCCGCCGAGGTCCGCGACCGGCTCGCCGCCGCAGGCGATCACGGCCCCCTGCTCCTTCGCCGCGGCGAAGTGCTCGAGGACCTTGGCGTACTGCCGGTCGTTGGCCAGCGGGCCCATCTCCGTCTCGGGCGCGCGCGGGTCGCCGATGACGATCCGCTCGGTCCGGTCCACGATCTTGTCCACCAGCGCGTCGGCGACGGACTCGTGGACGAGCAGCCGCGAGCCCGCCAGGCACGTCTGGCCGGTGGCCGCGAACACCCCGGCGATGACGCCGCTCGCCGCGGCGTCGAGGTCGGCGTCGTCGAACACGACCTGCGCCGACTTGCCGCCCAGCTCCAGTGTCACGCGGGCCAGGTGGTCGGCCGCGGCGTGTGCCACCGCCCGGCCGGTCTCCGTCGAGCCGGTGAACGCGATCTTGTCGACACCCGGGTGCGAGGCCAGCGCCTTGCCGGTCGCCGGGCCCCAGCCGGTGACCACGTTGACCACGCCTGGCGGGAACCCGGCCTCGACGACGAGCTCGGCGAGCGCGACCGTCGACGCCGGCGTGTAGTCACTTGGCTTGACGACCACCGTGCAGCCCGCGGCCAGGGCTGGCGCGAGCTTCCAGGTCAGCAGCAGCAGCGGTGAGTTCCACGGCGTGATGGCGGCGACGACGCCCACCGGCTCGTGGCGGGTGTAGACCAGGTAGTTCGACTTCGCCGTGGGAATGACCTCGCCGTGCAGCTTGTCGGCGAGCCCGGCGTAGTAGGTGTACCAGGCGCCCAGTCCCTTCATCTGCCCGGACATCTCGCGCAGCAGCTTGCCGCCGTCGCGGACCTCGATCTCGGCGAGCCTCTCGGCGTCGCGCGCGATCAACGTGGCGAGCGCGCGCAGCAGCTCGCCGCGCTCGGGCGGTGTCAGCGCCCCCCATGGCCCGGACAGCGCCGCGCGGGCGGCCGCGACCGCCCGGTCGACGTCCTCGGCATCCCCGTCGGCGATCCGGGCCCACGGCTGCCCGGTGTAGGGGTCGAGCGAGGTGTAGGTGCGCCCGGAGGCCGGCGGGACGGCCCTGCCCCCGATGTGCAGCCCGTACTCGGCGAGGTCCGCGACTGCAGTCATGATGTCTCCTCCGTGGTAGGGCGTGTCAGGTCCCGAGCCCGCCCCGCTTGACCAGCTGGGCGGCGATCACGTTGCGCTGGATCTCGTTCGTGCCCTCGCCGACGATCATCAGCGGGGCGTCGCGGAAGTACCGCTCCACGTCGAACTCGGTCGAGTAGCCGTAGCCGCCGTGCACGCGCACGGCGTTGAGGGCGATCTCCATGGCGACCTCGCTGGCGAACAGCTTGGCCATGCCGGCCTCCATGTCGCAGCGCATCCCGGCGTCGTAGCGCTCGGCGGCGAACAGCGTCAGCTGCCGGGCTGCGGTCAGCTTGGTGGCCATGTCGGCCAGGTAGTTGCCCACCGACTGGTGCCGCCAGATCGGTTTGCCGAAGGTCTCGCGCTCCTGGGCGTAGCGTAGGGCGTCCTCGAATGCGGCCCTGCCGACGCCAAGTGCGCGGGAGGCCACCTGGATGCGGCCGATCTCCAGGCCCTTCATCATCTGCGCGAACCCGCGGCCCTCGACCCCGCCGAGCAGGCTCGCGACCGGCACCCGGTGCTCGGCGAAGGACAGTTCGCAGCTTTCCACGCCCTTGTAGCCGAGCTTGGGCAGGTCGCGGGAGACCTCGAGGCCGGGGCCGTGCTCGACGAGCAGGATGCTGATGCCGGCGTGCCGGGGCCGCGCGGCCGGGTCGGTCTTGCACAGCAGGGCGATGAGCTGCGAGCGGCGGGCGTTGCTGATCCACGTCTTGGTGCCGTTGACGACGTAATGCCGGCCATGGCGCCTGGCGACGGTGCCGATGGCCTGCAGGTCGGAGCCGCCGCCGGGCTCGGTCAGGGCCATCGTGGCGCGCACCTCGCCGGTCCCCATCGGCGGCAGCCACCGGTCCTTCTGCTCCGGGGTACCGAACGCGAGCAGCAGCTTGGCGACGACGGTGTGCCCGCCCATGGCGCCGGCCAGGCTCATCCAGCCGCGGGCCAGCTCCTCGGTCACGTGCACGTAGCAGGGCGTGGATACCGGGGCCTCGCCCCAGGGCTCCGGGATGGCCAGGCCGTAGATGCCCAGCTCCTTCATCTGCTCGATGAGCTTCTCGGGGTAGGTGTTGTCGTGCTCGAGCTCCCTCGCGACGGGCCGGACCTCGCGGTCAACGAAGTCGCGCACCGTGCCGACGACGGCGCGCTCCTCGACGCTCAGCTCCACGTGCTCCTCCTCGTCGACGCCGGCTCAGATGACGCCTCGGGCCCGCAGCCCGGCGATGTCGTCGTCGGTGCGGCCAAGCGCCCGCAGTACCTGCTCGGTGTGCTCGCCGACGGCGGGCACCGGATCCATCCGCGCGGTGACGCCGGCGAGCTCGACCGGCGGCAGCAGCGCGCGGACCTCGCCGGCGGGGGTGGCCACCTGGCGCCACCGGTCGCGGCCGGCGAGCACGGGGTGGGCGAGGAACTCCGGCACGGTCCTGCGCCGGGCGTGCGCCACGCCGGCCTCGTCCAGCGCGGCCACCACCGTGGCGGTGGTGAGCCCGCCGAACCGCTTCGCGATCAGGTCGTTGAGCTCGGCGCGGTGCGTCACGCGGGCCGAGTTGCGGGCGAACCGCTCGTCGGCGGCCAGCGCGGCGTCGTCCAGGACGGCGGCGCAGAACCGCACCCATTCGCGGTCGTTCTGCACCGCGATGACGACGGTGTCGCCGTCGCCGGTCGGGTACGGGCCGTACGGGGCGATCGTGGCGTGCTCGCCGCCGACGCGCTGCGGGGAGCGGCCGCCGTACTCGGTGTAGTAGGCGGGGGAGCCCATCCACTCCGCGAGCGCCTCGAACAGCGAGACCCGCACGGCGGGCGCCCGCCCGGTGGTGGCCCGCTGCAGCAGCGCGGTGAGGATGCCGGCGTAGGCGTACATGCCGGCCGCGATGTCGGCGACGGAGATGCCGACCTTGACGGCCTCCTCCGGGGTGCCGGTGAGCGACATGAGCCCGGACTCGGCCTGCACCAGCAGGTCGTAGGCCTTGCGGTCGGCCCACGGGCCGTCGGCCCCGAAACCCGAGATGTCGCACACCACCAGCCGCGGGAACCGGGCCGCCAGCTCCGTGGCCGACAGGCCCATCCGCGCGGTCGCGCCGGGGGCGAGGTTCTGCACGAACACGTCGGCGCCCGCGAGCAGCTCGTCGAGCACCGCTGCGCCCTCGGCCGCCTTGAGGTCCAGGGTCACCGACTCCTTCGACCGGTTGAGCCAGACGAAGTAGCTGGACTGCCCGAGCACCGACTCGTCGTAGCCGCGGGCGAAGTCGCCGGCGCCCGGCCGCTCGACCTTGACCACGCGGGCCCCGAGGTCGGCGAGCTGGCGGGTCGCGAACGGGGCGGCGACCGCCTGCTCGAGGCTCACCACCGTCACGCCGTCGAGCGGCCGCGCCGGCACCGCCGTCACCGGAAGCGGGTCTCGCGGCGCTCGCCGCCGGCCAGGCCCTTCTCCCGGCCCCGGTTGCCGAGCTGGGCGAAGGACAGGCCGTGACGCTGCGCGAGCGACGGCGGCTGGTCCAGCGACTCCCAGATCGCGCGGACCGTGCCCTGGATCGCCTCGGGCCGCCGCGCCGCGATCTCCTCGGCCAGCGCCCGCGCGCCCGCCCAGAGTCGCTCGCGCGGCACCACCTCGCTGACCAGCCCGAGCCGCAGCGCCGTCGCGGCGGTGATGCGCTCCTCGTTGCCGACCAGAGCCCACCGCATGACGTCGCCGAGCGGCAGGCCCCGGCGCAGCATGCCGATCGGCTCCAGGGCGGAGACCATCCCGCCGTTGGCGTGGGGGTCGAAGAAGGTGGCCTCCTCCGAGCAGATGATGATGTCGGCCTCGTTGAGGAAGTACATCCCGCCGCCGGCGACCATCCCCTGCACCGCCGCGATCACCGGCTTCCACACCCGGTGCTGCTTGGGCCCGAGCTGCGCGCCAGGGTCCTGCTGGTTCCAGATGTTCTGGTCCGACCACCACGGCCCGTCGGCCATGTCCAGACCCGTGCAGAAGGCCCGGTCACCGGCGGCCCGCAGGACCGCGACGTGGATGTCGTCGTCGTCGCGCACCCGGGCCCACAGCGCCGCGATCTCCTCGGTCATCCGGCGGTTGAAGCAGTTGAGCCGCTCGGGGCGGTTCAGCGTGATCGTCGCGACCTGCGCGTCGACGTCGAACAGCACGGTGTCGAGCTGCTGCGGGTCGTTCTCGAGCGCGGTCATCCCGCCCCTCCGCCGTAGCGCCGCGTGAGCTCGCGTTTGACGATCTTGCCCATCGCGTTGCGCGGCAGGACGTCGACCAGCTCGAGCTGCTCGGGGAACTTCCGGATCGACAGCCCCCGCTGCCCGAGGTGCGCGGTGAGTTGAGCCAGCGTGGGGGGGTCGGCCGGGTCGGCCGGGACCACGACCGCGCACGCCCGCTCACCGGTCTGATCGTCGGGCAGCCCGATGACGGCGACGTCGGCGACGCCCGCGTGCTCGGCGAGCAGCTCCTCCACCTCCCTGGCCGAGATGTTCTCCATCTTGCGGATGATGATGTCCTTGATCCGACCGGTGACGGTGACCGTGCCGCGCTCGTCGACGGTCCCGAGGTCGCCGCTGCGGAAGTACCCATCCTCGTCGAACGCGGCCGCGTCGAGCGAGGCGTCGACGTAGCCGAGCATCAGCGCAGGGCCGCGCACCCGCAGCTCGCCCTCCTCGCCGGGGGCGGCGCGGGTGCCGTCGGCGCGGACCACCACGACCTGCCCGCCGGGGGCGGGGCGGCCCTCCGCGCGCGCGTGGTCCTCGTCGCTGTCGTCGGGCGAGCCCCAGGTGAGGTAGGGGCACTCGGTCATCCCGTAGCCGGAGACGATCCCGACCCCGCCGAGCTCACGCTTGACCTGCTCGTGCAGCGCGGCCGGGCGAGCGGACCCGCCGGCGAGCACGGCGCGGGCCTGCGGGAAGAGCCGGCGGCCGGGCTGGGCACGCTGGCGGGCCAGGTAGGCCCGGATGAAGGGCAGCCCTGAGCCGACCAGTGTGACGCGCTGCTCGGTGAGCAGGTCGGTGGTGGTGACCGGGTCGAACACCGCCGAAAGGATCATGGAGCTGCCCGACCGCAGCGCGCTGAGGATGTGGGCGATCCCGCCGACATGCGCCAGCGGGAGCAGCGTCGCGGTGGTGTCCGCCGCGATGACCCGCAGGTTCCGGCAGAACGTGTCGGACGCGGCGATCAGCCCGCGGTCGGTGTGCTTGGCGCCCTTCGGGTCGGACGTCGTGCCGGAGGTGTAGAAGAGCCAGCGCAGTGCGCCCGAGTCGGCCTCCTCCGGCGCGGGCGGCAGGCCGGCCGGGTCGCCATCGGGGAGCGCCCCGGGCAGCGCCCCGGGCAGCACGAGCAGCTCGAGGCCAGGGTTCGCCCCGGCGACGCCCCGGCCCATCGCCTGGTGGTCGACACCGCGGAACTGCCCTGGCACGGCCAACCACCGCGAGCCGGCCTGCGTGCAGATGAACCGCAGCTCGCGGTCGCGCAGCATCATCACCAGCGGGTTCTGCACGGTGCCGAGCCGGCACAGCGCCAGGCAGAACACGATCGTCTCGAGGCGGTTCGGTAGCTGCCACGAGACGACGTCGCCGGCGCGCACGCCCCGCTCGGCGAGCCCTGCCGCGGCCCGCTCGACGGCGTCGAGGAGACCGCCGAAGGTCAGCGTGCGCCGGTCCTCGTCCACGGCGAAGAGGGCGTCCGGGGTCAGCTCGGCGCGCCGGCGCAGCAGCTGCCACACGGTGGCCGCCTCGAAGTCCGGGCGCCAGACGGCGGGTGCGGGACTGGTCGTGGTCATCGGGTCACCTCGTGGTCGCGTCGAGCAGGCCGGCGCGCACCTCGCGCTTCAGGATCTTCCCGGCGGGCCCGAGCGGCAGCTCCGAGCGGAAGGCGAACCGGCGCGGCTGCTTGTAGCCGGCCAGGTTGCCGCGGCACAGCACCCGCAACTGCTCCTCGAGGTCCGGGCTGGGCTCGCCCCTCGGCACCACCACCGCCACCGGTGTCTCGCCCCATTCCGGGTCGGGCACGCCGACGACCGTGACCAGCTCGACGCCAGGGTGCTCGGCGATCACCCGCTCGATCTCCGCCGGGTACACGTTGAAGCCACCGGAGATCACCATGTCGGTCTTGCGCCCGGCGATGTAGAGGTAGCCCCGCTCGTCGAGGCGGCCGAGGTCGCCGGACCAGAGCCCGCCCGGTCGGAAGGTCTCCGCAGTCGCCTCCGGGCGGTTCCAGTAACCGAGCGCCACCGCGTCGGACCGGATGACGATCTCCCCGACCTCCCCGGGCGGCAGCGGGTTCCCGGCCTCGTCGACGATGCGGATCTCGGCGAAGGGCGTCTCGCGGCCGCACGAGGTCAGCAGCCACTCCTCGCCGGCGACCGCCCGCCGGTGCTCCTGCGGGGTCAGGATCGTGGCTTGGCCGCCGGCCTCCGTGAGGCCGTAGCGCTGCTGCAGGTCGCAGCCCAGCCGCGCCATCGCCTCCTGCGCGAGGCCGGGCGGGACGGGCGCCGACCCGTAGCTGATCCGCCGCAGGCTGGACAGGTCGCGCGGGACGGCCTCCAGCACCCGCAGCGTGCGCACGAGCATGGTCGGGATGAACGTCGTCATCGTCACCCGGCTGCGCTCGATCTCCTCGACCACCGCCTCTGGGTCGAACCGCGCGTGCAGCACCAGGGTCTGGCCGAGGTAGAGCGCCGCGACGGTGCGGATCATCCCGCCAGCGGTGAACGAGGGCGTGGTGCCGAGGGTGACGTCGTCGTGGCGGGCCTCGGTGACGATCGCGGTGTCGACCGCCTGGGCGAGCATCGCGCGGTGGGACTGCACGACGCCCTTCGGCCGCCCGGTGGTGCCGCTGGTGTAGAGGATGAACTGGACGTCGTCGGGCCGCAGGGTCGTTGGCGTCGGGTCGGCGGCGATGCCGGTGGCCAGCGCGTCCTCGTAGTCGAGGCCCGCCTCGCTGCCGCCGATCTGCAGGACGTGCTCGAGCACCGAGAACGGCTCGCCGGCGAGCGCGGCCTGGTCGGTGTGGACGATGCCGCCGCGGGTGCCGGAGTCGGCCAGGATGTGCGCGATCTCCGGGGCGGAGAGCCGGATGTTCACCGGCACCGCCACCAGTCCGGCCTTCGCGAGGCCGAACGCCACCTCCGGCCACTCCGCGGTGTTGCGGGCGCACACCGCGACGCGGTCGCCCTGGCGCAGGCCCCGGCCGAGCAGGTGGGTCGCCAGGCGGTTGGCGCGCTCGTCGACGGCCGCCCAGGTGAGCCGGGCCGAGCCGCTCACCACGGCCGTCTTGGTTGGCCAGCGGCGGGCATTGCCGCGGGGGACGTCTCCGACCAGCATCGGCGCTTCGCTCCGGCTCTACAGGAGGAACGCCAGCGTCGGCACCGGGCCGCCGGCGTTGACGAGGTGGACGGTCTTGGCGACGAGTCGCAGCTCGCCGTCTGGCCGCGTGCGGACGGTGTGGATCACGCGCCCGGCCCAGGTGGTGAGGCCGTAGCGGTACTCGAAGAGCGCGAAGTTGGAGCCGACGGTGACGGTGTCGCCGCGCTCGTCGTGACCGCGGTCCAGCACCTCGAAGTTGGTCAGCAGCCGTCGCATCACCGACGGGGGCGTCTGCGAGTGCCGCGCGCCGGAGTTCAGCTGCGCGACCCGGCTGCGGATCCTGCGCCGGTTGTCGTATACGTAGGACAGGTTCACGTGCGGGTCGTGGTCCGGCGCCATCGGCACCCAGTAGGTGCCGTCGTCGTCCCAGAGCGCCTCCCACTCGGAGTAGCGCGCCTCGTCCGCGAGCCGCGCTTCGAGGTGCACGAACGCGGCGACCGCGGCCTCGACGCCGGGGGCCGCGCCTGGCACCGCCTGCTTGGCCGACCCGGCCGTGCCCGTCATCATGCCTCCCCGCTCAGCACCGAGGCCCCGTTCAGCACGGAGGCCCAGTGCCGCCAGAACCCACGCTGCGGCGTCTCGGCGCTCTTGTCGTGGTTGACGATTCCGGTCTCGTCGTGGATGTCGGTCTCCAGCCCGCGGCTGAGCACCACCCACTCCGGCTTGCTGGCCGCGAGGCCCATCTGGTTACGCTGGCCGATCTCCCCGTCGTCGGCGATGAGGAACCCGGCCGGGCCCATCGCGCCCTCGGTGCGGCGCAGCATGCGCTCGTTCATCTCGTCCATTCCAGGCAGCATCGCCGGCGTGGTGTAGGCGATCGTCTGGTCGACCGCGAGCGGCTCGACGACCATGATGTTCATCTCGGCGAGGAACAGGTTGGGGAAGATCAGCGTGTGCGGCGGCCCGACGACGAACGCCCGGTGCGTCTCCCCGGCCCCGTACGCCTGCTCCATGGCGGCCACGTACCTGGGCAGCTTCTCCCGTTGGGCGCGGCCGAACCAGACGAACTCCTCGTCGAGCCGGGTGTACTCGGGCAGGTAGTCGATCTCCGAGTGGCCGTCGCCAAGGTCGCGGACGTAGACCTCGACCTTGCTCGGGACGTGGGAGACCTTGGCCTTGCGCACCGAGTCGTACACGGACTGGTGGGTGAACAGCGCGTGGTAGCCGTCCACGTTGTTCTCCATCACCATCTTCCAGTTGCTGCGGTGCAGGTGCTTCATCCAGCCGGCGCGCAGGTCGAGGGTGCCGGTGGGGGACAGCGCGAGGAGCCGGTCGATGGCGACGCTCGCGCGGCCGAGGTGCTCGCGCAGCGCCGTGTCGCCGGCCGAGAGCGAGGCGAAGACGAACCCGCGGTAGCTGTCCGTGCGGGCCGCCGGGGCAAGGCCGAGCTCGTCGCGCACGGCGAGGAACCGCTCCGCGTACCCGCCTCGCATCGGCACACCGACCAGTGTGCCGTCGTTGTTGAACGTCCAGCCGTGGTACGGGCAGCGGAACGTGCTGGAGTTGCCGCGCTCGGCGTTGCAGATCCGGTTCCCGCGGTGCGCGCAGCGGTTGGCGAGAACCCGCACCTCGCCGTCCTTGCCGCGGACGAGGATCACCGGCTCCCGGCCGATCCGGCGGGTGACGTAGTCGCCGGGCTCAGGCACCTCGCTCTCGTGCCCGACGTAGACCCAGCCCTCGCCGAAGATGCGCGCCAGCTCCAGCTCGAAGACCTCCGGGTCGGTGTACACCGCCCCGGAGACCCGGTCCGGCCGGACGAGGTCAGCCACCCCGGTCCGGCGCAGGGCGGGCCGGGCGTCCAGCCCAGTCCAGTCCAGTTCGGTCATCGGGGGGCCTCCGGATGCGGGTCGGGCGGGATCGGGTCGAATGCGGGGACGGCGACGCCGCCGAGCTGCCGGAAGGCGATCGCCACGGGGTCGCCGATCGCCGGGGGATGCGCGAGCGGGCGCACCGAGGTGAGGACCAGGCGGTGTCCGCCGTCCAGCTCGACGTCGGCGACGACGTAGGGCTCGGCGGCCAGCACGAGCCCCGGTTCGGGCCGGTGCACGACGGTGACGGCGTGCACCGCGCCGCGGGCCGCGGTCGCGCGCCAGACCACCCGCCGGTCCTCGCAGCCGTCGCACACCTGCTGCTCCAGCTCGAGGGGCAGGCCGCAGCGGCCGCAGAAGGGCAGCGCGAGCCGGCCCTGCGCCGCGGCCGCGTAGAGCGGGGCGAGCTGGCCGCCGGTGGACGGCGCGAGCTCCTCGCTCAGCAGCCAGTCGGCCCTGGTCGGCATGCTCTCGCCGATCACGCCGCCGCCAGCACGAGGCAGGCGTGATGGTCCACCCGGCCGCCGATGCCGCCGACGAGCGCGGTCCTGGCTCCCGGCACCTGGCGCCCGGCGCCCTCCTCGCGCAGCTGCACAACGGCCTCGACCAGCGGGGTCATCCCCTGCAGGTAGAAGCCGGAGAGCTGGCCGCCGCCGGTGTTCGTCGGCAGCCGGCCGGCCGGACCGATGCCGCCCTCGCGGGCCAGCGGCCCGGCGTGCCCCGGCTGGCAGAAGCCGTACTCCTCCAGCAGGTGCAGCGTCACGACGGTGAACGGGTCGTACAGCTCCAGCACGTCCACGTCGCAGTGCCGCACGCCGGCCGAGACGAGCGCGTCTTCGACGGCGCGGCGGCCGCCGCCGAACCACGACTCGGCGCCAGCCCGGCGGCGGCGCACCGGATGGACGGAGCCGCTGCCGAGCACCTGCACGCGGCGGGCCAGGCCGATCCCCGGGTCGGCAGTCACGACGACGGCGGCCGCCCCGTTGACCGGGCGGGCGCAGTCCAGCCTCCGCAGCGGTGCGGCGATCACCGGGCTGGCCCGGTAGGCCTCGGCGTCCAGCGGCGCGCGCTGCACGGCGGCCGGGTTGTCCATGGCCCAGGCCCGCGCCGACACCGCGACCGCGCAGAGGTCGTCGGGGGTGCCGCCGGTGACGTGCAGCCAGCGAGCGGCGAGCAGCGCGTAGGTCGGCACGGTGCCGAGCACGCCGCAGGCACGTTCGAGGCCGCGCACTCCGGTGTTGCCGCCGCTGCGGGCGTAGGTCGAGCCGGCCGTACCGCGCTCGCGCAGCGGGGCATCGGCGAACACGCACACCACAGCGCGGGCCGCTCCGGCGCACACCGCCCGCGCCGCATGCTCGACCATTGCCACGGTCGTCGCGCCCTTGATCTCCACGTGCTCGAGCACCCGCAGGTCGCCGAACCCGGCCTGCCGCGCGAGCGCGACGCCGACCCGGTCGGGGCGCACGCCCTGGCTCGACCCGACGAGCAGGCCGTCGACGTCGGCGCGCGCCAGCCCGGCGTCGGCTAGCGCGGCGCAGACGGCCGCGACGGCGAGCTGCGTGGCCTCGCCGCCCGGCCGGACCGACATCTCGGTGAGCCCGAGGCCGACGACGGCCGCCCCGCGGCGCGTCACGTCCGCTCGTCCCGGTAGTGCCCGACGCGCAGCCACTCGAGCCGGTCCTGCGGTGAGGCCAGGCACAGGCTGGCCAGCTCCAGCGGCGACAGCAGGATCTGCGCGCCGTTCTCGAGGTCCTCCACGAGCAGTCGCGGCCCGTTGCCCCTGGTGTCCAGCGCCACCCGCACGGTCGCGAACTCGTTGGCCACCACCGCCAGCTCGCACTCCCCACGGTCGGGCGCGCTCATCGGGCGGACCGGTCGCTCGTCGACGGCCACCATGTCACCGTTCTATCGTACACTGCCTGTCAGAAACAACGTCCATCTCGGCGGACCGAACGTGATTCATGTGCCTCTTGCGCAGGTCACGGACATCTGCCCCGGTGTACACGACATGGACACGACGGTCAGCGAGGAGTCTTCGTGATGGCGGAAGCGATCGCCGAGGAGCCGTACCGCAGCATCTGGGGGTTCCTGCGGGAGCTGGAGTTCCGCCAGGGCTACCTCGACGCCGGCGGCGTCCGCACCCGCTTCGCCGAGGCCGGCCGGCCCGACCTGCCGCCGCTGCTGCTGCTGCACGGCACCGGGGGGCACTGGGAGACATTCGCCCCGAACCTCCCGGCGCTCTCGGCGCACCTGCACTGCGTCGCGATCGACATGGTTGGCAACGGTTTCTCGGCCAAGCCAGACCACGACTACGAGATCCCGGTCTACCTGCGCCAGGTGCTCGCCGTCCTCGACGCGTTCGGCTTCGCGCGGGCGTCCGTCGTCGGGATGTCGCTCGGGGCATGGGTGGCCGCGCGGCTCGCGATCGACGCCCCGGACCGGGTCGACAAGCTGGTCCTGATGTCGCCAGCCGGCCTGGTCGCGACGCCGGCGAACATGGCGCGCATCCGGGCCGAGCGCACCCGTGCGGTGCAGGAGGCGGACTGGGCGTCGATCAAGGCGATGTTCGACCACCTCATCGCCGATGAGCGCAACCGGATCCCCGACGTGATCGCGCTGCGCCAGGCCATCTACCGGCTTCCCGACACCCGGGCCACCATCGACCACCTGCTCGTGCTGCAGGATCCCGAGGCCAGGCAGCGCAACCTGATCGCCGAGGACGACTGGAAGGCGATCGCCGCGCCGACGCTCGTGGTGGCCTCTGGCAAGGACGTCAGCGAGTACCAGAGCACCGCGCGCCGGGTCGCCGAGCTGATCCCTGGCGGCGCGGTGCTGGAGATGCCCGGCGTCAAGCACTGGCCGCATTTCGAGGATCCGGAGGCATTCAACACCGCGGCGCTCGACTTTCTCCGGCGGCGGTCCTGATGGCGCTCAGCGACGAGGCGGTCGCCGACGCCGCGCGACGGCTCGACGAGGCCGAGCGGACGCGCGCGCCCATCCGGCAGCTGTCACTGCAGTACCCGGAGATGACGATCGCGGACGCCTACGCCGTGCAGCACGCCTGGGTGGCCGCGAAGCTGGCGAGGGGCCGCACCCTGCGCGGCCGCAAGATCGGCCTGACCTCGCGAGCCATGCAGCAGGCGGTGTCGATCACCGAGCCGGACTACGGCGCGATCTTCGACGACATGTTCTTCGACGACGGCGCCACGGTGCCGTACGAGCGTTTCATCTACCCGCGGGTCGAGGTCGAGCTGGCATTCGTGCTCGGCCGCCAGCTCAAGGGCCCCGGCGTGACGCTGTTCGACGTGCTGACTGCCACCGAGTACGTCACGCCCGCCCTGGAGATACTCGACGCCAGGGTGCAGATGAGCGACCCGGCGACCGGGCACCTGCGCACGATCGTCGACACCATCGCCGACAACGCGGCCGACGCCGGGCTCGTGCTCGGCGGGCGGGCTGTCCGCCCGATGGAGGTCGACCTGCGCTGGGTCGCGGCGCTGCTGTACCGCAACGGGCAGATCGAGGAGTCCGGGGTGGCCGCGGCGGTGCTCAACCACCCTGGCAACGGGGTGGCGTGGCTGGCGAACCGGCTGGCCCCGTACGGGGTGGGGCTGGAGGCGGGGCAGGTGGTCCTCGGCGGGTCGTTCACCCGTCCGGTGCCGGCCGGCGACGGCGATCTCTTCCACGCCGACTACGGGCCGCTTGGCAGCGTGGGCTGCCGGTTCGTCAGGAGCAACCCGTGACCTTCGTGGACAGGCTGTCCGGCGACGACCCGCTCATCGGGATGTGGGTGGCCGCTGGCAGCCCCTACGTCACCGAGATCTGCGCCGGGGGCGGGCTGGACTGGCTGCTGATCGACTGCGAGCACGCGCCCAACGACCTCACCACGGTCCTGCCGCAGCTGCAGGCCGCGGCCGCGTACCCGGTCGGCGTCGTCGTCAGGGCCCCGTCCGACGACCGGGTGCTGATCAAGCAGCTGCTCGACGTCGGTGTGCAGAACCTCATGGTGCCGATGGTCGAGTCGGCCGCACAGGCCGGCGACGTCGTCGCCTCGACCCGTTACCCCCCGCAGGGAGTCCGGGGCGTTGGCAGCGGGATCGCCCGCGCGTCGCGGTGGAACCGCACGCCCGGCTACCTCGCGGGCGCGGCGGGAACGCTCAGCGTGATCGTGCAGGTCGAGTCGAGGGACGGGCTCGACGCGCTCGAGTCGATCGCCGCGGTCGACGGCGTCGACGGGGTCTTCCTCGGCCCGGCCGACCTCGCCGCATCGCTCGGGCACCTCGGTGTGCCGGACCACCCCGAGGTGGTCTGCGCCGTCGAGTCGGCGATCAAGACCGTGGTCGCGAGCGGGAAGGCGGCCGGTGTGAACGCGTTCGCCGAGCCGCTCGCCCGCCGCTACCTCGCGCTCGGGGCGCGGCTGGTCCTGGTCGGCGCCGACGTCACACTGGTCGCCCGCGGCAGCGAGGACCTCGCCGCCCGCTACCGCCACTGAACGGAGAACCCGTGGATCTCGACTTCTCGCCGCAGCAGGTGCAGATCCGCGACGAGGTGCGCACCTGGCTGGCCGAGCAGTTCGGGCGGCCGGGGGAGCACCTCGGCCGGCTGCTGGCGCAGGAGGCGGCGCGGTGACAGGAGCAGGTCGCCGGGCGGTCATCGCCGGGGTGGCGCTGGCCGACCCGGGGAAGGTCGCCACGAACCCCTACGGGCTTGCCGCGCAGGCGTCCCGGCGGGCGCTGGCCGACGCCGGGGTGTCGCCGGGCGAGGTCGACGGGCTGGGCTCCACGGGGTTGGGGACGCTGCCCCCGATCGACGTCGGCGAGTACCTGGGGCTGCGCCCGCGGTGGATCGACTCCACTGCGGTGGGCGGCGCGTCGTGGGAGGTGATGGTGGGGCACGCGGCCGACGCGATCGCCGCCGGGCACGCCGACGTCGTGCTGCTCACCTACGGCTCGACGGCGAGGTCCGACCTGCGCAGCGGCCTGCGCACGGCGAACCTGAGCTGGGGATCCCGCGGCCCGCTGCAGTGGGAGGCGCCGTTCGGCCACACGCTGATCGCGAAGTACGCGATGGCCGCGCGGCGGCACATGCACGAGTACGGCACCACGATCGAGCAGCTCGCGGAGGTCGCGGTGTCGGCGCGGTACAACGCCGCCGACAACCCCGATGCGGCCTACCGCGAGCCCATCACCGTCGACGACGTGCAGTCCGGCCGGATGATCGCCGACCCGTTCACCAAGCTGCACTGCTGCATCCGCTCCGACGGCGGTGCGGCGGCGGTGATCGTGTCCGAGGAGCGCGCCCGTGACCTCCGCACAGCCCCGGTGCACGTGCTCGGTGCGGCGGAGAACGTCTCGCACGTCTCGACCAGCCAGTGGGAGGACCTCACGACGGGTCCGGCCTCGGTCACCGGTCCGCTGGCCTTCGCCCGCGCCGGCCTGCGTCCCGAGGACGTCGACGTCTGCGAGATCTACGACGCCTTCACCTACATGCTCCTGATGACCCTGGAGGACCTCGGATTCTGCAAGAAGGGCGAGGGCGGGCCGTTCGTGGCCGACGGGAGGCTGCGCCTCGGCGGGTCGCTGCCGACCAACACCGACGGCGGTGGGCTCTCGGCGGTCCACCCTGGGCAGCGCGGGCTGTTCCTCGTCGTCGAGGCGGTGCGGCAGCTGCGCGGGGAGTGCGGCCCGCGCCAGGTCCCCGACGCGAAGCTCGCCTGCGTCAGCGGCACCGGCGGGTGGTTTTGCTCGAGCGCCACCCTGATCCTCGGCAGCGAGCGGCCGTGAGCGGGCCTGCGAACGAGCCGGCGGTGCCGAGCGGATCGGGCCCGCCGACCCCGCCGCTGGCGGGGGAGTTCGAGGACGCCGACGCGCTGCTGCGTGCCGCGGCGCGCACGCATCGCGACCGGGAGGCCTACGTCGAGCCGGCCGGGCCGCAGCGCCCGCGCCTGAGCATGTCCTTCGCGGAGTGGGAGGCGCGATCGGACGCGCTCGCCGGTGCGCTCACCGAGATCGGGGTCCTGGCGGGCGACGTGGTGGCGCTCATGCTGCCGTCGTCGATCGACTACGCGGTCTGCTACGCCGCGCTGGCGCGGCTCGGCGCGGTCACCACCGGGCTGAACACCCGGCTCGGCCCGCGCGAGGTGGCCGCCGTGCTGCACCGTGCCGCGCCCGTGCTGGTGATCCGCGACCGCGCCGCCGGACTGCCCGAGGTGCCGGCCGGGGTCGCGGAGCTCGACCGGGTGGAGCTGGCGGGGCTGTGCCGGCATCCCGGGCTGGGACCCGGCCGGCCGGCCCCGTCGCCCGCGGACCCGATCGTGATCATCTGGACGAGCGGGACCACCGGGACCCCGAAGGGCGCCTGGTTCGACGCGCGCAACCTCGCGGCCGGGGCCCGCGCCGCCGGTGTGATGAGCGCCCCCTACGACCGGCGCCTCGTGGCCACCCCATTCGCGCACGCCGGCTACCTGGCCAAGCTGTGGGACCAGCTGGTCTGGGGCATGACGCTCGTGGTCTCGCCGGTGCCGTGGTCGGCCGGCGCGATGACAAGGATCATGCGCGAGGAGCGGATCAGCGTGGTGGGCGGGGTGCCGACGCAATGGGCGAAGCTGCTCGAGGAGCCCACCGCCGGGCGGTTGCCCCACCTCCGCGTCGGGATCGTGGCGACCGCTCCGGCGCCGCCGGACGTCGTCGAGGCGGTCGGCGCGCGGATCGGGGTGCCGCTGGTCGTCCGGTACGCGATGACCGAGTCGCCCACGATCTGCGGCACCGAGCCCGACGACCCGCCGGACGTGCAGTTCCGGACCGTGGGGCGAGCGCAGGCCGGCATGGAGGTCGCGGTGACCGACGGCGCCGGCCGCCCGGTGCCGCCCGGCGAGGTCGGCCGGATCCGGGTGCGTGGTGCCTGCGTGATGCGCGGGTACTGGCGCGACCCGGAGCGGACCGCCGCCTCGCTGACCTCCGACGGTTGGCTGATCAGCGGTGACCTTGGCCGGTTCACCCCCGATGGCCACCTGGTGCTGGTCGGCCGCTCCGGCGACCTGTACATCCGCGGCGGGTACAACGTGCATCCGCTCGAGGTGGAGAACGTGCTCGCCGAGCACCGTGCCGTCCGCCGGGTCGCCGTCGTGGGCAGCCCCGCGCCGGTGATCGGCGAGATCGGCGTTGCGTTCGTCGTCGCGGCGGATCGGGACCGCCCGCCGGAGCTCGCGGAGCTGCGCGGATGGGTGCGCGACCGGCTGGCGGACTACAAGGCGCCCGACCGTCTCGTGCTCGTCGACGAGCTGCCGCTCACGCCGATGCTCAAGGTCGACCGCGCGGCGCTGCGGGAGGCGGCCCGCGAGCCCGCGCCGATTTAGAGCCTGTTGACAACCCCGGCTCTGAGGTGTCGCGACTGTCAGACTCACACGGCAAACGGTAGATGAGTCAGCGGTATCGGTTGACCGTCGCCCTCGGGCCAGCGCCGTTCGGTGACGGGTCGCCTGGGCATCGTGTACACCCTGTCAGAGTCCGCGGCTAAACTGGTGGGGTGGCGCACGAGGAGATACTCCGGCGGCCGAGCTACGGCCCGCACAGCCGAGTGGTCGGAGAGCGCGGGGCCCGCACCCGCGGGAACATCCTCGACGTGGCGCTGCGGCAGTTCTGCGAGCGCAGCTTCTTCGACGTACCCGTCGACGACCTCGCGAAGGCCGCCGGCGTCTCACGGGCGACGCTCTACCAGTACTTCGAGAGCAAGGACGAGATCTTCGCGGAGCTCCTCTCCGAATGCGGCGCCATGCTGCTGAGGCTCATCAGCCGGCTCGGCCCGCTTGGCCCCACCGTCCGGGGCTTCGACAACCTGCACTGGTGGCTCGGCGAGTGGGCGTGGGTGTACGACCGCTACGCCTCGGTGTTCGCGCAGTGGGACCACATCGAGACCTCCGACACGTCGTTCCGGCCGCTCGTCACCGGCTTCGTGGACGCCTATGCCGGCCGGATCTCCGAGCGCCTCACCGCCGCCGGCTTCGCGGGCATCGACCGCGCCGACACGGCCGCTGCGCTGCTGCTGGTGGTGCACCGCGTGAACTACCTGCGCCACACCGGGCGCACGTCGGGCCTGTCGAACGAGGAGCTCCTCGCCGGCCTGGCGGTGGTGCTGCAGCTCGTGCTCTTCCCCGACACCCCACCCGAGGTGCTGGCCAGCCAGGGCGCCCGCCCGGCACCGGCCCCGGCGAGCTGGTCGGACCCGCCGCCGCACCCGCCGCCAGCCCGGCCCGACCGGTTCGCCGGTCTGGGTGAGCGGGCCCGGCGGACCGTGCGGCTGCTGCTCGACGCGGCCGCCCGCACGTTCGGGGCGCGGGGCTTCGCGGGATCCAACCTGGATACCGTCGCCTCCGACGCGGGTGTCGCCAGGGCCACGCTCTACAGGTACTTCGACGACAAGATCGACGTGCTGACCGCGCTGGCGGAGCAGGCGCGCGACGAGGTCGTCGCCACCGCGGTCGAGTTCGCCAGCATCGCCAGGGGCGATCCACACGACGGGGCCAGGCTGCGGCGCTGGCTGCACCATCTCGTCGCGATATCGCGGCGCCACGCCGGCGTCCTGCGGGTGTGGGTCGAGCGCCAGCCCGACGATCCCCGCGTCCAGGCGCTCGGTGAGGAGGTCACGCGGTCGGTCCGCGCCGCGGTCGCGGCGGCGCTGACGAGCGTCCAGCGCGAGTACCCACTCAATCTGCACGCCGCCGCGCTCGTCCTCATCGCCCTGCTCGAGCGCGTCCCGGTCGGGATCGCGCAGCAGTCGCGCGACGTGCACGAGGCCGAGATCGTCGAGACCATGGCCGCGTTCATCGAACGGGGGCTGCTCAACGGCGAGCCGGCCGCGCGCCTGCAGCCCCCGGCGGCTGCCGCGAGCTGACCCGGTGCCGCGGCTCAGGTCCCCAGGCGCAGGCCAGGGGCGCGGGTGTGGAAGACGTCGGTGGCCATCAGGGCGCCGAGCCGGGTCGCGTCCCACCGCTTGCCGCCGCTGGAGATCGTTGCCGCCCGGGTCCAGCCCTGCATCAGGGAGATGTTCTCGCCGATCGCCCGGATGACCTGCCCACTGATGTGCCCGGCCTCCGCGCTCGCGAGCCAGGCGACGACGGGGCTGGCCAGTGACGGATCCTTCGGGTCGAACTCGTCCTCGGGCCGCTCGTCGGGCTCGGGCACCGCGGTCTGTCCCTCGATCGTCGCCGAGAGCCGGGTGATCCCGCCAGGGCTGATCGCGTTCACCGTGACGCCGATCCGGGCGAGCTCGAGGCTCAGCGTCTGGGTCAGGCCGACGACCGCGGCCTTGGCCGGGCCGTAGTTGGTCTGGCCGAAGTTGCCGAGCAGGCCGGCGCCCGAGGTCGTGTTGATGATCCGGCCGTACACCGTCCCGGTCTCTGACGCCTTTGCCGCGGCGCGCCAGCGCCGGGCGACGGCGCGGCTTGTGAGCCAGCTACCGCGCACGTGCACCCGCATGACCAGGTCGAAGTCGGCCGCATCCATGTTCCAGATTGCCCTGTCGCGGACGATGCCGGCGTTGTTGACGAGGATGTCAAGGCGCCCGAAGTCGTCGAAGGCCCGGCCGATCATCGCGTCGACCTTGGCCTCGTCGCCAACGTCCGCGTAGTCGGCGACGGCCTTGCCGCCGCGCGCGCCGATGATGTCGACGACGCGGTCGGCGTCGCGGCCGGAGCCCTCCCCGGACACCGACGTCCCGAGGTCGTTCACCACGACGGTGGCGCCGTGTCTGGCCAGTTCCAGAGCGTGTCCGCGGCCGATGCCGTGGCCGGCCCCGGTCACGAGCGCGATCTTGCCTTCGAGCAGGCGGGTCATGCGGATCCCTCCGGTTCGGCCGGTCGGAACACCGGCGCCGTGATCTCGTCGGTGAGCTCGCGGAACGCGACCTCGAGAGGCATGCCGATCCGCAGATCCTCGGGTGCGCAGTCCACGACGTTGGTCATGATCCGGGGACCCTCTGCCAGCTCAACGAGGGCGGCGACGTAGGGCAGACGGTCGCGAAAGGGCGCGAGGTCGTTCATGTACACCGTCGAGTGCGTGTGCAGGGTGGCCCGCCCGCTGGCCTGTTCCCACGACACGTCCTCGCTCCAGCAGAACGGACAGAAAGGGCGCGGGTAGTGGTGGGCGCGGCCGCAGGAACTGCACCGCGCGAGCAGCAACCGGCCCTCCTTCGCGGCGTCCCAGAACGGGCGGCTGTCCTCGTCGACCGTGGGCAGGTCGGCGCGGGGAGCGGTCATCGCAGTCCCTCTCCTAGTGGCCCGCGTAGCGCGGCTGTCGGCGCTCGACGAAGGACCGGACGCCCTCGGTCGAGTCGAGGGCGTGGGACTGCAGCTCCTGCGCCATGGCCTCGGCGAGGTAGCAGCCGGCGCGGTCGGTGTCGGGCGAGGCGTTGAGCAGGCGCTTGGCCAGCGTGATCGCCGAGGTCGGCGCCGTGGCGAGCCGGGTGGCCAGCCCGTCGGCGGTGGCCTGCAGCTCGGCCGCCGGGACGACGCGGTTCACCAGGCCGAGGGTGAGCGCCTCGGCGGCGGGCAGGGTGTCGCCGAGGAAGACCAGCTCCTTCGCCCGCTGCATGCCGACGCGCCGGGGAAGCAGGTAAGCGCCACCACCGTCGACGACGAGGCCGCGCCGCACGAAGGACTCGACGAAGCTCGCGTCCTCGCTCGCGACGACCAGGTCGGATGCGAAAGCCAGGTGGGCCCCGATCCCGGCGGCCGGCCCCTGCACCACGGCGATGACCGGCTTGCCGCAGTCGAGCACCGCCGCGACGAGCCGCTGCGCCCCGTTCATGATCTTGCGCATGGCATCGCCGACGCGCTTCTCGGCGCCGGCCGCTCGGCTGTCGGCGATACCGCGGACGTCGGCGCCCGCGCAGAAGTGCCGGCCCTGCGCGCCAAGGACGACCACCCGGACCGCCGGGTCCGCATCGGCGTCCTGGAACAGGTCGATCAGGGCGTTGCGGTCCTCGGGCCGCAGCGCGTTCGCCGCCGCCGGCCGGTTCAGTGTGATCCGCCGGATCCCGCCGGAGTCGGCGTGCAGGATCGAGGGCGCCTCCGCCGCCGTCATGGCGCCACCCGCCTCGGCGTGAACTCGGCCCGCAGGTGCTTGATCCCGTGCAGCAGGTTCGACCGCAGGAGCTGCGGCTCGCCGACCGCGCGGATGTCGGGGAGCAGCTCGAACAGCGCCCGGTAGGCCACCGACAGCTCCAGCCGCGCCAGGTTGGCGCCGAGGCAGTAGTGCGGGCCGGGGGCGCCGTAGGCGAGGTGCGGGTTCGGGTCACGGCCGATGTCGAACGCCGTGCCATCGCCGAAGACGTCGTCGTCCTGGTTCGCCGACCGGTACCAGAGCACGACCTTGTCGCCCTCGGCGAACTCCTGCTCGCCGAGCCGGACCCCGTCGCGGGTCACGGTCCGCCGGAAGTGCAGCACCGGCGAGGCCCACCGCACGACCTCCTCGACCGCCGACGCGGTGTGGGCATCGGGGTCGGACTGCCAGAGCGCGCGCTGCTCCGGGAACTGCGTGAGGGCTACCAGGCCGTGGGCGATGGCATTGCGCGTGGTCTCGTTGCCGGCGCCGACGAGCAGGATGAAGAAGCGCGCCATCTCGGCCGGCGTCAGGACCTCCTCGCCGCGGGCCGCCACCAGCTTGGTGATCAGGTCGTCGCGCGGCTCGGTGATCCGATCCTCGGCGAGCTCCTGCAGCAGCGCGGCAAGCCCCTCACCCGCGGCCTGCACCGCGACGGCGACCGCGCGGGGCGCCTGGTCGGGGCAGTACTCCGGGTCGCTCGCGCCCATGATGACGTTGGTCTGGTCGAAGATGTACTTCTCATGGCTGCGCGGGATGCCCAACATGTTGTTCACGATGCGCAGCGGCAGCAGTGCCGCCACGTCGGTGACGAAGTCGCACTCCCCGCGCTCGGCGACCGCGCCGATGATCTCGCGTGAGGTCCGCGACACGTCCACCCGCAGCCGCTCGAGCGAGCGCGTGGTGAACCCGCGGCCGACGATCCTGCGCAGCCGAACGTGCTCGGGGTTGTCCATGTCGATGATCGACCCGCGGTACTCGCGCAGCCGTGGCGGCTGGTCGAAGATCTGGGTGCCCTGACCGGAGCAGAAGTCCTGCTCCCGGCGGCTGACCTCGCGCACGTCCGGGTGGCGGGTCAGCGCCCAGAATCCGTCGTGACGCGGGTTGCCCGGCTCGCTACGGGCCGGCACGAACGGACGCGGGTCCTCCGCACGCAGCCGCGCGAAGAACGCGTCGCGCTCGGAGACGGGGCGGGTCCACCAGCTGAGATCGTCCAGCTCCCTGACCGGCTGGTTCCCGGTGCTCATGATCCCGGTGCTCGTCATGTACTCGCCTCTCAGCCGCCTCCGGGGTACCGCCGCACCCCGCGCAGGAAGTTGCCACTGCGCATGTCGGCGAAGCCGTCGTTGATCGCCTCCAGCGGGTAGGTGTTCGACACGACGGCGTCGAGATCGACCTGTCCCGCCGACCACAGCTCCAGCAGCTTGGGGATGTCGGCGCGCGGGTTGGCCGAGCCGTACAGCGTACCGATGATCTGCTTCTCGTTGAGGGTCAGGTCCATCATGTTGACCGAGACCGACCGCTCGGCGATCGGGTGGATGTTCGTGACGATCAGCTTGCCGCGCTTGGCGGTCATCGCCAACGCCTTGTACACGAGCTTCCCGTCACCCTGGCCCATGGTGCAGATGAAGCGGTCGGCGCCGCGGTGCCAGGTGGCCTCGGCGACCACCGAGGGCGCCTCGTCCCATGAGCCGGCCACGTGCGTCGCGCCCATCGCAAGCGCCTGCTCCTTCTTGGGGGCGGCAGTGTCGATCGCGACGATCACGCGCGCGCCCGCGAGCCTTGCGCCCTGGATTGCCGCAGCCCCGATCCCGCCGACGCCGGCCACGACAACCGTGTCGCCCGGCCGGATGTCCGCGGCGTAGACCGCCGAGCCCCAGCCGGTGACGAAGCCGCAGCCGAGCAGGCAGGCGCGGTCCAGCGGCACGTGCTGGGGGATCCCGATGCAGCTCGCCTCGTGGACGACGGTGTGATGGGCGAACGACCCGATCAGGCAGGAGGTGGCGATGTCCATGCCGCGACCGTGGTGGCGGGCCGTGCCGTCGGCGATCTGGCGGCCGGTGTAGAGCCGCGCCCCGAGGTCGCAAAGGCCCTGGTGCCCGGTCGCGCAGGACGGGCACCGCCCGCAGGAGGGCATGAACCCGAAGACGACGTGATCGCCCGGTGCCACCGAGTAGACCTTCTCGCCCACCGCCGCCACCACGCCGGCGCCCTCGTGGCCACCGATGCAGGGCAGGTGAAACGGCATGTCACCGGTGATGAGGTGCTCGTCGGAGTGGCACATGCCGGAGGCGTGCAGCTCGACCTGGACCTCCTGCGGCCCCGGCGGGTCGAGCTCGATGGGCTCAACGGACCACCGCGGATCACTGCGGTCCCACAGCACCGCTGCCAACGTCTGCACGAGAGATACCTCCTCCGGAGTTCTGCGGGCGCGCCGGGTCGGTCAGGTCGCCGGCAGGACGATCGTCTGGGACTCGAGGTAGGCGGCCAGCCCCTCCGGGCCGCCCTCGCGCCCGATGCCTGAGCGGCGCACGCCGCCGAACGGGCTGAGCAGATCCACCGGCGCGGCGGAGTTCACCGCGACCGAGCCGGCCACCATCCGGGCGGCGACGGCCTCGCCCCGCTCGACGTCCGCGGTCCACACGCTGCCGGAGAGCCCGTAGTCGGTGCCGTTGGCGATCGCGATGGCGTCGTCCTCGCTGTCGTAGGGGATGAGCACGGCAACCGGCCCGAAGACCTCCTCCCGCGCGATCCGGGCCGCGGGCTCGACGTCGCGGAGCAGCGTCGGCTCGAGGTACCAGCCGCTGTCTTGGCCGGGTGGCCGACGGCCACCGGTCACGACCAGGGCGCCCTCGGCCAGCGCGTCCCGGACATGGCCCTCGACGCGGGTCCGGGCGGCGGCGGTGATCAGTGGACCGAGGTCGGTGCTCTCGTCGGCGGGGTCGCCGACGCGCAGCGCGGCCACCGCGTCGCCGAGCGCGTCGACGATCTCGGCGTACCGCGAGCGCGGGACGAGGACGCGCGACTGCGCCATGCAGATCTGCCCGCTGCCCGCCATCGCGCCGCCGGCGAGCATCCCGACGACGGTGTCGTCGAGGACCACGTCGTCCAGCAGCAAAGCCGCCGCCTTGCCGCCGAGCTCGAGGGTGCAGCGTCGGATGTCGCGCCCGCAGATCTCCCCGATGCGGCGGCCAACGGCGGTCGAGCCGGTGAAGCTGACCTTGTCGACGCCAGGGTGGGCGACCAGGTGTTCGCTCGCCTTCGGACCTGCCGACACCACGTTGAGGACGCCGGGTGGGAGCCCGGCCTCCGCCGCGGCCTCCCCGAGCAGGAACGCGGTGAGCGGCGCGTCCGGTGCGGGTTTGAGGACGACCGTGCAGCCGGCGAGCAGCGCCGGGGCGAGCTTGAGCGCGGCGGTGAACAGCGGGGCGTTCCAGGGGATGACCGCCGCCACGACTCCGACCGGCAGCTGCCGCACGCGCACGTCGTTGCCGAGCAGGCCGGTGCGGGTCTGCTCCAACGGGAACTCCGCGCCGATCGTCCGGTAGGCCCGGAACACGCCGAGAGCGGTGGCGATCTGGCCGATGCGGGCCCAGCGCCGGGGCGACCCGACGTCGTCGACGACGACGTCGAGGAACTCCTCAGAGCGGGTGCGGACGACCTTCACGAGCTGCGCGACCGCGGCCGCCCGCTCGGCCGCCGCAAGTCCGCGCCACGGCCCGTCGTCGAAGGCCCGGCGGGCCGCCTCGACCGCGGCGTCGACGTCGGCCGCAGATCCGTCGGGCACCCGCCCGATCACCTGCTCGGACGACGGGGAGCGGACGTCGACGGTGCGGCCATCGGCGGGCGGCCGCCAGCTCCCGCCGATGAACAGTTCGGTGTAGCTGCGCACGCAGGCTCCCGGATCGTGGTCCGCGCCGCTTCGCGCGGCGGCCGGGCACCTGATCGGGCACCCCGCCGTGGACCCGCCCATTCTGACAATCCGTTCACATATTTGGCAACCGGGCTGCGGCCGGCTCCACCCTGCAGGGCCGCTGTGGGGGCCGCTGCGGGGGGTGCGCGACATCGCGGGCGCTTCGGGTAGCGGGTGGTAGATTCTGACGAGCCGTCCGCGCTAGGCTCTAGTCGCCGGGCGCCCCTTCCGGAGGTGGAGCAGGCGTGGATCGATGGGCGCGGGGGTGAGTCCGGAGTCGCATGGCGGCATCCTGCGCCGCCAGGGCTACTGGCCCTCCAGCCCGGTGGTCGGGACGCGCGGCGCGCGGACCCGGCAGCGCATCGTCGCGGAGGCGCTGCGGCTGTTCGAGGCGCAGGGCTTCCTGGCGACGTCGGTCGACAGCATCGCGAAGGCGGCTGGCACCTCGCGCGCCGCGCTTTACCAGTACTTCGAAAGCAAGGAACAGATCTTCGTCGAGCTCATCGAAGAGTGCGGATCGGCGCTGATGCGGGTGGCACGCCGCATCGGGCCTCTTGGCCCGACCCGGTCGGGCTTCGACAACCTGCACTGGTGGCTGGGCGAATGGGCGTGGGTGTACGACAAGTACGCCACCGTGTTCGCGCAGTGGGCCAGCATCGAGGCTCCGGGCACCGCGGTGCGGCCGCTCGTCGCCGGGTTCGTCCGCTCCTACAACGCCCGCATCGCGGCCCGCCTCGAGTCCAGCGGCGTCACCGGGCTCGATCCCGCCGACGCCGCGCTCGCGCTGACGAGCACCGTCCACCGCTTCAACTACTTCCGCCACGGGACGGCCACCCTGCCGCCAGCCGAGGAGGCGGTCGACGGGCTCGCCGTTGTGATGCAGCTGATGCTCTTCCCGGACACGCCGGCCGAGGCCCTCGCCGACCTGGCAGGGCGCGCTGCCACGACGGTGCGCGGGCTGGCGAGAAGGCCACTGGTCGGCCTGGACGATCCCGGTCCCCCGGCCGGCGGGCGCCCCGAGGAGCTCAGCCCCCGTGCCGCCGCCACCGTGCACAAGATCATGGAGGCAGGGGGGCGGCTGTTCGCCGAGCGCGGTTACCACGGCACGAGCGTCGACGACGTCGTCGCCGAGGCCGGGTTCGCCAGGACGACGTTCTACAAGTACTTCGATGAGAAGGCCGACCTGCTGGGTCGCCTCGCCGACGAGTGCTCCCAGGCCATCGTCGAGCTCACCCGGCGGATGGCGCTGATCACCGTGAGCCCCGACGGGGCAGCGGAGCTGCGCCGGTGGCTGGCCGACTACCTGCACTTCTACCGCCGCTACCTCGGCGTGTTCCGGGCCTGGGTCGAGGGTGCCGCGGTGGATCCGCGGCTCGTGGCGGCCGCCGAGCGGGCCTACGCGGCGAGGGCCGCGGCCGTCCGGGCCGTGCTCGGCCGGGTGGTGCGGCCCTACCTGCTCGACCTCGGCGTGGCGTCCATCGTGTTCCTCGCCGTGCTCGACCGGCTGCCGCAGGCGGTGTGGGACGCCGATCCCGGCGCGGCCGACGCCAGGGTCATCGAGCTCATGGCGGCGGTCGTCGAGCGCGGCCTGCTCAACGACACGGCGCGATCCTGATCAGGTAGATGATTCGACGTGCATTATTCGCATGCCCGATATACCGTTGGTTCGTGGTCCACCGGGCATCGCAGCCCCCGCCGTTGCGCTACCTCGCGCTGGAGGCGTTCCACCTCGCCGAGCGGGGGCTCCTGCCGGCAGCGCTGCTCTATGGGCGCTACGGCGCCCGGCCGCAGCGACACCCGGTGATGGTGCTGCCAGGGCTGTGGGGCACCGACCGGTCGACGGCGGTGCTCCGCGGCGTCCTGAGGATGCAGGGCCACCCGGTCCGGGGATGGCGGCTGGGGCGCCACCAGATGTGGACGCCCGAGGACTGGCAGGGGCTCGCCGACCGGCTCGAGCGGGCGCACTGGCTGCACCGCGAGCCGGTGAGCCTCGTTGGCATCAGTGCGGGCGGGATCGTCGCCCGCGAGTTCGCCAGGGCGCGACCGCACCTGGTGCGGCAGGTGATCACGGTCGGCAGCCCCTTCCGGTTCCGCCGCGGTGACCGCAACCGGATGTCGGCGATCATCGGCCGGCTGCGCCCGGACGCCACGCCGTCGCAGTTCGAGCTGCTGCCGCAGGAGGAGCAGCGGCCCCCGCTGCCGGTGCCCGTGACGTCGATCTACTCCCGCACCGACGGGCTCGTCGACTGGCGCTCGTGCGTCGAGGTGCCGGGCGAGCGCCGGGAGAACATCGAGGTGTGGGGCAGCCACCTCGGCCTCGCCACGAACGCCGCAGTGCTCATCGCGCTCGCCGACCGCCTGGCCTGCTCCCCGCAGGACTGGCGCCCGTTCCGGGTGCCGTCCGGAGCCTGGGCGCTCTACCCCAACCGCGGGCCGGTTGCGGCCGGTCGAAGGCCGTCCCTCAGCTCCCGGGCAGCCTGACCCTGGTTCTGACACCGTGTATGCTTCCGTCGCTGGCGATCCTGATGGGCCTTGGCGGGAGCTCTGGCCGCGACGGCGACAAGCTCGCGCAGTTCCGCACCAAGCCCGGCGTCACCGGGTCCCAAGGGGTGGATCGAGCAGTACGAGCGCAACCACGAGCCGCAGCTGCAGAGTGCGCGCCGGTACCGCGGGCTGGTCGACTGAGCGGGTCGACCAGCTATCCGCCGCGCACCGCGGTGACAACGGGTCCGAGCTGGTCCGGGGTGCTCCCGTGCAGCAGCAGTTCGTCGGCGCCCGCGGCGCGGTAGGCGCGCAGCCGGTCCGCGCAGTACGCGGGCTCGCCAACGGCGGAAGCGGCCTCCAACCACTCCGGGGGTAGCGCGGTCGCGGCCTCGGTGAGCTGGTCGCGGGTGCGGACCGAGTCGGCGGCGCCCTTGATGCCGGCGAGCTGCGGGTGCGCGCGCAGCGGCGCCAGCAAGGCGGTGTCCCAGCCGTTGGCCTCGGCGAGCTGTTCACCGAAGCCCGGGATCTGGAAATAGGTCACCGCGCGGCCGCCAACGACCGCGGCCTCCTCCTCCGGCGGCAGCCCGGATGCCGTCACGACGGTGGCCCAGACGCGCACCGAGGCCGGGTCGCGGCCGGCCTCCTCGGCGCCGGCCCGGACCAGCGCGGCAGCCCGGCCGACCGCCTCCGGGGTGAGGAACGGGTGCAGCAGCGCGCCGTCGAAGTGGGCGCCGGCCAGGGCGAGGGTCTTGGGCCCGATGGCCGCGAGCAGCATCGGCGGCGGCGGGGCGTCGGGCAGGTCGGCCATCCGCAGGGCCGGGAAGGTGCCAGCGGGCCCGTCGTAGGAGACCTTCTCGCCGCGGAACAGCCTGCGCGCCATGCCAGCGTAGTCGATCATGATCTGGTTCGTGACCGGCGGCAGGCCGAGCGCCCGGTACAGCGCCGGCACCGAGCGACCGAAGCCAAGGACGAAGCGCCCGCCGGTCAGGCCCTGCAAGGTCATGGCCATCGACGCGAGCACCGCCGGGTTGCGCACCAGAAACTGCGTGATGCCGGCCGCGATGCGCACCCGCTCGGTTGCCTGCCCGACCGCGCCCGCCAGCACGCCGAGGTCCTTGGTGCCCCAGCGCTCGCTGATCCAGACCGATCCCAGTCCGAGGTCCTCGGCGGTCCGGGCCTGGGCGATGGCCGGGCGAGGGTCGCGCACCCGACCCGGCAGCAGGTAGGCGCCCAGCCGTGCCAGCTCGGCGGACGCGTCCGGAATCTGCTGGTCGGACTGCGACGGCGCGGTCGCCGCTGGTGTGGTCATGCCGGCCATTCTGACACTATGTTTACCGGAAGTGCGAGCCCAGCTCGCCGGAGTCGGGAGGGACGATGACGTCGAGGTCGGCTTCCGGATCGATCATTCGGGTGACCCCGGAGGCGCTGCGCGGCTGGCTCGATCGGCGGCTGCGGGAGCAGGAGCGCGGCGGCGAGGTCGAGCTCGGCGAGTTCTCCTCGCCGGCCGCCGGCTACTCCGGCGGCACCGTGTTCGTTCCGGCGTCCTGGCGCGGCCCGGACGGGGCGCGACGATCCGAGGAGCTCGTGGTGCGGATCCAGTCCTCGGACAACCAGCTCTTCGTCGCGCCGGACGCGCTGCGCCAGGCGCGGACGATGCAGGGGATCGCCGGTACGCCGGGGGTGCCGGTACCACGGATCCTGTTCACCGAGTCCGATCCCGACGTGCTCGGCGCCCCGTTCTACGTGATGGCGCGGGTCCACGGGCGGATCCCTGGCGACGTCCCGAGCTGGCACAAGAAGGGTTGGACGGTCGACCTCTCGCCCGCCGACCGGTCCAGCATGTACGGCAACGGGCTCGCCGCGCTGGTCGCGCTGCACCGTGCCGCGTGGCGCCCGCGCCTGGATTTCCTCGCCGTGCCAGGGCCGGGAACCGCCCTTGATCGCTACCTCACCCGCCTCGAGGGCTGGTACGAGTGGTGCGGGCCGAGCCGGCGCTTCGACCCGCAGACCCTCGACGAGGGACTGCAGCGGCTGCTGGATGGCCGGCCCGAGGACCCGGCCGAGGGAGTCGTCTGGGGCGACGCCCGGCCCGGCAACATCTGCTTCGCCGACGACCTCGCGGTGGCCGCGCTGTTCGACTGGGAGGCAGCCAGCACCGGACCGCCTGGGATCGACCTCGGGTGGTGGCTGATGTTCGAACGCTACCTGTGCGAGGCGCAGGGCCTGCGGCGCCTCGACGGCGTGCCCGACCGCGAGGGCACCATTGCGCGCTACCGGGAGTTCGGCGGCCCGCCGGTCCCCGACATCGACTACTACGAGCTGATGGCCGGCGTGGTGATGACGCTCATCTCCAGCCGGCTCGCCGACGTGCTGGTGAACAGTGGCCGGGCGGGCGAAGAGTTCGCCGCCGTCTTCCCGATGCGCTCGGTCGGGCTGGTCCGGGAGTCGCTCGACCGGCTCGCCGCCTCGAGCTGAACCGACGTCGCTGCCTCCAGGCCGGGACGTGCGACTGGGCCCGGAGCGCCGGTGTGCGTCACGGGCGCTGCGGGCCCCGGTCGATCGCCCCCCGAGCCGGGCCTACTTGTCGGTGGCCGGCGGGGTGGTGCCGGTCGGCGCCGCGTCCTCGCCGGTCGGCGCATCCTGCGGCTGCTCCGCCTTCTCGTGGTGCTCGTGGTGGATGACCTTGGCGTGCAGGCTGGCCTCGTCGGTCACGGCCTGGCTGGTGTCGAGTCCGGACATGGGGTGCCCCCTCTGCTCGTGCGCTGGATGTGCCCTGCCCACCATCGTGCACGGCGGCGGCCGTTCTGTCGATCGCGGGCCACCCTGCGCAGAGATAGAGGGCTACCTGGCCGAGGGCGCCGCGCGCGGGTTCAGCTCGTGGCCCCGGCGACCTTGAAGGCGATGATCTGGTCCCAGTCGTAGCCGAGCTCGAGCAGGATCTCCTCGGTGTGCTGGCCGTGGGCGGGCGCGGCGCTCAGCTCCACCGGCTGCTCGTCGAACTGCACCGGGTTCGCGGCCAGCGCGAAGGTGTTGCCGTTGCCGTCGGTGACCTTGGGCAGGTACCCGTTCGCCTCAACCTGCGGGTCGTCGTGGATCTGCGGTGCGGTCCGGAACGTGTCCCAGACCGCCTTGAAGTCGGCCAGTGCCTTCTCCCAGTGCGCGATCGGCTGGGACGCGAACGTCTTGCGTAGCTCGGCAACGCAGTCCCGGCGGTTCTGGAAGCGCACGCCGGCGTTGGCGAAGCGCTCGTCCTGCGCCAGGTCGGGCCGGCCGAGGCGCTGGCAAAGATCGGCCCAGTAGCGGTCGGCCTGCAGCACAACGAGCGCGATGAACCGGTCGTCAGCCGTGCGGTAGAGGCTCGCGATGGGGTTGGGCATCTCCTCGAGGTTGTACTTCGGGATCGGCGCTCCGGTGACGCCAGCGCCGACGATGTCGGGCGCGAGCTGCCAGATGCCGGCTCCGAGCAGTGAGACGTCCACGATGGCGGTCTCGCCGGTGCGCTGCCGGCGGAAAAGCGCGGCCGCGACGCCGCCCGCGATCGCGAAGCCGGCGTACAGGTCACCGAATGCCGGCCGCTGCGGAGCTGGGTACTCGCCCTCCTTGGTGGTCAGCGAGTCGCCGATGCCGGTGCGCGCCCAGTAGGCCGCCAGGTCGAAGCCACCTCGGTCGGCCTGCGGACCGCGGGCACCGTAGCCGTGCCCGCGCGCGTAGACGATGTTCGGGTTGTGCGCGCGGATGTGCTCGACGTCGACCTCGGCTCGGGCCCTGGAGCCGGGCAGCAGGTTGGTCACGAACACGTCGGCCGACTCGACCATCTTGTAGAGGATCTGCCGGCCCTGCTCGGTGGTGAAGTCGAGTCCGATGCTGCGCTTGCCGCGGTTCGGCTGCTCGATGAAGTGGTTCACCCCGCCCGCACCCGCCACGATCCCCGAGCTGATGAGGCCGCGCTGCGGGTCGCCCGTCTCAGGATGCTCGATCTTGATGACGTCGGCGCCCCAGTCTGCGAGTACCGCGCCGGCGGACGGGACGAAGGTCCAGGCGGCAAGCTCCACCACCCGCACGCCCTCGAGGATCGTTTGCTTCACCGCACCCATCTCCGCTTCCCTGCGACTAGGCACCCGGCGCGCCGGGTCGGCGACCAAGCGTATAATTCATTAATCGGTTCGGCAATCGGGCAGGGCGCTGCGCCCGCAGCTGGCGGCGCCGGCGAGCTGGCTCTTTCAGTAAGACGATTCATCTCTTAGGATTCCTTCCTGCCGGAGGGGCGGCGGTGCGACCGCCCTGGTCGAGTGACCGCTAGCCGAGCCAGGCACAGGTGGAAACGGCCGCGCGGCGGCCATCCGGGAGAGGTGGAGCGATGTATCCCCGAACGTGGGTGGACAGCGACCGACCGGCAGTGATCATGGGTTCGACCGGCCAGACCGTGTCGTACCGCGAGCTGGACGAGCGGTCCAACCGCCTGGTCCACCTGCTGCGGGAGCGCGGGCTCGGCAAGGGCGACGTGGTGGCGGTGCTGCTGGAGAACAACGCGCACCTGCACGAGGTCACCTGGGCCGCGCGCCGATCGGGGATGTACTTCACCCCGATCAACCGGCACCTGACCGGTGCCGAGGTGGAGTACATCGTGACCAACTGCGGCGCCAAGGCGATCGTGGCATCTTCCGCGGTGGCCGAGGCGGCGGGCGCCCTCACCCCCGAGGTCGCCCCCGAGCTGCAGGTACGACTGATGATGGGCGGGACCATCCCGGGCTGGGAATCCTACGAGGACGCCACCGCCGGGCAGTCGGGCGAGCCGGTCGAGGACGAGCAGGAGGGTGACCTTCTGCAGTACTCCTCCGGCACGACGGGCCGGCCCAAGGGGATCAAGCGCCCGCTGTCCGGCAGGCCGATCAACCTCGAGGGCGACCTGACCGTGCTGTTCCTGCGGGCCATCGGCTTTCCCGAGGGCGGGACGTACCTCAACCCGGCGCCGCTTTACCACACCGCCCCGATTCTGTGGACCATGGGCGTGCACCGGCTCGGTGGCACCGTCGTGATCATGGAGAAGTTCGATCCAGAGCAGGCGTTGGCCCTGATCGAGCGCCACGGCGTCACGCACGCGCAGTTCGTGCCGTCGATGTTCGTGCGGATGCTGAAGCAGCCCGACCAGGTGCGCGAGAAGTACGACGTATCCAGCCTCAAGACCGTGGTACATGCCGCGGCCCCCTGCCCGGTCGAGGTCAAGGAGCGCATGATCGACTGGTGGGGCCCGCTCATCTCCGAGTACTACGGGGCGACCGAGGGCATGGGCGCCACGTTCATCACCGCGCCCGAGTGGCTCACGCACAAGGGCTCGGTCGGCAAGCCGTTGCAGGGGATCCCGCACGTCCTGGACGAGTCGGGCACGGAGCTGCCAGCCGGTGAGCCCGGCCAGCTGTTCTTCGAGGGCGGTGTGCCGTTCGAGTACCTCAACGACCCGGCCAAGACCGCGCAGGTTCGCAACGACAAGGGCTGGGTCGGCGTTGGCGACGTGGGCTACCTGGACGCCGACGGCTACCTGTACCTCACCGACAGGGTGTCCAACATGATCATCTCTGGTGGCGTCAACATCTACCCCCAGGAGACCGAGGACCTGCTGCTGACCCACCCCAGGGTGCTCGACGCTGCGGTGATCGGCGTGCCGGACGACGAGCTCGGCGAGGTCGTCAAGGCCGTGGTCCAGCCGGTGGACTGGAGCGACGGCGGGCCGCAGCTCGAGGCCGAGCTCATCGCGTTCTGCCAGTCGCGGCTGGCCAAGTACAAGTGCCCGCGCAGCGTCGACTTCGAACAGCAGCTGCCGCGCCTGGAGACCGGGAAGCTGTACAAGCGGCTGCTGCGGGACCGGTACCGGTCGGCGGCGCCCGCGCCCAGCGCCTGAGCGGCGCCCGTGCCCGCCGGTCTCACCGAGCTGCTCGACCTGGAGCAGCTCGACCTGCGCCTGTTCCGCGGCCATACCCACCGCCCGTCGACCACGCGGGTGTTCGGCGGGCAGGTCGCGGCGCAGGCGCTGGTCGCGGCGGGCCGGACGGTGCCCGGCGGGCGACCGGTGCACTCCCTGCACGCCTACTTCCTGCGGCCGGGGGACCCCGCCACGCCGATCGTCTACCGGGTCGAGGGGATCCGGGATGGGCGCACGCTGACCACCCGGCGCGTCGTCGCGGAGCAGGGCGGCGAGGCGATCTTCGCCCTGGCCGCCTCGTTCCACCGCCCCGAGAGGGGCTTCGACCACCAGGTGCCGGCGCCAGAGCCGTTCGAAGCCGACGCCGTCCCGCCCGCCGAGGTCGTGCTCGCCGACTCCGACGGCGCGACGCGGGCGTGGTTCGCGGCCGTGTCCGAGCTGTTCCCGCTGGAGATCCGGTTCCTCGGCGAGCCGGTCAGGGCTGCCGTGCTTCGCGGCGAGCGACCCCAGCCGCGGCAGGCGATCCTGGTGCGGTCGTCGGACCCGCTCGGCGACGATCCGCTCCTGCACGTGTGCGCGGCGACCTACGTCTCGGACCTGTTCCTGCTCTCCACCGCGATGCCACCGCACGGCCTGCTGATGGGCCACCCCGGGGTCCAGGCGGCCAGCCTCGACCACGCCCTGTGGTTCCACACCGCGTTCCGTGCGGACGAGTGGCTGCGCTACGAGATGGAGAGCAACCGGGCGGGCGGCGGCCGGGCGCTGTGCCGCGGACAGATGTTCGACGGCCGTGGCGTCCTCGTCGCGTCGGTAGTGCAGGAGGGCATGCTTCGCGCGGCGCCCACCGGGCCGGCGGCCGCCGGGCCGGCGCCAAGCGGCCGTCGCCGGTGAGAGATCTACTTCGGGTTGCGCTCGCCGGCTACGCAACGCCCAGATCGTCGAGCGCCATGGCAGTCGCCAGGCGGCTGTAGGTGTCGAGCGTGGGACTCTTGCGGCCGCGCTCGATGCGGCTGATTTCCGACTGTGCG
>Ga0184609_10000037_pt1 | contig 36739 bp, 38 predicted proteins | sample PLM1_60_coex_FD_133165 | JGI IMG/M metagenome (GOLD analysis project Ga0184609, IMG submission 133165) | Groundwater sediment microbial communities from an aquifer in East River, Colorado, USA - PLM1_60_coex | ecosystem: Environmental > Terrestrial > Soil > Riparian zone | place: USA: East... | reverse complement strand
GGGGTCGGCGTCGTGCAGCACCTTGGTGATCGCCGCCGTCAGCGTCGTCTTCCCATGATCGATATGCCCCATCGTCCCAATATTCAAATGCGGCTTCGTCCGCTCAAACCTCTTCTTCGCCATGGTTGTCCTCGTCTCCTCCCGCGCCGTCCATGCGACGAGCCGTCTCCCACGATGCCGGGGCCTCGTGCAGCCCAACCGCAAGGCGAGAGCGGCTGCCATCAGGCAGACACCGCCCTCGCCCCAGTAGCGGCGGGTGGACTCGAACCACCGACACAGCGATTATGAGCCGCTTGCTCTACCTCTGAGCTACGCCGCCATGGAAGCCGGTGCTCCCGACTCCCAGGAGTCCCAGACGGGTCGGACCGCCGACACCATGATTATCACGGATCGACGGCCGACCGCCACGCGACCTGCGGGTTCGCTGGTCGGGACCTCGGAGAATGTAGCAGCAACCCGCGGCGGCCTCCACCCGCTTTCAGCCACCTGGGGACGGCCCGGGCCCACGGCATCCGGGCGGCGGTGGGCCAGGACAGCGATGATGCACCTGGCCGAGGAGGGAACCGGCCGGCCTCCACGGCATCCGGGGGCGGGGACGGGCCGGCAGGGAGACCGACCGCCGGCACGGGACGACCCGACCGGCCGGCGTCTCCGCTGGCCGGTCGCTGGGGCGCGGCGTGTCCTGCACGAGCTGGAACCCCAGCGTGTCGGTGAAGAAGGTCTTGGCCCGGTCCTGGTCGCCCACGTAGATGCCGACGCTGCGGACTGCGGTGATCACGACGATCAGCCTCCTCTGCGAGATGGTCGGGACGGCACGTGCCTCGCCCGTATCATCGGCCCGCGGTGCGCCGGATCCAACACGAACCGGTCCCGTCCGCACATGACCTGGGTCGGGTGGATGCGAACACAGGACCTGGGTCGGCCCGTCCGCCACAGGACCTGGGTCGGCCCTGGCGCAGGCGCCCCACGCCGCGGCGTGGGCCGACCAGTTCACCTGCGATGCCCGGCCCTCCGCGACCTCCGCGAGGCATTTTCGCCGGCAGGCCGCGCCCAGCATCGTCCATGACGCCGTTGCGGGGATCGCGCGGGCCTGCGTGCCGGATCCTGATGGGATGCTGCGCGACCTGCTGGTCCAGGCGATCGGTGCGTGCGCGGCGTGGGTGGGTCGCGACCCGAACCGCGGCGCCGAGTTCGACACCGCCCTGTGGCTGGCCGCGTGCCGGCGCACCGGAGGGTCACCGGCCGTGGGGCACACCGGGGCACAGACCGGCGGCATCCACGGGTCAGCAACGGATAGGCTCGGCGAGTAAATGGCCTGGTAGACGGCCGTGTGCGACGCCGCGCCGGAGGTCCGGAGCCCGTCCGTGTGGCACGCGTACGGCACCGCTCAGCCGCCAGGGGGACGGTAGGCCAGGCTCTGCGCCCGGCGCAGCGCGTCCAAGGTCTCCTCCACGGTCAGCAGCACCGTCTCCCACCCGACCGCGTGCGCCTGGCCGAGATCGCGTTCCTGACCGCGCTGTCCACGTGCATCGCGCTGCTGTCGATCGGCGTGGTGCGGCGCTGGCGCTGGGTCTTCTGGCTGATCCTGGTCGCCTCGCGGCCCATGCAACAGCGGCCCAGGGGACCCGAAGGTGCGGGAAGTACCCAGTCATCGCTGGGCGCTTTTCGGCGCCGAAGATGAGCACAAGACCGGCTGGTGAGGTCGCCCGGCGATGCCCATCCTGTGGTGCAGGGATGGCCGAGCAAAGGGATGCACCAGCGCTGCTCGGTCTAGAGCGACTGCCGGTGAGGAGCCGAGAGGCGGTGTCCGATGGCGGAACAAGCAGCCACAACACGATGGTGCCCGCGTTGCATGCGCCTCACCGGTGAGTCCGCGCGCTGTCCCTGGTGTGGGCTGCAGCAGCTCGGCGCCGACGCCGCACGTCTGCGCGTGGTGGTGCACCGCCTCGACGAGATCGGTGAGCAGCAGCGGGCGCTGGCGGCGGGGGCCGCCTCCCTGCGGCTCGAGCAGAGCCGTCTGCTCCAGGCGCTGGCTTCCGAGACCGCCGGGGCCGCACCTGGCCCTCCGCGCGAGTGGCGTCCGGAGCTGGTGCGCGGTGTCCTGCTGTGGCTCGGGTCGGTCCTGGTGGCGCTGGCGGCGCTCATCTTCGCCGTGGTGGCGTGGATCCGCCTCGGCGACGCGGGCCGCGCCGGGCTGCTCGCCGGCGTCACCCTTGTGGCGGCGGCGGGCGCCACAGCCACCCGTCGTCGCCTGCCCGCCACCGCCGAGGCGCTCGGCGGGCTGGCTCTGGCGCTCTGGCTGGTCGACTGGTACGCGGTCCGGCGCGCCGGGGTGGCAGCCGCCTGGTCGGTGCCGGCGTGGTGGGCGCTTGGCACCGGGATCGGCGCGGCGGCCGCGGCGGCTGCGGCGCGGTGGCTGCGGGTGCAGCGCCTCGCCGCGGCGGTGCTCGCCCAGGCGTGCGCTGTGCTGGTCGTCGCGACGATCGCCGACGCCCCTTGGACGGTCGGCGTCGGGCTGGCGCTGGTGGCCGCCGCGTCCGCCGCGGGAGGCGCCACGCTGGCTGAGAACACGGCCTGGCGCTTGGCCGCGGTTGCGCTCGGCGTCGGCGCTCTCGTGCTCGAGCTCGCCGCCCTTGGCGCCGTCCTGCAATCCCCGCCCATCGGGGACGCCGCAAGCTCGGCCGGGCCCGCGGCGGCCCTTGCCACCATGGCGCTGGCGCCTGCCGCGGCCCGCGCCATGCTCATCGGGCGGGTGGGCCGTGCCGCGCTGGACGGGCTGGTGGCGGTCGCGGCAGGGGCGCTGCTCGCCAGCGGCAGCATGGTTCTTGCGGCGGAGTGGAGATCGTGGGGGCTGCTGGCGGCGGTGGCCGTGCTGGGGGCTGCGGCCGTGGGCCTGGGTCGTATGCTGCCGCGGGCGCTTGAGCGTGGTAGCACGCTGGCGGCTGGCGCCACCCTCGCCGTGGGCATGGTGGGCCTGCTCGGACCGCTGCTTCAGGCGCTGGTCGCCCCGCTGGCGTGGGCCACCGCCCCGTGGACGGCGCGACTTACCTCGGACGCCTCCGACGCGGTCGAACGCCTCTGGTCCGCCGAGACCGCCCTCGGCGGGGGCTACCCGGCCGTCATCACGCTGCTGGCTTGCGCCGGCGCAGCTGGCCTCGCAGCCGCGCCGGCACGCGGATCGCGGGTCATCGCGCCCCGACTGGCCGGCATGGTCGTGTCGGCAGCGGCCGTGGGCATCGCGGCCGTGCTCCCGCTGGCGGCCGGATGGCCGCTGTGGACGGCACTGCTCCTCACGGCATCCGCCTCGCTCGCGGGAGGAGCTGGGGCGGTGCTGGTTGACCGGGGTGAGGGGAGCCCGGCGGCCCACACCCTTGCAGGCTGCGCAGCCGTGCTGGTGGTTCTGGCCACCTCGTGGGCGCTCGCCACCGAGGCCGGCACGCTCGGGTTTCTTGGTGTGCTCGCTCCCGCGGCGGCGATCGCTGCCGGGGCGTCCCGAACCTCGCGGCTGCGCCGCGGCTACGCCGCTGTCGCAGCCGGCGCCGTGCTCGGCGAGAGCGCGGCCACGGTCGTGAGCGCGGGCGGGGGAGCACCCGAGGCGGGCTTGGCGGTCGCCGTCGCGGCGGGCGCCGTGCTCGTGGCCGGAGCACTCTGGCGGCAGGGCACGGGGGAAGGTCCGGTCATGGAATCGCTCGGCCTTGCCGGCCTCGTCCTGGGCGTCCTGCTCTCGGCCGGGGAGGAGCGCTGGCTGGCGAGTGCGCTGACCGCGGCCGTTCCGATACTGCTTGTCGCCGCGGTGCGGCCTGCCCGCCGCGGCTACATGTGGTGCGGCGCGGCGGTGGCGGTGGCCGCGACCTGGGCATGGTTGACCGTCGCCGACGTGACCCTCCTGGAGGCGTACACGCTGCCGGCGGCCGCCGTCGCCCTCGTCGCGGGTGTGGTGGCGCGCCGAGGTCGGACGCAGCTCAGTTCGTGGCTTGCCTTTGGGCCTGGGCTCGCGGTGGCGCTCCTGCCCAGTCTCGGCCTGGTGGTCGACCGGGGCGGGGTGGCCCGCCCGCTGCTGCTCACCGGTGGCGCGCTGCTGGTCGTGCTGGTCGGCGCCCGCGCCAGGCTCCAGGCGCCGCTCGCCCTCGGCGCTGTCACACTTGTGGGACTTGGTGTGGACGCCGTCCTGCCCGTCGCCGCCCAGCTCCCACGCTGGGTCACGATCGGCGCCGCCGGCCTGCTGCTGCTGTGGCTCGGGGCGACCACAGAGCGTCGGCTCACCCAGCTCCGCGAACTCCGCAGGCGGCTCCAGGACCTGGAGCAGGACGGCACCTTCGAAGCCCCCCACTAGCACGCTGGTGGCGCTGTCGCAGTGGTGGCCACGGGAGGAGCCGGCGAGATGACGGAGTATTTGCGCAGCCTGTCGAATTCAATCAGCGTATCCATCGCATGCTTTTTTGAATTGGACGGGACCAGCGGTCACTCCGTAGCTTCGCGACAGGCGAACGGTTGGTGCCACGTGGCTCGCCACCCCACCGAAGGAGCCAACCATGGCAGTGCCGAAAGCCCACGCCACCTACGCGTGCGTTCGCCCTCGCACCTGAGCCAGCCAGCAGTCCGACGAGCAAGGGAGTAGGGACATCCACCGGCCGAGCTCGGGGCGACGGTGGTGCGGGAGGTGGCCGCGTGTCTCAACCGGCAGGACAGCAGGTGTTCGACGTGGTCGTCGTCGGCGGCGGCCCCGGTGGGTATCCGGCCGCGATCCGGGCGGCGCAACTTGGCCTCAAGACTGCGCTGGTCGACAAGGAGCGGCCCGGCGGGGTCTGTCTGAACTGGGGCTGCATCCCCACCAAGGCCATGCTGCGGTCGGCCGAGGTCCTGGAGACGATGCAGCACAGCGCCGACTACGGGGTCCTGGCCGACAACGTGCGGCTCGACTACTCGGCAGTGCTGAAGCGCAAGGACCGGGTCGTCAAGACCCTCACCGACGGCGTGGCGAGCCTGCTCAAGGCCAACGGGGTCACGGTGGTCAACGGGCACGCGCGGTTCGTCGGCCCAACGGCCGTGGAGGTCGTCGGGGTCGGGGACGCACCGCTGGGTGCCGGCGGGCCGCTGTACAACGCACCGCCGGCCCCCGACGGGCGGCCGCAGGCCAGGCTGGAGGGACGCAACCTGATCGTGGCCACCGGGTCGACCCCGGTGCTGCTGCCCATCCCCGGGATCGATCTGCCGGGCGTTGTCACCTCGGACGGCGCGTTCCTGCTTGCCGAGGTGCCGAAGCGGATCGTGGTCATTGGCGCCAGCGCGGTCGGCGCCGAGTGGGCAACGATGTTCCACGCTTTCGGCTCGGATGTGACCATGGTCGAGCTCATGCCGACGCTGATCCCCGCCGAGGACGAGGATATGGGCAAGGCCCTCGCCCGCTCGTTCACCAAGCGCGGGATCAAGGTCCAGACCGGCCGCACCGTCTCGGAGATCAACGCGACCGGCAAGGGGAAGCGGCAGCAGGCGCCCCTGCGGGTCACGATCACCGACCCGGACGGGCAGAACCCCGAGCAGGTCGAGACCGACGTGGTCCTGGTCGGGGTCGGCCGCCGGCCCAACACCGAAGGGCTGACCCTGGAACGGACAGGGGTGACCACCGACCAGCGCGGCTGGGTCCAGGTCGACGACCAGCTCCGCACCAGCGTGCCCGGCGTGTATGCGATCGGGGACGTGACCGGCACGGTCCTGCTCGCGCACGTGGCCAGCCACCAGGGTCTGGTCGCCGCCGGGGTGATCGCCGGCCACGCCGAGCGGATGGACTACGAGGCGGTCCCGGCCGCGACCTTCACCCACCCGGAGGTCGCCAGCGTCGGGCTGACCGAGGCCGAGGCCAGGCAGGCCGGCCACGACGTGGTCGTCGGCCGCTTCCCGTTCACCGCGCTGGGCCGCGCCCAGACCTACGGGTCGACCGAGGGACTGGTCAAGGTGGTCGCCGAACAGCGGTACGGCGAGGTGCTCGGGGTGCACATCATCGGCCCCGGCGCCAGCGACCTGATCCCCGAGGCCGTGCTGGCCATGCACCTGGAGGCCACCCTCGCTGACATCGCCGACACCATCCACGCCCACCCGACGCTCGGCGAGGGGACCTTGGAGGCGGCCATGGTGGCGCTCGGCCTTCCGGTCCACGTCCCACCGTCGCGAACGTCGCCCGCCGGTCGTCGGTAGAAGGGACAGGCCGTGCCCGAGACCAGGCCGCCCCGGTCCGGCGACAACGGGCGGATCAAGGCCACGCCGCTGGCCCGGGCCATTGCGAGCTCACTTGGTGTCGACCTGTCCGTCGTCGCCGGCAGCGGCCGCGGTGGTCGGATCGTACGGGCCGACGTCGAAGCGGTGGCGGCCGAGCCGTCATCGCGGTCCGCGGCGGCGCCGGCTGGGGCTGCCGCCGCGGTGGTGCCGGCTGGGGCTGCTGCCCCGGCGGCGGCCGCTGCCGCCGGCCCGGTTGCCGCCGGACCGGGGCCGGTGGAGGGGCCGGCGCTGCAGCCTGGGTTGGGTGGGGCGGTGGAGGAGGTTCCGCTGTCTGCGATGCGTCGGGTGGTGGCGCGTCGGCTGGTGGAGAGCATGCAGTCCACCCCGCACTTCTATCTGACCGTCAAGGTCGACGCCGAGCGGCTGCTCGGCTTCCGGGCCGAGCTGAACCGGCAGCTGCAGGCGTCCGGCCACGACGTCAAGGTCAGCGTCAACGATCTGGTGGTCAAGGCGTGCGCGGGGGTGCTGCGGGCCAACCCGGACCTGAACGTGTCCTGGGGTGGCGACAGGCTGCTGCGCCATCGGCGGGTGCATGTGGGGGTCGCGGTGGCGGTGCAGGGGGGGCTGATCGTGCCGGTGGTCCGCGACGCCGACCGCAAGAGCGTGACCCAGATCGCGCGGGAGGCTGGGGAGCTGATTCGTCGGGCGCGGGCGGGCAGGTTGGCTGCCGAGCAGGTCGGTGGGGGGACCTTCACGGTGTCGAGTCTGGGGATGTTGGGGGTGGAGCAGTTCACGGCGGTGATCAATCCGCCCGAGGCGGCGATCCTGGCGGTGGGGGCGGCGCTGGCGGAGCCGGTGGCGGTGGCTGGTGGGGGGGTGGAGGTGCATCGGGTGATGCGGCTGACGTTGTCGATCGACCATCGGGCGTTGGACGGCGCGACCGGGGCCGGGTTCGTGCAGCAGCTCAAGACCGTCCTGGAACAACCCCTCCAAATCCTCGCCTAACCACCGGACCGTCGACCGTAGAGGACGCGCAACTCGGCCTCCATCTTGGCCGGCTTGAGGAGGAGCGCTCCAGGCAGGCCGCGGGCGAACGACACGGGTTGGTGCATCACCCGGCGGAGCATCCGCCGTGGCTTGGTCAGGACGCGGTGCTCGACGTCGGCGATATAGGCCCGGCGCAGTCCCGGCAGGTCCTTGGCGATCGTGTGCCCGCAGTTGGAGCAGATCGTCGATGCGAGCAGCCTGCCCGCGTAGGTCACCTCGTGCAGGTGCTCACCGTGGCAGTGGTGACAAGCCAGCACGACGCTGTGGACATGGTCCATGCCTCACCTCACAGCTTGTACCCGGAGGCGGCCAGGAACAGCTCGGCCATGAAGAGATCGTCGGCGTAGGTCACCTTGATGTTGCGCGGGTCACCGGAAACGACCTGCACGGGAAGGGCTTCATAGCGCTCGACGCACAAGGCGGTGTCGGTTCCCGCGAAGCCGTCCACGGCGGCGGACTCGTATGCGGCCAGCAACGGGGCGCTCCTGAACGCCTGTGGCGTCTGGACGCGGATCAGGTCACTACGTCCCGCGCCCGACATGCATCCAGCCTCGTCGATCCCCACGACGTCCTCGACCGGCAGAGCTGGGATCGCGGCGCCCGTTCGCTTGGCGGTCACCAGCACCTCCTCCACGACCTTCACCGGCGTCAGCGGGCGGGCGGCGTCATGGACGAGGACGATGTCGATCTCCCCTCGCCGAATCTCGTCGGCGAGGTGAAGCAGGGCCCGGTACTCCGATTCGTGGCGGGTCTCGCCGCCGGTCACCAGGTCGACCGGCACGCCGGGAAACTCACGGTCGAGGACCTCCTCGGCCAGCTCGCGGTCTTCCTTGCGCACGACCAGCACCAGGCGGCCGATGCCCGGAACCTTCCGGAACAGCTCCAGCGACCAGGTGACGACGCGCCGGCCGGCCAGAGGCAGATACACCTTGTTTCGGCTGTTGCCGACCCTGGTGCCGGAACCTGCCGCCAGCACGATGCCAGCGTGCGTCGTACCACCTTGCGCCGTCACAGCGACATGATAGCCCGCGGGGCGGCCAGCTCGGCGGTCGGGCGCCGCCGCGACGTCACGTCGCCAGGCCACCGTTGGCCGCGGGCCGCAGGCGCCGCCCGCCGGCGACGGCGGCTGCTGGTGGTCGTCGGCCGTTCCGGCTTGCCGGAGGCGCGAGGTGAAGATCTGGCTCGGCCACTTTGGCGAGCTCGTCGAGGACCTCGAGGAACCAGCGGACGGCATTGGACGTCGCGTCCTGACGCCAGGCCACGCCGAGCCTGGACAGCGGCGGTGGGGCCGCGAGGGGTCGGTAGACCACACCGGGGATGGCAAGAACCCGGGTGAGCGGCTCAGCGATGAACGCGACGCCGAGCTGGGCGGCGACCGCGCTGCAGGCGCTCTCCAGCGTCGTCGCCTCGAGGACGACCGAGGGCGCGACCCGTGAGCGTCCGAGCACGTCGGTGACCAGATACCGGTACAGCAGGGGCTCGGCCGCATGCGGGAACAGGATGATCGGCTCGCCGGCCAGGCACTCGACCGGCACGACCGCCAGTCGCGCCAGGGGATGGTCCTCAGGTGCGGCCAGAACGAGCGGCTCTGCCCGCAACGTCCTGAATTGCATGGTCTCGCGATCGAGCACGCCGTGGCGGACGAACGCCACGTCCAGTTGCTTCGAGCGTAACGCTTCCAGGTGCGCGCCGGTGGTTGCGACGACCGTCTCGACCCCGACGTTCGGGAACCGCTCCTGGAACGTCCGCAGCGCCATCGGGGGCAGCTCGAATATCCCCGTCGCGGGATAGCCGACCCGCAGCCGCCCGTCGGTCATCAGGCTGGCCTGTTGCGCGGCACGCGCGGCAGCATCGGCAGCTTCAATCGCTTCGCGTCCCTTCTCGAGGAGCGCACGACCGGCTTCGGTCAGCTCGATGCGCCGGCCGCGGACGAAGAGCTGCACACCCAGCTCACGCTCGAGGGATTGGATCTGGAAGCTGAGCGGTGGCTGGGTGATGCGTAGGCGCTCGGCCGCTCTGCCGAAGTGCAGCTCCTCGGCGACGGCGATGAAGTAGCGCAGATGTCGAAGCTCCATGTCAGGCTTGCCCAGTCCGCTCGAGGCTCAGGACTGAGCGTGCTGCTTCCCGGTCGCAGATCAGGATGTCGATGATCCGGCCGCGCAAGGCGCCGAGGATGCCCAACGCCTTCTCGCTTCCGGCTGCGACCCCCGCCACGGTCGGGATGGCGCGCAGGTCGTCGAGCGTGACCGCAAGGACGCGCTCGGTGACGACGCTCTGCACCTCGTTGCCGGAGAGGTCGTAGAACCGTGCGCAGACATCACCAACGGCGCCGGAGGCGTCGAAGTCCGCGCGCTCGGAAGGGCTGAGTGCGAGGGCGTCCAGGAGTGACCCTGAGGAGCCGAGGCCAGGCGCCCCGATGCCAACCAGTGCGATGTCGGCCGCCGTGGCCGCATCGAGCGCGTCGGCGATCGCCTGCTCGTGGAGCATCATGGTGAGCGCCTCGGCCGAGCTGAACAGCGCAGGGGCGTGCAGATAGCGGTGACGCGCTCCGATGCGCTCGGAGAGCTCCCGTACGAGCTCTTGTCCGGTGACGGCGGAGTCGAGCGCCGAGAGGCCGCCGACGAGCTGGACGACCTCGACGTCGCGTCGGAAGAGCCCGTCCACGGCACGCACGACCGCCTGCAGGGTCTGGCCCCACGAGAGCGCCACCACCTGGCCGTCGCGCAGCGTCTCGTCCAGCCAGCGCACGGCGAGGCGACCGACCCCCGGCAGCACGTCGGTCTCCGGGGTGACCTTCAGAACGCGGGCGTCGGCGAGCCGGAACCGGTTGCGCAGGGCCCGCTCGAGGTCGTGGTCACGCTGGGCGGGGTCCACGATGCGGATCTCGACGATGCCGAGGTCTCGCGCCTGCTTGAGCATGCGCGACACGTTGGACCGGGTCGTCCCCAGGATCGCGGCAACGTCGTCCTGCGACCGGTCCTCGATGAAGTACAGCCGGGCTGCCTTCGCGAGAAGCCCGGGGTCCCTGGGTGTCGCCATCATCACATCCGTGATCGTGCCATCACATCTGTTCGGAGGTTATACGCGACGTCGCGCAAGGTGTCAATCCCCCGCCGTCGCCTCGAACCTGCCGCGATCCCGTTCATGTATTGGTCACGTGTGTTTTTGTATTGGACGATCACTTCGTCCCCACACCAGCATGAAGCCGTTCCGGGACCTACTTGGGGCGGCATTGCCCTGATCGTGGACAGCGCGAACGCCGTGACATTAGGAGCGGGCATGGTTGTCGGCTGGCTCTTCCTCCTTCTGGGCGTCCTTTGGCTGCTCCAGCTGGCGCTCGCCTACCAGCAGGCGCAGCGGTTCATGGCAAGGGCACGGGCCCTGCGCCGCCTGGGCAGGGTGTCGATCGGCGCCTCGCGCCGTCAGCTGCGGGGACGCGCCTACGTCGTTGTCGCGGTGGGACCCGACGATCGCCTGACCGCCGCCGAGGCGCTTCGCGGGCTCACGGTGTTCGCCAATGCCCGGCCGGTGCCCGCCCTGATCGGTCTTCCAGCGGTCGAGCTGGCGGCCGGAGCGCAGGTCCCGGGTCTGGCGCCTCGTGTCCTGGCCGCGGCGCACGGTGCCGCGGCCGCACTGCATCCCGGCCGCGTCGGCGAGCCCCAGGCCACCGGCCGGCGACCACACCGCCGCCGGCGTCCGAGAGGAGGGATAGCGACGGCGGAGGCGCGAATCGTCGGCTTCAACGGGCAGCGGCCCCCCCTGTCCGGGAAGGAGTGGGAATCAGTGGCCGACATCTTGCTGTTCCCCGGCACCCCGCCGGTGGCAGGCATCAACGACACCCTCGGTCAGTGGGCCGAGAACTTCATCGGCGTGTTCCGCCAGGGTGGCGAGACCTTCGTCGGTCTCGTCACCGGGATCATCCCCCTGCTCATCGTGCTCCTCACGGCGGTCCACGCCCTGATCAAGCTGATCGGCCCAGAGCGGATCGACAAGGTCGGTGAGATGGCCGGACGGCCCGGCCTGCAGTATTACCCGATCCGCTATCTCGTCCTGCCGGTCCTGGCCGTGTTCTTCCTGACCAACCCGATGGCCTACACCATGGGCCGGTTCCTCCCAGAGCGCGACAAGCCGGCGTTCTACGACGCGGCGGTCAGTTTCGTCCATCCCCCACTCGGACTGTTCCCTCACGTCAACGCGGGTGAGCTGTTCGTCTGGGCCGGCATCGCCGCCGGGATCACGAAACTCGGCCGGCCCCTCGGCGACCTGGCCGTCCGCTACTTCTACGTCGGCCTGATCGTGATCTTCATGCGTGGCATCGTGACCGAGACGATCAGCAGGATCATGTTCGCCCGCCGCGCCCGCGAGGCCGAGGAGCCCGAGGTGGCGGTCACGGCCAGTGAGCACCCGGCCCCAGCCGGTGAGCGCCCGGCTCCCGAAGGGGCGTGAGCATGGACACGATCAACTCGCTGCTGAACCGCATCGGCCGGACCGTCGGCGGCATCGTCGGCACGCTCTACCAGTCCGGGCGCGAAGCCATCGACATGGTGATCCGCAACGTCCTGCCGTTCATGGCGTTCATCTCGCTCATCATCGGCTTCATCCTGGCCACCGGGATCGGCAAGTTCATCGCCGACCACCTGACAGGGCTCGCCTCCAGCCTCCCCGGACTGCTGGTGATGAGCATCATCTGCGCGCTGCCCGTGCTGTCGCCGTTGCTCGGCCCTGGCGCGGTGATCGCCCAGATCGTCGGGACGCTGATCGGCGTGCAGATCGGCCAGGGCAAGATCCCGCCCCAGTACTCGCTGCCCGCCCTGTTCGCGATCAACCCGCAGGTCGGCTGCGACTTCATCCCGGTCGGGCTGGCCCTCGGCGAGGCCGAGCCGGAGACCGTCGAGGTGGGGGTGCCGGCGGTGCTGTTCTCCCGGATGATCACCGGACCGGCGGCGGTGGTGATCGCCTACCTGTTCAGCTTCGGCCTCTATACGTAGGAGCACTTGCGGAACGAGGAGGTTCCCAGGATGGCGGACTACAAGGCAGTGCGGGTCGAGGCCGGCCGCGGAGGCTGGGGCGGCCCGCTCACCATCAGGCCGACCGCGGAGCGGTCGCTGATCTACTCGGTGACCGGCGGTGGAATCCACCCGGTGGCGCAGAAGATCGCGGAGTTGACCGGTGGCGAAGCGTTCGATGGCTTCAAGAGCTCGGCACCCTTCGACAAGATCGCGGTCGCGGTCATCGACTGCGGTGGCACCGCGCGGGTTGGCGTCTACCCGATGAAAAAAGTACCCACGGTCGACGTGCATGCCACGAGCCCGGCCGGACCCCTGGCCATGTTCATCAAGGAGGACATCTTCGTCTCCGGAGTCGGGCCGGAGAACGTCAAGGAAGCCTGATGACCCCCCCGCGGACACGCTATGCGACCACGGTCACCGCGGTGGGGGAACAGGTCGCGGAGTTCGCCGCCCAGGGCCTCCTGATCTGGTTCGCCGAGGGCGCACCCGAAGAGCTGCACTTCTTCACCGTGCTGCACCAGCCGACCGTCACCACCGGCGGGGTGCGCCCAGGTGACCTCGTCCGCATCGACGACCGGGCGTTTCGGGTCACCGCGGTCGGTGAGGTGGCCAACGACAACATGGTCAACATCGGCCACATGGACCTGAAGGCGAACGGCGCCCACGAGGCTCCGCTACCTGGCGACATCTGCCTGGAGAAGCTGCCGCTCCCCGAACCGCGGCCGGGCACCACGCTCGTGATCGAAGGGGAGGCCGCCGAGGCCGATCCCACAAGAAGGTGATGTACGTGAACCTCTCCACCCGCCTGCGGGCTCGTGAACGTGAACTCGGCCGGCCGGTTCGGATCGGCCTCGCCGGCGCAGGCCAGATGGGCATGGGATTCGTTGCCCAGGTGCAGCGGATTCCGGGCATGGAGACCGCGGCGATCGCCGACGTCCTCCCCGGGCGGCCCCAGGCCGCGTTCGCCCAGGCCGGGATCAACGGCGCCGTCGAAGGCGACGACCCCGACAAGCTCGCCCAGGCGGTCGCCGACGGGCGGCCGGTCGGGCTTCCCGACGCCCGGATGCTGGTCGACCTGCCGGTCGACGTGGTGGTCGACGCGACCGGTGTGCCAGACGTCGGCGCCTTCCTGGCCTACAGCGCGTTGCTGGGCGGCAAGGACGTGGCCACGCTCAACGCCGAGGCCGACGTGACCATCGGGCTGCTGCTGTCGCGGATGGCCCACAGCAGCGGCCAGGTCTACGCCCTCTGCAAGGGCGACGAGCCGGTCGAGGTCAAGGCGCTGTTCGACTTCGTCACCGACATCGGCTTCGAGGTCGTCTGCGCGGGCAAGGGCAAGAACAACCCCCTCCGGCCGCACGCCACCCCCGACTCGGTGGCCGACGAGGCCGCCAGCAAGCACATGAACCCCAAGATGCTGGCCAGCTTCGTCGACGGCTCCAAGACGATGATCGAGTGCGCCTCGATGGCCAACGCCACCGGCCTGGAGCTTAGCCGGCGGGGCATGTACGGCCCGGAGACCACCGTACCCGAGCTGGCCAACGTGTTCCGTCCGGCCGCCGATGGCGGGGTGCTGGACCGGCCGGGCGTGGTGGACTACGCGACCGGTCCCGTGGCGCCGGGCGTGTTCGTGGTGGGCCGCACCGATCACCCGACGGTGATCGAGGAGATGGCGTACCTCTCGATGGGCAGCGGCCCCTACTACGCCTTCTACCGGCCCTACCATCTAGCCAGCCTGGAGGCCCCGCTGACGGTGGCGACGGCCGTGCTCGACCGGGTCTCCACGCTCGAGCCGGTGGCCTGGAAGGCCGAGGTGGTCGCCACCGCAAAGCACGACCTGCGCGCCGGGGACCGCATCGACGGCATCGGTGGCACCGCCGTCTACGGCGTCGCCGACTCGGCCGAGGCGGTCGCGGCCGACCAGCTGCTGCCGCTCGGCCTGGCGGCCAGGGCGACCGTTGTCCGCGAGGTTCCGGTCGACCGGCCGCTCACCTACGACGACGTCGAGCTCGACGACGGCTCGACCATCCTGCAGCTGCGCCGCCTGCAGGATCAGCTCCTCCGCCGCTGACCAGAGTCTGAAAGGGGCGCGGAACCTCGTGACGACGCTTGCTCAGTCACCGGAAGACGCCAGGCGCGTGCTGGCCACGATGTGGATGATCCGCCGGTTCGAGGAGGCCGTGGACGAGATGTTCGCCCGCGGCCTGCTGTACGGCACGATGCACCTGTCGATCGGGCAGGAGGCGTCGGCCACCGGCGCCTGCCTGGCCCTGCGCGACGACGACGTCATCACCTCGACCCACCGCGGGCATGGCCACTGCATCGCCAAGGGGGCCGACCTCGGCCGCATGATGGCCGAGTTGCTGGCTCGGGACACCGGCTACTGCCGGGGGCGGGGCGGCTCCATGCACATCGCCGACGTCAGCAAGGGCAACCTGGGCGCCAACGGGATCGTCGCGGGCGGGATCCCGATCGCGGTCGGCGCCGGCCTGGCCCTCAAGCTGCAGGGCACGGACAGGGTGGCGCTGTCGTTCTTCGGTGATGGCGCGACCAGCGAGGGCGCCTTCCACGAGAGCGTCAACCTGGCCGCGATCTGGAACCTCCCGGTGGTGTTCGTCTGCGAGAACAACCATTACGGCATGTCGATGTCGGTGGAGGAGGTGTCCCGCCTGGAGCGGGTCGCCGACCGGGCTGCCGGCTATGCCATCCCCGGGGGGACCGTCGACGGCAACGACGTCCAGGAGGTGTACCAGGCCACCACCGAAGCCGTGGCCCATGCCCGTGCCGGTCGGGGGCCGACCCTCATCGAGGCGGTCACCTACCGCTGGAAGGGCCACTCCAAGAGCGACCAGAACTTGTACCGGACCCGCGAGGAGATCGAGTCCTGGCGGCAGCGCGACCCGATCGACCGCTTCGAGCAGGCGGTGCTCGAGGCCGGGACCCTCGACCAGGCCGAGGTCCAGAAGGTCCGGGACCAGGCCCGCGACGCGGTGCGGGACGCCGTCCGGACCGGACAGGCCGGCCCACCGCCCTCGACCGACCTGCTCGCCGCCGTGTACGCGCCCAGTGAGGTGGACGCCCTCACCATCACGGGCGACGGCGCGCACGCCCCGCCCCTGCCGGACGGGGCGTCCGTCTCAGGACCGGTCGCGGCCGCTGCGGGAACTCGAGGGGAGGCTGAGGCGCCGTGACGACGACCGAGACCCAAGTGGAGACCATGACCTTCGCCGAGGCGATCCGCGCCGCGCTCACCGACGAGATGGAGGCCGACGAACGGGTCTTCGTGCTCGGCGAGGACATCGGCGTCTATGGTGGCGCCTTCGGCGTGACCACCGGGATGCTGGACCGGTTCGGCGCGGAGCGGATCCGGGACACGCCGATCGCCGAGGAGGCCATCATGGGGGCCGCCGTCGGCGCCGCCCTGTGCGGCATGCGGCCAGTGGCCGAGATGCAGTTCTCGGACTTCACCGCCCACGCCATGGACCAGCTGGTCAACCAGGCCGCCAAGGTCTACTTCATGCTCGGCGGGGCGGTGAGCGTCCCACTGGTGCTCCGGCTGCCGTTCGGTTCGGGGACGGGCGCTGCCGCTCAGCATTCCCAGAGCCAGGAGGCCTGGTACGCGCACACGCCAGGGCTCAAGGTGGTGATGCCGTCGAACCCGGCCGACGCCAAGGGCCTGCTGCACGCGGCCATCCGTGACCCGAACCCGGTCGTGTTCATGGAGCACAAGCTGCTGTACCGGACGGCCTCGGGCCCGGTGCCGAAGGGGGACGAGGCCATCCCCCTGGGGGTGGCCGCCGTGCCCCGCGAGGGCAGCGACCTGACCATCGTGGCGACCGGGATCATGGTGTCGCGAGCGCTGGCCGCCGCCGAGGAGCTGGCGGCCGGGGGCATCGAGACGACCGTGGTGGATCCGCGGACCCTCAAGCCGCTCGACGACGCGACCATCCTGGAGCGGGTGCGGGCCACCGGCCGCGCCCTGCTGGTCCAGGAGGCGCCCCGCACGGCCGGGTTCATGGCCGAGATCGCGGCCCGCATCGCCGAGTCGGACACCCTCCACTATCTGCTGGCACCGGTCCGGCGGCTGAGCGGGCTCGACGCTCCGATCCCGTACAACCCCGACCTGGAGAAGGCCTCCGTGCCGCAGGTGCCCGACATCGTGCAAGCCGGGCGGACGCTGGTGGAGGAGTCCTGATGCGCGAGATCGAGGTGCCCATGCCCAAGCTCTCCATGACCATGGAGGAGGGGGAGCTGATCACCTGGCGCAAGCAGGAAGGCGACCAGGTCCGGGCGGGCGAGGTCATCTGCGAGGTCAACTCCGACAAGGTCGAGATGGAGGTGGAGTCGCCGGCGGACGGCACCCTGGTCCGGTACGCCGCCGCAGAGGGCGACATCGTCCCGGTCGGTGCGCCGATCGCCACACTCGCCACCGAGGCCGAGGACCTGCTTGGGGGGCTGTTGGGTCCACCCGACGGCGGCGCAGGGGCTGCACCGGCAGCCGAGGCTCCAACCTCCACGGTGGAGCGGGCCGGGCCACCGGATACCACCACCGCTCCGGCGCCATCGGCCGCCGGGCCCAAGCCGGTGGTCCCCGCTGCACGACGCCGGGCCGCCGAGCTGGGCGTAGACCTGGCCGCAGTCACCGGGACGGGGCCCGACGGACTCGTTCGGGTCGCTGACGTCGAGGCGGCAGCGGCACCGTCCGAGGCAGCGCCGGCCCAGGAGGCTGCAGCGGCGGAACGTGCGTTGGCGCCAGTTGTGGAGGCGCCGGTGGCTGCGGTGGGGTTGGATGGGGAGGTGGAGGAGCTCCCGCTGTCGGCCATGCGGCGGGTGGTGGCCCGTCGGCTGGTCGAGTCGATGCAGTCCACCCCGCATTTCTATCTGACCATCAGCGTGGATGCCGAGGCCCTGGTTGGCTTCCGGGCCGAGCTGAACCGGCAGCTGCAGGCCCGCGGCGACGACCTCAAGGTGAGCGTCAACGACCTGGTGGTCAAGGCGTGCGCGGTGCTGTTGCGGGCCAACCCGGAGCTGAACGTGTCCTGGGGGGGCGACAAGCTGCTGCAGCATCGGCGGGTGCATGTGGGGATCGCGGTGGCGGTAGACGGAGGGCTGATCGTGCCGGTGATCCGCGACGCCGACCAAAAGAGCCTGACCCAGGTGGCGCGGGAGGCCAGGGAGCTGATCGGTCGGGCGCGGGCGGGCAAGCTGGCCGCCGGTGAGCTGAGTGGGGGGACCTTCACGGTCTCCAATCTGGGGATGTTCGGGATCGACCAGTTCACGGCGGTGATCAACCCACCCGAGGCGGCCATCTTGGCGGTGGGGGCGGCGGTGGCCGAGCCGGTGGCCACCGCGGCTGGGCAGGTGGAGGTGCACCAGCGGATGCGCTTGACCTTGTCGATCGACCATCGGGCGCTGGACGGCGCCACCGGGGCCGGGTTCTTGCAGCAGCTCAAGGGTGTCCTGGAACAACCCCTCCAAATCCTCGCCTAACCACTCCCAGCGCCCGGCCCTGCGTCCGGTTCGACGAGGAGGCATGCGCTGGGGCAAGGCCCCTGGTAGGCAGGTGGCGCCGGGCGCCCGCGTCTACTGGACCGCGTCGGCCAAGAGGTCGACCTGGGCAGGGTCGGTCGAGCAGGGGAACAGGATCAGCTCATCGCAGCCGGCCTCCGCGAACGCGGCGACCTGCTGCCTGACCATGTCCTCGGTGACCGCAGCCCCGGCGATGATCGCGTCGACCCACTGGTCCAAGAAGGCGTAGTAGTCGCGCAGATAGGATTCGGCGTGGCGCCTGGCGTCCGGACCGAGCGCGAAGTAGGTCAAGGCCAGCTTGCGCGGCTGGCCGGCGCGGCCCGCCTCAGCCCAGGCGGCCGCCAGCGCCTCGGCGCCCTGTCGGAACAGGTCTGGCCCGCCTCCGCCGGCGATCCAGCCCTCACCGTACCTGGCGGCGCGCCGGAAGGTCGCGGGGGCGCTCCCGCCCAGGATCAGCGGTGGGCCGCCCGCTTGTGTCGGGGCCGGTCCGATGGCGCCGGCGAACCCGCGACGCTCGCCGTTCCAGATGCGCCGCAGCTCGTCCAGCTGCTGGTCGAGCATGCGGCCACGCCGGTGGAAGTCGGCCCCGCCGGCCTGGAAGTCGTCCTCGCGGCCGCCGGGGGCCAGGCCGAGCACCAGCCGGCCACCGGACAGGTTGTCGGTCGTGGCCGTCTGCTTGGCCAGCAGCGCGGTGTTGAGGCGGAGCGGGGCGATGAGGATCGCGGTGGTGAGCCGGATCCGCTCGGTGACGGCGGCGGCGGCAGTGAGGGCGACCAGCGGCTCGTAGTTGGCGTAGACGAGCCGGTCGAGCGTCGCCAGGGTGGAGAAGCCGCGTGCCTCGCTGCGGCGCGCCCACTCCACCAGCGCTGCGCCGGTGACGCCGGGGATGGTCGCGGGTAGCCCGATGCCGATCTCCATGAGGGTCCTTTCGGGTAGACGACCGTGTCGGGTGGGAACCGCGCGGCGGGCCGCGTTGGAAGGCCGCCACGGGGCCAGGAGCCAGCGAGATGATCACCCAGGCTGACCGGCGGCGCCACCGGCCCCGAGCTCCCGCCCCACCCAGCCGATCGGCCTTGCCCATCTGGACCTGCGGGGCCCGCACGACCTGCGGCACACCTACGCGACCTGGCTCGAGGAAGCGGGCAACCCCGCCCGGGTAGCGGGTCCCTCCAGAATGAGCCCTCCGCCGAACACGAGAAGCATGAGGCCTTGCGGAACCGAGGCTCGCCAACCTGGCGAGGTCAACAGCCTTGCGCTGTTTACGCTTCAGGCGGAACCTGAACAGCGAGTACCCCGCGAGCGCGGCAAAGCCTGCCCGGCCAGGGCCCGCTCGGCGAACTGCTGCACCCTCGCCATGGTTGCTTCGTCCATCGGTCCTCCTCCAGCACCCTTCGGGCCATCACCAGAGCGCAAGTTCGGAGCCGGCGGCGCCAGCCACACATCTGTTGTCTTCGATCCGTTGCTTACCATCGCAACCCCGGGACCTTGGGCCGCTGCGGCCGGGGCCGTGACAGCTCCAGCACCCCCCGCCTCATAGAACCTGCGGACCCCGTCGGGGTCGCCGCGATCCAGCGCCTGCATCACCCGCACCGCCCGCAGCGACGCCCCCCACACCGCGGCCTTCCAGTCCTCCAGCCTATCCGGGCCATCGCGCAGCAGCAGGCTGTAGGGACGCCAGCGCACCTCCAGGCCCCGCTTGGGGGCGACCTCGACCAGCCACCGCGACGTCAGCCACGACCACAGGCAGGCCGGGTCGACGAACAGCTCCACGCGCACGACCACGCCTCCTTCCCTCAGCCCCTCTACACCACACCCCAGAGCCGGGGTTTGACCCGCGTAGAACGAGATGGCCGGTTATCAGCACCACCAGCTCCAGACGGTGCTGTGGTTGCCCCGTGCGCCCGGTTCCCAGCGATCGCGGCGGCTGGCCCGGACCCGACGCCAGATACCTGACGGGGTCTGCTCGCACAGGCCGAACCAGGCGCCCACCCGGCCCAGTAGCCGGAGCAGCAGCCCTTGGCTTGCGGGGCGCTGCGTAGCATCCGTGTGGTCCTCCCCCGCTCGCGGTTCGGTATCGACCAGCGATGGAGACGTCCAGAGCGTCCACCCACTGGCCGGGTCGATGAAGATCTCCACCCGCATGGTCGGGCCTCCTCGCCGGTCGTCTCTCAGGCGTCGACTGGGCGCTGCGCCAGCAGCCACCAGCGGCGGGCGGCGCGCCACCGACGGGTTCCGCGGGCGAGCCGATGGCTGCGCGTCAGACGCGCCTGCTCTGCCTGGTAGCGCAGGTCGGCTTGGCGCTGGTCGGCTTGGCGCTGGTCGGCGAGGGCGGCGATGGCCGGGTAATGAGGCAGCATGACGATCCCCTCCATTCGGTCTCGCCGCGGCTCACTTTGGGTCGCGGCTACCGTGGAGGCGTTCGTCGCCGGCGAACGGCGGTGTTCGATCAGCGGTTCGGCTGGTAGGCGCAGCGGACCCGGTGCGCACCGAGGCCAGCAGGTGGCGGCCCGCCTCGGGATCGGCGGCCAGGATCCGATCCAGCGCCTGGCGGATGGTGCGGGTGACGTTGACCCGCGCCCGCTCCGCCTCGTCGGAGAACGCCCGGGGGCGGCCGGCCAGGCCGGTGGCGCGCTTGAGCTCGGCTACCAGCGCGGCCCGCTCGGCCTCCAAGCCGCCTGCGGCCGTCGCGTCACCGCGGGTGGCGGCCCGGTCCAGCGCCACATCCAGCTCGGCGAGTCGCTGCCGGTAGGCCCGCTTGGCGGTCTCATCCAGGACCGGGTCGGGCGCCGCCGGGGCTGGGACGCCGCCGGCCAGCTCGACGGCGCTTATCTCCTGGCCGGCATTGGCCAGCAGCACCGCAAGCTGGGCCAGGCCCTTGCTGTGCCGCAGCCGTATGCTGCCCGCGCCCACGGTGAGCACCCAGTCTTGGCCGTCTCGACGTAGCCGCGGCCGGTCAGGGCCCTCCTGGGCGTCTTCTGCCTGCAGTCCGGCGATGTCGCGGGCCAGCACCGGCATCCCCAGCTCCGCGGCCGCCCTGGCCGACTCGACCAGCAGCCGCCGTGCCTCCTCGGCGTCCCTGGGCCGGTCCCGGCGGCGCAGCGCGGTGGCGAGCTCGGCCTGGGCGCGGGCCACAAACGGTGCCGCACCGATCCGGCGGTTGCTGGCCACCGCCTGACGCAGCCACTCGACCGCGTCGTCGAGCTGATCCAGGGTGAGCGCGCACAGCCCAAGCAGCCGGGAGACCGCGCCACCGCAGCCAACCGCGCCGGCTGCGACGAGGAACTGGTCCGCGTAGGGTGCCAGCTCGTCGCGGACCGACCGGGCGGCGTCGGCGTCACCCAACTGGTAGGTCACCTCGGCGACCGCCGCGAGGTAGAGCCAACGGTTTGGCCCCGGGACCTGGTCGATGTCGATTCCCGACAGCCCGGCCGGAAGCAGGGCGCGGACCTCCTCCCGCCGGCCGGCGGCCAACAAGCCATAAGCCTGGAGTACCAGCGGCGCATGCTGGTCTTCCTCCAGCTCCAGCTCGGGGGATCTCATCCAACGGGTTTCGGCCGCGCGCCGTGGCGACCGCGGCCAACTGGGCGCCGAGCACATTGGGGGCATCGGGCAGGCCGGCCGTGACAGCTAGGTCATAGGCGGTGCGGGTCAACCGCTCCGCCTCGTCGAACCGGCCGCGCAGCGCAGCCAGCGTGGAGCGCCGGGACCGGGCGAAGAACAGGAACTCCGGCTGGCCCAGCCGCTCAGCCAGCCGCTCGTACCGGCCCAACTCGGCCTCGGCCTCGGCGACCCGGCCGAACTCCAGCAGCGCGATGAACCGCCACATGCGGCCGTCCAACTCCCGTCTGCTGTCCCCGGTCCGCACGCCGAGCTCGATGATCTGCGCGGAGGTCGCCAGCCGCTCCTCGGCCGTGTCCGGCGCCCACAGCACATACAGCCGCGCGCTCAGCACCTCCGCCAGCAGGCCGTCGTCACCGAGTTCCTGCGCGGCCTCGACGGCTTGATCGCTGCGCGCCCGGCGGTCCTCGGCGTCCTCGGCGATCACCGCACGGCGGGCCAGCAGACGTGCTCGCAGCGCCGGCGCAGCCTCCCCGAGCCCCTCCAGTGCTCCCGTCAGCAGAGACTCCAGCTCGCGATCCGGGACCAGGAACCGCGTGAGGCGCGGGATGCGGGCGGCGACGGTGGCGGCCAGCACAGGGTCGCCGGCGCCGCTGGCCAGTGCCTGTGCCTCCACCAGCGTCTGCCGGGCTCGCACCGGGTCACCAGCCTGCAGCTGCGCCTCGCCAAGCACACACAACAGGCGCGCCTGCCACCGCCGCGCGACATCGCCGGAGCCGTAGGGCCCGATCGCGGTCAAGCCGGCCATGCACTGTGCGACCGCCGCCTCATGAGCGAACACCCGCAATGCCGCCTCCGCCGCCGCCGCGGTCGCATCGGTCATGACCTCTGGGTCACCGGCCGGCAGCGCCGCCCGACGGTGGTGAGCGACGTCGGCCAGCCGGCCAGGTCGTGCGGGCAGCGCCTCCAACGCGGTTGCAGTCTCCAGATGTAGCGCCCGCCGCACGTCAGCATCGACCGTCGCGCGGGCGGCCTCCCGCAGTAGCACATGCACAAACCCGCAGGACGGGTGCTCAGAGGACCGGCGCCACAAGATCCCTGCGACGACCGCCTCGGCAACTGCGTCGGCGAACCGGCCGGGTGACAACCCCGCCACTGTGGCAAGGACCTCTTGGTCGACCTCCTCGCCGGCCACCGCCGCCACCGTCACCACCCGCCGGGCGTCATCACCAAGTCCGGCCAGCCGCTCGCCCACTACCCGGCGCACCCCTGCACTGACTGGCAGCTCACCCGGCACCCCGGCCCCTTCATGCTTGGCCGACCAGCGCACCAGCTGCTCGACGAAGAACGGGTTGCCGCCGCTTGCCCGATACAGCCATGCCACCGCCTCGGGAGCCGGCTGGGCACCCGAAAGCGTCGCGGCCTGCACCGCAACCGCAGCCTGGTCCAGCGGACCGACTAAGACCGAGGCCCCCTGCCGGTTGAGCTCCCCGAGTGACGCCGCCGTGGTCGCCTTCGCTCCCGGCCCGACTGGCCGCTGGGTCGTCACCACCAGCAGCGGGCTGTCAGGCAGGCTGCGACAGACCAGGTTGGCCAACGACAGCGACGCCATATCGGCATCGTGTAGATCGTCCAAGACCACTAGCAACGGCCGGTCGGCTGGGGCCGTCCCCAGAACGTGGACAACCGCGCGGTGCAGGGCAGGCGGTCCGGGCGTCGCCCGGGTCCAGCTCCGGCACTGGCGGCATCCCAGCTGATCCGGCAAGCTCGGGGATCAGGTCGACCAGCCAGGCCACGGTCGCAGGATGGGCCCGGGTCGACACGTCGGTGACGCGAGCCAGCGATCCCAGGACTTGCTGCCAGATCCAATAGGGCGGTGCCGCGTCAGCGCCCCACGCCCGGCCCCACACCACTACCCAGCCCTGCCCAGAGGCCAGCGCCGCCGCATGCTCGGCGAGCGCCGTCTTGCCGATGCCCGGCTCCCCGACCAGGTGCACCACCCGCGCTGTACCCCGCCGCGCCGTCGTCATCGCCGTCGCGATCGCTTCCAGCTCACGGGCGCGGCCCACCAGCACACCCGGCGACCCCTGCGGTGCCATAGCGAGATCGCTGCCCGATGCACCGGCGACTATCTGGTCGTCGGTGTGGACCATCGGCTGCCGGCCAGACGGCATGTCAGCCTCGCCGGGCGGCGCCACCGAGCAGCGCGGTGACCCCGGCAAGCGCCTTCGCACCAGACTGGATGTCGCATATCACCGTTGCGGGTTTGGGGCGCTGGGTCGTGGCCATGAGCAACCGAAGCCAGAGGAAGTGTCCGCGGTCGACGGCCGGGAGGCCCTGCTCCTCGCTTCGCGTCGTTATGTGCTCTCCGACCGCTGTACGGCCAAGCCTACCAAGGCGGAGAAGGCCACGGAAACACGAACGAGGCTGGTCAGAGCGGTCGGCACCGACCGACGGGAGAGTCGAAGCTCAGACCCATCCCTATCAGGGATGTGGTCGGCCCCAACCATGCCCAAACGATCACTGATCAACATTTGTGCTGGTCAGGGTCTATGTGGAGCCCCCCGTCGGACTCGAACCGACGACCCCATCCTTACCATGGATGTGCTCTGCCGACTGAGCTAGGGGGGCAAGATCCTGCGTTTGCCCTGGCAGTGAGCCTGTAGCTGAGCCTCCCGCCAGCGTAGGGATGTTCTCTGGGACCTCCTCATCAGCAACTCAGCAGCAACTCGCCAGCACCGCAGGTCGCGAGTCAGCAGCAGACTCCGACCCGAGGAGGCATGGTACATGGCCTGGATCGCGGTTGTCCCGCCATCCCCCCGCCACCCCCACGAGCGGTATCAAGTCTGCTACCGGGAGGGCACCCGGCAGCGCTCGGCCGGCATCTTCCCGACCAAGCGACGCGCCGAGGCCGAGCGGCGGGCCATCGAACGTGGCCGTTCCGAACTCGCCGGGGCAACCGATGTCGAGCTGGAGCAGAAGGCCTGGACCCTGTTCGGCGACTACGTGGCCACCAAGTGGTGGCCAGCCTGGAAGGACCAGCATCCGACCTCGGAGTACGGCACCCGCAAGAAGGTCGAGAAGCGCATCCTGCCCACCTTCGGCGACATCCCCCTCAGTGACCTGGACGCCAGCACGATCGGCGCCTGGAAGTCAGCCATGCTGGCCGAGCAGCTGTCCCCCCAGACGGTGAACACCTATCTGTCGCTGCTGGGGACCATCCTGAACGCGGCCGTCGACGACGACTACCTGGCCCGCTCGCCCCTGGTGCGCAAGAGCGGTGCCGGCCGCACCGCCGCCACCCGTAACCAACCCGTGCCGCGCCGCGAGGTCTGGCTGCTGCGTGAGCAGCTCGACCGGCTGGTCGAGGCGATCGACCCTCGCTACCGGGCCCTGGTGTTGGTTGCCGCCCTGACCGGCATGCGCTGGGGTGAGCTGGTCGCCCTCCGGTGGGACGACCCCCGCTTCGACCAACCCTTGGACGACGGCGCCGTGCGCGGACCCGGGCGACTACGGATCGCCCGGGCCATCAGCGACCCCCGCCGAACCGGCCGCGGGGTGGAGAAGGGGCCCAAGACCGAGGCCGGCAAGCGCGTGATCGCCCTGGACCAGGAGACGGTCCAGGCGTTGCTGACCCACCGGGAACTGGTCGGTGGCGGGCCCTATGACCGCATCTTCACCAGCCCGGGCGGCTCCCGCGGTCCAGCCGGGACAGTAGCGCGCAACAACTTCCACCGCGTTTGGAAGCGAGCCCTGGCCAAGGCCGAGCTGGCCCACCTGTGGCCCGAGTACGGCAGCCTGCACTTCCATGACCTACGCCACACCCATGCCACCTGGCTGATCGCCCAGCGGGTGCCGATGATCGCCGTGGCCGGCCGCCTGGGGCACGCGAATGCGGTGGTGACCATGATGGTGTACGCCCATGTCGACAAGCTGGTCGACCGAGGGCTGCTGACGGTCGACGAGCTGGGAATGGCCGCGCCGATGCCGGCGCCGGTCGTGAAGCTGGCGCCTCGAGCGGGCTAGCCGTGACGATCTCGGGCCCTGTGCTGGGTGATCAACGCTCCGGCGACCCGAACCTGGTGCTCTCGCCGAACCCGGCGCCCTCGCCGGCGCCACCGGTCGCGACCCGCTCGATCTTGGCGGTAACCCACTTGAGGCTGGCCGCGATCTCGTCGGCCTCAATCTCGGCAACCGAACGTCGTTCCCCCTCCGGGGTCTCCCAGGAGCGCTGCCGGAGCCGTCCCAGCACCACCACCCGGTCGCCCTTGTGCAGCGACTCGGCCAGGTGGGTAGCGGTCTCCCGCCAGGCGTTGACTCGAAAGAACGACGTCGGGCCGTCGCGCCAGGCGCCGTCCTCCAGCACGCGCTGGGTCACAGCCACCCGGAGGTTGGACACCGGCGTGCCGTTGTTGGTGAAGCGCAACTCGGGGTCGTCGACCAGGTTGCCGACAATGACGGTCTGGTTGTCGCTGGCCATCAGGCCCTCCTAGATACAGATGCTTGGATGGTCGAGCGGCGACGGCTCAGGGAGTTGGCGCGGTACCAGCCGCTGCACCGCGCTGCCGCCCCTTGCTGGATGGGTATGGAGATCCTCGACTCGCTAGTCGAGGCGCCAGCTGCCACGGGCCGAGACTTGTCGGGGTCGACTGCCGTCGGCGTCCTCGGTGGCGGGCCGCGGCGATCCTCTGGCTGGTTGCGCCAGCAGCGTCGTGAGGTCCTGCTCACGGAACCGCCAGAGGCGCTTCCCGAGCCGAACGCCACCCAGCAGGTCCGTGTGCTTGTAGACCCAGCTGGCCGAGACACCCAGCGCCTCGGCGACCTCCTCCACGGTCAGATAGCGGCTCATCGGGGCCCGCCGGGAACGACCGCGAGCCGACGGCGCCGGGCTGGCCGCGCCCGTGCGGCCGGGGGTCGAACGACCGTCCGGAGGAGCGACTCAGCGGCGGCCTCCGTAGACATGTCCGGGTCATCCAGGCGCTCGAGCAGGCTGACGAGCACCATGCCGCCCGAGCTGGCCGTGCCTCCCGAGCGGCCATCGGCTGGGCACGCGTCCTGCTCGTGCAAGGCAGGCAGCAGCACCCCGACGAGGCCGATCATCCAGGCGCCGCGATGTTGGCGCGCCCGCCCGACCAGTTCGACTAGCGCGGCCCGCTGCACCCCCACGTCGGTGGCTGGATGGAACAGGAGGCCGCGAAGGTCCCAGAGCCCGATGGAGTTCCTCCGCAGGCCGATGGTGTGCCCGTTCAAGGCAAGCGGCTGTGGGCCGGTGGTGAGGAGGCGAAAGGTGGTCTCGACCGTTTCCAGCGGCGAGAGGGTGGGACGGCACATTGGCGGCTCCCTGGAGCTGAGGGTAAGGCCGCCGCCATCCAGGCAACCCCTTCTTACCGACAGCCTGAGCGCCAGCGGCGGGGCGCCTCGCAGATGCTCTGACATGTTCGATGCAGGCTCCGTGGTCCGGCTCGTTGCCGCCACAAGCCCCCTTGTGGATAACCGCGGGCAGCGTCCTTGATGGTGCGTAGACTTCGAGCCGCCAGCACATCGAGCCTGGGCAGGAGCCATCATGTTCCGACGCCGGCGCACCCAGTCCGCTGCCAATCCTTCCGGCCAATCAGCTCACGCGGTATCACGGTTGCAGCCAGTTGAGGATGTCTACCTGCTGTTCTTGAACCGCCCCCCCGACGATGTCCCCGCCGACGACGGCGGGGCGACCGTCGTGCCGGCCGCTTCCCTTTACCACCCCGAGCTACCGCAACCCGACGCCCAGCGGCTGTTCGACCGCGTTACCCGCCACCCCGGCCGACGCCCCGGCGCGCTGGTCTTCCTGTCTGATCTCACCGCCGAGCTCGCCAGCGAGAGACTGAGCTGGTCCCAGGTCGGCATCGACTACGAGGCGGTAACCGACAGGCTGGTCGCATTGCATCGTCGCGGGGAGGTGTGGGCATTGCGGCTGGCCCAGCTTTCGGATCTTGCGGTCACCCTCCTGGCCAGCGGTCCGGATACCCAGATCTACGTCGCCGCGCCCGAGGGCGGACCGCCCGAGCTGCTTGACCTCAGCATCCGCCAGGCCCGGCGCGAGGAACTCCGGGCGATGATCCGAGCCGACCTAGAGCAGAGGGTCGCTACGGGTCGGGACTAGGCGGGAGCTTCCCAGGGCTCGGCATCAGCCTGTAGCCGTACGCCAGCTGATTCCGACGGAATCACGGCCGCTGCACCTCCCCGTCGGCGTCAACGTCGTGGATGCGGGCAGCGAAGTCGGCCACCGGGAACCAGTTCGGGTTCCCGGGTAGCGGCGTGGTCCGCCACTCATAGGGCTGGGTGCGCCACAGGCCGGAGGCGATATGGACTTGGAGCCGTTTACTGTCCAGGCCACCGCCGCAGCCCATCCAGGAGCCGGCCAGGGTGCCGTCCCGATAGCCATCGACCATCGCCTGCCCGGTGCGCATAGCTTCGGCGTTGTGCCGGCTGGGACGCCGTGGCGCCTTGAGCTCCTCATAGCGGGTCAGGGCCTGGTGCAGCACCTCCGCCCAGTAGGCCGGCGCCACCGGCTGGTAGGCGGCCAGCAGCCGTTCCCAGGTCAGCACCCAGATACCAGCCGGCCATCCCGGGGGGAGGGCCTCTGGCTCAAGCATCAGCTCGCCGGCCAAGGCCTCAGGCAGCAGTAGCACCTGGGCGACGTCCCCTGCAGCGACGCCACGGTCGCGAGCAAGGTGGTTACAGAGCATGGCCTGGGCGGTCAGCTGCTGGCCGAGTTCCGCTCGGGTTGGCCGGTCGAACAGCTTGGCCTCGATCATCAGCAGGACCCGCCGCGGTCCGGTGACGAACACCACCACATCAGGGGTGTCCCGGGTGGTCGGTGCCTCGGGATCTGAGGGCTCCTCCAGGGTGGACTCGAGGTAGCCGTACTCGGTGAACAGCTGCACCGTCGCGCTGGCAGGCCGGGCATCCACCTGCACCGGACCAAGACCGGCGAGTTCGGTCAGCCGTCCGAGGTGGGCAAAGTCGTCGGTGGCGACCAGCATTGGCAGGACGGTGCCGGTGTAGTAGCGCTCCTTGCGGTTCAGCGGTAACCCACCGGCGACCAGCACCCCGGAGGAAGCGGCCGTGATCGCTGTCCGCGCCTGGGCCGCCATCACCCGCCGAGCGTCCGAGATCATCTTGGTCCAGGGTGTGGTGACCCCGGCCAGGTTGAGCGGCGGCTGCCAGGCACCGATCAGCTCGGCCTCCACCGCGCCCAGGTCGACGGGGCCGTCGGGCACCCACACGCTCAGGGTCAGGTGCTGCTCCATCCAGGCGGTCAGCCGCGCCTCGTCGGCGTCGCCGAGTGCGTAGTTGGCCAAGCGCTCGGGCCGAGCCGGGTTCCGCGGCACCGCCGCCAACCCCAGGAGGGTATGCAGCAGGGCCGCCAGCGACCGGCGCAGGGTCGAGGATCCGGTCGAGCCGGTGCCAAAGTGCTGGCGGAGATCGCGGCCGGCCAGGCTGCGCTCTGCCTTACCGATATACAGGGGGCGGCGGTCCGGCGGGCGGCCCAACCCGAGCTGTTCCCAGGCGGCCGCCTCGCCATGCACGGCGTACAGGCCAGGACGAGCGGGCACGGCTGCCCGGGCGTCCGACAGCACCGCACCGGGTCCGGCGAGGGCTCCTCGCGCCTGGCTGGCTAGCGTCATTGCGTCGTCTCCCCGAAGCGGTGATCACTCAGCAGCCCAGACCGAGCTCGTCTGGACCTGGGATTGTGCCTTGCCGGCGGAACAGAATGTGTCCATCCTCGAGATGCTCCAGATCATGGGCGCGGCGCACACCGGGGGCGACCTCGACAAACACCAGTGGATGCAGCTTCTGCAGTGACCGGTACTTGCGCTCGGCATTCTGGTGCACGTCCCGGGAGACCAGCCCTGGCGCCTGGGTGCCGTTGAGCTCGGTGAAGACGGCCATCATGGCCACCAGCCCCGCCCGGCCGCCATCGGTGACCTTGGCCTCAGCGGTGAGCAGGGGCCGAGTGGCGAGCATGGCTGGGTCGCCGGCGGCAACATCCAGCCGGTCGACCTCAAGCTGCACTGCCCGACCCGGCCAGCCATGGTCCAGGACCAACTCGGCGGCGAATGCGACCTGGGTGAACAGCTCCCGCCACGACCAGGTCAGCACCGGCCCGGGATTGGCCGCGCCGCCCTCATAGCTGCTGAACAGCTGATAGGGCTTGCGTCGGGCCATGGCCGACAGCCCGGTGAGCTGACATACCCCACCCGCTTCCAGTGTGGCGATGCCGGCATCGACAGCGCGAAGGAACCCGGCCGCCTCCTGGTCGTCAAGGACAGGACCCCGCCAGCGGCCCCGATCTACCCCCACACGCCCGGCGTACTTGGCAAGGTCAGCTTCGACTCGCCGCAGCAGCTCACCGTAGGCGCCGGCCATCTCACCCCCGTCGATCGTGACGCCATAAGCCGCGTGCGGAATGGCCTGCTGGTCTAGGCTCGATCAGGTGACCGTGTGATTGCTCACACGGAGGCCCACCTCGGGTATAACTGCGGGCGGCCAGATCAAACTGGTTCATCCGACTGTCTGGTCGCCTGGGCGCTGCACATGACATCTGGCATGCCAGCACAACGTTAAGGCCGACGCTGGCGGCCATCGCCCACCGATCCCAGTCAGCGGCCTTTAGGAGAACGACGGAGAAGAGGGAGGCTATGAGCCCTGGTAGGGACCTGGCCCTCGCTCGCCGGATCGCCGAGGAGATCCAGCGTGCCGCCCCGCACTTCGAGGTCCGCGAGCTGCCGGACTCCGGATATGTCACCGTGCGGGTCCGCGAATGGGTCTGGGTGTATGTGCAGCCGCTCGCCGACCATGTCCGGGTCCGTTTTGAGCTGCCCGACGACGGCACCGCCGAGCAGGTGGCGGCGCGCCTGACCTGCAAGGTCGCGCCCCAGCCGGGACCGATCCAGGGCCGCAGCGACAGCCGCTTGGCCCTCTTTGTCGCAAGCGTGCAGGAGCTGCACGAGTGCGGCGTGTGCTGGCAGATCCCCACCCTGCTGGAGGCGTTCCGGCGGCTCCCCGGGCGAGCACACGGCGAGCAACTCGCCATCGGTGGCCAGTAGACGACCTCCCCTTCGATCTGGTACGTCCAGGCAGCGGGAAGGGAGGGCAGCGATGTCGCGGCGGTCAACGATGTCCGGCGCCACCGACGGGTCAGGCCCAGCGCCGGCCGAGCGCTCCTTCGAGCCGATCACCGACGAGGACCTGGCTCGGTTGTCTACGCTGGCCAGGGCCGACCGCGAGGATCTGTTCGCGCGCAAGCCGCTGCTGGGCCAGCGATACGCCCACCGTCTGCTCTGTGTCGCCCTCTGCCAAGGCGCCGCACTGCACTACCTGCATGGCCGCAACGGGGTCAAGGACTTCGACGTGTGGACCTTCTACGCCGAGCACCCGGACGGACCGTTCCCCTACCGACGCATCGGACGGCGCGACTTCGGCCCATCAAAATTCGGACGCATGCCCAACGACATCCGGCCGTATGTCGGCCGGCGAGTCGACCTCGTCGCCCGGTCCTTGCCCGAGCAGCCCAACGCCCACCCCGTGGAGGCACTCCACCGCTACCTGCAGCGCTCCCGCACCGCAAGCGCCCAAGCGCTGGCAAGCAAGGCCGTCATCCTGCTCGACCCCGTCTCGTTACGCGGCGTGGCCGCCTGGCCCCTCGCCGATGGGAGGGGCTGAGGTGACGGCCAACCCGACCGGCTTCTTCGTCCAGTTCCCGCACCCGGGCGGCGAGCACAACCCGCTCACCGACGACATGGCATGGAACACCGGCGACCACCGCCGCAAATTCCTTATCGCCCCCGGCCGCTACCTCGACGGCGACGACCAGCTGGGCGTAGCCGACCTCGTCTTGTGGGCGGAATGGGAGCCTCCTTCTCGGGTGGAGCGTCGCTGGCCAGCCTCCGGGCGGCTCCCTCGAGCGCTGCACCGACCGTACTGGGCCGAACCCACCAGGCGGGTGCGCCAGAACACCGATCCCTGGATCTGGGGCGAGCCCATGATCTATAGCAACTGCAAACAGATCTTCGGGCCCCAGCGCCGCCCCACCTCCATGCAACGTCTAACCCACGGCTCGGTCATCTGCTTCGGCTCCACCATCGACGGCGAATTCTGTGTCGATACCGTCTTTGTCGTCGCCGCAGCCGAGCCCTGGACGCCGGGCGAAGCTGCCGACCTGGCCGTGGACGAGGCGTTCAAGACCTGCACCGCCGGCTCCCTCGCCGCCCGACGCCGCGACGCCCACCTGCGCCTGACCCTCTACCGCGGGGCCACCGTCGACAACCCGGTCCAGGGCATGTACAGCTTCGTCCCGGCCCGCCGGGCCGACCGAGGCGACCTCCGCTTCCCCCGCCCACCGATACGGCTGCCCGGGTTCATCAACCCCGCCAGCCGCCAGAGCACCTGGGGCTCCAAGCGTTCCCTGCCGATGAACACCCTCCGCGACAACTGGGAAGCAGTACGCCACCAGGTCCTTGCCGCCGACCTGCTGCTCGCCGTCTGGCTTCGTACCCCTGACCGTATCAGCAGCCCTGCGACGGTCCCCACAACAGCCCGGCAACGTTGCTGAGGCGCCATGGCAGAGTGGGTCCGATTTCGTGCGGGACGGCTGCCGGCCAGACGGGGCCCCGCGTCACGCATGGTCTCCCTTGGCGGCAGGTGGGCGGTCAGGTGGCCTTGGTCGCCAGGACCTGGGCGAGGTCGTAGCCGACGGTCTCCTCGAGCTGGTCGTAGGTGCAGGAGCGGGGGTCCCGGTCGGGCCGCCAGCGCTGGAACTGGGCGGTGTGGCGGAAGCGGCGGCCCTCCAGGTGATCGTAGCGGACCTCGACCACCCGCTCCGGGCGCAGGGGCACGAACGACAGCTCCTTGCCCGGGTTCCAGCGGCTCGAGTTGGACCCGCGCCAGGCCCGTCCGGCGGCCTCGGCCTGCCGCTGCCAGGCGCCCCAGTCCCAGGGGTGGCCCTCGAAGGTGGTGACCAGGGGCTGGAGCTCGGCGAACAGCTCCCGCCGGCGCGCCATCGGGAACGCCCCGATGACCCCGGCCATGGCCAGCTCCCCCTCGTCGGTGTACAGCCCCAGCAGCAGGGAGCCGACCAGGTCGGTGCCGCGCTTGTGGAGCCGGTAACCGGCGACCACGCAGTCGGCGGTGCGGGTGTGCTTGACCTTGCGCCAGGCCCGCCGGTCGGGCTCGTAGGTCCCGTCCAGGCGCTTGGCGACCAGGCCGTCCAGGCCGGCGCCCTCGAACTGCGACAGCCACGCGGCGGCCAGGGTCCGGTCGGTGGTGGCCGGGGTCAGGTGCACCGGGGCCCGGACCTCCGCCAGGGCCTGCTCCAGGGCGGCTCGGCGCCGGGCGAACGGCTCGCCCATATAGTCCCGGTCTTCCAGGGCGAGCAGGTCGAAGCAGATCAGCCGGGCTGGGGTCTGGCTGGCCAGCAGGGCGACCCGGCTGGCCGCGGGATGGATGCGCAGCAGCAGGGCGTCGAAGTCGAGGCGGCGGCCGTCGGCGTCGGGGACGACGATCTCGGCGTCGACCACACAGCGGGGCGGCAGCCTGTCCCTGACCGCCTGGACGACCTCGGGGAAGTAGCGGGTCAGGGGCCGCTCCTTGCGGCTGCCGAGCTCGACCTCGTCGCCGTCGCGGAACACGATGGTGCGGAACCCGTCCCACTTGGGCTCGAAGCTCCACGGCCCCTCGGGCAACTCACCGACCGGCTTGGCCAGCATCGGCGCCACCGGGGGCATTACCGGAAGATCCATGCCCCCCAGTATCCAATGCACGGCGAGGACGAGCCCCCCGGTGATTGGCGCCGCCCGACCGCGCGCCGGTCTACGTCACCCGTCGATGCCGAGCAGTCGTCTCGCCGCGTCGACGAGGATGGCCTGCTTATCGAGCCAGGTGGGCGTGTCGCCGCGTCTTGGATCCTGAAGCGTCTCCGCGAACTCGCCGACGTCCCTCCACGGCCTGAAGTCGATATCGACACCGCCTTTCTGGAGCTGGCGGGTCATGGATCGGAACACGCTGCCGGAGACCTCCCCGTAGTAGGAGAAGATCCTGATGGGCACGCGTTGAGTGACGAGAAAGCTGAGTAGCTCCTTCACCTGCCCGTATTGATCTGCCGTCGGTTCCCTGATCACCTGCGGTGGCAGATGCAGCAGGGCGAGCCGTGTGTCCGCCTGCTCATGCTCTGCCATGGTGTAGCGTTGGCTCCACCGGACGTTGTCCGGATGCGTCCAGACGGCCGGCGCGCACGTCCATCCGAGCAGCTTGAGCGCCTGCAGGACCGGTTGGAGGGCCTCATCGTCGAGCGTGAGGTCACGATCCTGGAAGCGATTGACGAGCCTCTTCGCGACCAGGTCCGCTGGCGGCGGGCCAGGACTGCTGTGCTCAGGCGCCATGGCGACCAGGGCCCTTTGCTGAGGCCTAGATCACGGCAGACCAGTGGGCTTATGGCTGGGACAGTGGTCCGCTAGCTTCGCACGTCTGTCGAAGTTCACCCAAGAGCGCTGCGGTGAGCACGCCCAGCCACCGCCCGCTGAAGTTGTCGAAGTCCTCGTCGTCGATGGGGCGGGACTCCAGGCTCAGCCCCCAGCGCCGGCCCCCGTCGGCACTGGCCTGCTTGGCGACCAGCCAGTGCTCATACCATCGGGTCTCGCCGTCCGTGGCGTCACCGTCGTCCCGGTACACCAGGATCCGCTGGCAGGCTGCCTCCTCCGGCGTTGCCTGCGACACCGTGATGTCCGCGAGCGCCAGAACGTCCCATCCTCCGACCAGCTCGATCCTGCCGCCATCCAGGCGGAGCACCTCCGATCCCTCGACGAACGGATGGTCGAGGCGAATCGACAAGGTGGCGTCACCAACCGTCACCACCGTCCAGTCGAGGTACTCCTGCTCGCCAACCCCGCTCCCCAGCCACCTGAGCTCGGCGTTCGGTGCCTGATCGAACACTCTGCCGTACAGCAGGTCTCGGTACTCCTGGAGGAGCTGGCGTCCGGCGAGCGCCCTTCGACGACGCGCGGCGAGGTCGCCGGCGTCGCTGAGCTCCTCCACCTCCTGGGCGGACTGCCGGGCGGCCAGCCGGCCAGCCACTGCCGCGAGCCCGCCTGGTGCCGGTGCCTCGGGAGGCGGTCGGCTCATCTGCTCGAGTTGGCGGGCTGCCCTCCGGAGGCTCGGCCTGGTGCTGGGTTCCTTGCGAAGCATGACCCTTAGCAGGGACGCGTATGCCGGTGCGGTGGACGGGGGGATCTCGGGCACGGCCGAGAGATGCTGGAGCTTCACATCCTCACGTGCCCCGATGAACGGGGGCCGGCCGTGACCAGCGCATAGCCCATGCATCCGAGCGCATAGACGTCCGTGGCATGCGTGCTGCGTTCCGTCCGCCACTGCTCAGGTGCCGCATAGGCCGCGCTCAAGAACTCCTTCAGCGTGTCCGTTGACGTGGCCGCCTCGACGAGTCGAGCGATGCCGAAGTCGCTGAGCTTCCAGAGCCCGTCGTGCAGGAGGACGTTCCCGGGCTTGAGGTCCCGATGCACGATCTGGTTCACCTCGAGAAGGCCGAGGGCAACCTGATGAAGGATGCCGGCCGCCGCCGACTCGGCCACCGGACTCGAGCTGTCCATCTCATCCTTCAGGCTCTTGTCGGCTCGAGCCATGACGATGGCGTACCGCCCCAATGCGGGGTCGAATCCCGCATCGTAGACCGGCAGGACATGGTTGAAGGCATGCCCGACAAGGAGATGCGCCATGTCCAGCTCCCGATGCACGGGGCCCGCCGCATCGAGATGCAGCAGCTTTACCGCCACCTCCTCTCCGTTCGGGCCGGTCCCCGCGTACACGGCACCGAACCCACCTTCCGGACCGAGCGGCCGCCCCTCATCGAACGACCACGTCCCCCGGCTCAATGTGATCGTCGGCATCTCGTGAAGACCCCCTCGCGACAGACGCCTCGATGGTCACCTGCTCTTCTCAATTAGAACGCATGCGTCAATACAGGTGATAGGCGACAAGACGGTTCGAAGAGCCCGTTCGGTACCCTGAGGGGATGCTCACGGTAGGAGTCGACCTGGCGGCCGAGGCGACCAACACGGCGGTGGCATGGCTCGACTGGCGACCAGCAGGCGCGGTGGTCCGCGACGTCGTCCGCGGGGTCGGTGACGATGCGATCGTGGCGGCGGTCGGCCAGGCGGACAAGGCCGGCATCGACTGTCCCTTTGGCTGGCCGGAGAGCTTCGTCAGGTTCGTCGCCGCGCACCGCGACAACCAGCTGACGCTGCCGGAGGACGTCGCCGGCCGCGACTGGCGCCGGCAACTCGCGTTCCGGCGCACCGACGAGGCCGTGCGGGCGGCGACGGGCCTGGTGCCGTTGAGTGTCGCGGCCGACCGCATCGCGCACCCGGCGATGCGGTGCGCCGGGTTGCTGGCCCGGCTTGCACGCGAAGGGCAACCAGTGGACCGCAGCGGAAGCGGGGTGGTGGTCGAGGTCTACCCTGCCGCGTCGCTCAAGCAGTGGGGACTGCCCCACCGTCGGTACAAGCGGTCCGAGAACCTCGCCGTCCGCGGGAAGCTGGTGGATGCGTTGCTCGCTGCGGCCGACTGGCTGACGCTCGGCCGACACGAGCAGGCGTGCCGGGCGTCCGACGACGCCCTCGACGCGGTCATCGCCGCCCTGACCGCCCGGGCGGCCTTCCTGGGCCGCACCATCCCCCCCGGCCCCGAACACGCGGCGGCCGCTCGAACCGAGGGCTGGATCATGCTCCCGGCATCCCGCCTGAGCGAACTCGGCCCGGGCCTGACGGGGTCGACGGTCCAATAGACGAACGGCGGCCCGACGATCCCCGGCGCGGCGGTAGGACCTACACGCCGCCGCCTGCCTGGTGGTTGTAGGGTCTCAATCTCGGTGGCGATCGAGGACGCGCTCAGCAGGCATTACATCCGGTGTCTCAGGGATGCCACCAGCGCCATCGTCTCAGTTCGGTGGCGACTCGGCTAACCGTATCGGATCTCGATGGTCCGACCGCGGGTGACCCGAGTCGACGACCAAGTTACTAAAGGGTACGAAAGTAGCTGGATATTCGAACCGTACCTGACCTGCGCCATACGTCCTCCGGCGAGTCCAACATCCAGCTTTCTCCTTGGCAGCTGGCTGGCGGGCCAGCTCGGCCGCCCGCCAGGCAGCGGCTGCGACGTGCGGTGGCCCTTGGCCCTTTGATTCGGCGGCACGGGGTCGATGTCCAGGCCGCCTTAGTGAGTGTTTGAGAACTGTCGCTGGACCGTCGGTGGCGTGGTGTCGTGGCTGGGTGGAAGGTGTGGTTGGACACCAGAGAAGGCTCCTGGTAAACGACAGCGGTGATCAAGCCAACCGT
>Ga0184609_10000036_pt1 | contig 36894 bp, 30 predicted proteins | sample PLM1_60_coex_FD_133165 | JGI IMG/M metagenome (GOLD analysis project Ga0184609, IMG submission 133165) | Groundwater sediment microbial communities from an aquifer in East River, Colorado, USA - PLM1_60_coex | ecosystem: Environmental > Terrestrial > Soil > Riparian zone | place: USA: East... | reverse complement strand
GGCTTCGCCATAGCCCGGTTGGGCCTTTCAGCGCCCCCTGCGGGCTCGTGCCGCATCGCGCCGCGCCCGACTCATCTTGTCCTTCACCGGGCCGGACGACGAGCTGGCTTGTGCTTCCGCCATCAGGCGACCGCAGCTGGCGCGGAGCTCCTGGGGGCCGGCAGGTACCCGCCGCCGCCCTTCTTCCCGCTGCTCTTTCGGCAGCCGGCCACGGCGAAGCTGAGCACCAGGACGAGCAGGACCGCGGTGACGACGACCAGGATGCGCTGCATGGCCCACCTCCCTGTCGCTGGCTCTCCAGCGTCTCTCCTGGGAGAACCCGGAGCACCCCGAACGATTCCCGCAGCAGCGTCCCGCAGGGGCCCGGAGGTCATTGACCGCCCAGCCCGACGACAGCAGAGGATCAGGGTGGACGAACCTGGACGGCGAGACCCGTCCTGACCTGGGTAGATCGAGCCAGAGCGACGGGAGGTCCGGCTTACGAGAGTGCTGCTCCCGATCCCGGGAATGGCCGAGCCGGTAAGCCAAAGCTGTTCCGCAAACCCGCCGTCTCGCTGTCCAGGTCAGGGATCTCGGGCCATGGAGGGTAGAGTCCTGCCGTCACGAGCTGCATGCAGTCCCAGCGGTGGAAGGGAGCAAGGCGATGCTGCGGGGCGAACGCGCCGTGCTTCGGCCGATCCAGCGAGTGGACCTTCCGCGGTTGTGGGAGCTGTTGGAGGACTTCGAGGTTGCGGTGCTGTCGGAGACGGGACCGGTCGTCCCCGTCTCGCTCGCCCGCTACGAGGCGAGGTTCGACCAGGAGGCGGCCGAGCCGCCCAGGGACCAGACCTGGTTTGCCGTCGAGACCGACGGCGAGCTGATCGGGCAGTGCGGCCTGCACCGGGTCGACCACTTCAACCGCCGGTGCGAGCTTGGCATCGCCCTGGGTCGGGCCTACTGGGGTAAGGGCGTTGGCCAGGATGCCGTGCGGACGCTGGTCGACTACGCCTTCACGCACCTGAACATGAACCGGGTGGCGCTCCAGGTCCTGGCGGACGACGCCCGCGCCGTGGGCGCGTACCGCAAGGTCGGCTTCGTCGAGGAGGGTCGGCTGCGGCAACAGGCTTGGGTCCGAGGGCGCTTCGAGGACGAGCTGCTGATGGCGGTGGTGCGCGAGGACTGGAAGTCCCTGGGGAAGGGTCGCCTCGGCACCGGGGAATCCTGATGGCCGAGTTGGCTTACAACGACGAGGCCAGTTGTGGAGCACCTCCGCCTCCTGTGCGGCGAGATAGTGGTGTGCCGCCGAGAACGAGGAGCCAGCCGGTGGGCCAGCGTTGGCATCCCCTCGCGCCGCCGGTCGGGTGTGGCATCGGGCCGGTGGCCGTTGGGGCTGGGGGGCGGCCTGGTGGCGCAGGGCGGTCCGCGCTGACCCTGGCTGGCCCTCATGGCCGCGAGCGAGGCGAGCACCACCCATGCGATCACGACGCCGACCAGCGCGGGGATACCGACGAGCAGCAAGGCCGCGAGCAGCGACACGGACCCGTAGACGGCGATCGAGATGCCGAAGTTCAGCGCCTCCTTGCCCGCGTCGTCGATGAACGGGTCCCGGTCGCGCTGGGTGAGCCAGACCGCAAGCGGTCCGACGATCGCGCCGAAGGGCATGACGAGGCCCGCGAAGGTGGACAGGTGCGCGGCCACCGCGGTGCTGCGAGCCTCCCGGCCGACCTCGCCGGCGTGGGCGACCCCGGCAGCCTCGGGCGCTGCGACGCTGGCCCCGCAGTTCGGGCAGGTTCGTGCCTGCCGGTCGAGTGTCGCCGAGCAGTTGGGGCAGGTTCGGTCCATGGCGTCTCCTTCGTGTGCGCCCCGCTCGGGGCGCGTGCTGGAACGCCATCGACGATAGAGCTGGCAAGCGCGCGTGTCGTCGGCCGCGGGGCTACACCTGTCGTCGGCTACCGGGAGTAGGCGCTCGTCGTCCGCCGGGAGTAGCGGCATGCTGCACCGACACCGAGCCGTCGGCGTCGAACACCATCCACCAGGGGGCGGATACCCGTGTCGATCCTGCACCGCTCATACCATAACGAGCGCAAACGTTACAACCAGGACCGTCAACCACCCGCTGGTCGATGACCCCGGGTCGCCCTGTCGGGGGTCACCAGAGCGACCCGGGACCGGGGTGGCCGCACGAGCTCAGGCGGCCGGCCCGTAGGCGGGGAGCTTGACGCCGGAACCGGTGAGCCTGAAATCCACCCAGGTCGCGTTGTTCGTTTCGTTCGTCTCGACGAACCAGCTCGCTGGGTCGGCGATCGCCTTCAGGCGGTAGCGTCCCGACTTCAGCCCGGTGATGTCGATCCACTGCAACGCGATGCTGGCCGGATAGGTGTCACCCCAGCCGACCGAGATCCCGGTCGTGACCGTCAGATCCGCTGACCCGCCGCATCCCCCGTAGACAGAGCCCAGGGGAGCCCCCGGCAACGAGAGCCGGTACGGCGTGTTGTCGAAGTAGCAGAACCCGTGCTTCGCGCCGGTACCGACCTTGTGGCCGTTGTCCAGGCGGCTCAACTCGTACGCCTCGACGTCGCGCACGTGCCAATGGCTGTGGCCGTCCCCGGCCCAGAACATCCTCGCCGGAGTGTCGACACCACGTGACGAGCCGGCGCTGTCGTAGATCCGCTGCTTGACCGTCATCTCGCTGGTGCTGGTGTCCTGACGGGCACCGACAGTCTCGAAGGCGCCTTGGCCGACGTTGACGATGACCGTCGTGAACCGCAGAAGGCGGTGCCCGGGCATCGTGGTCGTATCGATGCCCACGTCGATCAGCCGTGCCATCCCAAGATCGGGAAGGCGGTCAGAGGCTGCGACCGCGGAACTGGACGGACTGAACGCCGCCAGCGCGGCAACGACCGCTACGGTGATGCCCGCCGCTACCCAACGCCTCGCCACGCGACTACCCCCTCGACTCTGGTGTTCGATAATGACGGTGTCAAACCCCGTAGCCGCCTTGAGGCTGCGGATCGCGGAGCGGCACGCCCCCGCAGGCGCCTCTGGACGGGGTCCTGAAGGCGCACCGCCCCTCGCCGTTAAGCCCCTCGCGGCCATTTCTTCCTGGTGGTCGTGGTGGTCGCCTCGCTCGTCGGGGTGGTGGGCTTGACCGTCGTGGTGGTCGCCCCGGTGATCCGCATCGCTCCAACATCAAGAGCGCAGTGCCCATCCACGGCGTTACTCCCCCTCCCGGGCGCAGCCCGGGCTACGGCGCGGCGGGGGCGCTCCGCCAGCGGTCGGCCAGGGCCTCGACCGGGTCGGTGACCAGGCTGGCGACCGGCAGCTCGCCGAGCAGCGTCTCGTCGAAGGCTGGCTCGGTCTCGGTCACGGCGCTGCGCAGCGCCGCGAGCCGGCCCCGGTACCCCTCGAGCACGGTGCGCGCCCGGGTCGCGGGCAACCGCTCGTGGAAGTCGACGTGCAGCAGGGTGAGGCCGGTGGTGTGGGCGTCGGCGACTTCCGGGACCAGGAGCACGGTGCGGCCGTCGCTCCGCCCTCTGGCCGCGAGCGCCTGGCGCTCGATCGCCACCAGCTGCTTCGTGCCGCGCAGCCGGTGGTCCTGCTCGGCCCGTGACACCAGGCGCTCGGAGATCCCACCCTTGGCGAGCACGGCGAGCTTGGCCGCCTCGTCGCCCGCCTCACCCTCGATGCGGTAGCGGGTGAACCCGGTGACGCGCGCGACCGCCGGGTCGAGCGCGGCCACGGTCCGGAGCGTGTCGTAGCCGAGCTGGGCGCGGACCGCCCCCGCGTCGAGGAGCTCGCGCACCAGCGGCACGGTCAGCACGGTCTCGTCGGAGCGCGAGATGCCGACGGTGACGGTCTTGGCCTGGTGCTTGATCGCGTCGATGGGCCGGGTCAGCTCGTCGATGCCGGCCGTGAGGGCGACGGCGAGGTCGTCGACGACCGCGCCCGGCGTCGCCTGGGAGCCGAACTCGGCCTGCCAGGCGTCGAGCGGGACGGCCCGCGCGGCGTAGCGGAGCAGCGACGCCACCGACAGCGCGGTGCTCGCCTCGAGGGTGCCGTCGTAGCGGCCGGTCCGCAGGCGCGTCCGGTACTCCGCGGCCGGGGCCTCGAGCTCCGGGCCGAGCCGGTCCAGCAGCTCGTCGGCGGTGCGGGCGGAGCCCGCGGTGCGCTCGATGGCCGCCCGGGCCTGCCGCAGCGGCAGCGCCTGGGCGTCGATGGCCAGGGCCGCCTCGTAGCCGAACAGGTGCCCGGCCATGGTCGACAGCACGTAGGCGAGCGCGGGGTGGACCGCCGGCACGGCGATCACCCCGGCCGCCGCGTTGAACCGGTCCTCGCCCTCGGTCGCGATCACCAGCGGGACGCTCTTGTGGGCCCTGAAGATCGCCACCTCCTTGGCCACGTCGTCAGCGGCCGACCCGGCAAGGCCGGCGGCGCAGACCAGCGTCAGCGGCTCCGACGACAGGTCGATGTGCTTCTTGTCCTCGGTGGCGTCGCAGGCGATCGACTTGTAGCACAGCTCCGACAGCTTGATCCGGATCTCCTCGGCCGCGACCCGGTTGGGCCCGTTGCCGACCACCGCCCAGTAGCGCTTGGCCGGCGCGTACCTGTGCGCCAGGCTGGCGATGCGCTCGCGCTGCCCGAGCAGGCGCTCCATGGCGGCGGGCAGCTCGCGCAGGGCGGCCAGCAGCTCGTGGCGCCGGTCGGGGTCGCCGGCGCCGACCGCGTCGGCGATGGCGAAGGCGAGCAGCAGGCCGGCCGCCACCTGGCCGTAGAACGCCTTGGTGGAGGCGACGCTCATCTCCACGTCGCGGCCGTCGGAGGTGAACAGCACCCCGTCGGCCTTGTGGGTGAGGTCGCTCCCCCGCCGGTTGACGATCGCGAGGACCGCGGCGCCCCTGGCCCGCAGCAGGTCGACGGTGCGGTTGGTGTCGGTGGTGGTGCCCGACTGGCTGATCGCGACCACCAGGGCGTCGCCCATGTCGTGGTCCAGGCCGAACCCGGACAGCTCGGTGGCGGGCAGCGCCGTGACCGCCAGGGCGCCCCCCAGCGCCTCGGTGATCGAGGCCGCCACGCTCATGCCGGCCACGGCCGCGGTGCCCTGCCCGATCACCAGGACCCGCCGGATCGCGCCCGTCTCGAGCCGCCGCCGGACCGTGTCGGGGAGGGTCTCCGGCCCGAGGTTGACGGCCAGGCGCCCTCCCACCTCCCGGATCCGGCCCCGCAGCGTCTTGCGGAGCGAGAGCGGCGCCTCGGAGATCTCCTTCAGCAGGTAGTGCCGGAACGCCCCGCGGTCGATGTCGCGGGTGGTGATCTCGGCCCGGTGGAGGTCCCCCTCGCCGACCGGCAGGTCGGTGCCCTGGTAGGTCAGCCGCCGGATCCCGGCGGTCGTCCCGGCCAGAGCCCGGTCGAGCACGATGATCTGGCCACGGCCGCCGCCGTCCGGGTCGCTGGTCGCCTCGCCGTCCATCCGCAGGTAGCGGGCACTCTCCTCGACCAGGCCGTAGGGCTCGCTGGCGACCACGAACAGGTCCTCGGCGAGGCCCACGTACAGGGCCTGCCCGCTGCCCCGCAGCGCCAGCAGCAGCCGGCCGGGCGCCTCGGCGACGCTCGCCGCGATCGCCACCGAGCCGTCGAACTCGGCCACGGTCTGCCGGAACGCCTCTTCGAGGGGCAGTCCCGAGGCGAGCCGGCGCGACACCAGCACCGGGATGACCTTGGCGTCGGTGGTGATCTCGTCCGGGAGCTTCAGCCCGTGCCGCTCGACGAGCCGGGCGTGGTTGTCGACGTCGCCGTTGAGCGCGGCCACGGTGTAGGGGGTCTCGGGCCCGCCGTCCTCCTCCTGGTTGAGGGGGTGGGCGTTGGCCTCGTTGATCATGCCGACGCTCGCCCACCTGGTGTGCCCGAGCACCATCGCCTCGGCGCCCTCGGCTGCCAGGGCCCGGCGGAGCAGCGTGTCCCCGGTGATCGCGGCGCGCAGGCGGCGGCCGTTGTCGCCCAGCTCGCCGACCTCGCTGGCCGCCTTGTACACGAAGCTCAGATGGCCGTGGGGGGTCCGCACCGCCCGGGAGGTGAACAGCCGGTCCTGCCGCCGGGCGGCGAGCGTGCGGGCGACCTCCGGGTCGTCCAGGTCGAGCCCGTGCCCGGTGACGAGCACGTGCAGGCCGGCCGAGTCGCGCCCGCGCACCTCCAGCCGGTCGAGCGCGGACAGGGCGGTCTGGATCGAGGCGAACGCCTCGACCGTGGCCCGGCCCGGGTTCGGCCCGGCGAGCGCCTCGACCGCCCGGACGGTCACGATCCGGTCGCGGCGGATCGCCCACAGCGCGTCCTTGAGCCGGACCAGCGCGGCGTTGACCGCCTCGAGCGCGGCGGTGGGCTGGCCGTGCTGCCCGGCGTCGAGGCGGGCCTCCATCCGATCCACCAGGTGCTCGAGCTCGCCGGCGCGCCGGTCGAGCGCGGCCAGCCGGGCCGGGTCGCCGAGCAGGCACTCGAGGCCGGCCGCGCCCCGCAGCAGCCCGTCGGCCGCCTCCAGCTCGCCGGCGGCCCGGTCCAGGTGCGCCGCTGTGACGGCCTCGACCTGGCGTGCCTCGGACGCCGCCGCCCATGCCCGCTCCAGGCGGAGCACCACGTCGGCGGCGGCCGGCGGCGTGCGGCCGGAGGGGCGTCGCACGACGGCGATGATCCCGCACATGAGGTCTCTCCTTGAGCGTCGAGGTCGTCGGTTGAGCGTCGAGGTGGTCGGGCATGCTTCACTCGGGTTTCGGCAACGCTACCGGTCGGGTCGACCCCCGGACACCTGCAACCGCCCGAGCGGCGTCCCCACCGTTGCCCGGCCTGCTCCCCCCTTCCGGGCCAGGGCCCGCCAGCGTCGCGGGCGCGGCCCAGCCGTCCGGACGCTACGATACCGCTCCTCGACCAGGCGAGCGGCGCACCCGGGCCTCCCGGCGGCGGCGGGCGCCTCGTCCATGGCACCTCGGTCAGCCGCGCTGCTCCTCCTGCTGGCCGGCGAGCTGCACGGTGGCGATCTCCCAGGGGCCGAGGCGGAGCTGGAGCGCCCCGCCGTCGAGGGGAAGGTCGGCGCCGGCACGGCCGAGCAGGTCGGCGCCGCGGGCCCTGGTGAACGGCCCGGTGACGGTGGCGGTCGCGCCGGCCGGGTGCTGGCCGGCGAGCCGCAGCTCGAGCCGTCCGTCCCGGCGCCGGAGCGACGACAGCACCACGCCCTCCCCCTCGACCTCGAGGCCGGGCCGCTCGCCCGGGCCGCGCTCCCCCGGGGGGCCGGCCGCGGCCGTGCCGGGCGCGGCCACCAGGTCGTGCTGGTAGCGCTCCATGGCGCGCAGGACCCCGGACTCCTGCCAGTCGCCGGCGTGCGGCAGCACGGCCAGGCGGAACTCGCGCCGGCCCTGGCCCTGGGCCCCGGGTGTGGGCAGCTCCGGGCCGGCCGGCTCCTCGCGGTAGGGGTTGTCGTTGCGGCTGATCTGCCCGACCGCCCGCAGCAGGGTCACGGCCAGCTCGCCGTCGAGCAGCTCGTACTCGGTGACCTGGTCGAGCAGGAGCGCCACCCCGCCGGCGTCGACGAAGCCGCGGGCCGGGAAGGTGGGCAGCGGCACCTCGCCGTGCCCGCCCTCGGCGGTGCGGCCCCGCTCGGTGACCGCGAACTGCCCCTCAGCCGACGAACGGTCGGCGGGCGCGGCCAGCGGCACGTGCAGCCGCAGGCGGTGGTCGGTGCACTGGTTGTCGACCACCAGGGTGAGGCGCACGAACGGCTCGCCGGCCCTGACCTCCACCAGGGTGGTCGTGGCCGCCTCGCGCCGCTCGGCGGCGCGGCCGGCGAGGTCGTCGCGCAGCCCGCGCGGCCAGCGGTAGGCGCGGGCCACCTCCAGCCGCCCGCGCAGGGGACCCTGCTCGACGCGGCGGACCGCCACCGACGTCGGCGCGTCCACCAGCTCGTCGTCGGGCGGCGGCCCGTAGTTGTACAGGTCGCCGGCGTCGCCCCCGTCGACCAGCCGGGCGGCGCCGGCCAGCTCGGCCCCGCCGCCCGCGACGTGCAGGGTGCCGTCGCCGGCCACCTCCACCTCGACCATCCCGTTGGAGAGCCACCGCTCCCCCGCCCGCACCACGCCCCCGCCGCCGGTCGGCCCGGCGGCGCCTCCGCCACCCGGCTCCCCGGCCGCGGGCAGCTCCTCCGCCGCGGGCGGCTCCCCCGCCGCGGGCGACTCCCCGGCCGCGGGGGGCTCCCCGGCCGCGGCGGGCTCCCCGGCCGCGGGCCGCATCCCGGACGCGGGGGGCTCCCAGGCCGTGGCCGGGACCGGGCGGACCGTGGTCCAGCCGAGGGCGGGGGTCGGCACGTCGGCCAGCAGACGCCGCCGCGGCGTGACCTCCTCCCCGGGCACCTGCCGGGTGTCCACCGGGGTGGCGTCGCGCGCGGTCTCCTGCGTGGGCAGGCGGCGGCCGTCGGGCAGCTCCAGCTCCACCGCGGCCCAGCCGGCGGGCACGGCCAGGTCCAGCTCGACGAGGCCGCCGCGGGGGTGCGGGGACGGGTTCAGCACCGTTGCCGCGCCGGCCGGGACGCCCTTGGCCACCTCGGCGGCGGCCCGGTCGCGCAGGGCGGAGGCGATCTGCTCGGCCTCGGCCAGGCGGCCGAGCACCTGGTGGGCGACGGCGTCGGCGCCGCAGCCGGTGACCGAGTCGTGGCCCGAGCTCTCGATCACCTTGCCCCAGGCGAGGTCCAGGAAGCGGTCGGGCCAGGACCTGCCCCACAGCGCCTGCAGCGGCTCGGCGTAGCGCTCGAGGAGCCGCTCGGCGCGGGTGCAGGCCGCCTTCACCTCGACCCGCGCGGAGGTCACGCCCATGAGCAGGTTGGCCCGCGCTCCCGAGCGCAGCTCACCCTGCCAGCGCGGCAGGTGGTCGGCGTCGGCCGGGAGCCCGGCGACGTAGTCGCCGAGCGTCTCGACCCGCAGCCGCCACCGGTCCTGGGCCGCGTTGACGTCGGCGACCAGGCCGGCCAGGCCGGGCAGGGGCTCGGTGTGGTCGGACCCGTACATGCCGAGCGGCTCGTCGTCGCCGAAGAAGGGCCGCATCAGCTCGTCGAACGCCTCGACCCGGTCGGCCAGCCGCTCGGGCAGGGCGAGCAGCGGCAGGGCGTTGCCGTAGCCGGCGGCCAGGTACTCGGTCCGCACCTCGGACCCGTCGGGGGCGACCCAGGTGAACGCGTGGCGGTCGATCGCGGCCGGCACCCCGCGCCAGAGCACCGCATGCTCGATGCCCGCCCGGCGCAGGAGCTGCGGGACCTGGGCGGCGTGGCCGAACTGGTCGGGCAGGTAGCCGACGGGCATGGCACCGCCGAGGGCCTCGGCGCGCCGCCATCCGCTCTCGAGGTTGCGGACCAGCGTCTCCCCGGAGACCAGGAACTCGTCGGCCAGGATGCGCCAGGGGCCGAGCGCGAGCTGCCCGCGCCCGGCCAGGCGGCGCACGCGCGCCTCGGCCTCGGGCCGCACCTCCAGGTAGTCCTCGACCGCGGCGGTCTGGCCGTCGAACGTGAAGGCGAACCCCGGGTCGGCCTCGGCCAGGTCGAGGACCCGGTCGACCAGGTCGACCAGGCGCATGCGGAAGCGCTGGAACGGCTCGTACCACTCGCGGTCCCAGTGGGTGTGGGGGACGAGGTGGACGGTCCTCGGAGCTGCCATCGCTGCCACCTTCCCGTGACTGGTCCTCGCCGAACGGGCCACGCCACTGGTTCTCGCCGAACGGGCCACGCCACTGGTTCTCGCCGAACGGGCCACGCCATCGTCGTCGCCGACCGCGCCACGGTACCGGCAGCGCCCAGGACCGGGCCGGCGAACCGGGGCCCGCGACCCTCCTGCTCGGCGCGCCGGTGGCCGGGATGTTCGGCTCACGGCAAGCTGTCCGGGCGGGAAGAGGCGCCAACCGTGGACGCGGGGCCGCGCGAGGAGGTGTCCGGCGATGCGTGAGTGGCTGGTCGGGCTTGCGGTCGCCCTCGGGCTGATGGCGGCGAGCTGGGTGGTGCTCGGCGTGCTCGCCCGGCGGCTGCCGCCCGGGCCGCTGCGCGAGCTGGCCCGGCTCGTCCCGGCCTGCGTGACCACCGTCGGTCGGCTGCGACGGGACCCGCGGGTGCCGCGCCGCGCCAAGGTCGCGGTCGTGCTGGCCGGGCTGTGGCTGGCCTCCCCGATCGACCTGCTGCCGGAGTTCCTGCCGGTGATCGGCCCGCTCGACGACATCGTGGTGGTCGCGCTGGCGTTGCGGTACGCGGCCCGGCAGGTCCCCCGCCAGGTGCTGCTGGACGCCTGGCCGGGGGACCCGGGGCTGCTGGAGCGCCTGCTCGGCCCTGCCCACACACCGGGGTGACCGCGATGCGCGAGGCAGCGCGACGTACCCCGATCAAGACGTACCCCCCGATCAAACGGGATCGCGCGCAAGACCCTGGCCGACGACTGGACCACCGCGCCGACGGCGCGACCTGCCGGCGGACGTCGCCTGAGCAGGTTCCACGCGGGACCAGGCGCGAAGGCCCGCGGCACGGTACCGTGCAGGCATGGCGGAGCAGGCACCTTCCCCGGAGCGGGGGCTCGACGCGTGGGGCACCAGCCGGCGGTCGCGGCTGTTCCCCGGCCCGTTCCTGGTCCACGCCGACCTGCACAACCACACCATGCTGTCGGACGGCAGGGGCGACCCGGCGCGCGCCTTCGCCTCGATGCGGAAGGCCGGGCTGGACGTGGCCGCGATCACCGACCACTCCCGCTGGGCGTCGGTGTTCCTCGGGCTGGTCGGCGCGCCCGGCTGGACGGGCATCGACGGCCGCGCCTGGGACACCACGGCTCGGCTGGCCGACGCGGCCGACGCGCCGGGCGAGTTCGCCGCCCTGCGCGGGTTCGAGTGGTCGAGCGCGCTGTTCGGGCACGTCAACGTCTGGGGCAGCCAGCGGTGGACCGACCCCCTGCGCACGCTGGTCGTCTCCATGACCCCGCTGTGGCGCTGGCTGGAGCGCCGCGCCCCCGAGGGCCTGATCGGCTTCAACCATCCCGGGACGGGGCGGCTGCGCTTCGGCAACTTCCGCTACCGGCCGGCCCTGGCCGACCGCATGGTCAGCCTGGAGATGTTCAACAAGACGCACGACTACCTGTTCAAGGACACCCAGCAGGGGCGCGAGTCGCCCCTCAACCAGTGCCTGAACGCCGGCTGGCGGGTCGGCATCCTCGGGGTCAGCGACGAGCACGGCACCGACTGGGGGTTCCCGGAGGGCAAGGGCCGGGCGGGCCTGTACGTCCACGAGCTGACGCGGGCGGGCGTGCTCGAGGCCCTCGCCGCCCGGCGCTTCTTCGCGACCCGGGTCAAGGGCCTCCGCCTGGACGCGTCGCTCGAGGGTGCACGGATGGGCGGCATGGTCGCCCACGGCGGCGGCCCCGCCCGCTTCGAGGTGGACCTCGACCGCGGCGAGGGATGGCAGGGCCGGCCGCTGAACGTGCAGGTGCTGCGGCCCGGGCCCTTGATGCCGACCCTGGCGGCGGCCGAGGACGTGAAGGTGCCGTCGCCGGAGGAACCGGTCGTCGCCTTCGAGGCCCGGCTCGACCCGGCCGAGGGTGCCTGGGTGGTGCTCCGGGTCACCGACCCGGCCGAGCCGCCCGACCCGCGGGCGAAGGGCGAGTGGGCCGCGCTGGGCCGGGCCATCGCCTACTCGAGCCCGTTCTGGCTGAGCCCGGCGGGTCGCTGACCCGGCCAACGTCGATCCGGGGCTACCCTTCGCCCACGTCCCCGCACCCGCGGGGTCAGGCCACCACGGGCGAGGCCAGCAGGACCCGCCGGAAGATGGCCTCGTACCCGCTGACCATGCCGGACACGTCGAAGTTGTCAGCCACCCACCTACGGCAGCGCCAGGGGTCGAGCTCGCCGGCGCGCTCGATCGCGGCCGGCAGCTCGGCCAGGTCGTCACGGATCCAGCCGGTGAGCCCGTCGCGGACCACCTCGGGGACCGAGCCGCGGCGCAGGGCCACCACCGGGGTGCCGCAGGCCATGGCCTCGACCATGACGATGCCGAACGGCTCGTCCCACTGGATCGGGAAGACCAGGCAGTGGGCCTGGGCCAGCAGGTCCTTCTTCTGCTTGGTGTCGGCCTCGCCGAACCAGTGGGCGTCCGGTCCGAGCAGCGGGCGGACGCGCTGCTCGAAGTACTCGTGCTCGGCCGGCTCGTTGCACTTGGCCGCGACGATGATCTCCCGGCCGGCGGCCCGCGCCGCCCGGATGGCGAGGTCGGGCGACTTCTCCGGGCTCATGCGGCCGAGGAAGAGCACGAACTCCTCCTTCTTGGCCTCGAACGGGTACTCGGCCACCGGGATGGCGTTGTGGACCATGCCGGCCCACTCGAGGTGCGGCGCCTTGGCGCGCTGGGACCTGGAGATCGCGACCAGCCGGGCGTACCGGTTGATCATTCGGTAGTACTCGGCCAGCTCCCCGGTGATCGGGCCGTGGGTGGTGATTACGGCCGGGACCCGGCCGCCGCGGAGCAGCAGCGGCCCGGCCACGGTGTGGTCGTGGAGGACGTCGACCTCGAGCCCGTCCAGGTACTCGGCGGCGGTGAGGGCGTGGACCACCTCGGGAAGCGACTGGCCCAGCTTGGCGGTTGGCGGCTCGGCGTAGGTGGGCAGGAAGCGCGCGCCGGTGTGGTCCTCGCCGGCTCCGATCAGCGTGACGTCGTGGCCGCGGGCGACGAGGCCCTGGACGAGCCAGAACAGCATCGCCTCGATGCCGCCGTAGCCCTTGGGTGGGAGCTGGAACCAGGGCGGGGCGACGAGGGCGATGCGCAGTGGCGAGCGCGCAGGCGTGTACCGCGTTGGGGCGACCCTGACGTCGCCTGGTGCGATGACGTCCTTCAGCACACTGACCTCCTGGTCCGGACGTGCCGGACGGACGGACGAGACCGGGTGGGGGAACCCGGGCTGCTGACGCGGGGGTGCAGCCGGTTGGGGGGTATTACCGGCTGCGCATCAGTTTCATAACTTTGTCATAAGTCGGTGGGGAATGTGCAATCGGCTGGTGGCGGCCTGCGGACCGCGCGGTGGCGCCATGCCCGGCGCCGAGCCCGCACGCCCGGGATCGCGGTCGAGTCGGCAAGTCCGAGGCCGTGCCGGGCACCGGCCGGGTGGTCGGCTTCTTCGAGGCCGTGCAGCGCACCGGCCGGATGGTCAGCTTCCGGCGCTCTTGCGGATGGCTGGGAGGCGCACGTACTCGCCCGGGTAGATGAGGTCGGGGTCCTTGGACCGCAGACGGGCGCGGTTCGCGGCGATCACCCGCACCCAGTAGGCGGCCACCTCGCTGTTGCGCAGTGACCGCGGGTTGCGCTCGGTGGCCAGGGCGAGCTGGTTCCTGGCGATCAGCCAGAGGTTGTCGCCCGGCTCCACCCGGTGGATGGATGGCAGGACGGTGCCGCTCGGGCCGGGGCCCTGGGTGCCCGGCCCGGGGGCTCCGGGTCCCGGGGCCCCGGGACCCGGAGCCCCGGGGGGCGCGCTGCCGCCGCCCCGCGGCTTCGTGGTCGTCGTGGTCGTGCCGGCCGGGTGGGGCAGGTAGCCGGGCCCGGGCGCACTGGTGGTCGGGGCGGGCGGGCGGGCCGGCGCGGTGGTCGGGGCGCCCGCCCGCGTCGAGGTCGGGGCGCCCGCCCGCGGGGTGGTCGTGGCGGGCGCCGCCGTGCTCGTGGTGACCTGGAACGTGGGCTTCGGGCCGGGGGGCTCCACCGTCGGGGTGGTCGGCGGCGGGGCGGCCGTGGTCGGCGGCGGGGCGGCCGTGGTCGGCGGCGGGGCGGCCGTGGTCGGCGGCGGGGCGGCGGTCGAGGAGGTGGTGGCGGCCCGGGTGGACGTGGTGGTCGGCCGCGTGGTGGTGGTCGTCGTCGTCGACGTGGTCGCGATCGACGTGCTGCCCGGCGGGGCCGCCGGCTGCGAGCCGGGGCGCCCGGCCGGGCGCGGCACGTACCCGTCCGACGGCGGGGTGGTCGTCGTGGTGGCTGCCGTCGCGGCGATCGGCCCGGGTGCGCGGCGCACCACCAGCGTGCCCGCCACCGCGGGGCTGGCGCCGGCGATCGAGGTGGCCAGGGCGACCGCCACCGCACGGTCGGCCACCCGGCGCACGACCGGGAGCGCGAGCCACTCGACGCCGCGGATCAGGGCCGGCACGCGGGTCACGCTGGCCGCCAGGTACAGCGCCGTGCTCGCAAGCAGCCACCAGGCGACCAGCAACGCGACCATCCGCAGGACGGCGCCCAGCACGTCCTCGACCGGGCTGTACAGCAGCCACGCGCCGAGGTCGCGGCCGAAGTGCCGCCAGGGGATCTGGAAGGCGGCCAGCCCGCCGAGCCGGTGCAGTCCGATGACCGCGCCGACCTCGAGTGCGACCAGGGCCGGGAGCGAGCCCGTCCTGCGCAGCGCCACAGCCTTGCCGACCGTCATGCTCGCTTCGCCTGCCCCGGTTGGTGTGCATCCAGCGGATGCGATCGAATCGTCAGTGTGCAAGGGGTCCGCCGCATCGGTCAACGGCCTGGCCGCCGCCTGTGGAGCAGACGGGCTCAGGGCACGCCGGCGGGCAGCCCGAGCTCGGGCGCCATCGCCTCCGGCGGCCGAGGCTGGCCGAAGTAGTAGCCCTGGCCGATGTCGCAGCCGAGGTCCCGCAGCCGGGCGACCTGCTCGGCGGTCTCGACGCCCTCGGCGACCGCCCGCATGTCCAGGTTGTGGGCCAGGTTGACGACCGCGGTGACGATCGCCGCGTCGTCAGGGTCGCCGAGCAACCCGTCCACGAAGGCCCGGTCGACCTTGACCTTGTCCACCGGGAAGCGCTTGAGGTAGGTGAGCGAGGAGTAGCCGGTGCCGAAGTCGTCGATCGACAGGCTGACGCCGAGCGCCTTCAGCTCGGCCAGGGCGGCGTTGGTGGACTCGGCGTCCTCCATCAGCACGCTCTCGGTGATCTCGAGGTGGATCGAGGCCGGGTCGGCGCCGGTCTCGGCCAGGATGTCGGCGACCAGGCCGGCCAGCTTGGGCCGGGCGAACTGGCGGGCCGACAGGTTGATGCTCATGTTGAGCGGCCTGCCGCCCGGGCCGGCGGTGCGCCAGCGCTCGGCCTGGCGGCACGCCTCGCGCAGCACGTAGGTGCCGATCGGCACGATCAGGCCGGTCTCCTCCGCGAGCCCGATGAACTCCTTGGGCTCGAGCAGGCCGCGGGCGGGGTGCTCCCAGCGGACGAGCGCCTCCACGCCTTCCAGCTCGCCGGTGTCGAGCGACACGTTGGGCTGGTAGAAGACCCGGAACTCGCCCCGCTCGACCGCCCGGTACATGGAGCTGTGCAGGGCCAGGCGACGCCTGGCCCGCGCCCGCATGGCCTGGTCGAAGACCTCGCGCCGGTTGCCGCCGCGGGCCTTGGCCCGGTACATGGCGGCGTCGGCGTTCTCCATCAGCGCCTCGGGCCGGAAGTGGGGCCCGCTGCCCAGCGCGATGCCGATGCTCATGGTGACGAACACCTCGGCCTCGTCGAGCATGAACGGCTGGGCCACCGCCTCCGCGACCCGCTCGGCGATCGCGAGGGCGTGGGCCTCGTCGGCGATCCCCTCGCACAGGATCGTGAACTCGTCGCCGCCGAAGCGGGCGACGGTGTCCCCCGGCCGGATGACCTGCTGCAGGCGCTGGGCGAGGGCGATCAGCAGCCGGTTCCCGGCCGCGTGGCCGAGGGAGTCGTTGATGAACTTGAAGCGGTCGAGGTCGAGGAAGAGCACGGCCACGGACGCCCGGCTGCGCTGGGTCCGGGCGAGCGCCATCGTGGCCCGGTCCAGGAAGCAGACCCGGTTGGGCAGGCCGGTCAGCGCGTCGTGGGCCGCCTGGTAGGCGAGCCTGGCCTGGGTCTGGGTGCGCTCGATGGCGATGTCGGCCAGGTGTGCGGCCAGCTCGAGGAGCTGCCAGTCCACCGGGTCCGGGCTGCGCGGCGTCTCGTGGTAGAGGGTGAGGGTGCCGAGCACCCGAGCCGCGTCCGAGGCCATGATCGGCACCGCCCAGGCCGCCCGGACCCCGAGCGCCTTGGCCGCCTCGCGGGTCCGGGCCCAGTTGGAGTGGGTGGTCACGTCGGGCACGATCACCGCGGCCTGGCGGTGGACGGCCGCGCCGCTCGCGCCGGCCTGCGGGCCGACCACCAGCCCGTCGGCCTGGCCGAGGCCCTCGGCGCACAGGTTCGGGGCAGCGGCCACGCCCAGCCTGCCGCCGTCCTCGTCGAGCAGCAGGACCGCGCAGCGCGCCCCCTCGGCCTCGGTCTCGATCACCCGGGCCAGCACCGTCAGGGTCTGCGACAGCGGGGCGTCCCTGGCGATCAGGTCGAGCACGTGGGCCTGGCCGGCCAGCAGCGCCTCGGCCCGCTTGCGCTCGGTCACGTCGCGGCAGTTGAACACCACCCCGCCGACCGAGGGGTCCCCGAGCAGGTTGTTGGCCAGCGTCTCGATGTGCCGCCAGCGGCCGTCCGCGGCCAGGACGCGGAACTCGAACGTCTGGCTCGGCTCGTGATGGTCGAGGTGGTCGCTGAAGCGGGTGCGGGCCTCCTTGACGTCGTCCGGGTGGACCACGTCGAACAGGTTCTGCCCGATCCGCGCCTCGCCCCGGTAGCCGAGCATCCGGGAGAACGCCGGGCTCGCGTAGGTGATCCCGCCGCCGACGTCGAGCACGATCACCATGTGGGAGGAGTTCTGCACCAGGGCCCGGAAGCGGGCCTCGGAGTCGCGCAGGGCCCGCTCGGCCCGGCGCAGCTCGAACTCCTTGGTGATGTCGCGCGAGGTCAGGATGAGCCGCCGGTAGCGGCTGCCCGCCGCCGGCACGCGCGCGTACGCGCAGGAGATCCAGCGGGGTTGGCCGTCCGGGCTGAGCACCTCGAGCACCGACGGCAGGGTGCCGGCGTCGCTCGCCCAGCGGTCCACCCGCACCTCCCGGCCGTCGGTGTCCCTTGGCCGGAGCCGGGACAGCCCGGGGGTGCCGACCACGTCGGCGGCGGGGTAGCCGGTGATCCGCTCGAACCCGGGGTTCCAGCTCGCCACCCTGCCGTCCGGGTCGATGGTGGCGATCCCGTCGGAGGTGTTGGAGAAGATCTCCGACAGCTTGGTGCGCTCCTCGATGATCGCCTCGAGCAGCTCGCCCTTCTGCAGGGCGCCGGCGACCTCCCCGGCCAGCGTGTCGAGCACGGCGAGCTCGCCCTCCTCGAAGCCCTCCAGCCCGGTCCGGTTGTAGGTGACCAGCACGCCTGCGGCCTCCCCGCCGAACCGGACCGGAGCGGCCAGGCAGTTGCGCCAGCCGTCGGCCAGCAGCAGCTCCGTCATGGCGCCGTCGCTCGTGCCGGGCCCGACCCGCTTCGCCTCCTCGACCGCCAGCAGCGCGGTGGCCAGGGTCTCGGTGCCCATCGGCTCCTGGAAGGTGAAGTAGCAGGGGTCACCGACGCTCGAGCGGTGCACGGTGCGGGCCCGGCCGGCCACCACGACCAGGTCGGCGGCCTCCGACTCGAAGCACGTGCGCACCTCGAGCAGGAACTGCGGGATCGCCTCCCGGGGGTCCATCGGCACCCCGAGGGCGTGCATGGCCCGCTGCATGCCCTGCAGGCGGGCACGGTCGGCGCGCACCGCGGCGAAGGCCCGGTTCGCACGGTGCAGGACCATGAGTGGGGCGAGGAGCAGCGGGATGGCCGTGGGAACCGCCGTGTAGACGCCGACGAACAGCACGCCGACCGCGAGGTTGACGGCTGTCGCGGTCCCCCACGGAAGCAGGCCGGGCGCCATGGAGGCGAGAACCTGGTGCACCGGCTGTTGTCGGGTGAGGCTGAAGGCGACCAGGATCGCGAGCACGTTGACGAGCCAGACCGTCGCCATCGCGGCGAGCAGCGCCAGCACCCCGCCCACGGACGGCGGGCCGGCGCTGGGCCGGAGGTGGACGAACACCAGGCTGCCTGCCGCGACAGCGCACGCCCACTGGGCGACGTTGAAGCAGGCGATGACCGGGGGGATGCGCAGCAGCCGCTCGGACAGCGCCTTGGCCACCACGGTGGCGGCCACCGCGATGCTTCCTGGGAAGGCGAAGACGAGCGGGGTCAGCACGGCTTCGAACAGGTCGAACGATGACGCCTCGTCGTCGTAGATGACCCGACCGCCGCGGAACCGGTAGCGGAGCTCCAGGGCGCCCGCTGCCGTGAGGGTGACGAGCAACGCGCCGATGGCGACCCAGGACGGCCGGGCGGCCGGTCCGGTCACGGACGCGACGACCACGGCCCCGCCGCCCCCGGCCACGGCGAGCGCGGCCGACCACACCGGGACGGAGCGGGGAACGGCGCCCTTGTCGGGCGCCGTTCCCCGGGGCTCCTGGCTGGGTCCTGGCAACCTCTACTCCCAGGCGCCGTACCAGGCGGCGCCGTCCCACCCGGTGCCGTACCAGCTGTGCTCGTTGCGCCAGTTCCCGCCGCCCCAGTCGTTGTCGGCCCAGGTGAGCCGGTACCAGCGGGAGGTCTGCCAGCCGGTCGAGTACCAGGTGCCGGTCGTCCAGCTGCCGGTGGTGTAGCCGAACGGGTCCCAGAACAGGAGCTGGGCGGTGAGCAGGCCGCCGAGCACGAGACCCAGCAGGCCGCCGACCGGGTCGATGGTCCTGACCCGCACGGTGCCGCGGGAGAGGTCGAGCTGGCCGAGCCCGCTGGAGCGCGCGAGGCCCTGGTTGGCCGTGCCCGGCGGGGCCGCGAAGGCGGCGGCGTACGCGTCCACCAGCCCGGTGCCGACGACCATCGGGTCGGCGGACACGGTGGCCCGGGTGGTGGCCTTGAGCGCGTGCTTGAGCCGGTCGGGGGTCATGCCCGGGTTGGCCTGCAGCATGAGCGCGGCGACGCCGGACACCACGCCCGCCGACATCGACGTGCCGCTGCCCTTGCGGTAGGCGCCGTCGACGTAGGCGGGGAACCGGGCGTCGATCTCACTGCCCGGTGCGCGCAGCGAGATGACGTGGCCGCCGGGGGCGGTGACGTCGGGCTTGCCCAGGCCGTCGGCGGCGGTCGGGCCGCGGGAGGAGAACTCGGGCAGCAGGTCGTCGCCCAGGCCCGCCGTGCCGTTGTCGTCGATGGCCCCGACGGTGATCGCGAAGGGGTCGTCGCCCGGCTTGGAGATGGTGCGCGGGTCGGGCCCACGGTTGCTGGCCGACACGACCACGGCGACGCCGGCGTCCCAGGCCCGCTCGACCGCGTAGTTCAGCGGGTCGACCGTGTAGGACTGGGTGGAGTCGGTCCCCAGCGACAGGTTGAGGACCCCGATGTCGTAGCGGTCCTTGAACGACACCACCCACTGGATGGCGGCGAGCACGTTGCTGACGTCGGCGGCGCCGTCCCGGCCGGCGATCTTGAGCGAAAGCACGCGCGCCCCGGGCGCGGCGCCCTTCCACTTGCCCTGGGACGAGGCGCCGTTCCCGGCGATGGTGCCGGCGATGAAGGTGCCGTGCCCGTAGGAGTCGGCGCAGCTCGACTCGCCGGACAGGTTCACGCAGGAGGACGTCTGGCCGGTCAGGTCGTCGGTGACCTGCACGATCCGGCCGTGCAGGTCGGGCACGTCGGCGACGCCCGTGTCCACGGCGGCCACGGTCACGCCGCTGCCGGTGGCGCCCGCCTGCCATACCGCGTCGGCCCGCACGACCTTCGGGTAGACCGAGCGCGGCGTGGGCGGGGTCGTGGCGGCGAGCGTGGCCTGGACGCGCATGCGCCCGTCGCGCGAGACCGCCCGCACGCCGCGGGTGCGGGCCAGCTCCTGGACGGCGCCGGCGGGCAGGGTGGCCGCGAACCCGTGGACGATCGGGAGCGGCCGGGTGACGCGGCCGCCGAGCCGGGCCACCGCGCGCTCGGGGGCGCTGCCGCCGCCGGCCTGCTTCTGCACGATCACGTGGACGGCGCCGCGCGCCGCCACGAGCAGCGGGTCCACCACCGCGGCCGCGGCCGGAGCGCCACCCCCGGCGGCGGCAGCGCCGCGGGCGGGGGCGGGCACGGCGGCCAGGACGAGCAACCCGGCGAGAACGAACGCGAGCACGGCTGCGAGCCGTGACGACGATGGGCGATGGATCTCCACGCCCTACCTCCTGTACTTGATCCCACACGAACACCGACGCGACGGCCCCGTCCCGCGAGGCCGTTCGGATGTGGCCGATGGCCACGGCCGCCGCACGGCGCCGTGGCCGGCACGCGGCGTGCGCCTGCGTGCGGGCACGGTCGGCAGCCCCCCGCACCACCGGGTCACCGGTGGTCGGCTCGAACCGTCAACGGGTCATCAGCACCGAACCCCCCTGCGAGACGACGCGACCGGGTGCCGGCCGGCACCCGCGCACAGGCGGGCGAGGGCGGGAAATCGGCAACCCGGGACGCTTGAGGTGGGGGAGCATATACCCTAGAACGTCAAAGTTCGTTATTGCCCTGCTGCTCCCAAGGCGAGTAGTTCAAAACTACCGTGAACTACTGACGAAGAAGTCAGCGTCAGCGCATTCCCGGACAAACCCGCAGGCCATGGCACGTCCCGGGTCCATACCGAAGCTGACCCACCGCTCGGCGGCGCCGTTCAGCGCTGGAAGGCGCGGCTCCCGTTCAGGTCGGGGGTGAGCGTGCGGGGCGCGAGGTCGCGCTGCATCGCGAAGGTCGCCGCTTCCAGCTTCGAGTGCATCTCGAGCTTCTGCAGGATGTTCTGCACGTGGGTGCGGACCGTGTGGGGGCTGATGAACAGCTCACGGCCGATGCGGGCGTTGTTCCAGCCGCGGCCGAGCAGGGCGAGCACCTCGCGCTCCCTGGGCGACAGCCGGTTCAGCGGCGAGTCGGTGGCCCGGTCGCCGAGGTCGAGCAGGCGCCGGAACAGCTCGGGCAGCATGGCCCGGGGGACCACGCCCTCGCCGTCGAGCGCCGCCTGGACCGCGCGCAGCACCGTGCGGGTGCCGCTCTTCTTGCCCACCACGCCGACCGCGCCCGACCGGATGGCGGCCAGCAGCAGCTCGAGCTCGATCTCCTGGGTCAGCAGCATGACCCTGGTCTCGGGGAGCTGGTCGAGGACGGTCTCGACCAGCGTCGGCCGCGAGATCAGCGCGAGGTCGGCGTCGACCACGACCAGGTCGGGCCGCAGGCGCCCGACCGCACCCACGACCTGCGCGGTCGTAGAGCCGGAGCCCACGACGTCGTTGCGCCCGTCGCGTTCGATCAGCGCTTCGAGAGCCTCGTTGAACAGCGGCTGGCAGTCCGCCAGGAAAACCCGAGCCATCGTCCCTCCATGCCGCCGACCCACCGTGGCGCCGCCGTGACGGCCGCGCGCGGCCTGCGGCGCTAAGCCTGGCGCATCACCTGACCATACCCGTACGACAGCCGCAGTACGTAGGGGTACGGCACCTAGCCGAAAACCGCGATGGGGAACCACCAGGGCCAGGCGCGGCGAGACCTCCAACCCCTCTGCTTCCTAATTAGGAAGCTCGGTGCGCAGTCTTCGCCGACAGCGTCCCTGCGATGGACCAGGGAGGGCAAGTAGTCAATTCTCCGGATGAGGGGCTTGCTGCAACTGCCGTACTCTAATGCCGACATCGCGACCCGACGGCCGAAGCGGCCACACGGGTCGCCGTCACCGCCGCACGACCATGGGTACCGGTTCCCGCGTGCTCCAGGCACGCGGAACCCATCGGAAGGTGTGCCGTGATGCAGTGGAATGATGACGACCACGGGGCAGAGCCCTTGGCATTGCTCGCCCACGAGGTCATGCGCCGCCTGGCCGCTGTCCGCGTCCTCACCGAGGCCATCCAGCTGACCGCGGGCAGGGGCGATGATCCGCGCCCGCTCGCCGAGCGGCTCGCCGGCGAGGTCGGTGACCTCGAGCAGCTCGGCCGGCACGTGCTCGACGCCCATCGCCAGGAGCGGCGCGACGACGCCGCCGACGTCCTGGCCGTCGCCGCCCAGGCCGCCGAGACCGTCCGCGCCGGCGCGCGGGACAGCGTGCGGCTCGAGGGCGCCGGGCCGCTGTGGGCCAGGACCAACGGGGTCCTGCTCCGCCAGGCCCTCGAGAACCTGATCGAGAACGCCCACCGCCACGGTGGCGGCACCCCGGTCGAGGTGGTCGTCCGGCGCTCGCCCGGCGGCGGCGTCGAGGTCCTGGTGATGGACCGGGGTCCGGGTATGGGCAAGGCCGGGCTCCGGCGCGACAGCAACGGGCTTGGCCTGGCCCTGGTGCGCCGCTTCGTCGAGGAGACGGGCACCGGCATGCTGACGGCCAGCCGCGCCGGGGGCGGCACCGTCGTCCGCCTCGAACTGCCCGCCGCGGGCCGGCAGGCGGTGGGGTCGCGCGCGAACGCGCTGGCGACCGCGGAGAGCGAGCGGGAGGCGGGATGATGGGGGGCGTGATCACCCTGGTACTGGCCGACGACCACCAGGTGTTCGCCGAGGGTCTCAGCATGGTGCTCGACTCCCAGGACGACCTGCGCGTCCTCGGGGTGGCGGCGGACGGCGCGGAGGCGCTGGCCCTGACCGACCGGCACGCGCCGGCCGTGCTGCTGCTGGACGCGCACATGCCGCGGACCGACGTCGCCGGCGTCCTCCGCGAGGTCAAGCAGCGCGCCCCGGGCACCAAGGTCCTGGTGCTGTCGGCCGACACCTCCGACGACACGGTCACGGCGGTGATCGAGGCCGGGGCCGACGCCTTCCTCGCCAAGGACACCTCGAGCCCCCAGGTCGCGGCCGTGATCCGCAGGCTCGCGGACGGCCACGAGGGCCCGGTCACCTCGGCCGCCCCACCCCGGCCCGCCCGCGACCCTGCCGTCGAGCTGCTGGTGCGGACGCTGAGCGTCCGGGAGCGTGAGATCCTCGGCTACCTCGCCGCCGGGTACTCCAACCGCAGGATCGCCGAGCACTGCTTCCTGTCGCTCAACACGGTCCGCACCCACGTCCAGAACGTGCTGGTCAAGCTCGGGGTCCACTCCAAGCTCGAGGCGGTCGCGTTCGCCCTCGAGCACCGGGTGGTGCCGGTCGCCGACGCGCCCACGCCGAGCTGGTCGGCCGGCCGGCGGGCCTGAGCGGAGCCAGCCAGGCCCGGGCCGCTACGTCCGGGTCCCCACCCTGCTGCTGTTCTCCACCATGTTGACGCCTTCTTCGTGCAGGCGCGTCCGTCGCCGCGGCGTCAGGCGGTCGCCAGATGGTTTGCCTCCGCGGGTGGCGGTGTAGGCCTAGCTACCGACCCCGCCAGAGAGGAGGCCGCCTGACGATGGACGCAGTTGAGTTCGTCAAGCAGGACCACCGGGTTGTGGAAGCGATGTTCCGCGAGTTCGAGGAGGCCGGGGACCAGGCGTACAGGACCAAGCGGAAGCTGGTCGACCAGATCAGTCACGAGCTCGAGGTCCACGCCGCGATCGAGGAGGAGATCTTCTACCCGGCGGTCCAGGCCAAGGCCCCGAAGGAGGACCGGGAGATGGTGCAGGAGGCCTACGAGGAGCACCATGTGGTCAAGGTGCTGCTCGGGGAGCTGGCCGACATGGAGCCCGAGGCCGACGGGTTCGACGCCAAGGTGACGGTCCTCATGGAGAACGTCAGGCATCATGTCCTGGAGGAGGAGACCGAGCTGCTCCCCGAGTCCGAGGAGCTCCTGGGCAAGGAGCGCCTGAACCAGCTCGGCGAGGAGATGGCAAGGCGCAAGGAGCAGCTCGGGTCGGCCTGACCGCCGGCGCGCCGGCCACCTTCACCGCCGGCCCGACCACGAGGAGGAGAGCAGACGATGAAACGCAAGTCCGCAGTCGCCCTTGGCCTGGCCATCGGCTACGTGCTCGGCACGAAGGCGGGCCGGGAGCGGTACGAGCAGCTGAGCGAGTCCGCCAAGCGGCTGGCCGAGAACCCGAGCCTGCAGCGCCTCCAGGAGGAGGTCGGCTCGCTGTTCTCCGCGTCCAGGAGCCGGGCCTCGACGACCCTCGAGGGCAAGGTCACGCAGGTCGCCGACAAGGCGGCCGACACCGTCGGCGCGGCGCGCGAGAGCGCGACCGGCACGGGCACGACCGGCACCACCGGCCCCTCCGGTCCCGGCACCACCGGCCCCGGGACCACCGGCCCCTCCGAGACCGGCACCACCGGCTCCGGGACCAACCGCAAGAGCCGCTCCTCGTCGAGCAGCGCGCCGACCTCGAGCGGCACCGGCCTGTAGGCCACGGTACGGACGACCCCAACGGCCGGCCCTGGAACGGGGCCGGCCGTTCTCGGCCGCAGGCCGGGCTGGTTCTGCTACCCACGAACGCACATGAGTTGCGCTACAACCGAAACGGGGCCGGCCGTTCTCGGCCGCAGGCCAGGCTGGGGTTCTCGGCCGCAGGCCGGGCTGGGGATGTTGGTCCCCCCAGGATCTACCCCCTGACGGTGGCCGGGGTCTCGGCCACGCGGTCGGCGGCGTGGGCGTCGCGCTCCCCCATCGGCTTGTCCGGGCCCCGGGTGCTGTCCTTCTTGGTCTGCAGCTCCGTCTCGGCGTTCAGCTCGGCGCCCACCAGCACCGCAAACGCGGACAGGTAGAGCCACAACATCAGGACGACGACCGCGCCGAGCGAGCCGTAGGTCTTGGAGTAGTTGCCGAAGTGGCTCGCGTAGAACGAGAACCCCATCGACCCGACCACCCACAGGACGGTGGCCACGACGGAGCCCGGGGTCACCCACCGCCACTTCGGGTCGTCCCGGTCGGGCGCCAGCCGGTACAGCACGGCGAGGCCGACGATCAGCAGCAGGGCCAGGAACGGCCAGCGCAGGATGGAGACGACCGTCCCCCCGACCGGGCCGAGCAGGTGGTCGACGAGGATCGGGAGCACGACGATGACGCCGAGCGCGACCGCCATGGTCAGGATGGCCCCCAGCGTGAGCAGCAGCGCGAGCCCGCGCAGCTTGAGGAACTTGCGCGACTCGGGCTCGTCGTAGGCGACGTTGATCCCGGTGATGAGCGCCTTCATGCCGCTCGACGCGCTCCACAGGGCGGTCAGGATTCCAAACACCAGGCCGAGGCTGAGACTGCTGCCCGCGGTGCTGGTGAGCGCGGTGAGCTGGTCGGTGATGAGCGCCCGGGACCCCGCCGGGATGATCGAGGCCAGGTTGTTGACCTGGGCCCAGACGTCGTCGGGATCGGCCACCAGACCGTAGACGGAGACCAGGGCGATGATCGAGGGAAACAGCGACAGCATCGCGTAGAAGGCCACGCCCGCCGAAAGCAGCGGCACCTTGTCGTCGCGGACCTCGTTCTTGACCCGGATGAGGATGTCCCGCCAGCCCTGCTTGGGGATCTCCTGGGGGCTGTCGGCGCCCCGGCCTCGGCCGTTGGTGGCCGGCGGCTTCGGGCTGTGGCCGGCCCAGGGGTCGTTGGCGCCGACGCTGTGCGACTGCCGCGTGTCGGCGCCGGGCGGCGCGCCGTCCGGTGCCGAACGGCCGTCGGATCCATGGTTCTGCCTGGTCGCCGTCTTCCGGCCGACGAGCACGGCCGCCCCCAGCATGCCGAGCCGGGCCAGGCGCCTGCCCCCTCCTCGCCGTCGCAGCCTGGTCGTCCGCATCACCTTGCTCATCTGGATGTTCCTCCCCCCGATCCCCCGTCCAGCGACGGTGGTCCACGCCGGGTTGTGTTCTCCCGCGAACGGGCAGTTGAATCGACCTGTAAGCCCTCTGCTGCAGGTCCTTTGGGGCTCGCCGCCGGACACCCTGGCCAGGTCGAGTGCGCGCACCTCGGTATCCTGGCGCTGGAACGACCACGTTCTTGACCGGCGAGCACCTACTGGAGCAGCACTGGAGCAGCACTGGAGCAGCGAGCATGTCCAACCGCGAAGCAACCGGGGCTGCACCCCCCGACGAGCAGACCAACCGCGCGGGCGCGCCGGTCTCCCGCCGTGACCTGTTCAGGCAGGCCGCCGTGGGCGCCGGCGCCCTCGGGCTCTCGGCCCTGCTCGCCGCCTGCACCAAGGACGGCTCGGGCTCGTCCGGGACAGGCTCGTCCGGGGCGGCGCCCGGCTCGATCGGCGCCATCGGCAGCGGCAGCACGCAACTCTCCCTGCTCGGCGCCCAGAGCCAGCTCCAGACGGGCAAGGGCCTGTACACCTTCGGCCTGTCGACGCCCGACAACCGCCTGGTGACCGGCGGCCGGCCCGAGGTGTGGACGGCCAGGGACGAGACCAGCAAGGCGATGGGCCCGTTCCCCGCCGAATGGTTCACCATGGACGCCTACGACAAGACGGGCGACAAGTCTCCCCGCTCGGACCTGAAGGGGTTCTACGGGGCCGAGATCGACTTCCCGGCCGCCGGCAACTGGCTCGTCGCGGCCACGATCGACGGCGGCGGGCAGCGCGGCGTGGCCCGGGGCGCGGTCCCGGTCGCCGGCGAGGTGCCCGGCGCGGTCGGCAGCAAGGCGCTGCCGACGCCGACGCTCGTGGCCACCGGCAAGGCCGCCCTGGCCAAGGTCTGCACCCGCACGCCCCCCTGCGACCTGCACGCCGTCTCCCTCGACCGGGCGCTGGCGTCGGGCAGGCCGACGGTGGTGAGCTTCTCGACGCCGCTGTTCTGCTCCAGCCGCATGTGCGGGCCGGTCGTGGACGAGCTGCTCGTGGTCGCCGACCAGGTGCGCCCGGCCCAGGCCAACCTCGTCCACGTCGAGATCTACCCGGACCAGAAGGCTCCCGACAAGCCGGTGCGCGCCTTCACCGCCTGGGGCTTCCAGACCGAGCCGTGGACGCTCGTGGTCGACGGCAAGGGCATCGTCCGGGCCCGCTTCGAGGGCCCCCTGACCGCCGGCCAGCTCCAGGACGCGCTCCGCCCCCTGCTCCGCTGACCGGCGCCCGGGGGAGCGTTCAGCCCTGCTGCTGGTCGCCTGCTGACCCCTCCTGCTCCACCGGGTTGGTCGCCGTGCCCGGCGCGAAGCGCCGGCCGCCGCCGACCGCCCGGCGGTACAGCGGTGGGGCCAGCGTGCGCACGATCGGGACGAGGTCGAGGCGGCCGTGCTCGCGCTCGACCTCGTCGGCGATGCGCGCCGGGGTGTCCGGGTCGGTCAGGTCGGCGGCGATCACGGTGGCGCCGCCCAGCTCGGCCGCGAGCGCCTCCAGGCGCTCGCGCCTGCGGGCGACCAGGACCAGGCGGGCGCCCGGCTCCCGGGCCAGCCGGCGCGCCGCGGCGGCTCCGATCCCGCTCGAAGCGCCCGTGACCAGCGCGATCGTCGCTAACCCTCCAGTTCAGCGTGAGCGTTCTTCGGCGCTCAGCGCGGGCTCAGGCCGCGGGCGGCCAGCTCGTCGAGGATCCTCTTGGTGACCTCGTCCACCTGGCCCATGGCGTCGACGTGGATGAGCTGGCCGCGCCGGTCGTAGTAGTCCACCACCGGCCTGGTGTCGTTGACGAAGGACTCGAGCCGGCGCTGGATGGCGTCCTCGTCCTCGTCCTCGGCCCGGTCCTCCCTCTTGGCCCGCGCGGCCAGCCGCCTGAGCAGCTCGTCCTTGGTGATCTCGAAGTTCAGGGCGGCCTGGAGGGGCAGGCCGAGCTCGGCCAGGCGCCGGTCGAGGGCCTCGGCCTGCGGCACGGTCCGTGGGAAGCCGTCGAGCACGAACTCTTCGGCGGCGTCGGGCTCGGCCAGGCGCTCGGTCACCATCGCGATGACGATGTCGTCGGGTACCAGCTCGCCGCGGTCCATGTACTCCCGGGCGACCCGGCCGAGCTCGGTCTGGCGCTCGGCGTTGGACCGGAACAGGTCGCCCGTTGCGATGTGGGCGCCGCCGAACTCCGCCGCGAGCCGCTTGCCCTGGGTGCCCTTCCCGGCGCCCGGCGGGCCCATCAGGACCATTCGCATGTGTGCACTCCCTTGCAGAGGATCGCCGGCTTCGACGACGGGGCGGCCTCGTCGAGTGTGGTTCTGCCCCGTGACGGTCGTCGTCGAACAGACGACTCGCTCCGAGCCGGTCCGGGCGTCCCCCGACATGCACGGCTCCGGGCATCCCCGACATGCACGGCAGCGACCGCGCCGGCATGCAACCACGGGCCGGGCCGGCAACGCGCTCGCTGCCGGGTGTCTACGGCAGCGCGTAGTAGCGGAGCTGCGTGTCATGATCGACCAGGCGCATGCCGGCTCGCTCCATCACCTGTTGGGAGGGCAGGTTGGCGTGCGTGGTGTCCGCCTCGATCCGGTCGACCCCGGGTTGGGCGAGCGCCCAGGCGACGAGCGCGCGCAGCGCCTCGGTGGCGTACCCGTGCCCGCGAGCGCCCGGAGCCAGGCCGTACCCGACGGTGACCACCCCGGCGGGAGTGGGTGGGCCGTAGAACCCCAGGTCGCCGACGACCGTGCCGTCCTGGAGGACGAGCTGGTACACCCCGTACGGTCCAGGCTGGACCCCGGCGGCGACGGCCCGGACGAACCCGTCCACGGCGGTGATGGTTCCCTCGGTCGGGTAGCCCGCGGCCCAGGGCCGCTCCGGGTGCGGCCGACCCTCGAGCAGGGCGCGCGCCTCCTCCAGCTCGAGCTGACGCAGCAGGAGGCGCCGGGCCGGAATGGTGTGGGCCATCCGCCGACCCTACCCGCCCCCTGACGGTCGTTCAACGAGCACGGGAGGATCGCGACGGGTCGGCCTGGTCGCTGGCACGGGGAGGGCTTGGGCCGGTATCCTTCCCTCGCTTGCGACCTGGTGATCGTAGCTCAGTTGGTTAGAGCGTCGGGTTGTGGTCCCGAAGGTCGGGGGTTCGAGTCCCCTCGGTCACCCCAAGCCTCACCCCGCCTGAGCAGCGGCTTTGCGCTTCACCTCCTTTCCCTCCTCGGGCGCCTCGCGGCGCGTTGTCAACGCCTTGTCAACGAGCCGCCTCGCCTGGCGTCTCGTCGTCAAGAATCAGCCGGGCCACCGCGCTCGCCGCGCGCTCGTCCATGCCGTGGCTGTAGGTGTCCATCGTGATGGCGATGTTGGCGTGGCCCAGGCGCTCGCTGACGACCTTGGCGGGCACGCCGGCCGCCAGCGCCGCCGTCGCGTAGCTGTGGCGCACGTCATGGAGCCGGATCTTCGGCAGGCCGGCCTCGCGGGCCAGCCGCTCGAACCAGCGGGAGAACCGCTCCGGGTGCAGCGGGCGGCCGTCGCCCCAGGTGAACACCAAGCCGGAGTCCTGCCAGCCGGAGCCGACCAGCAGGCGCTCCTCTGCCTGGCGGGCACGGTGCTCGCGCAGCGCCGCGACGGTCACCGGGTCGAGGGCGAGCGACCGCTTGCCCTTGGCGGTCTTGGGCTCCGACACGTGCACCGGGTAGTTCACCTGGACACGCGGCTTGCGTGGGCTCACCCGGCCGCCGGTGAGATCGAGGTCAGTCCAGCGCAGCCCGGCCACCTCGCCCCGGCGCATACCGGTGGTGGCGAACAGCATCCAGGCCGCGTACAGGCGGTCCTCGCGTACATAGGTCAAGAAGGTGCGGAGCTGCGCGGGACTCCAGACCTGCATCTCGGGCGTGACGACCTTCGGGGGGTCGGCCGCGTCGGCGACGTTGCGCGCGACGTAGCCCCAGCGCACGGCATCCTTGAGGGCCGGGTGCAATGCTCCGTGGATGTTCTTCACCGACTTGGCCGACAGGCCGCCGCGCCCGTCCAGCCGGCCGCTGATGAGCAGCGACCGGTAGAACGCCGTCAGGTGCGCCGGGGCCAGCCGTTGCAGTTCGATCTCGCCGAGCGCCGGGACGACGTGCCGCTCCAGGTTGCGCTGGTAGCTGAGCCAGGTCGACGGCCGCACCCGCGGCGGCTGCATCGCCGGGAGCCACTCATCCACGAGGTAGCTCGCCAGGGTCCGCCTTGAGGACTCGATGAAGGTCCCCACGCGCAGCGCGGCCAGCGCGTCGTTTAGCGCGGCCTGGCACTCCCGCTTGGTCCGGAAGCCGCCCTTGCTGTGCTGGCGGCGCTTGCCAGTCACCGGGTCCGGCACGAAGAGGTACCACGTGTAGGTGCTGCCGCGCTTGCGGACGCTGCCTCTCATCGCTCGCCGTCCAGCGGAAGGCCGATGAGCGCACACAGGCGCGCGGTCGGGACATACAGGCGCCGACCGAGCCGGATCGTCGGCAGGTCCCCGACGGCGGCTGCGCGGTAGCCGGCGCTGCGGCTGATGCCGAGCAGAGTTGACGCCTGCTCCACGCCGATCAGGGCGGGGAGCCGTGACAGCTCAGACGATGTGACGGTCATAGTCCTTCTCCGCAGGAGCCCCTGGGCCGCTGCTTCCGGGCAGAGCCGGCCCACAGGAACAGTATAAGTGACGAGCGGTCGCATTACAGCTAGAGAAGTTGTCGGCAGGAAGGAATCGACCAGTGATCGGCTGATCAGGCATCCTTGTTGGCACAGCTTCGGTTTCCGACAGGACAGGGACGTGGCAACGGCTGAGCAGCGGGCGAGCTTCGGGCGTGCCCTCCAGCGCGCCCGCGCGGAGTGCGGCCTGTCCCAGCGGGAGCTTGCCGCCGCGCTCGGGGTCTCCCAGGCATCGGTGTCGCAGTGGCTCACCGGCCAGTCCGCACCGAGACCGGCGCGGATCGCCGAGCTTGAGCAGGTCCTGTGCCTGGCGCCGAACACCCTCGGTTGGCATCTCGGGTCCTCCCCGGACGCCACGACCGAGCCGAAGCCCGTCATGACCGTCGCTGAGGCGGCGGAGGCTGACCCGCGCCTCGGCGAGCGCGAACAGCGAATCCTCGCCGCCGTCTACCGAGAGCTGGTACACCAGCGCGCGTCCGAGCAGCGCGACGGGAACCGCGCGACGGCCGGCTGAGCAACATCCGGCACCGCTCGACCGCATCGACAACCTCCCTTCCTGACCCGTTGACGCCCAGCGGGATTGCGCTCGGGCCTACAGTCGTTCTCATGACAGCGCGTCCGGTTCGAGGTTGGCGAGATCCCACGTAGTTCACCCACATCCGCCCACATGGGCGGATCGGAGTCACGGCATGGCAGCAGAGGCGCCCGAGAACGATCCCGTGCAGGATCGTGCGCGCCGGCTCGGCGCGGAACTGCGTGGTCGACGGCTGGCAGCGGAGCTGACCCAACAGGCGCTCGCCGACCGGATCGCCTACGACCGCTCGTACCTGTCCCAGGTGGAGACGGGTGCCCAGATCCCCGCGGAGCAATTCATCCTCCAATGCGAACGCGAGCTTGCAACGGGCGGCGAGCTGCTGGGCATGTTCCGGGAGCTGCTGGCGGAACGCGAAGCACGCCGGCAACAGGCACACGCCATGAGGTGGCACACCTCAATCGGCGACCCGCTCCGGCTCGAACGAGCCTCCCCACCGGCCCGTGAGCTGAGGACCCTGGAGCTTGTAGCGTGGGTCGCCGATCACTCTCGCCTCAGCTTCCAGGAGGCATACAACGCAGTGGTTGCCCAGGCCACGCTGCTTGAGACCCTGGCGCCTGCGGTCCGACATGCGGAAGTCCATCGGCGCAGCCGTATCACGCGGGAGCAGATCGCGCAGGCGTTGGTTGCCTACTACCACGGCTCTTCTACAGACAACGCGAGCGCGGCGTTCTACCGCGCTCACGTTGGTGATGTTCCACTCACCCTAAGCGTTCTGGTTGAGCAAGGCTGGCTTGGTCTGGCCGTGCAGCTCGGCAGCGATCAAGAACGGTTCCGATTGGTCGTCCCAGACCTCAACACTGCCGCCGGACCGCTGGACGGACCAGCCCTCGAAGCGGCGCTCGTTCGTCTGGCCCACGTGGAAGTCTCCGGCACCGTGGTAGTCAACAGCCCTCTGTATCGGCTTCTTGAGGTCGAGTTTGGACAGCATCACCTGGAAGCGGTTGTCACCCTTGCCGACTTCGCTGGCTACGCCCTGACCATGGATCTGCTCGAAACCGAACTCGTGAATACACTCGCCACGACCACGCCGCAGCAAGTCAGCAGTATCAACCCGGGGATCGCGAGCCGCCTGCCGCTGCGCGACCTCTACCTGCCCACGGCAGCGTCGGCCTTGGCCCTGGACGACCGGCTCTGCGTTGGTGGTCCGATCGCCCTGCTCGCCGCCGCCCGCGGGGGCATATCCCGTGGACGAAGCGAACCCGACTACGCGCTTCTCATTCAGGAGCGTTCCACCCGAGTCCTCAATGTCACAGGCAGGCTCGCAGTCGTACCCAAGGCCTTCCACGGACCCACTGTGGAGGCTGGCCTAGAGGCTCGCCTGTCGGCCTCGCTCGAACGCGAACTCGAGGAGGAACTCCTCGGCCGCCAAGACCTCGAAGGGCTGGTCGAGGGCTCCTACCGGCAGGCTGACCCGTTCCACAGGGAGCATCTCTCCGAGCCGATGCGATGGCTGCTCGATCGCCGGCACACCGACGCTTACCGCGTGGAGTGCGTCGGCTTTGGGATCAACATGGTGTCAGGGAACTTCGAGTTCCCCTGCCTGATCCTGATCGACGATGAGGAGTGGTGGGCACGCTACGGCGGCCAGGTCGAGGCCAACTGGGAGACGGAGCGGATCCGGCGCTACTCTTCGCGCGACACAGCCGGCTTGCAGGCCCTGACCATGGACCCGAGGTGGAGCAACGAGGGCCTGTTCGCCTTCCTCGAAGGGCTGCGCAGGCTCGCGATAGTCGGTAGCGTGTCGCGACTGGCCCTGCCGACGATCGAGACGAGGCGTGATGGCGGATAACTGGTACGTGGGCAACGCAATCGCTGACGGCAAGGACAACCGTGGGTGGCTGCTCGGTCACTTCCTAGAGGGCGCGGACGGGGTGCGCGCCTCCGACGCGGTCGAGGTGAAGTGGGGTGTCCATCCGGCGGGCGAAGGTCGTGATGGCTGGCAGACCGATGAACAGCGCACTACGGCTCTCTTGCTGGTCAAGGGCCGGTTCCGCCTGGAGCTGTCCGCTGGGACCTTCGTGCTTGAGCGTGAGGGAGACTATGCCGTCTGGGGTCCCGGCATGGACCACTCATGGCACGCCGAAGAGGACTCGGTGGTCATCACTGTTCGATGGCCGTCTCTGCCGGTGTGACTTGCCGTGAGACGGCACAAGCCGACCTCGCCTCGTCCTAGTCGTGCAGACCGAGGGACCCGTCCAAGCAGCGGATTACAAGATAGCGGCCAGCCGGCCATCGCGTGCTGGCGAGTGTCATCCTGGCAGCTCAGGTCAGGTGCGCCGTCCAGCCGGTGCGCTTCTGTCTGGCCGAGTCGTGCCCTGTCTGGCCGAGTCGTGCCCTGTCTGGCCGAGTCGTGCCCTGTGGAATGACCAACGGAATGACCGACCCCGCCTTCTGACGCCGGGTCGGGTGCCTCAGGAGTTCATGTGACGATGAGAGCCACTGCGTGGGAACACGACCGGGTCCGGGACTACTTCAAGGCGCAGTGGCCCGATGATCCCGTCGTCCACCTGGAGAAGGTGGCCTCTGAGCGAGTCGGCAGCCTCGTCTACGACATCTGGGACGTCCACTGCACGGGCGGTCGCTGGTGGGCGCTGAGCAACCCCCTCAACGCCTACTCCCAAGAGGACTTCAAGAGCCGGGATGTCGTGCTGACCTTCCATGTCGGCCTGGCGGTGCGGATCGCGAGCCGCGACGAGGTGCCCATCACCAGTCAGACCGCCGCCCTCCTCCCGGGGGCCTGGCGGCGTTGGGAGCAGGGCGTCGAGGCGATGGGTGCGGCGACCGAAGCAGAGGACTTCCAGGCGGTGGGGGTCAGGCTCCGGGAGTGCCTGGTGTCGTTCGCCGGGGAGATCGCCAATGAGGACCTGGTGCCAGAGGGCACGGCTGTACCGAGGGGGTCCGACGTCGTTGGCTGGACAGGCTTGCTCGCCGACCAACTGGCTCGGGGCCCGAGCGCCGAGCGCCTTCGTTCCTACCTCAAGAAGATGGCAAGGGAGACCTGGGACTACGTCAACTGGCTGACCCACGCCAAGAACGCGGCCAACTACGACGCCGAGATCGGCGCCGCAGCTGTCAGCCACCTTCTTGCCACGGTGACCGCCGCTCGGCTCCGCTGGGGCCAGCAAGGCCATCAGCGGTGCGAGGTGTGCGGGTCCTACGCCGTCGTCGGGGGGCAGTGTCAACGCTGCGGATGGACCAATCCCGACTACGAACCACCCCAGATCAGGCAGCTGAGCGAGGAGGAGCTGGCGGCTCGACTCGCCGAGCCGTGTACGCCCACCTCTGACATCTCGACCTTCATTACACCTGAAGACTACCGGCCTCGCTGAGTCCGGCTGCACCCTTGCCCTCTTCGGGCAAGCCGCATAGTCGAACGCTGCGACCGGCGGATTATGAGTTCCCTGCGGCGCGTCCAGCGGGTGCTGGCCAGTAGTCTCTGTGCAGGTCAGGACGGGCGAGCCGTCCAGCGAGTGCGCCTGAGATCGGAGCAGTACCAGCGTTCGGACTAACAAGCGGACTGACAGGCGGCCCTTCCTGTCCGAGGACCTTGGGTGTTGTTGGGTTGACAGCCAAGGTCCATGTGTGGCCTGGTCGTCTCCACATTGTCAGCGTAGATTCCCTGCCATGCCTGCATACGTCATCGTCGAGACCGACATCACCGACCCGAAGCAGTACGAGCAGTACAAGGCCGCGTCGCCGGGCGCGGTCGCAGCCGGCGGCGGCCGCTTCCTCGTCCGCGGCGGCGAGCTCGCCGTCCTCGAGGGCGACTGGCAGCCGTCCCGCCTCGTCGTGCTCGAGTTCGAGGACCTCGCGGCCGCGAAGCGCTGGTACGAGTCGGAGGTCTACCAGAAGGCGAAGCAACTGCGCGAGGGCGCAGCCCACCTGCGCATGGTCGCTGTGCAGGGCGTCGACTAGACGACCGGCGGCAGCTGCCTCGGCCTTCATGGTGTGGTATGCGCCCACGTACCATCAGATCCCGCGACGCGCTGCGCGCCGCCGGGTCAAGGCACGCCCACCGACGGCTGAGCTACTCCGGCCCTACCTCGAGCCCCCCAACCTGCTGTTTACAATGACAGCGACCAACCGTCCATTGGGTGCTGGCGCGTGCCATCCTCGCAGCTCAAGTAAGGTGCGGCGTCCAGCCAGTGCGCTCCTGTCGTGCGGAGTTGCCTGTGGTGGAATGACCAAGGAATGACCGTCAGACGCTCCCGCTTCTCCCCTCGCCCCGCGGTGCCCATCGCACCGCTTGAGCGGAGCCGGCGGGCTTGGGGACACTTGGAGCAGCCTGGGTCCCCCACCAGCAGAGGAGCTCGACAATGGTCGAGGTCGGCGACCGGGTACTTGTGGAGTCGGAGAAGGTCGGCAACGTCACGCGCGGCGGCGTGGTCACGGCCGTGGACGGCCGGCTGATCACGGTGCGCTGGGACTCCGGCGCAGAGTCGGTCTTTGTCCCAAGCGCCGGATCCCTGCGGGTCACGGGCCACGAGCCGCCCGCCGGGGAGGCCGACAGCTAACCCAGCCGGACGGACCGGGGGCGAGGCGTCCCCCCTCGGGGGGTGCCCTCGCCGCGGTGCCCTCGCCGCTTCGCCACCGTTCCTGCGCGGATGACAACGTCGTGTGCTCGGGCACGCTTGCGGCTGTCTCAGGCTGGCTCGTGGGCTGGGTGGGCCTTCGCATCGGCGCCCTGCCGGATGGGTCACGGCACGCCAGGTCCAGGGCGTTGCCGCGCTGGCCAGGATCGGCTTCACGTTCTCGCGCCCGTTCCGTCGCTGCGCTGACCTTCGGTGGCACCTGGCTGACGACACGGGCAAGGTCGGCATCCTGGCCGCGTCGCTGCGGGCTCTTCGGCGCCGCGATCCTGCCGCGCATCCGGTGGGCGGGTCCTGACGATCGCGCTCGCTCACGCCGGCCCTGAGGGGCGGCCGGCGCTGGCAGCAACGCCAGCCAGGCCGCGCCCAGCGCGACGTCGAGCAGGGCGTGTGGGCGAGCGGCGGCGGCCGACGCAGTGCGCCCCGGCGCATCAGGCCCCTCGGCCACCCTGCCCCGACGGGGGTTCCGGCGACCGCCGCCCCACCAGCCTGCGCCACCACGGGCGAGCGGGAGGCGCCACGGCGGTCTGGTCTGGCTCGCGCCCGCCGTCCCCGCGTGGCGGCGGCCCGTCGGCCTGGTCGGCGCCACCGACCACGGGCGCGGGGGCCACAACGGGCGCGCCCGTGGCCGGAGGCTTCTCGCTTTTCAGGTGCTCCTCGCGGATGTGCCAATCCAGGTCGTTGCTCGTTCTGAACAGCAGGCCGCAGGTCACGCACTTCACGGGCATCGGTGGCTCCTCCGCAGCACCGGGCGCCTCGCCGGTTGCACGCCGCCCCGGCGCAGACACCCGCACAAGGCAGAAGGATCGATCAGCTCGGCGCCTGAAGGCAAGCGGCCCTCGGCCTTGAGGTCGGCGTAACCACCAGGTTGCGCGCCGCGAGGGATTCGGAACCCCAACCGCCAGATCCGTAGCCTGGTGCTCTGCGTCGATCCGGTCGGTTTCAGACGGATCTGGCCTGCTCGCGTTGGGTGCGTCGTCGATCCCGTCGGGTCCAGAAGGATCCCGTCGGATCGTCTGGATGATCAAGCGGATGATCAAGCAAGGCAGGCAGCTCGACGAGCCGAGGCGAGCCAGTACAAGATCTGGAGTCTGGCCGTGACGGTCCCAAGACCACAATGCGGCCTGCGGAACTCCTCCTTGACACCGGGTCAAGCTGGCTGATCCCGAGGACCCCGGTCGGGCGGAACGCCCGACCGGCAGCGCCCGGTTAGGGGAGGGCGCTGCCGCACGAGTCCATTGGCCAACCCTGCCCATGTTGTTGCAGCTCAGCGCCGTTGACGCGTACGGGTGTTCCCCAGATCGGGAGGCGCGGCTGCGGCTGGCTGGCGCGGTGCTGGTCAAAGCCCACGATGATGGCAAGTCCAGCCACCGCCGCTAGTGTCCCGAGTTATTATTTCGTTACATAATTGTGGTAGTCTTCCCGGTATGGCTGAGCGTGGAAGACCCAAGGCGCCCTTGGTGCTGACCGAGGAGGAGCGCCAGACGTTGGAGCGTTG
>Ga0184609_10000032_pt1 | contig 38217 bp, 36 predicted proteins | sample PLM1_60_coex_FD_133165 | JGI IMG/M metagenome (GOLD analysis project Ga0184609, IMG submission 133165) | Groundwater sediment microbial communities from an aquifer in East River, Colorado, USA - PLM1_60_coex | ecosystem: Environmental > Terrestrial > Soil > Riparian zone | place: USA: East... | reverse complement strand
TGCTGCATTGGGTGTCGCCCGGAACCCCCCGACGTGGGACGCTGGTGTTACCGGCTCGGGAAACGGAGGTAACACGGGCGTGAACAGACGTTGCAGGCAGCGTGGGGGGCGGTGGAGCCGGGATTGGCGGTGAGCGACCCACCCGGCTCACGGGCGCCCCTTGCCGGCGGCTCGAGGGTGGACGGCGCCCCCGGACGCGCGTCCCGGTCGGCCGGGTCGCTCAGGCTGGCCCGGCGTCGTCTGGCCATCGGGGGGCAGCAGGTGACCATCGCCGTCGGCGGGCGGGGCGTCCCGCTCGTGCTGGCCAGCGGGCTGCTGCCCACCGACCGGCTCCACGTGCAGACGCTCAGCCGGCTTGCGTCGGCGGGCTTCCGGGTGGTGGCGGCGGACGTCGCCGGAAGCGGGGCGGCCGGCGAGGGTCGAGGGCTCGACGAGTACAGCCGGCTGCTCGGCCGCGTGCTCGACGAGCTCGGCATCTGCCGGGCGATCCTGGCCGGCCACTCCCTGGGCGGCCGGCTCGTGACCGAGCTGGCCGCCGGGCGGCCGGAGCTCGCCATCGCGCTGCTGCTCGTCGACGCGAGCGTCGGCGCGCCATGGGACGAGCTCGTCCGTCTGATGGCGGTCGCGCCGCTGTCCATCGGCGTCCTCGGGGGGATGCTCCTGGCCGACACCCTGAGCACGGTCCCGCTTGCCCGCGACGTCGAGCAGGCGCTCAAGCTCAGCCGGCTCGCCGCGCCCGTCGTGCTCGGCCACCTCGGCGCTCCGTGGCGGCTCCTCGGCCCCGGGCTGTCCGCCCTCTACGCCCCGGCGAGCGCCCCGCTGCTCGACCGGGTCCGGCGGGCCGGGATCCCGGTCACGGTGGTCCATGGCGACTGCGACCTGGTGGTGCCGCTCGCGACCGCGCGCGACGCGGCGCGACGCACGGCCGGGGAGCTGGTCGTCGTCCATGGAGGGACCCACTCGTGGCTGCTCCAGGACCCCGAGACCCTCCCCGCGATCGTGCGCGAGCTGCTCGCCGGGCGCCTGGGCGCGGCCTGCGCCCGGGCCGTTCTCGACGCCGGCCTCGACCCGGTCGCGGCATCCGGCCCCGAGGTGGAGGCTGCCTTCCTGGCCGAGGGGGCGCTGGTGCGGCTGCTCGCCCCGCCGGAGCCGCCCAGGCCCGTGGCCGCACGACGGGCGCGACCGCCCCACTACCGCTGGTCCCGAACGGGCGCGACCGAGCCGGCCTGAGCCGCGCCCGGACGCGTCGGCTCCGTCAAGACGGAGCAGAGTGATGAGGAGGCGAGCCGCATGACGGTGCAGTTGCGCCGCTACACCATCGTCGCGGGCGGGATGCGGCAGTGGGTGGCCGAGTGGGGGGCCAGGATCCGGCCGCTGCGGCAGCGGCACGGCTTCACCGTGCTCGGCGCCTGGGTCGTCCGCGGGACCGACGAGTTCGTCTGGCTGCTGGGCTACGACGGGCCCTCGCCGTGGCAGGACGCCGACGCGGCGTACTACGCCTCCCCCGAGCGGACCGCGCTCGCCCCCGACCCGGCCCGGCTCGTCGCCGGGATGCGCGTGGACTTCGTCGACGTGGTCGTGTAGCGGCGGGTCGGCTGGTTCACTCGTCGTGGGGCGGCAGGACCCGGTCGGCGAAGTGCCGCTGCATCCAGTACAGGTACTCGAGCCGGCCCTTGGCGATCCGGTCGACCTCGAAGTCGGTCACGAACTGCGGGTAGACGCTCATGAGGGCGGGGTCGACCTCGTAGTGACCGTCGTCCTCGACCACGCCCGGCGGCAGCCGGCGCTCGTCCCCGTCCACCGTCACACCGTCCCCTCGTCGTAGGCGCGGTCGAGCAGGTACTTGCCCGGGTTCATGACGTTGTTCGGGTCGAGCAGCCGCTTCAGCTTGAGCATCAGGTCGAACTGCCCGTCCTTCAGCTCCACCGGGATGAGGTCGACCTCGCCCTCCCTGGTCGCGCCGTGGCAGGCGGAGATGGAGCCGCCGGCGTCGATCGACACCTGCGCGATCTCCCGCTTCATCCGCGTCCAGGCCTGCCAGCTCGCCTCGTCGAAGCGCTGCTCCCAGACGCCGATGTCGATCTCGACCAGGTAGTCGCCCCAGCCCTTGTAGGCGTTGTTGGTGTAGAAGAACATCCCCCAGTTGTCGAAGATCTCGTGCTCGGCGACGTAGCGGTCGGCGATCTCGTGCCAGCGCTCCTTGACGAACGGCAGCTGCGAGTAGGTGATGGCCGCGTCCTCGCAGTGCCAGCTCATGTGGACGGCACGGTCGCGCGAACGGCCGTGCAGCGGGGTGGCGTAGCGGTCGTGGCGGGAGGCCCAGTCCAGCTCCGAGAGCTCCTCGCCCAGGTAGCGGCCGCCGGTCTCCCGGCCGATGCGCAGCAGCCGGTCGCGGGCGGCGGCCACCTCGCCCTCGCTGCCGTAGGCGGCCACCGCCACGATCGACTTGAGCGACGCCGGCTCGGGGATGTACGCCTCGTCGTCCCGGCGCAGGTACGCCACCTTGCGCTCGTCGAACAGGATCACCCCCGCCAGGGTGGCCAGGTTGGAGCGGCAGAACGGCTGCATGGCCCGGTAGCCGTCGTCGAACGACTCGTAGCCGAAGAAGGCGGGGAACTCGGCCTCGGGCCGCGGGTACAGCTCGAGGGTGCACTCGGTGACGATGCCGAGCGTGCCCTGGTGGCCGAGGAACAGGTCCTTGAACCGGAAGCCGGTCGAGGAGTGCCGGACCTTGCGCCCGCCGCCCTGGCCGACCTCGACGACCTGGCCGGTGGGCAGCACGACCTCCATGCTGATGACGTTGTCGCGGACGTGGCCGTAGCGGCTGCCGAGCAGCGACCAGCCGCCCGTGCCGATCCGGCCCCCGATGATGCTCACCGGGTAGGAGGCCGGGTCGTCGGGGTACCAGACGCCGTAAGGCTGCAGCCGCTCGTTCAGCTTGAGCATGTTGATCGACGGCTGGATGGTGACCGTCCAGTCGGTGGTGTCGATCTCGCGCACCTGGTTCATCCGCTTGGTGTCGACCACGATGCCGCCCCGCATGGGCTTGGCCCCGTCGTTCAGGCCGGTCGCGCCGCAGCGGGGCGTGAGCGGGACGCGCAGGCGGTTGGCCAGCTTGACGACGGCCACCACCTCGTCGGTGGTCTCGGGCAGCACGACCACGTCGGGCGCCTCGTCGGCCCAGCGGTGGAACGGGAACGGCGCGGGCACCATGGCCCGCACGAGCCGGCCCTGCGGCGCCACCACCACCCGCTCGCCGCCGCACACGTCGACCAGCTCGGCCACTGCCTCGCGGGGCACCGTGCCGCTCATTGGCGCTCCTCCTGCTCGCGACCGGCTCCTGGCGCGCCCGCCGTGCTCACCGACCCCTCCCGCCCTGCGGCGGTCCGCCCGCGGACCGCCTCGAGCCAGGGCTCGGCGTCGAGCAGGCCGGCCGACATGGCGGCCAGGACGCTGACGTCGACGACCGGCAGGGCGCCGTCGGACCTGGCCACCTGCTCGAGGTGGTCCTCGGCCCAGACGCAGGCCGAGGCGAGCGCGTCCACCCCGAGGGGCCCGACCGCGTCCAGGCGGTTGCGGGCCACCTGCTCGGCCACGTGGGGCAGGGAGATCGGCAGGCCGCCGCCAGCGCCCGAGCAGGCCGCCCACTGGGTGACGTGGTCGACGTCGACGAAGTCGAGCCCCGGGATCGCACGCAGGATGCCGCGGGGGGACTCCCAGATGCCGCGCCGCTTGTTGAGCCGGCAGGGGTCGTGGTAGGTGAGGCGGACCGGCAGCGGGTGGGTGAGCTGGAGCCTCCCCGCCTCGATCAGCTCGGCGAGCAGGTCGGTGACGTGGAGGACCTCCAGGTCGAAGTCGTCGAACAGCTTCGGGTACTCCTCCACGAAGGTGAGGTAGTCGTGGGGGTCGAGGGTGACGATCCGCTTGGCGCCCGCCTTGCGCCAGTCCGCGAGGTTGTGGCGGGCGAACTCCTCGTAGACGTCGACGTAGCCCATCTCGAGGGCGGGGCCGCCGCAGCACCACTGGTCGGCCATGAGGCCGAACCCGACCCCGGCCTCGCGCAGCAGCAGGCTGACCGCCCGGGGCACCCTGGTCTGGCGGTAGGCGGCCATGCAGTCGCAGAACAGGATCGTGTCCCCGCCCCTGGGCAGGTCCAGGTCCTCGGCCCAGGCGGCCACCTCGGCCGGGTCGCCCTGCATCTCGTTGCGGTAGGCGACGGTGTCCTCGTTCCACCGCTTCCACGACCGGCGCTCCACGCCGGCCTTGACCCCGGCCGCGCGCACCGCCTTCACCAGCTGCACGAGCTGGGTCCGGTTGCGGTAGAAGTCGCCGGTGAACAGCGTGTTCGGGCAGCGCAGCTCGCACGCGCCGCACTGGGTGCAGTAGGCGTACTCCTCGTAGGCGTCCTCGAGGTCGACCAGGCCGCGCGACATGGCGGCGACGGTGGCGTGGAAGCCGTAGCTGGTGTGCTGCTCGTTGCGGGTCACCTGGTAGACCGGGCACGGCTCGCGGCAGAACTTGTGCCGCGAGGTCATGCAGCCCCAGGCCCGGTCCTCGTAGCCCTCGGCCAGCTCCCGGACGGCCGCCTGCGCGGCCGCCCGGTCGCCGCCCACGACGACGTCGGGGTCCCTGGGGACGAGGTCGCTGCCTTCGGGGTCGGGGATCCTGGTCACGGACGCGCCTCCTGGGTCGCGGCCCCGCTGCCGGGGACGGGGCCTGGTGGGCCGTGGGCGGCGACTCAGTCGAGCTCGGGCATGACCTTGTCGTGGATGAGCCGGAGCTGGCTCTTGACGTCCGGCACGTCCACGGTCTGGCCCGAGAAGAACTTGACCAGGACGGGGTCGACCAGCGCGGCGATCACGTGGTTGATCCCGGTCGACAGGATGTCGGTCTTGAGCTTGTGCACGCACTCCTCGGGCGTGCCCGCCACCGAGAGCGTGTCGACCAGCTCCGGGGTGGTCAGCTCGATCGCCTTGGGGACGTCGCCGGCGGCGAACGCGTCGAAGATGGGCTGCAGGCTGTCGTACTCGATGCCGTGCCGCTCGACCTGGGACCTCGGCATCGAGGGGATGTAGAAGGCGACGATGATGCGGGCCGCCTGCTTGGCGAGCCTGGCGTCGGCGGCCACCACGCTGATCACCCAGGCGCCGAGGTCCAGGTCGGCCGGGTCGCGGCCGGCCTTCTCGGCCCCCTTGCGGACGTGCTCGACGACGTACTCGTAGTTCTCGCGGGAGTAGCCGAGGGCGTGGTGCATGCCGTCGGCGATCTCGCCGGCCAGCTCGAACGAGCGCGGACCGCCCATGGCGCCGAGCTTGAGCGGCATGCGCTCCTGGACCGGGCGGGCGGCGGTGAACAGGCCGGTGTAGTTGAAGAACTCGCCGTGGTGGTCGATCCTGCCGGTGTCGAGCATGGTCCGCAGGACCTGCATGCCCTCCCGGACCCGGGCCAGCGGCCGGCTCCCCTGCCACTGGACGTGGTACTGGCTCAGCATCACCAGGTTGCCGAAGCTGATCACCGCCTCGGCCCGGCCGCCGGTCAGCTCGTCCAGGGTGGCGAGCTGCTGGGCGATGAGGGTGGGGTCCCGCAGGATCACGTGGGTGACGTTCGGGCCCATGCGGATGTTGCGGGTCTTGTCGGCCGCGGCCGCGAACAGCAGCCACATGTCCTTGTGGTAGATCTCGTCCACGCTGTAGCAGGCGTAGAAGCCGAGCTCGTCGGCGGTCCTGATCATGTCGATCGAGTCGCTGAGTGGATAGTCGGGGGTCTGCACGTAGCTGAACCTGACCATCGTCGGTCACCCCTTCCGCTCAGCCGGCACCCGCCCGGAGCGCGGCCTCCACCATCGGCCGCCCGAGCCTAACATCGCTCCCCTTCGCTGAGAACGCCTTGCTCCACAGCGGGCGGGCCTGACCGGCCGCCACCAGGGAGAACCAGCGCTCCTCGCGCCCACGCGGCCAGGGGTGGCGCGCCGGGGAACCGATGCTCCGCCCGCCTGCGCGGCCCTGGGGGTGGCGCCCGCCGGGTCAGTCCACTACCGCCGCGATGGCGCTGCTGAGCGCGGCGGGGACGTCGTCCACGCGGGTGTGGCGGCCGCCGTCCACCACGAGCCGGCCGCCGGCGACGACGTGGGACACGTCGGCGGCGGCGGCGGCGAACACGACCGCGGCCAGCAGGTCGTCGGCTGGCGCGCCGGCCAGGCGCGGGGTGTCGAGGCGGACGGCGACCAGGTCGGCCAGGCGGCCGGGCTCGATGGCGCCGGCCTCCTCCCAGCCGATCGACCGCATGCCGTGCCGGGTGGCCGCGGCCAGCAGGTCGGTGGCGCGGTGCTGGCCGCGCCGCAGGGTGGCCAGGCGCTCGTCCAGCTCCACGGCGCGGGCCTCCTCGAACAGGTCGACGACGGCGTGGCTGTCGCTGCCCAGGCAGAGCGGCGCGCCGGCGGCGGCCAGGCGGGCGGCCGGGCCGATGCCGTCGGCGAGGTCCCGCTCGGTGGTGGGGCAGAGGCAGACCGCGGTCGAGCTGCCGCCGAGCAGCGCGACGTCGTCGCCGGTCAGGTGGGTGGCGTGGACCGCTGTGGTGCGCTCGCCGAGCACGCCGGTGTCGGCGCACAACCCGGCCGGGGTGCGGCCGGTCACGGCCAGGCAGGCCTGGTTCTCGCGGGGCTGCTCGGACAGGTGGAGGTGCAGGGGCGCGTGGCGGGCGCCGGCCCAGGCCGCCACCGCGCGCATGGCGGCCGGGGGCACGGCGCGCACCGAGTGGATGGCCGCGCCCACCCGCACCCCGCCCGCCTGGCCGTGGCTCTCGGCCAGCTCTGCCTGTACGCGCTCGGCCAGCCGGCCGGCGCGTTCGGCCCAGCGCCCGGCGTCGCCGTCGCCGAAGCGGAGCTGCGGGCCCGCGAGCGGGCTGCCGTCGACGTCGGCCTGCAGGTAGCAGGCGTCGAGCAGGGTCAGGCGGACGCCCGCGTCGCGGGCGGCCGCGGCCAGCGCGCCGGCCATGGCGTTGGGGTCGGCGTACCGGCCGCCGCCGGGCGGGTGGTGCAGGTAGTGGAACTCCCCCACCGCGGTGACGCCGGCCAGGGCCATCTCGGCGTAGGCGGCCCGGGCCAGGGCGTGGTAGGTGTCGGGCTCGAGCCTGGCGGCGACCTGGTACATCCGCTCCCGCCAGGACCAGAAGTCCCCCCGGCCGCCGTGGGTGCGCCCGCGCAGGGCGCGGTGGAAGGCGTGGGAGTGGGCGTTGGCCAGCCCGGGCAGGACCAGCCCGGGCAGCCGCCGCGCGCCGGGGGGCGGGGGGCGGCCGGGCTCCACCGCGGCGATCCGGTCGGCCCGGGTCTCGATGAGCACGTCCCGCGCCACCCGCTCCCCGCCGAGCCAGGCCCGGTCGGCGTGCCAGACGGTCACCGGCACGCCAGGGCCTCCACCACCGCGGCGAGCACCTCGCAGCCGAGCGCGCAGTCGGCGTCGGCGGCCCGCTCGGCCGGGCTGTGGCTGGCCCCGGTCGGGTTGCGCACGAACAGCATCGCGGTCGGCACGACCGCGGCCAGCGCCCCGGCGTCGTGGCCGGCGGCGGTGGGCAGCTCGGGCGCCGGCAGGCCCCGCTGGCCGAGCAGCGCCACCAGCCGGGCCCGCAGGCCCGCGTCGAGCTCGACCGCCGGGCTGCGCGACTCGCAGGCCAGCCCGACCTCGACCCGGTGCCGCGCGCCGGCCCCGTCCACCTCCCGCTGCCAGGCGCCCACCAGGCCGTCGAGGGTCGCCTCGCCGGGCGCGCGCGCGTCCAGCCAGGCGTCGACCGCGCCGGGCACGCTGTTGGTGCCGTTGGGGTCGACCAGGACCCGGCCGACGGTGGCGACCGCGCCCGCCCCGGCCGCCAGCGCCCGGGCCGCCTCGACCGCGCGGGCGAGCACCAGCATCGGGTCGCGCCGGTCCTCGAGCCGGGTCGTGCCGGCGTGGTTGGCCTCGCCGCGCAGCTCCAGCCGCCAGCGGCCGTGGGGCCAGATCCCGGTCCCGACCCCGAGCGGCGCGGGCACGTCGGCCAGGCCCCGGCCCTGCTCCACGTGCAGCTCCACGACCTCCCCGACCCGCCAGGCGAGCCCGGGGTCCGGCCCGGCCCGGACCGGGTCGAGCCCGTCGGCCTGCATCGCCTCGGCCACGGTCACGCCCGAGGCGTCGCGCCGGGCCAGCGCGTCCGCCGGCGCCAGCGTGCCGGCCAGCAGGCGGCTGCCGAACGTGGCCAGCCCGAACCGGCCGCCCTCCTCGTCGGCGAAGGCGGCCACCGCCACCGGGCGGGTCGGGGTGACGCCCCGGCGGGCCAGCGCCGAGACCGCGACGAACCCGGCCACCACCCCCAGCGCGCCGTCGTAGGCACCCCCCTGGGGCACGGTGTCGAGGTGGCTGCCGACCACCAGCGCGCGGCCCTCCCCAGGGGCCTCACGCGCTTCAGGCAAAGGCGCTCTCCACCAGGCCCAGAGGTTGCCGTTGGCGTCCCGCTGGTAGGCCAGCCCGCGGGCGGCGGCCTGGCCGGCGAACCACCGCCGGGCCGCGCGGTCCTCGTCGGTCCAGGCGAAGCGGCGGTACCCGCCGGTTGCCGGGTCCCGGCCGATCTCGGCCAGCCCGCCGAAGCAGTCGAGGAAGTCGCGGGTCAGGTCGTGGTCCATGGATGGGATGATTCAGCGTCGGCGGTCAGGCGGCAAACCCTCCGGCACCGCACGGTGCCCCGAGCGACCCGAGGAGCGGCCAGTGGTGCTCGCCCGCGGCGCCGGCGACCCGATGGTCGGCGCCGCCGACCTGGCGGCGCTCCACCCCGACGTGCGCGAGCTGCCCGGGCTCGGCCACAACGCCCACGTCGAGGACCCGGCCGCAACCTGGGACCTGGTCGCCACCCTGGCCCGCGAGGCCGGAGCCTGGTAGGCGCCCCGGCCGCGGCGGGCCGCCTGGCCGAGGGGGTCAGCCGGCGCCCGCGTGGAGCCGCGGGGGTCAGCCGGCGCCCGCGTGGAGCCGTGGGTCCAGCAGGCACAGGTCGGCCCGGCCGGCGGCCAGGATCGTGTTCACCTCGTCGGCGGTGGTGAGGTTGCCCCCGGCGATGGTGGGCACGCCCGCCTCGTTGCGGACCCGGTCGCTGGCCGGCACCAGGTACAGCCAGCGGTAGTCGGGCCGGTCCCAGGGCACGGTCCAGCCGGCCGCGACCTCGACCAGGTCGCAGCCGTGCCCGCGGAGCCGCCCGGCCACGGCCACCGCGTCGTCGGTGTCGAGGCCGCCTGGTGCCCGGTCGCTCGCCTGGAGGCGGACCGCCACCGGCCGTTCGGCCGGCCAGGCGGCCCGGACGGCGTCCAGGACCTCGAGGGGGAACCGGAGCCGCTGCTCGACCGGCCCGCCGTAGCCGTCCTGGCGGCGGTTGGTGAGGGGCGACAGGAAGCTCGCGAGCAGGTAGCCGTGGGCCATGTCGAGGACGAGGAGGTCGAAGCCGGCCTCGGCCGCCCGCCCTGCGGCCGCCCGGTAGGCCTCGCGGACCTGCTCCATGCCCTCCCGTGTCAGCTCCTGGGGTGCGGGGTGCTGCGGGGTGTAGGGCAGCGCCGAGGGGGCCAGCAGCGGCCAGCCCCCCTCGCGGAGGGACCGGCCCACGCCCTGGCGGAGGGACAGGTCCACATCCTCGCGGAGGGGCCGGTCCACGCCCTGGCGGAGGGGCCGGTCCACGCCCTGGCGGAGGGGCCGGTCCACGCCCTGGTGCCGGGGCCGGGTGGCCCCACGACGGCCGGCGTGGGCGAGGCGGACGCCGAGCAGCGCCGGGCCCTCGGCCCGGGCCCGCTGCAGCAGCGACCGCCAGGCGGCGGCGTGCTCGTCGCGGTACAGCCCGGGCGTGCCCGGGGTGGTCCGCCCCTCGGCCGAGACCGCCACCTCCTCGGTGAGCACCAGCCCCGCCCCGGACCGGACCGCCTTGGCGAGCGCCCGCTCGTGGACCTCGCCGGGCTGGCCGTCCACGGCGGCGTCCTCGCCGCCGGGCGAGAGCACGATCCGGTTGCCGACCGCGGTGGCGCCCAGGGTGAACGGCGTGAACAGCGGCGGCGGGGCCAGCAGGGGGGCGTGCTGGCCGGTGGCGGCGCCCGCGAACCACCGGTCCACGGCGGCCACGAAGCGCGCGTCGCGCCGCTCGAGCTCCAGGTGGCCGATGCGCCCGCTCCGGGTGAGCAGGTTGAAGGCGAACTGGACGGGCTCGAACCGGTTGTAGCGGGAGACGTTCTCGAAGTAGGTGGCGCTGTCCCGGGCCGCCTCCTGGAACCGCTCCACCACCGGCTGGCGCTCCAGCTCGTAGTGGGTGAGGGCCGCCTCCAGGTCGCCCGGGAACCGCTGCAGCGCGTTGGCCAGCGAGATGGCGTCCTCCATGGCCAGCTTGGTCCCCGACCCGATGGTGAAGTGGGCGGTGTGGGCGGCGTCGCCGAGCAGCACGACGTTGCCGTGGTGCCAGTTGCGGTTGCGGAGCGTCTCGAAGGTGAACCAGACCGAGCGGTTGGACAGCAGCCGGTGCTCGCCCAGCTCGGGCCGGAACAGCTCCTGGCAGTACTCGAGGCTCTCCTGCTCCGACATCTGGTCCAGCCCGGCCCGGCGCCAGGTGCTCTCGTGCGTCTCCACGATGAACGTGCTGGTGCGCGCGTCGAACGGGTAGGCGTGGACCTGGAACAGGCCGTGCTCGGTGTCGCGGAACACGAAGGTGAAGGCGTCGAAGACCAGGTCGGACCCGAACCAGGCGTACTTGGTCCGGTGGCGGTCGAGGCTCGGCTCGAAGTCGCGCTCGTGGCGGCGCCGCACGGTCGAGAAGACGCCGTCCGCGGCGACCACGAGGTCGCAGCCGGCGAACGGCCCGAGGTCGGCCACCTCGCGCTCGAACTCGAGGACCGAGCCGAGCTCCTCGCAGCGCCGCTGCAACAGCTGGAGCAGGACCTTCCTGCTCATCCCGGAGAACACGTGGCCGCGGGAGCGGACGGTCTCGCCCCGGTAGAGGACGTCGATCGCGCCCCACTTGGCGAAGCTGTCGGTGATCTGCTCGTAGGTCTCGTAGTCGGCGTCCCGGAGCGCCCCGAGGGTCTCCTCGGAGAACACCACCCCCCAGCCGAAGGTCGCGCCGGGCGGGTTGCGCTCGACCACCCGGACCTCGTGGCGGGGGTCGAGCTTCTTCAGCAGCAGGGCCAGGTAGAGCCCGCCGGGCCCGGCGCCGAGGATGCCGACCTTCATCGCAGCACGTCGGCCAGGCGCTCGAGCTGGGCCAGGTCGGCCACGGTGGGCAGCAGCACCAGGTGGTCGCAGCCGGCCTCCTCGTACCCCCGCACCAGGTCCTTGACCATCCGGGGCGAGCGCAGGTTGCCTGCCGCGAGCTTCTCGGCGAACGGGCCCGTGAACGCGTAGTAGTCGCGCAGGTACGCGGCGCCCTGCTCGACGTCGTCGTCGCCGCCGAGCGCGAAGTAGGCCTGGCCCCACAGGCGCGGCCGGCCCGGCCGGCCCGCCTCGGTCCACGCCGCCCAGGCCCGGGAGGCCGCGCCGGCGAAGGCCCGGGGCGGCCCGCCGCCGTGCACGTAGCCGTCGGCGTACCTGGCCATGCGGACGAACGCCTGCCCGGACAGGCCACCCACCAGCAGCTCGGGCCCGTCCGGCTGGGCCGGCCTTGGCCCGACCGGGCCCTCCTCCCAGGCCTCGCGGACGTGGGCGAGCTGCTCGGAGAGCCGGCGCCCGCGGCTGTGGTGGTCGACCCCCACCGCCTCGTAGTCGTCCCGCCTGGCGCCGACGGCGACGCCGAGGGTGAGCCGGCCACCCGACAGCGCGTCCAGGGAGGCGGCCTCCTTGGCCAGCAGCACGGGGTTGCGCAGGGGCGCGATCACGATCATCGTGGCCAGCCGCACCCGGCTGGTGACGGCGCTGGCCGCGGCCAGGGCGAGGAAGGGGTCGTAGCTCTGGTACACCACCCGGTCGAGCACGCCGAGGCTTGCGAACGGCCCCTGCTCGGCCCGCCGGGCCCACTCCACGGCCAGCGCCCCCGTGGTCCCGGGCACCGCCGTCGGCAGCCCGACTCCGACCTCCATCACGCCCTCCTCGTCCGGCTGCACACGCCGGCGTCCATGGCACCTCCAGTCGGCTCCCTCGGCCTTCGTCACGCGTCATCGTCGCATGAGGCACGCCAGGAGATCTTCGCTGCCGCTGGCCGGGCCGACCGAAAGCGGCTTCAATCTGCGCGGAGGTCAGCCGCGTGCAACGACGCAGAGGAGGCGGCATGCCTGAGTCGCAGTACTGGAACCCGCGGCACGAGACGATGCCCCGCGAGGAGCTGGAGGCGCTCCAGCTCCGCAAGCTCCGGTCCCTGCTGGAGTGGGCCGGCGCCAAGGTGCCCTGGCACGCCGAGCGCCTGCGCGGCGCCGGCGTGACCCCGGACACGGTGCGCAGCCTGGACGACCTGCGCCGGGTCCCGTTCATGACCCGTGACGAGTGGATGCAGGGCCAGCTCGAGCGCCCGCCCTACGGCAACGTCCTGGCCGCCCCGCCCGAGGCGGCCGTCCGCTACCACACGACCTCCGGCACCACCGGCCGCACCCCGATCCGGGTCCTGGACAGCCTCAAGGACTGGGAGTGGATCGCGGAGATGTGGTGCTACGCGCTCTGGGGGTTCGGGGTGCGGCCGGCCGACACCGTGTTCGTGGCCTTCGGCTACAGCACCTTCATCGGGTTCTGGGGCCTGCACGGCGCCGCCGAGAAGCTCGGCTGCCTGGTCCTGGCCGGCGGGGCCATGACCACCGAGCAGCGGGTGCGCCAGCTCGCCGACATGGGCGCGACCGTGGTGGCGTCCACCCCGACCTACGCGCTTCGCCTGGCCCAGGAGGCCAGGAAGCTCGGGATCGACCTGGTCGCGGGCCCGGTGCGGCGGCTCGTCCTCTCGGGCGAGCCGGCCGGGTCAATCCCCGCCACCAAGCGCCTCATCGAGGACCAGTGGGGCGCCAAGGCCGGGGACACCGCCGGCATGACCGAGCTGGGCACGATCATGGTCTTCGAGTGCGAGCAGCAGCCCGGCGGCACCCACGTCATCGAGGACCACTACGTCGAGGAGGTGGTCGACCCCGAGACTCGCGAGCCGGTCGGCTACGGGGACATGGGCGAGCGGGTGGTGACCTCCTTCGGCCGGGGCTTCATCCCGGTCCTGCGCTACCGCACCCGCGACCTGGTCGTGAAGGTCCCCCACACCGTGTGCGGCTGCGGGCGCACCTTCGACCTGTACGAGGGCGGGATCCGCGGGCGCGTCGACGACATGAAGCTGGTGCGGGGCACAAACGTCTACCCGCGCGCGATCGAGGCCATCGTCCGGGAGCACGAGGAGATCGACGAGTTCCAGGTCCGCCTGTTCACCGTCGACGGGATCCGCGACGAGATCGAGGTCCTGGTCGAGGTGCCCGACCCTGGGGTGGACCGGGCGCCGCTGCTCGAGCGGCTGGCCGGCGACCTGGCCGGCGCCCACGAGGCCCTGCGCTTCGGGGTGCGGGAGGTCGAGAGCGGCTCGCTGCCCCGGTTCGAGCTGAAGGCCAAGCGGGTGGTGGACGAGCGGACCGTGATCGGCGGCGAGGGTGAGCGGAGGCAGTGATGCGCAACCGGATGGGAGTCGAGCTGACCGAGCCCGAGGCGGGCCTGGTCGAGGCCTACGAGCGGCTGGCCGGGGTGCTGCGCGACCACGGGGACGACCTGCCCCCGTTCGCCAGGCGCAACGCGGCCAAGGCCCTGGCCGTCCTCTGGCAGGTCATGAACGGCCTCGACATGGACCCCGGCCAGATCTACGACCTCGGCGCCTGAGCGGCCTCCCGGAAGGCCTGTCGGTGACCCTCCGGCAGCCAGGGTGAGCTGTCCGAATGGTGGCCCTCAAGCTCACCCGACATGGTGGTCCTCAAGCTCACCCGACATGGTGGCCCTCAAGCTCACCCGACGCTTCCCGCCGGATGCCGACCCGACGCCGACTGGAAGGATTACCACCTTCCAGGCCCGTGTAGCCGTACCTTCTGCGGCGCGGCCAGACGGTCAGCCGTCCGCGGCGAACTGCTCGGCGTCGGCCCGCCGCAGCTCGAGCCCCATGCCCGGGCGGGACAGGTCCGGGCGGAGCACCCCGTCGGCCGGATGGAGCACGCCGTCGAACAGCAGGCGGTCGACCCGCGCGTGGTCGTGGAAGTATTCGATGTGGCGGAGGTTGCCGACCGCCGCGGCGGGGTGGGCGTGGAGGGACTGGGCGCCGTGGCCGGAGATCTCCAGGTTGTTGGCGGCGGCGAGCGCGGCGACCCGGAGCCATTCGGTGATCCCGGCGCAGCGGGACACGTCGGCCTGCACGCAGTCCACCGCGCCCGCCGCGATCATCCGCTGGAAGTAGGGGAGGTCGTAGCCGTACTCCCCGGCCGCGACGTCGGGCTCGGTCTGGTCGCGGACCTCGCGGAGGCCGGCCAGGTCGTCGGAGGACACCGGCTCCTCGATCCAGCACACGCCCTCCTCGGCGAACGCCCGGGCCAGGCGCACGGCCTGCTTGCGGCTGTACCCTCCGCCCGCGTCGACGTACAGCTCCACGTCGTCGCCAACGGTCCGCCTGGCCAGGGCGACCCGTTCGAGGTCGCGCTCGGGCCGGCTGCCCCAGGCGGTCCCGACCTTGATCTTCACCCGCGGGATGCGGTCCCCCTGGGTCCAGCCGGCCAGCTCGCGGGCGAGCTCGTCGTCGGTGGCGGAGGTGAACCCGCCGCTGCCGTAGACCGGGACCTCCTCGCGCACCGCGCCGAGCAGCCGGGCGAGCGGCAGCTCGAGCAGGCGCGCCTTCAGGTCCCACAAGGCGGTGTCGATCGCTGCGATGGCCATCGAGGCGATGCCGGGGCGGCCGAAGTTGCGGATGCGCCTGACCATGTCCGACCAGACGCCGGACACGTTCATGGGGTCGGCGCCGACGACCGCGTCGGTGAGCACGTCGTAGATGAGCGTGGCGCAGGCCGCGGTGGCGTAGGAGAAGCCGAGCCCGGTGCGCCCGCCGGCCCTCGGCTCGACCACCACCACGGTCGTCTCGTTCCAGGTCAGCGTGCCGTCGGACTCCGGCTCCTCCGTCGGCACGGTGTAGACGGCGAGGTCGAGCCCGTCGATCCGCATGCCGCCCCCCTTTCGCTGCGCGGGAACGGCCCCCACCGGTCGCACGCTCCCGGTCGGTTACTGTAGAGCCTCTCCGGCCCGAACGCCGGGGACCAGCGCCCGAGCTGTCCCGGCTTCTCCCGGATGCCCGGCTACCGCTCGCCAGGGCACAGGTGGTCAACGGCTGAGCCGCTCGCGGAGGTTCAGCAGCCGGACCCGGCCGTGGGCCACCGTCCGGCCCCGCCCGTCGGTGACCGCGACCTCCCAGAGCTGGGTGGAGAACCCGCGGGCCATCGGGGTCGCCTCGGCGTGCAGCTCCCCCCGGTGCATCGCGTGCAGCAGCTCGGTGTGGTTGGAGATGCCGACGGCCCTGCCCGCCCCCTGCAGCGCGAGCTGGGCCCCGATGCTGGCCACGGTCTCGACCACCGCCGCGTACACCCCGCCGTGCACGATGCCGTCGGGCTGGTGGAGGTCGGGCGTCGCCTGCAGCACGGCCCGGACCCGGTCGGCCGAGGCCGCCTCGATCCTGAGCCCGAGCAGCTTGTCGAAGGGGCTGGGCGCCTCCTCGAACGGTGTGTCGCTCACGCTCAGGCCCTCTCGTCGCGCCGGCCGCCTGGGGACTCCTCAAGGGTAGAGGAGCCGGGGCTGTCGGCGCGGCGGCGCAGGGCGTCGGCCAGGTCGCGCTGGACGACCGTGAGGGTGAGGTCGCTGCGGGTGCGCTCGATGATCGAGCGGGCCACGTCGGTGGAGCGCCGCAGGCCGCCGGTCATGGCGTCGGGGAAGTCGACGTCGGCCAGGACGGCGTGGATCTCCTCCATGGCGGTGAACAGCTCGTCGGCCCGGGCCACGTCGCCCGCCCTGAGCAGGTCGAGCAGGTTCCGGCGGAGCTCGCCGATCGCCTCGGCCAGGCCGTTCAGGTAGGGGGCGTCCCCCACCCCGGTGTCCTCGGGAGGTGGCAGGGGCGCGCCGGCCACCAGCGCCCGGGTCGCCAGGCCCTCGGCGTACTCCTTCTGGGCGTCCTGCAGGAACCCGGCGTAGTACACGTCGGGATGGGCGGCCAGGGTCGCCTCGGCCACGTCGAGCAGCTCCCTGGCCTCGACCAGGAGCCGGTCGGCCACCTCGAGCTCGCCCCGGTGCACGGCCCGGATCGCGTTGGCGCAGCGGCGGGTCGCCTGGCGGGCGTTGCCCAGCGCGACCTCGCGGGCCCGGTGCTTGGCCTCCAGGCGGGCCTGGATCCCCTGGCGGACGTCGTCGAGGCTCATCGGGTCCGGCCGCTCAGCTGTCCGGTGTCTCGTGGCTGGCGTCCGGCACCGGGCCGCGGGCGGTCGCGACGGCGTGGCCGAGCACGCCGGCGAGCACCGACCACTCCTCGCCCACCGCCTTGGGGTTGCCGGGCAGGTTGACCACCAGGGTCCGGCCGGCCAGGCCGGCCGTGGCCCGGGACAGCATGGCGAACGGGGTGATCTCGAGGCTCGCGTGCCGCAGCGCCTCGGCGATGCCTGGCGCCTCCCGGTCGAGCACGTCCCGGGTGGCCTCGGGGGTCACGTCGCGCGGGCCGAGGCCGGTCCCGCCGGTGGTGAGCACCACGTCGGCCGCGGCCGCCATGCGGCGGATGGCGGCGCCGACCGCCGACCGCTCGTCGGGGACCACGCCGCGGGCCACGACCTCCCCCCCGGCCCCTTCGACGAGCCCGCAGAGCGCGCCGCCCCCGGCGTCGTCGCGGACGCCCGCGGCGACCCGGTCGCTCACGGTGAGCACCGCCACCCGGATCCCGTCGAGCCTCATCGGCGCTCCTCCCACCCTCGCGCCGTCCGGGATGCGCCCGCCCCGGTCACCGGCGCCCTCCCGCGCCCGTCCCGTCCGGGGTGCGCCCGCCCGCATCACCGGCGCCCTCCCGCGCCCGTCCCGTCCGGGATGCGCCCGCCCTGGTCACCGACGGTTCTCCCAGTCCCCGGAGCGGCCCCCCCGCTTGGCGTGGAGGCGCAGGCCGTCGATGCGGACGTCGCGCTGCACGCCCTTGACCATGTCGTAGAGGGTCAGGGCGGCGGTGGCGGCCGCGGTCAGCGCCTCCATCTCCACCCCGGTCCTGCCGGTGGTCCGGGCGGTGGCGGTGATCGCGACGGCGTCCGCCTCGACCGCGAGGTCGACCTCGACCCCGGTGAGCGGCAGCGGGTGGCACAGCGGGATCAGGTCCGGGGTGCGCTTGGCCCCCATGATCCCGGCCACCCTGGCCACCGCGAGCGCGTCCCCCTTGGGCAGCCCGCCGGAGGCGAGCAGCTCGAGGGTTGCGGGGGCGAGCAGGACCCGGCAGCCCGCCACCGCCTCGCGCCGGGTCTCGGGCTTGGCCGACACGTCGACCATCCTGGCCGCCCCGCTCGGGTCCAGGTGGGTGAGGCGCGCCCCGGGCCCGGGGCCGTCCGGGGTCAGGTCACCCATGCCAGGTCCTCGCGGAGCAGCACGACCTGGACCGGAGCGCCGGCGGGGAGCTCGCCGGCCTCCTCGGGGACGACCGCGAGGCCGTCGGCGCCCGTGCACGAGCTGAGGACCCCGGAGCCCTGGGCGCCGGTCAGGGTGGCCCGTAGGACGTCGCCGGCGACGTCGAGGCGCACGCGCAGGAACGAGACCTTGCCCCTGGGGCTCAGCACCGGCTCGCCCAGCCGGGCCACGACCCGGGGCCGGTCCAGGCGGTCGGCCGGGTAGCCGGCGAGCCGGCGCAGCGCCGGCCGCACCAGCATCTCGAACACCACGAAGCACGACACCGGGTTGCCGGGCAGCCCGAACAGCCACGTGCCCGCGGCCAGGCCGAACGCCTGGGGCATGCCCGGCTGCATGGCCACCCGCCACGGCTCGACGTCTCCGAGCTCGGCCAGCACCTGCTTGGTGTAGTCGCGGTCGCCCACCGACACCCCGCCCGAGGTGAGCACGAAGTCTCCTTCGGCCGCCGCCAGCGCGAAGCCCCTGCGCAGGGCGGCAGGGTCGTCGTGGAGCCGGCCGCAGCGGAACGCCGCCATCCCGGCCGCCTGGGACTGGGCGACCAGCAGCCACGAGTTCGAGTCGCGGATCTGGCCGGGACCGAGCGGCTCCCCCGGGTCGACCAGCTCGTCGCCGGTGGAGACCACCGCGACGCGCGGGCGGGGGTGGACGGGCACGGAGCGCCGCCCGACCGACGCGAGCATGCCGACGGTGGCGGGGTCGACCACCCGTCCCCGTTCCAGCACGACCGTGCCGGCGCGCACGTCCTCGCCGGCCTCGCGCACGTAGGCGCGCTCGCCGCGCTGCGACCGGACGAGCACCTCGTCACCGTTCACGCTGGCCTGCTCGACGGGGACGACCGCGTCGGCCCCGGGCGGCAGGGCGCCGCCGGTCATGATCCGCACCGCGGTCCCGGGCTGGACCACGGGCAGGCGGCCCGTGCCCGCGAACACCTCGCCCACCAGCCGGAGCGGCACCGGGGACTCCTCGCCCGCCCCGTCCAGGTCGGCCGAGCGCACCGCGAAGCCGTCCATGGCGGAGTTGGCGAACGGGGGCAGGTCCTCGCCCGCGCGCACGTCCTCGGCGAGCACGCACCCGAGCGCGTCGCCGAGGGGCACCTCCCGGGCCGGCAGGGGCCCCACCCGCTCGAGCACCCGCGCCCTGGCCTCCCCGAACGGGAGCAGGCCGGGTGGGTTCGGCCGGTCGGGCGGGAAGCGGTCGGTCATCGGCGGCGGGACGGCTCAGCCTGCTCGGCCTCGGCCATGAAGCGGCGCAGGAACGCCACGAACCCGGGGCCGACGTCCTCCCGGCGGCTGGCCAGCTCGACGGTGGCCCGCAGGTAGTCGTTCTTGTCCCCCACGTCGTAGCGCCTGCCGGTGAAGACCATCGCGTTCACGCCCGGCTCCCCGGCCTGGGTGAGGCGCTTCAGCGCGTCGACGAGCTGGATCTCGCCCTTCTTGTCGGGCTTGGTCTCCCGCAGGGCGTCGAAGACGTCGGGGTGGAGGACGTAGCGGCCGATGGACGCGAGGTTGGACGGGGCCTCGTCCGGGTCGGGCTTCTCGACGATGTCGGCCACCCGGTACAGGCCGGGCTCGACCTCGTCGCCGGGCGCGATCGCGCCGTAGGCCTTGATCTGTGACGGCTCGAGCTCCATGACCGCGATCACGCTGGCCCCGTGGCGCTCGAACGAGCCCACCAGCTCGGTCAGGAGCTTCTCGTCCTCGCCGATCAGGTCGTCGCCGAGCAGCACGGCGAACGGCTCGTCGCCCACGTGCCGCTCGGCCACGCCGATCGCGTGCCCGAGCCCGAGCGGCATCTTCTGGCGGATGTAGTGGATCTCGGCAAGGTCCGAGATGGCTCGGACCTCGGCCAGCTTCTCCTTGTCGCCCTTCTCGGCCAGGACCCCCTCGAGCTCCCAGGCGCGGTCGAAGTGGTCCTCGATCGCGCCCTTGCCGCGGCCGGTGATGATCAGGATGTCCTCAAGCCCGGCCCGGACCGCCTCCTCGAGGACGTACTGGATCGCCGGCTTGTCGACGACCGGCAGCATCTCCTTTGGTTGCGCCTTCGAGGCGGGCAGGAACCGGGTCCCGAGCCCCGCCGCTGGAATGACGGCCTTGCGTACGTTCACGTCGACCCCCGAGCATGTGGTTTCGGCCCCTCGAACCTGCGCGTCATCGATGAGACGATGCTACTGAATGCAGGCGCGTGCCGCCTCGTCCGCATGCCTTCGATTCAGGTTGCCCGGGTGGGGAGGCGGGCAACCGTGCGCGCTCGGCCCGGGGCCCGTCCGGGTCGGGCCAGGCTCACTCGACCCGGGCCGGACGGGCCCCGGGCCAGGCTCACTCGACCCGGGCCGGACGGGCCCCGGGCCAGGCTCACTCGACGCGGGCCGGACGGGTCGGGGTGGGCCGCCGCCGCACCGGGGTCAGGACCGCCGTGCCCGCGACCACGACCCGGTCGCGGCCCCGGCGCTTGGCCTCGTACATGGCGTCGTCGGCCGCCTGCAGCAGCTCGGTGGTGGACCGCGCGTGCTCCGGGTAGCACGCGACCCCGATCGACAGGGTCAGGCGGACGCCCCCGTCGCCCGGCCGGGCGGTGAAGGGCCGGGCGTTGACGAGGTCACGGAGCTTCTCGGCCGTGGCGATCCCGCCGGCCAGGTTGGTCTCGGGCAGGATGAGGACGAACTCCTCGCCGCCGTAGCGGGCGAACGTGTCGATGTCGCGCACGCTGGAGACGATCCGGCGGGCCAGCTCCATCAGCACCTCGTCGCCGCGCTGGTGCCCGTGGCGGTCGTTGACCAGCTTGAAGTGGTCGACGTCGAGCATGAGGAGCGCGAACAGCCGGTCGAAGCGGCGGGAGCGCTCGAGCTCCTGCTCGAAGCGGCGCTCGAAGTAGCGGTAGTTCCACGTGCCGGTCACCGCGTCGGTCAGCGACAGGCGTTCGGCCTCCTCGTGGAGCTGGACGTTCTCGATGGCGACGGCGGCCTGGACGGCGAAGTCGGCCAGGGCGCCGGCGTCGGCGAGCGTGAACGGCTCGCCGGTTTCCCGGTCGTAGACGTTCAGCACCCCGAGCACCCGTCCCTGGGCCAGGAGCGGGACGCTCACCTGGGAGGAGACGCGGCGGACCTCCACCGCCGAGTGGTCGAGGGCGCCGGGAGCCGGCGGCGCCGTGACCACCATCGGCTTGCCGGTGGCCGCCACCGACCCGGCGACGCCCTGCCCGACCCCGATGCGGCCGGCCAGCTCCCGGTCGGCGAGCCCGTAGGTGGCCTGGCGCACCAGGGCGGCCCGGTCGGTGGTGAGCAGCAGCACGCTCCCGGCCCGGGCCCGGCACGCCCGCACGGCCGCCTCCAGCACGACCTCGAGCAGCTTGGGCAGGTCGTGGGTTGACGAGAGGGTCTGGCCGAGGCGGGTCATCGAGCGGGACAGCTCGTCCCGGCTGTCCCGCAGGGCGGTCAGGTACCCCCCCAGCTCGACCCGCATGCTGTCGAAGGCGCGAGCCAGCTCCCCCACCTCCCCGCCCGAGCGCACGGCCGAAGGCGGGCTCGCGAAGTTGCCCTTGGCGATGGAACGGGCCTGGCCGGCGAGCTCGCGGAGGGGCTGGGACAGCAGCCGGGCCAGGGCGGCGCCGAGCAGCGTCGCGATCAGGCCGGCGGCCGCCAGGAGCAGCAGGACCAGCGCGACCAGCCGGCTGTCGACCACACCGGCGGCCGTGCCGTCGACCGCGGTGACCAGCAGCCGCGCCTCCTGACCGGGCGTGACCGAGAGCCAGCCGGTCGAGACGAGCACCCGGCGGCCGGCGAGCTGGCCGCTCTGGGGCTGGTCGGCCACTGGCACCCGGTCGCGGGCCTTCATCCAGGTGAGGGTGCTCGCCACCGGGCGGCCTCCGACCACGAAGGTGAGGTCCGCGCCCTGGCCCCGGTCGGGGCGCAGGTGGTCGAGCTCCAGGTCGTCCAGCCAGACGCCGGCCACCACGGTGCCCAGCAGGCACCGGTCGGCGCGGCAGTCGCGGCGCTCGACGGGCACGCTCTGGCGCTGCAGGAGCCCGCTGTCGGGGCCGGCCGGCCCCCCGCCGAGCAGGGCTTCGAGCCGGGGCGCGGGCACGTCGGCCAGCAGGTCGGGCTCGGTCCGGCCCCGGTGGGCAAGCAGCTCGCCGTGCGCGCCGGTCACGGCGACGAGCAGGTCGGCGAACTCGCCCCGGTCGAGCACGGTCTGGAGCGCGCGCCGGTCCGGCCGGACCAGCGCCGCCTGGACCTCCGGGCTCCCGGCCAGCAGCCGGGCCGCCTCCGACGCGTGCCGGCCCTGGGCGCGCAGGACGAGCCCTGCCGCGTGCCCGTCGACCGCGAGCGCCTCGCGCTCGTACCGGGCCGCGGTCACGGCCGCGACGCGCAACTGCCACAGCGTCATCGCCGCCACCGGCACCACCACGATGACGACGAAGAACAGCGTGAGCCGAGACCGTAGCGACAAGCCCCCCAGCCCCCCTGGTTGCCACCCGGCCGGCGATTCCGGTCCAGAATCGGTCGATAGGTCAAGGACCCTCGAAACGGTTATAGCCTATCCCGGCGACGCTGGCGAGCGTGAGACCGGCGCCACCCTCGGTCCCCGACCCGGGATTGCTACAATCGTTCACCGAGCGGTCGCCTCAGTGGCGCCGGCTCGTGTTCTCTCCCAGGAGCGTCGATGCCGACCTACGAGTACGCCTGCACCGATTGCGGCAAGCACGTCGAAGTCGTGCAGTCCATGTCCGACGAGCCGTTGACCACGTGCACCGTGTGCGGCGGCAGGCTGCGCAAGGTGTACTCCCCCATCGGCATCGTGTTCAAAGGGTCGGGCTTCTACCGCACCGACTCCCGCGCCAAGGCGGGCGCCTCGGACAGCGGCGCCAAGGAGCCGGCCGCCAAGGACGCGAAGCCCGCCGCCGCCTCCTCCGGCGGCGGGTCGGGGTCCTCCTCGTCGAAGCCGGCCGAGAAGAGCGCCTAACGGTAGTTTGTTGACTACGGCGACAGGTAGAGGTGCAGCGGTCGTCCGGCATGGGCGCTGTCAAGCAGCAATCGCAGCTGGAAGGGCGGAGACGCTTGCGACCACCGCTCAATACAACAGCGCCTGTTGGGCTGCTCAGCAGCTGGTGGCGTGCCGGAGCGCTTCGCAGACGGCGTGCATCCGCTCCGGCGAGAGCCGGGTGATCCGCCCTGTGCACAGGGCGACGCGGATGACCGTGAGGTTGTCGAGGGTAAGAGCGCACCGCGTCGGCATGCCGTCCGAGCGGTCAAGCTCCACCTCGGTAGGGATACGTCGGATCGTGCGTGTGGCCGGCACCCCGAGCACCTGGTTCAAGACCTGGATGGCCTCGTTGCGGGTGAGGACGAGGAAGGGTCGGCGACCGGCTCGTGGATCCTCATACCACCACATCTCACCACGGGCTACCACGGTTGGAGTCCCTGGCGGCCCTCCTCGGCGTCGAGGCGACGCAGCAGGTCGACGCTCGCTTGGTCGGTCACGGCCGCCAGGTCACCCCACTCGTCCGGGGTCGCAGGTGGGATCCGCGTGTAGCCGTCGACGATCTGCTGGCTGATCGCCATCTCCTGGTCGTTGCGGAGGAACTCCTCGAGCGCGCTGCGGATGAGCGCCGAGCGCGACACGCCACGCCGGGCGGCCTCGCGGTCGAGGAGGTCGACCAGCTCGTCGGTGAGCTGCACCATCGTCTGCACCCGGTTCATAGGCCCATCATAGCCCAATGATGTCTACTGCCGCTACGCGACTTGCTCCGCTCGACCCGTAGGGTGACGACCGCACGGTGCGGGTGTGGGACCTGGACGCGGGCGGCCCGTTGGGTGGACTGCTGGGTGGGCCGCTTGAGGGCCACGACGACTGGGTCACCGCGGTGGCGGTCGAGGAAGCCTTATGACCGCTTGCTCGTGAAGCAGGCTGGTAATCGTCAAGAGTCCACAACGGTCCTGGTCAGGGCAAACCAACACAGCCCTGGCCGCTGTACCGGGGCTTGCCGCCCTACTCGCAGGCGCCCGCGGCGGCCCAGCGCGCCCGGTCGCCTACCGGCCGCTGCTCGCCGGGATGGACGCCCTCGTCCTCGGCTGGGTCGCCGCAGCCCGGCCCTGCGCGCCCAGCCACACCAGCAACCGCACCAGGGCCCAGCACAGGCCACCGGGACTCACCACGAGCCGCCGCCGCCTCCACCGCCACCGCCGCCCGAGGAGCCGCCGCCACCACCGCCCGAGAAACCGGAGCCGCCCCCTCCGAAGCCGCTCAAACCCGAGACCGCCGGCGGCGATGCGGCGAGGATTGCCGCGGAGGACGACGCAAAGCGATCCATGCGGGAGGGGAACCGGTCCGGTGACCAGGGCCCGCGGCCCCCATACCAGGAAGGCTGGGGCGGCGCGCCAACCAGCGCGAAGGTCCGGGTCCACTGCTCGGTAAGGCCGAACACGATGGCGTACGGCAGGTAGGGGGAGAACTGGTCGTAGTAGAAGTGCTCCTTCAGGTCGGAGAGCTGCACGATGCGGCGGCGCGAGGCGAACAGCCCATCGAGGAGCACGCGCTCGTAGCCAAGCAGGTCCTCGTCGGCGGCCTTGAGCTTGACCAGGCGCCAGTCGGGTTCCTCCGAGTCCTCACGGAAGGCGTCTTCCTCGATCCGCAGGTAGCCACGGACCGCCAGGTCGACCAGGGTCGCGGTGATGGCCACCGGGTTGACGATCTCGTCCACGAGCAGCCCGGCCTGGGCCGGGCGGATGCCCTCGGGCGGGGCGGACTCCACCACCGCGCCGGCCAGCGGCGCCGGCGCGTCGCCCGGCCGGCGGTCCCGCCCGGTCATCCCAAACAGCCAGCCAAGTACGAGCAGCACCACCAGCAGGACCCCACCGGCCATCCCGAGCGTGCCCGGGGTCGCCGAGAAGGCCCGCGCCAAGCTCCAGCGTTCGTCAAGGATCGGCCGTGGGGCCGGTACCGCCCCGGTCGGGAACCCCACCACCACAGTGAGGCCCTCGTTCGGGTCCAGGCCGGTTGTGGCGAAGGAGGCTGTCCGGCCGTCCGCCTGGCTGGACGCACACGACAGGTTGGAGCCGGCAGGCCCGGCATAGCAGGCCACCTGGCTGATGGGTGCCGGGGCGCTGACCGTCACCGAGGCGTGCTCGATCGGCACCTCCCACTGGGTGCCGATGGCGTTCCAGTACAGCTCGTCGTGGTCGGCGAACCCGCTGAGCGTCCCCTCGACCCGATAGACGATGGTGTAGTCGTGCCGGCCGTTGATGGTCTGGTCCGGGTCGCCGATGCGGATCCGCAGCGTGGAGTCCACGTCCTCCACCTTGTACTGGTCGGGCGTCCCAGGCGATCCCGAGACCTCCAGCACGTGGACGGGGTAGACCCGGTCGTAGCGGTCGTCGTAGCCAAAGCGCACGGGCAGATCCCGGAAGATGCCGTGGCGCTCCTCGCCGCCGAAGTCGTAGGCGATCCGCTCGGTGACCAGCAAGGTCCCGGCCGCCTCGACACGCAAGTCCACGGCATAGTCGAGGATCTGCTCGGTGGCCTGTGCCCGGGCGGGTGCGGCGGGGATGGCGAGCGCGAGCCCGGCGGCCACGACGACCGCCGCCAGCGCGCGCTGCGGCCACTGTATGCCGGGGTCACCTCCTCACCCTACCGGGCAAGCATCGGCCTCCGCCCGGGGGCAAATCAAGCCCCCAACGACGCAAGAACCGCTGATCGGCCTCGGGCCGGCTTGTGGACAGCGGTTCGGCCCGTGTCCGGGCCTTCGGTACCATTCGCGCTGCCGCCGACCGGCGGCCCTGACCGGAGCCAGGACCGGCCCGGGCGGGTGCTTGCGGCCCCCCCGCTCCCGGGAGGGCCCGCCCAGAGGAGAGGTGTGCACGGCATGGCCCTTCCAACGGCTGAGCTCGGGGTCTTCGGCGGCTCCGGCTTCTACTCGTTCCTCGACGGGGTGACCGAGCACGAGGTCTCGACCCCCTACGGCGACCCCTCCGACAAGGTGGCGGTCGGCGAGGTCGACGGGCGCGCAGTCGCCTTCCTGCCCCGCCACGGCCGGCAGCACCAGTACCCGCCGCACCGCATCAACTACCGGGCCAACCTGTGGGCCATGAAGGAGCTGGGCGTCACCCGGGTCGTCGGGCCGTGTGCGGCCGGCTCCCTGCAGGCCGAGGCCGCCCCCGGCCACTTCGTCATCTGCGACCAGATCGTCGACCGCACCTGGGGCCGGGCCGACACGTTCTACGACGGCCCCGAGACCACCCACATCGCCGCGGCCGACCCGTACTGCCCCGAGCTGCGCAGCCTCGCGATCAAGAAGGCCGAGGAGCAGGGCATCAACGCCCACGACGGCGGCACCATGGTCGTCATCCAGGGCCCCCGCTTCTCGACCAGGGCCGAGTCGAGGTGGTTCCAGGAGGCCGGCTGGAAGGTCATCAACATGACCGGCTACCCGGAGGCGCTCCTCGCCCGGGAGCTCGAGATCTGCTACGTCAACGTCTCGCTCATCACCGACTACGACGTCGGCCTGGAGGGGATGCCGGGCGTCGCGCCGGTCTCCCACGCCGAGGTCGTGCGCGTGTTCGAGGAGAACAACGCGAAGCTCAGGGACCTGCTGTTCTCGCTGCTGCCCGCCGTGCCCGCCGAGCGGTCCTGCCCCTGCGCGACCGCGCTGACCGGGGCCCGCTTCGAGGTGTGACCGTGGCGCCGCGGCCAGACCAAGGAGGCCGCCGGTGGGACCGGCCGGCCCTGGGAGGCCGCGGGCGGGACCGGGTGGCCGTGGGAGGCCGCCGGCCGGACCGGGCGGACGGCGGTGCCCGCCCGTGGCGGCCACCGGGCCGAAGGCGGCGGTGGCCTGCGCCCCGCCAGGTCGTGGCCGGGCTCGGTGCGGTGCTGCTCGCCGTCGTCTCGGGCGTGTTCGCCGCGGGCCGGGCGCGGCCCGCGGCGGCGCCCGCACCCACGGAGGAGCGCGTCGTGCTGGTGGCCGCGCGCGACCTGCCCGCCGGGGCGGTCCCCACCGCGGCCGATCTCCGCCAGGCCCGCCTGCCGGCTGACGCGGTGCCCGCCGACGCGCTCACGCCCAGCCCGCCACCGGGCGCTCCCCTGGCGGTGGCGCTGCGCCGGGGCGACCTGCTCACCCGGCGGGACGTCGGCGCCGCCCCGGCCGCGCCCGGCCTGCGCGGGTTCGCCCTCGTGGTCGGCGACGGGGTCGAGGCCGGTCCCCTCGTCCCTGGCGACCGGGTCGACGTCCTCGCCGCGTCCGGCGGCACGGCGACGACCGTGTTGACCGCGGCCCCGGTGCTGCGGGTCGTTCCCGGCGACCAGGGCCACGCGGCCCTGGTCGTCCTGGGGGTCAGCGCCCGCGGCGCCGAGGCGCTGGCCGCCGCCCGCGCCGGCCGCTCGATCACGCTGGTGCAGGCCCCGCCCAGCCCACCACAGCCCGGCTGACGCCCACGCCCACTGGACGCGGAATGTCCCTGAACGCAGCCTTGGGCAGCGTGTTCCAGCACCGTCGCCGGGCCGAGGGGCTGCCGGCGGTGCGCCTGGTCGGCGACGGTCGCGAGTGGACGCTGGGCGAGGGCGAACCCGTGGCCACCCTTCGGGGGACATCGTCCTACCCTCCGCCCGGCCGTCCTGCTCACGGTGCGATACTTCCCCGGTCATCCATCGAACCGAAAGGCGACCCACCTCCGTGCTCCGCGCGATCGTCCTCGGCATCGTCCAGGGACTCACCGAGTTCCTGCCCATCTCGTCCTCCGCCCATCTCGCGATCGTCCCCCGGCTGCTCGGCTATGCCCCGCCGGCCCTGTCGTTCGAGATCCTCCTGCACTTCGGGACGCTCGCCGCGGTGGTCGCCTACTTCGCCCGCGACCTGTGGGGCTTTGCGCTGAGCGTGGTCGCCCCGGCCCGGCTCGGCCCGGGGGAGGCCGCCGTCAAGCGCCGGCTGCTCGTGCTGCTGGCGATCGCCTCGGTCCCGGCCGCGGCACTCGGCTACGTGCTTTCGGACTGGGCCGACGAGCAGACGAGCAAGCCGCTACGGGCCTCGATCTGGCTCGTGTTGACCACCGTCGTGCTCATCGCGGCCGAGCTGTACGCCAAGCGCAGCACCTCCCGGGCCGTGCCGGTCGCCCACCCGGAGGACGAGGTCAGGCGGGCGCCGGCCACCCGGGCCGAGATCCACCACAGCCGGGGCGCGCTCTCCACGCGGGCGAGGGCCGAGAACGCCGAGGAGGAGGTCGAGCACCTGCCGACCCTCAAAGCGCTCGGCATCGGGCTGGCGCAGGCCCTCGCGCTGATCCCGGGCACCAGCCGCTCCGGCATCACCATATCGGCCGGCCTGTTCCAAGGGGTGTCCAGGGAGGCGGCCGCCCGCTTCTCGTTCCTGCTGTCGATCCCGGCCATCCTCGGTGCCGGCATCTTGAAGCTCCCCGACCTGGCCGACGTGTCGGAGCCGACGGCGCAGCTCGTGGCCGGGTTCCTGGCCGCCGCGATCGCGGGCTTCGTGGCCGTGTCCGGCCTGCTGCGCCTGCTCCGCACGCGGACGCTGTGGCCGTTCATCTGGTACCGCCTCGTCGCCGGGACCATCTTCGTGCTGCTGCTCACGACCGTGCGCGGCTAGCCAGGGTGGACGGGATGCGGCCGGCGTGGAGGCTCGGCACACTCGACGTCCAGCTGAACGCCGGCACGGCGGCGCCGTCGACGGGGAGCGAGGATGCCCATGGGACCACTGGAGGGAGTCGGGGTCGTGGAGGTGGCCGGGATCGGACCGGGTCCGTTCTGCGCCATGCTGCTGGCCGACATGGGCGCGGAGGTGCTCCGGGTCGACCGGCCCGCCTCGTCCCCCGCCGCCCACCCGTACGTGCTGGCCAGGGGGCGGCGGTCGGTGGCGGTCGACCTGAAGCACCCGGGCGGGGCCGAGGTGGTGCTGCGGCTCGCCGCCTCGGCGGACGTGCTGCTCGAGGGGTTCCGTCCCGGGGTGGCCGAGCGCCTCGGCATCGGGCCCGACGCCTGCCTGGCCCGCAACCCCCGGCTCGTCTACGGGCGGATGACCGGCTGGGGCCAGGACGGCCCGCTCGCGGGCACGGCCGGGCACGACATCAACTACCTGGCGCTGGCCGGGGCGCTCCACCCCATTGGCCGGGCCGGCGAGGCCCCGGTGCCACCCCTCAACCTGGTCGGGGACTTCGGCGGGGGCGGCATGCTGCTCGCCTTCGGGGTCGTCTGCGCCCTGCTCGAGGCGGGACGGTCGGGCCGGGGGCAGGTGGTCGACGCGGCGGTGGTCGATGGCGCGGCGCTGCTCACGACCCTGTTCCACGAGCTGGCCGCGGTCGGGCTCTGGCGCTGGGAGCGCGGCGCGAACCTGCTCGACGGCGGCGCCCCGTTCTACGGCGTCTACGAGACCAGCGACGGCGGGTACGTCTCGGTGGGCGCGCTGGAGCCCGGGTTCTACCGGGAGCTGCTCGAGCGGCTCGGGCTCGGCGAAGCTCGTGACCTGCCTCTCCAGGCCGACCGGGACCGGTGGCCGGAGCTGCGGGAGCGCTTCGCGGCCGTGATCCGGACCCGGACGCGCGACGAGTGGTGCCGGCTGGCCGAGGGCGGCGACGCCTGCCTCGCCCCGGTCCTCTCCCCCGCCGAGGCCCCGGAGCACCCGCACAACCGGCACCGGGGGACCTTCGTCGACACCCCGGAGGGGCCGCGGCCCGCGCCGGCTCCCCGCTTCAGCCGCACCCCGTGCGCGCCGCCCGGCCCGGCGCCCGTGCCCGGCCAGCACACCGGCGAGGCGCTCGCCGACTGGGGCTTCACCGCCGGCGAGCTGGCCGGCCTGCGCGAGGCGGGCACCGTCGAGTGAGCAGTGACCGGGGCAGGGCGGCCAAGCCGGCCCGGGCGGTCCGGACAGCTCAGGACGCGGCGGGGACCGCGAGCCAGTCGTCGACGGCCCGCAGCCAGCCGGCCAGGGCCTCCCGGTGGACGCTGTGGCCGGCGGGCAGCTCACGGGTCGTGCCCTGGCGCAGCGCGCGCACCAGCGCCTCGCGGTCGGTGCCGACCAGGTTCGACCCGAGCGCCTCCTCGGCCAGCACCAACAGGATCGGCACGTCCACCCGGGCGGCCATGCCGGCCAGGTCGAACGGCATCCGGGCGCGGAGGGAGGCAGCCACCGTGGCCGCGTCGCAGCCGGCCAGATCGGCCACGCGACGGCCGGCCTCGCCGGGCGCCCAGGCCGGGTTGGCCGCCTCCAGCTCGGCACGGAGCACCTCGGGCTCGCGCTGGGCGCGGCCGACGTCGTGCTCGATCCCGTCCGCCAGCCCGGCCCAGTCGATGCCGTTCGGGCCGGGCGGATCCTCCAGCACGACCCGGCTGGCGAAGCCGTGCCGCCGGCTGAGCAGCGCGAGCGCGACGAGGGCGCCGAGCGAGTGCCCGACCAGCAGGTCGACCGCTGCCCGGTTGGCCACCGATCCGTCCGCCGCGGCGGCCACCGTCGATCCGTCCGCCGCGGCGGCGACCGTCTCGGCCACGTCGGCGGCCAGGTCGGCCGGGCCGAGCCCGACGGCCCCCCGAGGGCTCTCGCCGTGGCCGCGCAGGTCGACCGCGAGCACCCGGAAGCCCCGCTCGGCGAGCGCCGGCCCCACCAGCCACCAGGTGCGCGCCGACGAGGTGATCCCGTGGACGAGCAGGGCCAGCGGCCGCCCGGGGTCGCCGTCGCCCCAGGAACGGGTCGCAAGCCTCACCACGTCAGGCGCCTGCCACCGTCATCTGCCCGACGAGCAGGCTGGCGCCGCCGATCGAGCCGGTCGTGAAGCGCAGGTCGGAGCCGACCGCGACGATCCCCTTGAGGATCTCGAGCAGGTGGGCGGCGACCGTGGCCTCGCGCACGGGCTCGGCCAGCTCGCCGTCGCGGAACCAGAGCCCGCTCACCCCGACCGAGAAGTCGCCGGTGACCGGGTTGGCGCCGGAGTGGACCCCGGACACGTCCTGGACGAGCAGCCCCTCTCCAGCCCGCGCGAGCAGGCCGGCCTGGTCGGCGTCGCCAGGGGCGAGGTAGACGTTGTGGGGGGCGACGCCCGGCGTGCTCTTGAACGAGCCCCGGCGGGCGTTGCCGGTGGACGTGGTCTTGCCGCGGGCGGCGGTGGCCGTGTTGTGCAGGAAGCAGCGGAGCACGCCGTCGTCGATCAGCACGGTGCGGCGGGTCGGGACCCCCTCGCCGTCGAACGGGGCGGCGCCCGGGCCGTCCACCAGGCGGCCGTCGTCGATGAGCTGGAGGCCGGGCGCGCCGACCCGCTCGCCGAGCTTGTCTGCGAACAGGCTGCGCTGCTTCTGCACCTGCTCGGCGGACAGGCCGGACATCAGCACGCCGAGCAGGCTGGGCGCGACCTGGCGGTCGAACACGATCGGGACGGTCCGGGTCGGCGGCTTGACCGCGCCGAGCATGCGCACCGCCCGCCTGGCCGCCTCCTCGGCCACCGGGCCGGGATCGAGGTCGTCGAGGGCGCGCTTGGCGTCGACGCCGTAGCCGACCTGGCTCTGCCCGTCCTCGGTGGCCAGGGCGACCGAGTAGCAGTAGGCGTGGGTGACCGCGTACGAGCCGAGCACCCCGGTCGAGGAGGCGATCGCCACCTGGCCGACCGCGTCGCCGTACCCGGCCGACTCGACCTGCGAGACCCGCGGGTCCGCGGCCCGGGTGCGCGCCTCCAGGTCGAGGGCGAGGGCGACCTTGCGCTCGGGGGTCGTCTCGGCATGCCTCACGTCGAAGATGCCGTCGAGGCGCTCGTAGGTATCGGCCCCGGGCAGCACGTTGCCCGGGTCCTCGCCGGACACCTCGAGGTTGGCCCGCGCGTCGTCCAGGCACTCGCGCAGGCCCCGGTCCGACAGGTCGGCGGTGTAGGCGTAGCCGAGCCGGCCCGCCCGCACCACCCGCACCCCGACGCCGTTGGACGAGGCCGAGGTGAGCCGCTCGACCTCGCCCTGGTAGGCGGACACGCTCGTCTCGGTCACCTGCTCGGCGTACGCCTCGACGCCCTCGTCGCCCTGGGCCTCCCCGGCCAACCGCTCGACGACGCGCTCCAGCTCGACCGTCATGCCGACCCTCCTGTCCCGCCGACCGTCATCTGCGCGATGCGCAGGGTCGGGGCGCCGTTGCCGACCGGCACGCCCTGCCCCTCCTTGCCGCACACGCCCTCCTTGACCGAGAAGTCGTCGCCGAGCGCGTCGATCGCCGCGATGACGCTGGGGCCGTCACCGACCAGGTTGGCGCCCCGCACCGGGGTGGCGACCTGGCCGTCCTCGATGAGGTAGCCCTCGACCACCCCGAACACGAACTCGCCGGTGACCGGGTTGACCTGGCCGCCGCCCAGCGACTTGGCGTACAGCCCCCGCTTGGTCTGCCTGATGATCTCCTCCGGGTCGTCGGTGCCGGCCAGGACGTAGGTGTTGGTCATCCGCGGGATCGGCACGTCGGTGTAGGACTGCCGGCGGCCGTTGCCCGACGCCGGCTGGCCGAGCTGCCTGGCCCGGATCAGGTCGGTCAGGTAGTTGGTGCAGACGCCGGCCTCGAACATCACGGTGCGCTGGGCCGGGGTGCCCTCGTCGTCGAACGCGAAGGAGCCGTAGCCGCCCTCCACGGTGGCGTCGTCGACGCCGTTGAAGGCCGAGACCCCGATCTTCTTGCCCTGCTTGCCGGTGTAGACCGACGCTTCCTTGGCGACCAGGTCGGCCTCCATGCCGTGGCCGCTCGACTCGTGGAACAGCACCCCGCCGTTGCCCGCGGCGATCACCACCGGCATCTGCCCGGCCGGGGCCGGCTGGCTGGCCAGCATGGCGACCGCCCGCTCGGCCGCCCGGCGGGCGACCAGCTCGGGCGGGAACTCCTCGAGCAGCTCGAACCCCATGGAGCGGCCCGGGCCGTCGAACCCGGTCTGGACGACGCCGTCCCGGACGGCGACGACCTGGACGGTGAAGCGGGTCCGGACCCGCTCCTCGTCGGTGGTGAACCCCTCGGAGTTGGCGATGGACACCCGCTGGCGCACGTCGCCGTAGCCGGCGGTGACCTGGGTGACGGCCGGGTCGTAGCCGCGGGCCTCGTCGTCGGCCCGGCGGACCAGCTCGGCCAGGGTGGTCCGCTCGACCGCCGACGGGTCGGTCTTGACCGGGTGGGTCACCCCGGGGATGCGCCGGCGCAGGTCGCGGACCTCGACCCGGCGGTCCTCGCGCAGCGCGGCCGAGGCGATCCGGGCCGCCTCGGCCAGCGCGTCGAGGTCGAGGCGGTTGGTGTAGGCGTAGGCGGACGAGGTGCCGCGCACCACCCGCACCCCGGCGCCCCGGTCGCGGCCGGTGACCAGCTCCTCGACCTTGCGGTCGTCGAGCCGGATCGAGTGGGAGAGGCGGTCCTCGACGTAGATCTCGGCCCACTCGCCACCCGTCGCGAGCGCGGCGGCCAGGACCTGACGGACGACGGCGTCATCCAGCACGGGCTGTACTCCTTCGGGCGAGGCGCGGCCGGCCCGCCGCTGGCGTGGCCGGTTGGCCGCGGCGCGCTCCGGTCGTGGGCGCGCGCCATTGTAGAGGCGACGAGCCGCCCGGACCCGACGTGGCGGCCGGCCGGTTCGGTTTCGCATGGACCGGCGTGCGCCTGCTCGGCAGCGACACCACGCACATGTACTGCTTCCCGACGCAGGGCCGCCCGCCGCATCGGCCCTGCCGACCGGGTCGGGTCCGCGAGCCGGCGAGCCGCCCATGCCGCCGGCTGCCGCCCTGCCAGCTGTGCCATCCCAGCCGGATCCCGGTGGCACTGCGCGGGGCTACGAGGCGGCCAGCACCGCCACGTCGTAGCGGGAGATGCGAATGTCGCTGGTCACAAGCGTCAGGCGCTCGCACTGCGCCTGCGCGACCAGCATGCGGTCGAACGGGTCGTCGTGGTGACGTGGGAGCGCCCCGGCAACGGCCGCATGCGCGAAACCGATCGGGAGCTGCCGCATTCCGGTGGCCTCGAGCGCATCGGTCAGGTCGTCAGGTGCTTCGAGCTTGCCGAGCGCCCGCTTGATCGCGACCTCCCAGGCACTCGCGGCACTCACGAACACCTCGGGCTCGTTGGCAATCGCCACCGCCGCCGGCCCCGAGAGCGACGGACTGTCCGCGAGCCACCAGAGCAGGACGTGGGTGTCGAGCAGCAGCCTCACGGCGCATGGCCGCTGAATGCGGTCGCGACCGGGTCCGGCAGCTCGTCGAAGTCGTCATGGATGACGACCCGACCACGCCACAGGCCGGGCGTGCGTGGCACGGCGGCCTGGCCAATCGGCACCAGCTTGGCAACCGGCTTGCCGGCCCGGCTGATGATCAGCTCTTCGCCTTCCTCGACGCGCTCCAGCAAGCGGGACAGATGGGTCTTTGCCTCATGGATGTTGAACTGTCTACGTTCTTCCGCTGGCATGGCGACCCCTTGGAATCCCATGGTTCAACTTAGCTTAGTCTACCGCATGCCAGACGAACGACGTCGATGATGGCATCCGGACGCAGGGCGCATCCGGTGCAGGGCGGTGCCGCATGTGGGAGGCTGGCGCGGTCTGCCTCCATCGGCCGGGCCGGCGCCCCGGCCCGGACCAGGCCCCCTAGCGCCAGGACGGTGTGAACGATGAGCCAGATCGACGTGCGGCCGGATGCCGGGCGGCACGGCCGTCCCGACCAGGACCGGGAGCCGTCCGAGGTCCCGCCGACGCTCGCGCGGCTGGCCGGGTACAGCTGGCGCCTGCTCGTCGTCCTGCTCGCCGCCGGCGTGGTGGTGTTCCTGCTGATCCGGCTCAAGGTGATCGTCGTCCCGGTCATCTTGGCCCTGTTCCTCGCCACCCTGCTGGTCCCGCTGGTCAAGTGGCTCGAGGCAAGAGGGTGGCGGCACCTGCCGGCGGTGCTGGCCGTGTTCGTCGGCGCGCTGGTCGTGATCGGTGGGATCGTCGCCCTGTTCGTGCCGCTGGTCGGCAACGAGGTGGGCGCGCTGCGGGCGCGGGCGGACCAGGGCATCGACGAGCTCGGCGACTACCTGGCCTCCCAGCCGTTCGGGCTCAGCCAGGAGGACGTCAACCGCTACATCGACCAGGCCCGGGCGCAGCTCAGCGAGAACTCGAGCGGTATCACCAGAGGGGTGGTGACCGGCGCGACGGCGCTCGTGGAGATCCTGACCGGCCTGGTCCTGACCTTCTTCCTGACGTTCTTCTTCGTCAAGGACTCCGAGCGGTTCACGAGCTGGATCCTCGACTTCGTCGGCGAGCCCCGGGCCGGCGACCTGCGCGAGATCGGGCGCCGCGCCGCGGCCGCGGTCAGCGGCTACCTGCGCGGGCAGGCCGCCGTGGGGCTGGTGGACGCCGTCTTCATCGGGGTCGGGCTCGCCATCGTGGGCGTGCCCCTGGTCCTGCCCCTCGCCTTCCTCACCTTCCTGGCCGCGTTCCTGCCCCTCGTCGGGGCGTTCCTGGCCGGCGTCCTGGCCGCGCTCGTCGCGCTCGTCACCAAAGGCCTTGTCGCCGCGCTGATCGTGGTCGGGATCACCCTGCTCGTGCAGCAGCTCGAGGGCCACCTGCTGGCGCCGGTGCTGCTCGGCCGGGCGGTCTCACTCCACCCGGTGGTCATCATCATCGCCCTCGGGGCCGGGAGCATCCTGGGCGGGATCATCGGGGCGTTCCTCGCCGTGCCGATCGCCGCGGTGGGCGTTGCCGTCGGCAGCTACCTGCGCGGCCGGCCCGTCGGTGAGCCGGCCGATCCCGGCGAGCCCGAACCGGCGACCAGCCCACGGGGCAGCCTGCCGCCGGAGGCACCGCGGCCCTGATCCCGCCACGTCGCCCCCCATGATCCGGGTGCGTCGCCCCCATGATCCGGATGCACCGCTCCCCGTGACCCGGGTACGCCGCCCCCCATGACCCGGGTGCGCCGCCCCGGCTGACCGCGCTGGGGTTCGGGGATCTGCGGGAGTATCTGCGGGTGCGGCGGGTGGGGCAGGGGGGGTCGGTGGCAGTCGGCGTGACCCTGGACGTTGCACAGGTCCGTGGGTACGGGGCCCGCTCGACCAGGGCCTGGCTGCGCGCCACCCCGGCCCGCCCGGCGAACGGGGCGACCAGTCGCACCAGCGCCCGAGCCGCCCCAGTGAGACGAGTGTCGGAACCGAAGGCGGTCGCGACGGCCAACTCGTCGGACGGCCGCTGGAAGGAAGGCTTGGTGGCACAAATCGACAGGCTCGTGGCCGGGCCACCCGCTACCCGCGCCCAACCGCCGCCTGCTGGACCACCTCGCCCGGGAGCGCGAGCACCTGTTCACCTTCCTGCATGCCCCGCAGTACAGGTCACCAACTGACGGGCGAAGCACGCCATCCGGCTCGCGGTCATGTGCCACAAGATCTGGAGCGGCAACCGCCCTGGGTGGGAGCCACTACCTGGCAGGTCCTCATCAGCGTGCCCCGCACCGCCACCCAACAGGCCCGCGATCCCGTCGAACTGCCCGCCCGCCTCCTCCGCACGCCTAGACGCATCGTGGCTGACGGAAAGCTGATGGACGCCGGATGGAGAAGTGCTGGAAGCTGATGGACATAGCATCGCGCCCCTGCCCGGAACTCCATCGCAGCCCCAGGACCGCCGCCAGCGCGGCCCGGATCCGTGGCTTGCTCAAGGTCGATGCCGCCGACCCGGGTCCGGCCGATGCGCGAGGGGAGCGGCAGCGCGTCGAGGGTGCCGTCGGGCAGGAAGCCGGTGTCGACGCAGTCCAGGGTGGTGGGAGAACCGCGTCGGCACACTCAGGAACCAGCCGATCGGCATTCCCCGCCTCGACTGGGGGGACCAGGTGAAGTTCAAGCGCGACCACATCATTGATATTCACTGGGAAGCCGACGCTCCCTCCGAACCTGCCGAAGGAGATCCAGAGCTGCCCCGCCCCCGGAATCGCTCGATCGAACTTGACCGTGGTCATGGGACGGCTAGCCAATGATGCTGGCGGATAACTGATTCTCCACCTGATGCTCCACCACCATTGGGGGTACCCGGAAATACTGCGCAACCTCCTCCAAATCCTCTAAGAGAACGACATCAGGAGTTCCTCCCAGCCGCTCTGCTATTCCTTTAGCTGGTGCAAGCAGCTCAGCCGCAAAGGCACGCTCCATTTTCTGCCTATCGGTATATGCGCCAGTAACGAGGAAGAGAGGATCATCTTCGTAAAGCATGTGCCACAGAGCACGGGTCAGAGTAAAGCGCGATGTCCTCGTTGACTGTTGCCGACCCAGCACTACAACTGGAGTTGCTTCGCTAGGCGTGCTCCCAATAGCTTGCAGGCCGCGGTCCTCAACCGTTCGTATTTTCGAATCGACTAGATCGTCAATCAAGAAGATCTCTTCGGGAGCCGTGCTTAGAAGACTTCGAACCTCAGAAGCCTGCCGCCAGCCTACTTCCCATGGCCGAGAGCCCCGGGCTTCATTTCCACGGCGCGTCTCTCTCCTCAATTCAGAGATCGTTGGACTGGCTTGGCTCGCGGACTTGTGAATCAGACGCTTCGCTCGGGAGATCCAGTGGAGTCCCGTTCCAATGTTCTGAGGACTAACAGCATCGAGGAAATCTCCGAAGACATCACCACTCAACTCTTCTGCCGCACGGAGGATTTCAGACTCTACTTCAGACGCCTCGGAGAAAGGATCTAGGCCTAGGCGTGCCGCAGCGAGACAGAACTCCTTCTCCTCCTCGTCCTTCTCAATTCGTAATACCTCGGACCACTCTTTCTCCAAGAAAGTGTCTGTGACGCCTTGCTCCCTCAATCTAGTCAAGACGGCCTCGACAAGAGCAGCAAGAGTTTGTTCGACCTCTTGATTATCGAGCACTGCTTCGCCTTGGCTGAGAAAGCGCACGGGGCGGCCAGGCGATACAGCCTGGTCCCGTCGCCAAAGCAGTCGAGTTGACTTTCCCTGGGGCATTATGAGCAGGTAGGGCCATGCGAAGCCGTCCCCAGCCGATTGGAGACCATGCCTATTAAGACGGCCTCGTTCATTCGACTGTGGGCCTACGATGCTGAGATTTGTTCTTGGTCGCGTGAACTCCGGTATGGGTCTTGCATCTGCCCGAAGGAACCACCAATTATAGGCGATCCATTCGGCAAGCGGGTACATCGAGCAATAAATAGAACGTCTTGAGCTTTGCGTCTCGCGGTCCTCGACCAGGGTGAGGCAGTCGGATCCAACCCAGATCTCCAACCGAGCCCAGGTGACTTGGTGCTCCGCTGCCCGGACACCATCTCCAGGCTCCCACTCCCATCGAAAGTTCAGGCCGGGGTGAGCGTCCATCATAGGCCCTCCGGCCACTCGCTCGGCTCAAGCTGATAGCCCTTGTACTGGCCGAGTACCTGATTCACCAGCATGCCCTTGTACCAAGTGTCGCCTCTGCGATACCAGACGTATCGTGGAAAGTCGCCCTGCCAGGGTGCCCCGACTCGTCCCGAGGTAATCGCTTCGCGAAGCCACCGAGTAAGCTCCGCAGGATCCGCAAGTGCCGGATCGCACTTGGTCGCGTCTGCCCTAAGGGCTTGTAATCAAATAAGTTAGACAAGATGGCAGTTTGCTCCTACACTGCCTTGATGCAGACCGACGAGGAAATCCTTGCCCAGAAGTTCGCGGCGGTGCTGCCACACCTTGACGAACG
>Ga0184609_10000002_pt1 | contig 79050 bp, 73 predicted proteins | sample PLM1_60_coex_FD_133165 | JGI IMG/M metagenome (GOLD analysis project Ga0184609, IMG submission 133165) | Groundwater sediment microbial communities from an aquifer in East River, Colorado, USA - PLM1_60_coex | ecosystem: Environmental > Terrestrial > Soil > Riparian zone | place: USA: East... | reverse complement strand
AGGCTGTTGCGCGGCATCGAGCCGTCGGCGAGCTGCTGGCGCTCGAACAGGAAGCGCACCGTGTCGCGCGCGGTGGCACCGTCGCCAGCCAGGAGCAGCCCGGTGAAGGTCTCGTACAGGTCGCGCGAGAACACCTCGCGGTAGGAGCCGAAGTAGGTGTTGTTCGGGTCGCCGGCGGAGACCGCCTGCCCCCAGGGGGAGGCGAGGCTGGCGACGATCGCCCCCGGGAAGGTCTTGTCCTCGGAGGCCTTGAGTACGTTGGCGCTGAGCCGGTAGACGCGCTGCAGCTCGCGCATGGAGGCGCCGCCGAGCCCGGGGAGCTGGTGCGGCGGGTCGATCAGCCCGGCGTCGTAGCCGGCCCAGCCGTCGGCGTAGCGCCCGAGCGCGCGCCCGAAGCCGGTCCGCAGGGCGGCGCCGGCGGTCCGGACGGCCTCGTCCTGGCTGGCGCCGAAGCCGAGCGACAGGGTGAGCCCCCCCCGCTCGGCCTCCCCGCCGAGCGCGGCCGTCTGCACCAGGTTGCCCTTGACCGCGTCGCTGTAGGTGGTGGTCAGGGCGTGGTCGCTGTCGAGCTGGGTGAGCCCGTCGCTGGCGCCGCCGGCGAAGCCGTTGGAGACCTGGGTGAACGGCGAGGAGGCGTCGAGCGCGGCGAACACCGGCTGCGCGTAGTCGCGGTTGGCGGCGTTGGTGGCGGTGACCGGGTCGGAGGCGACCAGCACGGGGTGGCCGGTGCTGGAGTCGACCGTGCCGCTGTCGGCGCCGCCGTTGCCGTCCCCGCCGCCACCGTTGCCGTTGACGGTCGGGTCGAAGCGCAGGTAGAGCCTGAGGCCGTGGTGGCCGAGCGAGTCGAATCTCAGGCGCAGCAGCAGGGCGTTGCGGCCAGGGTCGGTGACGTAGTCGGTGACGATCCGGTACAGGCCGCTCTTCGCCGTGGTGGTCACCCGGCAGCTCATGCCGCTGGGGTCGAGCGGCTCGACGGTGTAGGTGGTGTCGCGCGTCTGCAGGTCGGTGAAGGTGGCGCCGTCGGTGACCAGGTACTGCAGGGTCTCGACGTTGGTGTTGTCCACGGTCGGGAAGTAGACGTCGCTCAAGACCCCGTTGGCCACCGTGAACCAGACCTTGGAGTCGCGGTTGCGGGCGGTCCCGAGGCAGTCCTTGCGCGCCCGGTCGAAATGGGACAGGGCGCCAGGCCCGTCGGGCGCCGCGCCGGCGGCGGCGGCCGAGCTGGCTCCGGCCGCGATCGGGCCGAGCTGGGCGCCGACGGCCAGCGCCAGCGCCAGGACCGTGATGAGGAGGTGGTGACGGGTGCGGTGACGCCGTGCCTGCATGAGCGTGCCCCCTGCCTCGCTTCGTCGCCGGCAACGGCTGCCGGCCCACGCCCGTTCGTCAGCGGAGCCGGCGCTGGGCTCGCCGGACTCCAGACCCGCGGTGGCGTCCGCGCGGTTCCACCGGTTCAAGCTGATTCGGACGGGAATCCTACCCGCTGGGGGAACCCGCGGGAAGACGCGACCGCGACCGCCGGGTTGCTGCACGACGTGGGCCACCACCTGTGGAGCCGCGCCGAGTACACCCAGGCCAGGACCCCTGCACCAGCGCGCCCTGTCGATCCACAAGACCCAGCTCGGCCCCGACCAGCCCGGCACCGCCTACAGCCTTCGAGGCCCGCCTCGGCGGCGACCACCCCGACACCGTCACCAGCAGGCGGTATCTCGGCGGTGGAGGCGGCCAGGAACCCTCGCCGGTAGCCGTGGCGGCGGGTGGGCCAGCCGGGCAGGCACGGGTGGGCGTGGCCGCAACCGGGGCCGCCGGCATCGTCCACCACCTGGATACCCTCGCCCGCCACCGGAGCGGCCCGCCAGGGTCGCGGTCAACACCCGCGGGCACGGGATGGCCCGCGGGTCGGCGGGTCAGGCGGCGGGGCGCAGCCGGGCCTGGAGCTGCCCGGCGGCCCAGGCGGCCCGCTCCGGAGCCAGCACCGGCGGCAGGGCCCGCAACATCCCGGGCAGGCTGTGGGCGGCGACCACGGGGACGCCGTTGACGCTGACCTGCCCGAACGGGACCGGGCGCCAACCACGGCCACGATGGGGACCACGTCGATGTCGGGGGCGCCGAGGGTGGCTTGGACCTTGTCGGCCTCCCAGCGGGTCATCCTGAGCGTCGGGGCGAGCAGGGAGGGGCCGTGCCACAGCTGCCCCTGGGGTGACAGGTGGAGGTGGCCGCGGTAGTGCTTGGCGTCGACCACGAAGACCTCGGATGGGCCGACGGCCGTGGTAGATGAACGCGCGGGAATTGCAGTGGACGCGACCGCCCGTCAGCCGGCGCCTACTTGGCGCCCTTCTTGGGCATGCGGAACTTCTGGCCGCTGGCGTCCAGCCCCTCGACGGTCTTGTACTGCAAGAGGAACCCGTTGACCAGGTCCGCTTGCGTCAGGCTCCGAGCGGCCGGCACCAGCCACACCCACAGCCTGTCCGGCCGGGCACCGGCGGCCTTGAGCCCGAAGACCGCGCCGCGGATGTGCCTGCGGCTCTCGCGGGCGACGTCCTCCTGGCTCTCGCCGTAGAAGCCGCCCTCCAGGAAGCTGACGGCGTTGGCCATGAGCCAGCCGCGGTAGCCGGGCTCGCTGACCAGATCGGGGTTGGTCATCTGGCGCTCGAGGTCCAGCAGCCGTTCGGTCACCACAATCGGGTAGAGGTCGTCGGTGAGGTCCTGGATCCTGTCCTTGGTGCCCTTGATGATGGTCCGGTCGTCATCGCCCTCCAGCTCCTGGACGGGCGTGGACCGCGGGCTCATGTCGCCGGTGGCGCTGTAGGCGGTCATCGCGGCGGCCACGAAGAAGTGGTACCAGTCGCCCGGGTCCTCGGTGCCGAGCTCCTTGTCCGAGAACAGCACGTAGTAGATCGACGGCAGCTCACGCTTGTACTTCTTGCTGTGGCTCCTGGTGATCCTGCCGTCCCGGTGGATGACCGCCGGAGTCCAGACCTTCCTGCCGTCGCTGTAGGTCTCGGGGTTGGATGGGACCCGGTCCCAGGTGATGGCCGTACCGCCGCGCGCGAACGCCTTGGTGACGTTGTGGCACAGCAGCATCGCGGGCCCTGCCTGCCCGCTGATGTCCATGGCCAGCTCGTGGAGGCGGTCGAGGGTGACGGGCGGCTTGCCCAGGCGCCACTCGGTCAGGACCCGGTCGCGCAGGCTCCTGCCCATCGACAGCAACGGTGAGCGGGTGAGGAACTGCTCGTTGGCCTTGGCCGGCACCCGGGGGTCGCCCTCGTACTGGCTGAAGAACACCCCGAGCAGGGTCGGCTCGACGATCCAGCGCCCCAGGCTCCGCCGGGCGGCGGGCCGAACCTCGTCGGCCCTGATCGCCGACCACTGCCGCGCCGCCTTCGACCCCGCCTTCAACGTCTGCCCGACCAGCTTCGGGTTGCGGGCGTAGAAGACCGCGTTGGTGATCGCGTTCTCCGGCTCGCCCTTGTCGATCATGGGCTGGATGAGGTGCGAGCCGACCTCGTCCTCATACTCGCCCTCGTCCTCGTATCCGTCCTCCAGCTCCGCGTCCAGCTCGGCCTCGGCGATCGCGAAGACCGGCGCGGGCCGGGTGCTCCGCTGGTCGAGGGCCTGGACGATCATGCGCCTGACGCGCTCGTTGAGCGCGGCGGACACGTCCCACAGCTCGACCAACTCCTGGACACGCAGCGTCACCTGGCTCGGCGTGGCCTGACCAGGCGGCCACGCCTCGGCCGCCTCCTGCCAGCGCTCCGGCCACTGCTCCCGCCGGTCCTCCGCCTCCCAGGCGGGCGCCAGCTCCCCCTCGACCGGCCCGGCCGGCGCCTCGGCGGCGAACGCCTCCGGAGCGAGGAACGGGCTGTCCTCGACGCGCACGGTCCATCCCCCCTTCGAGGTGACCCCTCAGGGCACGTACTCCAGATCGCCGAGCTTCATGTCCTTGAGGAACTTGGCGCCCTCGACCCGCCGGTCGGACAGGTAGACGAACCAGCGGAACTCGATCTTGGGGCCCTTGACGAGCCTGGCGAGCCTGGCGATCTCCTCGAGCATCTTGACGGTGTCCTTGGTGATGTTGCCGGCCGCGCCCTCCTCGAAGATCAGGTGCAGCACCTTCTTCTTGAGCCCCTGCACCCGGACACCGCTCAGCGTGTAGTCATAGGGGCCCTGGAGGGGCTCGATGTAGTTCTTCTTGGCGTAGGCGAGCAGATCAGCCGCGTCGGTGATCTTCGTCGACTTCACCGAGACGCCCTCGACGTTCCGGTAGAGCCTCAGCGTGCCCTTGGCGGTCCGCACGGTCTTCGACGGGCCGCGGACCGCGTCGATCCCCTTGAAGTAGTCCGGCACCTTCTCGTAGCCGCCGTCGAGGAACAGCTCGCGCAGATGGCGGTCCTCGATGGCGTAGCCGCGCACCGTCGGCTTGACCTTGACCGGCGGGTCGGCCGGAGGCACGTTCGTCGGCTGCTGCTGCTGGAGCTGGTCCAGCGCCTCGTCGGAGAGCCGGTGCAGCCGCCGCAGCGCGTCCTGCAGCTGGCCCCACTCCGGCGAGTTGCGGGCACGGTGGCGCCGGCGCTGCTCGGTGATGTCGTTGTAGTCCGGGTTGGTGAAGTCGAGCTCGCCCGTGGCCACGTCGTACAGCAGCGAACTGGTGATCCCCAGTCCCGAGAGCTTGTCGAGCAGGGACGAGACCGCGGCGACCGCGGCGGCGAGCCCGGCGACGGTGAGCCCGGCAGCCACCAACGCCCCGAGCAGCGACCTGGCGCGGTCGAGCAGCTCGGTGACCTTCAGCTTGCCGTTCTTGGGCCACGGGATGGGGATGGTCGGGCCCTGCGGCACGGGCGGGTCCACGATGGGCTGGTCCGGAGGCCGGGGCGGCGGCACGGGAGTAACCGGAGGCGGGGCGTTAGGGATCGGCGTGGGCGGCACGGGCCCGACCGGCGGGACCGGCGGCGTGGGCACCGGGCTCGGCGGGCCCTCCAGCAGCGCGCGCAGCCGCTTGCGGAAGCCCCGGCTCAGCTCGCAGTCGAAGAAGCGGGCCAGCGCGTCGTCGGGCCGGTTCAGCCGCCCGCGCAGCCTCGCCTTCTGGGCCGGGTCCAGGCCCTCGAACAGGGCGACCAGGACGCGGACGCGCTGGACGATCTTGGCCCGCTCGTCACTGCGGATCGGCAGCTTGAGCTGCTCGATCAGGCGCGCCTGGACGTCGTCCTCGGCGGTCGCGGCCAGGCGTGCCTTCTGGCAGAAGGTCAGGCGGGGCGTGAACTCCTCCCCGTCCAGCTCCCACTCCGGCACCGCGGGTGCCATGGCCAGCTCGACGAGCCCGCCCCGCTGGAGGAGGGTCTGGCGGACCATGTGGCGGATGCGCTGGTCGAGCGCCGCGGCGGTGTCCCAGAGCTGCAGCAGCTCGGCGACGCCGACCGTGACCTGACCCAGGCCCGGCCCCTGGCCGGCCGCGCCCGCTTCGGCGCTCGTTCCCGCCTCCCACGCCTCGGCCTCCCAGGCCGCCGTCTCCTCGTCCTCCTCTTCCACCTTCTCGTCCTCGTCCTCCAGCCAGGCCGCGACGTCCGCGGCCTCGGTGTCCTGGACGTCCAGCAGCTCGGGGGTGGCGAACGGGCTCTCCTCCGGCTGCTTCCACGCCCAGGCCTCCGCCTCGGCCGCACCCGTCCAGGGCAGCTCACCGGCACCCTCGTCCACCTCGTACCAGAGCTCGGGCTCGGGCGGCGCCTCCTGGTCGGGCTGCTCGGTCAGCGGCGCCGCCCACCCGTATTCGGCGCGCACGATGGCTCCTCCCGTCCGCTCAGCGCCCGCCGGTGACCGGCGCGGCGGCCGGCACCCGGCCGTTGGTCAGGCTCGACGGCTGTGTGGGGACGCGGACCGGGACGGCCACCTCCCTGGCCTTGATGTCGCGACCGGCGGCGATCGACCAGTGGGTGATGATGGTCATCATGTCGTCGCGCACCGTGTTGGTGTCCCCCGGCGGCTGGGCGTAGAGGGTCTGGGCACCCGACGGCGTGTTGAACAGGCCACGCTCGATGTCGATCAGGATGCGAGACAGCGGCTCGGCCATGAGGAAGAAGCTCTCCGACTTGGTGTGCGCGGGGATGCCGACACGCTCGCCGATCTTGCGCAGCCGCTCCTCCGGGCTGGTCGCCTCGGCCTTGAGGTCAACCACGATCGGGGAGTTGAACTCCAGGGCGAGGTGGAACCAGGACGCCTTGGCGACCAGGAAGAACGCTTCGCGCTTCAGGTTCCCGTTGCGCTGGCGCACCCGCAGCATGTCGAACAGCTGCTGGGCCAGGTTGGCGATGCCGGTGTCGTCGGTTGAGTTGGGGCCGCTGGAGTTGTTGAAGTTCTCGATCCCCCGCCAGACCTCCCGCAGCATCGCCTCGAAGGTCGGGATGAAGTCGGTGTTGGACGCCTTGGCCTTCACGTTCGGGTGCACGCCGTCCTTGCTGATGTGGTTGAGCAGCAGCGCGAACATCCGGTGGTAGGCGTTCTGCCCGGTGACGTCGATGCTCGGGCGGGCCCAGCTGGTCAGCGAGTGGATCACGTACGGCGGGGTGTCCTTGAAGAACAGGTCCTCGGTGGCGCGAAGGAAGTGCTGGCCCTCGACCGACGGGACGTCAAGCTCCTCGCCGTGCAGGTACTCGTGCAGCACCTTCTGGAAGATGGGCAGGACCCGGGTGTTCTCGATCATGTAGGCGTAGATGAGGTGGTTCCAGGTCGCCTTCTGGCCGATCACGCTGGCGCCCGTCAACGGGTAGATGTCGTCCAGGACCGACGGGAGGTCGTTGCCAAGGAACGAGTTGACCTGCGGCAGGATCGTGTTCTGGTCGGGGATCGGCAGGCTCGGCCGCTCGGACGGGTCGGTCCGGGCGAACCAGACCTCGTCCAGGAACCTCGCCAGTTGCAGTGGATGCTTGGTGAACACGCGCATCGCGGCGGCCTGGAGCTGATCGGCCGAGTTCTGGCCACCGGCGCCCGCCTCCTCCTGATACCACCTGGCCAGTTGCCGGTACATGGGCTGCTCCGTGTGCTCGAGATCGGTCGGGTCCGATCAGGCGCCGCTGCGGGCGCCCGCCTTGGTCTGGGTCTGGGACTGGGACTGGTCGTCGGTGACGGTGAAGCTGTCGCGGCTGGTGCCAGCTCCGTCAGCGGTGAACACCGTCAGCGGTCCGGTGACGGCGTTCACCGGGACCTTGGTCGTGAGTATGGTGTCGCTGCTGATCTGCAGGTCCGACGAGCGCGTCCCGGCGAAGTGGACGGCAAGCGCGGTGGTGAACCCCTTGCCGAAGACGGTCACAGGGCTCCCCGGCGCGCCGCTGGTCGGGTCGAAGGCCGACACGGCCGGGCCTGGTGGGGCGATCAGCGGGCCGGCCAGGCGGTCCTTGAGGAACGCGTGCTCGACGATGATGGCCTTCTGCGCGTCGGTGAGCTCCCGCACGTTGGTGCGCAGCCCCTCGAGCGCCTTGATCAGGTGCGGGACCCAGGCGGGCTCCCGCCCGTCGTACCCGTCGTAGCCGTCGTACCCGCCGCGCCCCTCGTACTGGGTCTGGCTGCTCTGCTTGGCGTCGGCCATTGCACTGCTCTCCTTCCGCGGTGGGCTCCCGGTCGTCACGCCGCCACCCTGGCGGTCGTGCCGAGTCGAACCATCCACGCCTCCTGCTCCTCGATGAGCCTGGCGGCCAGCTCCGGCGCGGTCGCCAGCTTGAATCCGGTCAGGGCGAGCAGGCGCGTGCACTCCTGCCACAGCCAGTAGGTGGACCTGTCCATCCCCCGCCGGGCGTCCCGGTCGAGGCTGGCCAGCCGCTCCGGGCCGACCGCCAGCGGGTCCACCAGGGCGGCCAGCGGCCGGCCGCCGAAGGCGCGCATGGGCGTGAACAGGCACAGGTCAACGATCGTTCCCAGGTGCTCCAGCGAGCCCTCGATCAGCGCCCGCACCGCCTCGGGCGCGCCGCTCAGCGGGTGCGAGGCGATCCAGGCCCTGGCCAGGTCGTCCCACGGCCCCGGCCCGTAGGCGCGGGCGCACATCCTGGCGCCCAGCAGCACCCGCAGGTACGGGACCGGGTGCGGGTCGCCGATCGGCAGCGAGAAGACGCGCCGGTCCTCGCCGGCGACCACGTCGTGCAGGGCGGCCACGGAGGCGTAGCCGGTGTGCGCGAACGCGAACGCGTCGGCGTTCACCTCCGAGGTCCAGCCGGCCCAGGCGTCGGCGACCGGCGGCGACACCGGGCCCAGCCGCGCCTGGATGGCGGTGGCCAGCTCGGGCGTCCATCTGGTCGAGTGGGCGATCTGGTGGCCGATCTCGTGGACCAGGGAGGTTGGCCGGCGCAGGTTGTGGCGGGTGATCTTGATCGCGGCCACCGGGCTGAGCGAGCCCTCGTCCCACAGGCGCAGCCCGAAGCGGGTGATCGCCGCGCCCATGCCCTTCTCCAGATAGGTCAGCACCGGAGGCACGTCCAGGCCGAGCGGCTTGAGCACCTGCGTCATGCCCTGCACCGCGATCGCGTCGCAGGCCGACAGCAGCGCGGCCAGGTGCGGGTTGGTGCGGGTGTTGACCGCGTCGCCGTAGAAGTCCATGACCGTCTCGGTCTGCAGGTAGCGGCGCCGGAACCTGACCACCCGCCGGCGCACCCGCTCCAGGTCGGCCCCGGAGCGGGCCGCGCGTAGGTCGGCGGCCAGCGCGTCGGCCTCCAGCCCGAGGCGCCCGACGGCGTCGGTCAGGTGCCTGCGCAGCGCCAGCCCGAGGTACTGCTCCAGGCTCGACCAGGCCGACGCCGACGCGAAGCTCTCCAGGTCGCCGAGGGCGGCGGTGGCTACCCCCCAGTGCGCGACCTGGCGAGCGACCTGCGCCCGCAGCGCCGTGACGGCGTCGCTCATCGGCGGTACCCCGCAAGGATCTCGACCTTGGCCTCCGCTGGGGCGGCCGAGGCGGGCGTGGGCGCGGCCGGGACGCTCTGGCCGCGCAGCGCCAGGCCGAGCTGGGCCAGGCCGGCCGGGCGCATGAAGATGACCTTGATGGTGACCCCGTCGGCGGCGTCGGCGAGCGCGTCGGCGAACTGGCGGCCGTAGCGCTGGGCGAAGCGGTCGGTCACCGCGGTGTGCATCGCCGCCGGCAGCCACGTGGCCAGCCAGGCGCGCACCCGCGGGCGCCGCTGGGCGGCCTGGCCGGTCCGGTGGTCCCTCGGCACCGCCTGGTGGACGATCCGCACCCGCCCGGAGGCGCGGCCGGACAGCGCGGCCTTCAGGCCGAGGTCGATGCGCCGCAGCAGCAGCCGCGTGAGCTGGTGCCCACCGCCGGGGGCCTGGCCCGGCCCCTGCCCGAGCTTGGCCGCCAGCGCCTGGGCGTCGGCCTCGCTCAGGTACAGCCGCACCACCACCCTGTCGTGGGCGGGCATCACCCTGATCGACAGGCCGGTGAGGCGGCGCAGGCGCCGGACCCGCCCGGCACGCACCCGCCCGGCGGTCCGCAGCGCCGCCCTCGCGCCTGGGATCTCCAGGTGGTAGAAGCGCTGGCCGTCGGCGATGGTGTCCGGGCTGGCCAGGAACTCCTCGCCGACGTCGCGCCCGAGCCCCGGCTCGCGCAGCAGCAGCCCCGCGGCCTCGGGGGTGAGCGGGTGCAGCTCGGAGGCGGCGTCCACGCCGGCCGTCTCCTGCTCCAGCGCGCCGACCCGTGCCAGCCAGGTGCCCGGGATCGCCTGGTAGAGGCGCAGGCGGGCGTCGACCGGGCCGGTGATCCCGTAGCGGTCGCGCAGGACGGTGTCCAGCGTGACGCCGCCGAAGGTGCGGACGGCCCTGGCCAGCTGCGGGGTGATCCTGGTCGAGGCGATGCGGGTGTACGCCTTGTACAGCGGCCGGCCCACCGGCGGCATCAGCACCCAGGTGCCGTGCAGCTCGCCGGTCTCGCGCAGCTCGGGCTTGATGAGCTGGGGCGGGAAGTTGGCCGCGGCGGCGGCGTCGAACGCCTCGGCGATGGCCGCCTCCAGCAGGGGCTGGTTGTCCAGCACGGTCTCGTCCAGCTCGGCCAGCTGGCGCACCGTGTCCTCGACAGTGCTGGCGAGCGCGGCGCCGGCCACCCGCGTCTCGGTGTCCTCGTTGACCTCGAGGCTGAGCATGCGCAGCCCGGCGTCGACGATGGCGCGCGCCAGCGGCTTGCTCTGCTCGCCGACGTAGGGCCTGATCATGCGGCCGACGTGCGAGCTGAGGGCCTTGACGATGGTGGGGCGGGCCAGCTTCACGCCGAGCTTGAGCACGGGTAGGAGGGCGGGGATGAACTGCTGGGTGGCCGCGGTCGCGTCCTCGCCCGGCTCCAGAGCGCCGACCTCGGCGATGAAGCGCTCGCGGGCCAGGTGCAGCTCGCTCGGGGTGTCGCCCTCGCCGCGCCCGGCCTCGGTGCCCACCCCGGCGAGCGCGACATCGGCCTCCAGTTCGTTCTCGGCCAGCAGCAGGGTCGCGACGCCGAGGTCGAACTCCTCCTGGATCTGGCGGATCGGCGGCGCCGCGGGCTGGCCGGCCGGGCCGTAGCCGTCCTCCTGGTCCTGGGTCTCCCCCTGGATCTTGCCGAGCAGGCGCTTGGCGAGCTGCCTGGCCGCCGGGCGCAGCGCCTCGGGGATCTGCCCGAGGGCGAACCCGAGCACCTTGTTGATGATTGCGCGCACGAACGACAGCGACGCGAGCTTGCGCAGGATGATCGAGATGGGCATGAACCGCCCGACCACCTCGACACCTTTCTTGACGACGTTGAACAGCTTCTTGCCGAAGCCGCCGAGCCACTCCTCGAACTCGGGCTTCAGGCCGGTGGAGCCGTCCTGGGCCACGTCGAACTGGGCGAGGAACCCGTCCAGCTCCCGCTCGGTCATCGACGACAGGTCCTGGGCCTCCGCCGCGTCGGCGACCCGCTCCAGCAGGGCCTGCGCCTCCATCTCGACGGGTGCCAGGTACTCGTGCAGGAAGCGCTCGGCGGCGGGGGTGGCGGTGCCGGCGTCCTCGTACTGGCCATACTGGGCCTGCTCGGCGTACGCGGCCGCCGCGTCCTGGGCCAGCTCCAGCAGCGCCTCGTCGAACTCGGGGTCGTGCAGCTCGGCCAGCAGCTCGACGACCTCGGCCGCGCGGGGGTCGTCGGCCTCGTCGGCGGTGGCATCGGCGTAGAACTCGCTAACGAACGGCGATGCGGTCGCTGAGGTTGGCGGCGCCTCTCGCGCCTCGGCCGGGTCGGGCCGGTCGGCTTCGAGGACCAGCGTCTCCCCGAACGGCGTCTCCAGTACTTGGCCGTTGCCCTCTTGCGCGCTCGGCATGGGTGCACACCTCCGGGTGACGGACGTGACGGCGCGCAGCAGCCTCAACGCCGATGTCGCCTGTCGTGGTCGATCTGGCTCGTGGCGGCTGGCGCGACCAACATCTGACAGCTAGAGCACGTCGGTCGACGTTTGATACGGCTTTCTTGGGCGGTGGCTGTCCGGCGCCCGGACTGGGATGAGCGGTGCTCGAAGGCTGGTGGGCGGGTGAACCCTTGGTGGCGGCCCGTCACGGACGGGCGCAAAGGCCTCGATATCCCCAGGAAGCCGAATGAGTGCGACTGATTCAAACACCGCCGGCAGGGGTGTCAAGGCGCCCGGTCAGCCCCGAGGTCCTGCGGACCTGGATCCGCCGGGACCAGGCTGACCAGGGCGAGCGCGCGGACCTGCTGACCACCGCCGAGCGCGAGGAGCTGCAGCGGCTGCGCAGGCCGGCGTAGACGATGACCTGCCAGCCATGGGTGCGTGCTCGGATGGTCAACTGCTCTGCTCCGTCGGCGTCGGCGTCGGCGTCGGCGTCGGCGAGAAGTGGATCGTTGACATCTCGTTGACAACCATTGCACGCGGAGCGGCGTTTGCCGTGGGCAGGGACGGGATCGAACCGCCGAACCTTCCGGTTTTCAGCCGGACGCTCTACCAACTGAGCTACCTGCCCTCGCGGGCCGGGGGCTCCGTGCGGAGCCCCCGGCCCGTGATACCCGCGGTCCCGACGGGATTTGAACCCGCGACCTCCGCCTTGACAGGGCGGCGAGCACAGCCAAGCTGCTCCACGGGACCTCGTGCTGGTTCCCTCCTGTGCCCCCAGCGGAGTTCGAATCCGCGTCGCCACCTTGAAAGGGTGGTGTCCTAGGCCACTAGACGATGGGGGCCCGGTTCAAACCGGGTGGGCCGCGTCGGGCTCGAACCGACGACACCCCGGTTAAAAGCCGGGTGCTCTGCCAACTGAGCTAGCGGCCCACGATGAGAGCGCGCCGATGGTGCCATCGCCGTCGCCCTGCTGTCAAAGGGTCTTCCCCCGCGAGAGTACCAGCGGGCAGCTATCGCGGCGGCCCGCCCGGCTCGTCCTGGCTGCTCGCTGCCTCGCGTTCGGCCCTGGCCTGCTCGGCCGCGACCAGCTTGTAGCCGACCCCGCGGATGGTGGCGATCATCGACTCGTGCTCGGGGCCGAGCTTGGCCCGCAACCGGCGCACATGGACGTCCACGGTCCGGGTGCCGCCGAAGAAGTCATACCCCCACACCTCCTGCAGGAGCTGGCTGCGGGTGGACACACGACCGGGGCGGGCGGCGAGGAAGCGCAGCAGCTCGAACTCCTTGTAGGTCAGGTCGAGCGGCCGGCCGCGCAGGCGCACCTGGTAGGAGACCGGGTCCACGACCAGCTCGCCGACCCGGATGGCGTCGTCGGGCTCGGCCGTCTCCGGCCGCCTGGCGAGCAGGCGCACGCGCGCCTCCACCTCGGCCGGACCGGCTCCGGGGAGCACGAAGTCGGAGGCGCCCCAGTCGGGCTGGAGGCCGGCGAGCCCGGCCTCGGGCATGACCACCAGGATGGCGCCGTTGCCTTCGGCCGCCCGCAGCGTGCGGCAGAGCGCCTGCGCCTTGGACAGGTCGCGGGTGGCGTCGATCAGCACGAGATCCTTGCCGGCGAGGGCCGAGAGGCTGGCCAGCTCGAGCGCCAGCGTCGACAGCCCGTGGGCAAGGTACTCCAGGGCGGGGAGGACCTCCTTCGCCCCCCCGGCACGGTTGGTCAGGCAGGCGAGCTCGGCCACCTGTCTCCCTCCACGTGGTTGCGCGGCCGGTGCGCCGCAGGCAGCCTAGCATCCGGTGCGCGCCCGACGCCCGTGTCCCGGGCCACGGCGGCTTCGCCATGATCGAGTCGGGGCTGGAGGACGCATGGTTCGGGTGCGGCTGTTCGCGGCGCTGCGCGAGGCGGCCGGGGTGGCCGAGGTCCAGGTGCCACCCGGGACGCTCGGCGGGATGCTCGCCGAGCTGCGCGACCGCTTCGGCGAGCGGTTCGCGACCGTCCTGGGCTACTCGAGCGTCCTGGTCGACGGTGAGCGCACGAGCGACCCGGCCGCGCCGGTCCCCGACGGCGCCGAGGTGGCCCTGCTCCCGCCGTACTCCGGAGGATAGGTCACGCAATCGATGCCGGCCCGGTGGCTGGGCGTTGTCCGATCTTGGCCTGGGCTCGGCAGGATGGGCGCGTGCAGGGTTGGCGGTCTGGCTCGTGGGAACGAGGTTGGCATCATGCGCAAACTGCTCGTCTTGCTGCTCGTCCTCGTGCTGGCCGGGGTCGGGGCCGACTTCGTGGCCGCCCGCGTCTTCGAGGGCCGGGTGGCGGGCGCCATCGCCGAGCGGGTCGACCTCGACCGCCCGATCGTGCAGGTGCGGGACTTCCCCTTCCTCCCCCGCCTGGCCCTTGGCCGGTTCGACACGATCGACGTCGCCGCGAGCGACGCGCGGGCAAGGGGCATCACGGCGTCCCGGGTCGAGCTGCACCTGCACGACGTGTCCGCCACACGGGACGTGCTGCTCGGCCGGCCGGGCCAGGTGACCGTGCGTCGGGCCGACGGCCAGGTCACGCTCACCGAGGCGGAGGTGAACCGGCTGCTCGGCGGCCGGCTGCGGGGTGGGACGGTGGAGCTGTCGAGCGACGGCGTCCGGCTCAGGGTCGCCACCGACGTGCTCGGCCAGGCGGTGACCGGCACCGTCGCCGGCACCCTGGAGGCGCGCAGGGGCGCCATCGCGTTCGTCCCGAGCCGCATCTCGAGCGGGAGGGCGCTGGACCCCGCGATCGAGCGGGAGCTGCTCTCGCTGTTCGAGGTCGAGGTGCCGCTGCCACGGCTGCCCGCCGACGTCCAGGTCGAGCGGGTCGTGACCGCGCCGGACGCGTTGATCGTGTCCGGCCGGGCCGGGGCGGTCCAGGTGGCCACCTGATACCCTCGCGGCACGGATGCCGCGTGCTGAGCACGGTCCCCGACCTCGACAGGAGCCGTTCGCCCGATGACCCTCGAGTTCTGGTACACGGCGCTGCTGATCCTCATGCTGGGCGCGGCCGGGGTGTTCGCCGTCTACGTGGTCTACCGCCTGCTCAGGGAATGACCGCCCGGGCGCCGGCTCCGGGAACGAAAGACCCAGGGGGCTGGCATCGTCGGCTCGACGGCACCGCCTCGGCTGGACCAGGCCGAGACCCCCTGGGGACGGTGAACTGTCTGGATTCCGCGGGGAGGTTCCCTTTCCCGCGATTGGGAGAGCGAACCGCCCTTAGTGGGCAGTCACCTCGCGGGTCCGTACCGGTTTATGCAGTGGGACCACCTCCTTTCTCGCGTACGGCCAGTTAGCCACACCCCGCGCGGGTGCGCAACGGAGATCGCAGCGGCTGCGCAACGGAGATCGCGGCGAGTGCGCAACGGAGATCGCAGCGGGTACGCAAGGGAGATCGCAGCGGGTACGCAAGGGAGATCGCTACGATAGGTGCGTGGACCAGCCGCCGCTCCTCGTAGACGCCCTGGCCGGCGCGCGCGCCGGGGTGGTCGCCGTCGACCGCACCGACCTCGCGGCCCTCACCCTGACCGGCGCGGACGTGCTGCGCTACCTGCACACGGTCTCGACCCAGCACACCGCGGAGCGGTTGCCCGGCGACGCCGCCGAGGCCCTGCTGCTGTCGCCCAAGGGCAAGATCGAGTTCGCCTTCCGGCTCGCCGTGCTGGACGGCGGGGTGCTGATCGACACCGAGGCGGAGGCGGCCGGGGCGCTCGCCGAGCGGCTGGCCCGCTTCGTGTTCCGCTACGACGTCGCTGTTGGCGCACCCGGCCCTGGCGCGGTCAGCCTGCTCGGTCCGGAGGCGGACGCCGCCCTGGCCGGGGCTGGGCTGCCCGTGCCGCCGGCCGGGGACGGCCCGGGCCGGGCGGCCGTGGGCGGCCCGGCGCTGGTGGTCCACCGCACCCCCCTCGGGGCCGACGTGGTCGGCGGGGCCGCCCCGGCCGCGCTCCGCGCGCTCACCGGAGCCGGGGTGGCAGCCGTCCCGCTCGCCGTGTGGGAGGCGCTCCGGGTCGAGCAGGGCCTGCCCCGCTGGGGCCGGGAGCTGACCGACGACGTCATCGCCGAGGAGGCCGGGCTGCTCGGCTCCCACGTCCACCTCGACAAGGGCTGCTATCCGGGCCAGGAGACCGTCGCCAGGGTGCACAACCTGGGCCAGGTCCAGCGCCGGCTGGCCGGCCTCGTGCTCGAGGGCGACCGGCTGCCGGCGCCCGGGACCGGCCTGGTCACCGAGGACGGCAGGCGCGCCGGGCAGGTGCGCAGCGCCGTGTTCCACCCCGATCTCGGGCCCGTGGCCCTGGCCTTCGTGCGCCGGGTCGTCCCGGCCGGGTCGCGCGTGCTCGCCGGCCCGCTCGCCGGCCGGGTCGTGGAGCTGCCGTTCACGCCCGCCCGCCACGCCTGACCCGGCTCGCGAGGAGCAACGGGACCACCTGGCCATGGCACCGCCGCCCTTGGGGCCGTGGGGGGAGCACGCTCCCCCACATCGACCGAGGACCGCAGGGTCATCCAGACGCCGCCTTGCCGAAACGCACTTCCGTCTCGTCCGCTGCGGCTACAATGCGATGCCTGCCCTGGGAGCTGGTTCCCAGGCCGGAGACGGATCCGGGCTGGACGCTCACGGCCCGGTCCCAAGGGGGGGTCCATGAGCGTGGAAGTCATTCCCGGCGGCCAGCGCCGCATCGACCGCGTGCTCGCGCCCGGCTACGCCGCCGAGGCCGCCGCCCTCGACCTCGTCGAGCTGCGTGCGCGCCGGGACGAGGCCGAGGCCGAGGAAGCCGACATCTCGTACCTGCGCCGGCTCCTGCAGGGCCGCCTGGACATCCTCCGGGCCGAGCTGGTGCGCCGCTCGCGGGGAGGCGAACGAGACGTCACCAGCCTGCTGGCCGGCCTGCCGACCATCCTGAGCGACGAGGACCCCGGCACCTTCAACGCCGTGCCCCGCGTGCATGTCCCCTCCCGGGCCGACCAGCATCGGCGCCGGGTCGAGCGCCTGGTCTCCGACGAGACGATCGCCCGCCTGCCCGAGCTGGACGGCGAGGAGCTGGCCAGGGCCGTCGACGTCCTGGCCAGGGAGGAGGCCGTCGTCTCGGCCAGCCGGAGGGCGGTCCAGCAGGTGGTGGACGTCCTGCGGTCGGAGCTGGCCCGGCGCTACCGCGACGGGACCGCCCAGGTGTCGCAGCTGCTCGAGTGACGTCTGTCGCAGCTGCTCGAGTGACGTCCGGCGGGTGACGCCAGGGCCGTGACGCCAGGGCCGTGACGTCCGGCCCGCCACCGGTCGCGGGCGGCTCAAGTCCGGCCGGGAACGGTCCGATGGACACCGAGGCGCGGGTCCACCGCTGCTTCCCTGCCCGCAACCCACGGACGGTGACCGACGATGCTGGCACCAACGGCACAGCTCGAGGCCGCCGAGCGGCAGCTCATGGTGTTCGCGCGGGAGATCAGGCAGCTCTACCAGGCCGAGCGGGCCCGGACGGCCGCGCTCGAGGATGCCCTGGGGCGCCTTGGGGACGCCTACCTCGACACGGTCAGGACGCTCGCGTTCGTGGTCGAGGCCAAGGACGCGTCCACCCGGGCCCACCTCGAGCGCACCCACGACTACGCCGTGGCCCTCACCCGGGTGGTCGACCCCGAACTGGCCGGCGACCAGGGTCTCCGCTACGGCTTCCTCCTCCACGACATCGGCAAGATCGGCGTGCCGGAGGCGATCCTCAACAAGCCGGGACCGCTCGACCCGGACGAGTGGGAGGCGATGCGCGCCCACCCGCTGATCGGCGTCCAGATCGTCTCGCACATGCGCTTCCTCGGCCACGCCGTCGACGTGATCCGCTCCCATCATGAGCGGTGGGACGGCCGGGGCTACCCGTCGGGGCTGCGGGCCGGCGCGATCCCCGTCGGGGCGCGCATCTTCTCGGTCTGCGACGCGTTCGACGCGATGACCTCCGACCGCCCCTACCGGCGGGCGCTCCCCCTCGAGCATGCCGTCGAGGAGGTCCGGACCGGCGCCGGCGCCCAGTTCGACCCCGCGGTGGTGGAGGCGTTCCTGTCGATCGCGCCCCGCATGCTCGAGCTGCACGCCTCCCTCCACGCGACCGCTGCGGCCGCTGCACGGCCGCTGGCGGTCGCGCCCGCGGCGGAATAGCCTCGGGGGCTCCTGGCTGGCCGTCGTCCAAGGGAGCCGCGCATGCAGGTCCTCGTCGAGGTCGAGCGATCCGGGTTCGTCGAGAGCCGCCACTTCGGCGTGGCCGCGGTCGCCGACGCCGACGGCTCCCTGCTCGCCGCCGTCGGCGACCCCGAGCTGGTCGTCTACCCGAGGTCGTGCTCCAAGCCGTTCCAGGCGCTCGCCGTGCGCGGCCTCGGCGTCGAGACCGAGCTGGGCCTGGACGAGGTCGCGCTCGCAGGCGCCTGCGGCTCCCACAACGGCGAGCCCGCCCACGTCGCCTCGGTGCGGCGGGTGCTGGCCGCCGCCGGGCTGGACGAGACCGCCCTGCGCTGCCCGCCGGCCCTGCCCACCGACCGCAGGGCGCGGGCGGCCGTCGAGGGCCCGGCCCCCGTGTACCACAACTGCTCAGGCAAGCACGCGTACATGCTGGCCGGGGCGGTCGCGCGGGGATGGGAGCCGGGCCGCTACACCTCGCCCGACCATCCCCTCCAGGCGGTCGTGACCGACACGCTGGTCGGGCTGGCCGGCGCCCCCGTCGAGCACCTCGGTGTCGACGGCTGCGGCGTGCCGGTCCACGCCCTGCCGCTGCGGGCCCTGGCCACCGCCTACGCGCGGCTCGGCACCAGGGCGGCCACCGGCGAGGAGGGCCCGGCCGCGGTGGTCGAGGCCGTGCGCCGGCACCCGTTCATGCTCTGCGGGACCGGGCAGCTCGACACCGTGATGCTGGAGGCGACCGGCGGCCGCGTCCTCAGCAAGGTCGGGGCCGAGGCGGTCTACGGCGCGGTCCGGCTCGACACCGGGCAGGGGCTCGCCCTCAAGGTGCTGGACGGGGCGCCCCGGGCCCGGGGCGCCGCCCTGGTCTCGCTCCTCCAGGCCCTCGGCTGGCTCGACCAGGACGAGCTCGAGGCCGTCCTGCCCACCGCGACCAGCGAGATCCACGGCGGCGGCGAACCCGTCGGCATCGTCCACCCCGCCAAGGTCGAGGTCGAGACCCCCGACGCGTAGCGCTGCCGTCGACCGATCCCCTCACCGGTCGAGCGGGCCCTCACCAAAGGCACAGGCGTCTCTGGGAGCCGTGGGGAGCGGACCGCCGTACTCTGGAGGTCGGCGAAGGAAGGAGGTCGATCCCCACGGTCAACCAGCTCGACCCGGCTGGCGCGGTCCGCGACGTCGGCCGCTACATCCGCGAGCAGCGGCGCCAGGCCGAGCTGTCGCTCCGGAACCTGGCCAAGCAGGCCGGGGTGTCCAACCCCTACCTCTCCCAGATCGAGCGGGGGCTGCGCCAGCCGTCGGCGAAGATCCTCAAGGACATCGCCAAGGCGCTGCGGATCAGCGCCGAGACGCTCTACGTCAAGGCGGGCATCCTCGACGAGGAGACCGAGGACGCCGACCTGGTCGTCGCCATCCTCCGCGACCCCCACCTGACCGAGCGCCAGAAGCAGGTGCTGGTCGACATCTACGCGTCGTTCCGGGCCGGTGGGCAGGCGCCGGCCGGGGAGCCGACCGGCGGCGGCTGAGCCCGGCCGCGTGGCCGGGGCCCGGCGGGGCCGATAGCATGGTGCTCCCGGTGGGTGGGCAGCCCGCTCGCGGGCGCCTCGTCCTGGGTCCGCGGGGCGGAAGACCGAGCCACAGGGGGTCTGGGTGCCGGAGACGAACGACCACGGGTCAACGTCGGACGGCTTGGGGGTCCGCCGGGTCGCCGTGCTCTCCGTGCACTCGTCGCCGCTGGCCCCGCCCGGGGTGGGCGACTCGGGCGGCATGAACGTCTACATCCGTGCCCTGGCTCGGGAGCTGGCCGCCCGGGGTGTCGAGTCCGACCTGTACACCCGCGCCGTCTCCCCCGACGACCCGCCCGTGATCGAGGTCGAGCCCGGCGTCCGCCTGCTCCACCTCGAAGCCGGGCCGCTCGAGCCGGTCCCCAAGCAGACGCTGCCCCGCTTCCTGTGCGCCTTCCTCTGCTCGCTGCTCCGGGTCGGGGAGCGCTACGGCCCCTACGACGTGCTCCACAGCCACTACTGGCTGTCCGGCTGGGTGGCCCGTCTGGCCCGGGAGCGCTGGGGGGCGCCGGTCGTCCACTCGTTCCACACCCTGGGCCGGGTCAAGAACGCCACCCTGGCCGACGGGGACCAGCCCGAGCCGCCGACCCGGCTGGCCGGCGAGGAGCGGGTGGTGGCCACCGCCGACTCGCTGGTCGCCCCGACCCCGGCCGAGGCCAGGGAGCTCGTGGACCTCTACGGCGCATGCCCGGCGGCGGTGCGCATCGTGCCCCCAGGGGTGGACCGGACCCGCTTCAAGCCGGGCGACCGGGCCGCGGCCCGGGCCGCGCTCGGTGTCCGCGCCCGGCACGTGCTCGCGTTCGTCGGCCGCCTGCAGCCGCTCAAGGGCGCCGACGTGGCCGTGCGCGCCCTGGCCGCCCTGGCCGCCCGCCACGGCCAGACCGACGTCGAGCTGCTGGTCGTCGGGGGCGCTTCGGGCAACGGCGACGGGGAGCCCCAGCGCCTGGCCCGCCTGGCCGGCCAGGCGGGGGTCGCCGCGCGGGTGAGCTTCCTGCCCCCGCAGCCCCACGAGCGCTTGGCCGAGGTGTTCCAGGCCGCCGACGTGGTGCTCATGCCCTCCTACTCCGAGTCGTTCGGGCTGGTCGCCCTCGAGGCCCAGGCATGCGGCACGCCGGTGGTCGCCGCCCAGGTGGGCGGCCTGGTGCACGCCATCGGCGACGGGACGACCGGCCTGCTCCTGCCCGGCCACGACCCGGGCGTGTACGCCGAGGCGGTCGCCCGGCTGCTCGGGAACCCGCGCCGGCTCGCCGCCATGGGTGCGGCCGCCGCCCGGTTCGCCGGCGCCCACGGCTGGGACCGGACGGCCGGCCGCATGCTCGACATCTACGGCGACCTGCTCGCGGCCGCGGCCGAGCCGGTGCTGGAGCGGACCAGCTGACCGGCGGGGTCCTCGGTCGATGTGGGGGAGCGCGCTCTGGCGTGGCGTGCCCCGAGCGCGGTCCTCTGTCGATGTGGGGGGAGCTCGCTCCCCCCACGGCCCCCCAAGAGCGCCTGTGCCGTGGCCGGGCGGATCCCGAAGGGCGCCTGTGCCGTGGCCCGGGGGATCCCGCGGTCGCCACGGCCCCCCAACAGCGCCTGTGCCGTGGCCGGGCGGGTCCCGCCGCCGCCGCGGCCCCAAGGGCGCCGGTGCCATGGTCCCCGCGGGACTCAGCCGGTGGGGCGGCGGGGCCGGGCCCGGGCGCGGCGCCGGCGGGTGGTGCCGCGCCCCGTCGACTCGCGCGGCTCCCAGCGGAACTTGCGCAGGGCGACGACGCTCGCGCCCACGAGCCAGACCGCGATCACCGCCAGGTGGCCCCAGAAGAAGCCGGAGCCCTGGGTGAACGGGTTGAAGTCGGCCTGCATGGCCAGGGCGAAGTGCTTGACCGGGAAGATCGACCCGGCCACCTGCAGCCAGGTCGGCACCTTGTCGAGGGGGTAGAAGATGTCGGAGACGAACACGACCGGCAGGATGGTGAAGTTGGCCACCGCGGGCGCCGCCTCGCCGCTCGGGCAGAGCGCCGCGGCCGCCAGCCCGCAGGCGCAGAAGCAGGCCGCCCCGAGCAGCAGGGTCACCACCGCGGCCGGGAGCAGGTGCCAGATCACCTTGACGTCGAACAGCACCACGCCGACCGCGACCATCAGCAGCGACGAGAGCACCGCGACCCAGACGGCCGACCCGACCCGGGCCGCGACGTAGATCCACGGCGGCAGCGGCGTGCCGCGCACCCGCTTGAGGATGCCCTCGTCCCGGTTGATCGGCACCGAGGTGGCCAGGTTGGTGTAGCAGGCCGACACCACCGCGAAGGCCAGGATGCCCGGAGTGAAGAACTGCGCGAAGCGGATGCCGTCGCGGCTGTCGAGCGTCTGGTTGCCCTGCAGCGCGTTGAACAGCAGCAGGAACACCAGCGGGAACAGCAGCGTGAAGAAGGCCGAGATGGGGCTGCGCCAGAACAGCCGGTTCTGGTGGCGGATCTGGCGGACCAGGAGGGGGCCCGGCGTGGGGCGCCGGCCGCGCCGCCCGGTGGCCACCGCGCCGCGCCGGGCCGGCAGGATGGCGCGGTCAGCCACGGAGCGCCTCCTCCTCTTCGGCCTGCCCGTCGACCCCGGTGAGCCGCAGGTACACGTCCTCGAGCGTGGGCCGGGTGACCTCCAGGGCCTCCAGCTCCTCCCCCCTGGCCACCGCCCAGCCGGTCAGCGCGTTGAGGGTCCGGGTCGGCGCCGTGGTCCGGAGCGTCACCCGGCCGTCCCGCACGTCGAGCGGCTCGGGCAGCCCGGCGGGGAGCTCGGCGGGCGCCGTGCCGGGCGGGAGCCGGAAGCTGATCACCGCCTCGGCCACGTCCCGGCCGCCGAGCGACGCCGGGCTGCCCGAGGCCACGATCCGGCCGCCCGCCAGGACGGCCACCCGGTCCGCCAGGTTCTGGGCCTCGTCCATGTAGTGGGTGGTGAGCAGGATGGTCCTGCCGAGCGACCGCAGGCTGTCGATCAGCTCCCAGGAGCGGCGCCTTGCCGACGGGTCGAACCCGGTGGTCGGCTCGTCGAGGAAGACCAGGTCGGGGTCGCCGACGATGCCGAGGGCGAGGTCGAGGCGGCGCCGCTGGCCGCCCGAGAGCGTCTTGGTGCGCACCCGGCGCTTCTCCTCCAGGCCGACCAGCTCGATCACCTCGCCGGTGGGCCGTGGGTGCGGGTAGTAGCCCCCGAAGAGCGAGACCACCTCTTCGACGGTGAGGTCCCGGTGGATCCCGGAGGACTGCAGCACGATGCCGATCCGCTCGCGGAAGTCCACGCCGGAGCGCTCCGGGTCGAAGCCGAGGACCTCCACCTCCCCGGCCGAGCGCGGCCGGTAGCCCTCCAGGACCTCCACTGTCGTGGTCTTGCCGGCCCCGTTGGGGCCGAGCAGCGCGAAGCACTCGCCCTCGGCCACCTCGAAGTCGATGCCCCTGACCGCCTCGACGTCGCCGTAGCGCTTGCGCAGGCCGGCGACCCGGATGGCTGCCACGTGCTCACGTCCTTTCGCCGCCCCGCGAGACGGCGCTCCAGATCCTCCAGGCGTTGCGCCCGCCCGGGCGCCTGTCAGTCTGCCCCAGAGGCCGACCCGGGGGCCCAGTAGTCCCCACAGCTCGCCAGTGTGCCGCACCCGGGCGTTCGCCGCGCGGCCGGGGGAGCCGCCGGTAGTCTGACCGCTCACCGGGAAGCACGCATCCCGGCCGGCACGGATTGTGGACGGTGAGGTGAGCGCGATGGCGACGGAGCCGGAGGTGGCGGCGGTGGTGGACCAGGACGGGACGTCGGGGCGCCCGGAGCCGGAGGCGGTGCGGTCGGCCGCGGTCGACGCGGTAGGGCCTTCCTGGCCGAGACCGGGGTCCAGGCCGAGCAGCTCGGCGACGGGCGCTGGTTCGTGCGCCTGGCCGGCGAGCGCAAGCTCGGCATCGGCGTCCACGTGGCCGTCGGCGACCGGACCCTGCGGGTGGAGTCGTTCTTCATGCGCGCCCCCGAGGAGCAGCACGCCCGGCTCTACCACGACCTGCTGGTCCGCCATGCGACCAGCTACGTGCTCCGGTTCACCCTCGACGAGACCGGCGACGTGTTCCTGATCGGCCAGGTGCCGCTGCGGGCCGTCACCTCCGACGAGGTCGACCGCGTGCTCGGCACCGTGCTGGAGGTGGCCGACACCGCCTACCTCCCGTCGGTGACGACCGGCTTCGCGTCGAGCATCGCGGCCGAGCGGGCGTGGCGGGCCCGGCTGGCGGCCGAGGGAGGGCAGTGAGCCGGCCGGGCCAGGGAGGGAGCCGGCCGAGGGAGGGGAGGGAGCCGGCCGGGCGAGGGAGGGAGCCGGCCGAGGGAGGGGAGGGAGCCGGCCGGGCGGTCGACCCTCGCCGTCCCCGGTTGGCGCCCGTAGACTCGGGGATTGACAGGCGCCCAGGCGGCGCAAGACCTGGGAAGGAAGGACAAGGATCCGGATCATCCGCGGAGCCGAGGCAGCAGGGAGGCGCTCATGCCGTTCACCGCTGAGTCCGTCGTCATCGAGATGGCCCGCCCCGAAGGCAGGAAGGCGATGCTGCTCGTCCTGGACGGGCTGGGCGGGTACCGAACCACCGAGCGGGGCTCCGAGCTGACCGAGGCGCGCACCCCCAACTTCGACCGGCTCGCCGGCGAGGGCTCGCTCGGCCTGCACGACCCGGTCACGCGCGGGATCACGCCCGGGTCGGGCGCCGGGCACCTGGGGCTGTTCGGCTACGACCCCCTCGAGTACGAGATCGGCCGGGGCGCGCTGTCGGCGGCCGGGATCGGCTTCGACCTGCGCCCGGGCGACGTCGCCGCCCGGGTCAACTTCTCCACCCTGGCCCCGGACGGCACGATCGCCGACCGCCGCGCCGGCCGCCTCCCCACCGAGGAGGCGGCCGCCATCTGCGACCTGCTGACCCGTGAGGTGCGCCTGGACGGGGCCGAGTTCTTCCTCGTGCCCGAGCGGGAGCACCGCGCCCTGTTCGTCCTGCGCGGGGAGGGGCTCGCGCACGAGGTGACCGACACCGACCCCCAGCGTGAGGGCGTCCCCCCGCTCGAGCCCCAGGCCCGCACGCCCGAGGCCAAGCGCACCGCCGAGCTGGTGGCGAGCTTCCTCGAGCAGGCGCGCAGGCTCCTGGCCCACCGGGAGCGCGGCAACTTCCTGCTCCTGCGCGGCTTCGACACCGTGAAGGAGCTGCCCCGGTTCCCCGACCGCTACCAGGTGCGGGCCCTGGCGATCGCCGCGTACCCGATGTACCTCGGCATCTCGCGCCTGCTCGGGTTCGAGACCCACCAGGTCGACGGGGCCGCGCCCGAGGAGGTCGACGCCCTGGCCGAGCTGCTCCCCGGCCACGACTTCGTCTTCATGCACGTCAAGAAGACCGACTCGGCCGGGGAGGACGGCGACTTCGAGCGCAAGGTGACGGCCATCGAGGAGGTGGACGAGCTCGTGCCCCGCATCCTCGACGCAGGCGTGGAGGTGCTGGCGGTCACCGGCGACCACTCGACCCCGGCCCAGATGGCCGCCCACTCCTGGCACCCGGTCCCCGTGCTGCTGTGGGGCGGGACGGCCGCCGCCGACGGCCTCCCCGGGTTCGACGAGGTCCAGTGCCGCCAGGGCTCGCTCGGCCGTTTCGAGGCGCGCCATCTGCTGCCGCAGCTGTTGGCCGCCGCCGGCCGCCTCGCGAAGTACGGGGCGTGACTCGTCAAGCCGGCTTCCCCGACCGCCGATACACCCACGACCTGTTCGCGTCAACCCGGGGGTCTGGAGCATGCAGGCAGCCGCCGTCGTCGACGAAGCCGAGCTCCGGCGCCTCGCCTCGCTGGTCGCTCGGCTCTCCCCTGCCCAGCAGCGGGTCGTGGTGGCGGTGGCGGAGGGCTTCCGGGCCGGGTGGCTGGAGCCGGGCAGGTGGGAGCGCTGCTGGAACCGGTCCGACCTCACCGACGACGGCGTGCTCGGGGACGCGATGACCTGGCTGGCGCGGCGCAAGCAAGCCGTGCTCCGCTAACCTTGACGGACGGGAGGAATTCGGGTAACCGGAAGCTGAACGAGACGGATACGGCAGATGGCGGGGGGTACGGCCGGCTCGGAAGGACGGGAGGTCGCCGCATGAAGGAACGAGAGGCCAAGCTCGCCGCACCGCCCGGGTTCAAGCTCCCCGATCTGGGCGGCACCGACGACGGGTTCCTGGCCGAGGTGCAGCCGCCGCGACGCTACGGGACCACCTACTGGGACACCGCCGACCTGCGGCTCGCGCGCTGGGGGGCCAGCCTCCGCTTCCGGGAGGGCGAGGGCTGGACGCTGAAGCTGCCGTCCGACCGCAACGGGCCCGTGCTCGTCCGCGAGGAGCACACCTTCGACGGCGAGCGCCTCAAGGTCCCCGAGGCAGCCGCCGACCTGGTCCGCGTCTACGTGCGCGGCGGGCAGCTCGTGCCGGTGGGCCGGCTGCGGGCGGTGCGCCGCCCGGTCGCGCTGCGCAACGCGGCCGGGGAGGCGCTCGCCGAGGTCGTGGACGACGAGGTCCAGGTCCTCGACGGGCGCCGGGTGGTCAGCCGGTTCCGCGAGCTGGAGGTGGAGCTCGGCCAGGCGGCCAGGCCCGACACGATGGACCGGGTGCTGGCCCGGCTGCGCGCGGCCGGCGCCGAGGAGGCCGAGCCGGTCCCCAAGTACCTGCGGGCGCTCGACGGCCGCGAGATCGGCCAACCCGAGCTGGTCCTCGGCGACCTGGCCAAGGGCGCCTCGGTCGAGGACCTGCTGCGGCGGGACCTGACCGACGGCACCCTGCGGCTGTTCCGGCACGAGGCGGCCGCGCGCCTCGGCGAGGACCCCGAGGGCGTGCACCAGGCCCGGGTCGCCTGCCGCCGGCTCCGCTCCACCCTGCGGACCTTCTCGAGCGTGCTGGAGCCGGCGTGGACCGGCCGGCTCCGCGCCGAGCTGAAGTGGCTGGCCGACCGGCTCGGCAGCGTCAGGGACGCCGACGTCATGCTCGCCCGCCTCGAGGGCAGGCTCGACGCGCTGCCCGACGCGGACGCCGCCGCCGGGCACCGCCTGCTCTCGGGACTGGCCACCCAGCGCGACGCGGCCCGGGTGCGCCTGCTCGAGGCGATGCGCGAGCCCCGCTACACTGCCCTGCTCGACGACCTGGTGGCGGCCGCCCAGGCGCCGGCGGTCACCGCCGAGGCGGCCCACCCGGCCGTCGAGGTGATGACGCCGCTGGTGGCCGGGCAGTGGTCGAAGCTGCGCAAGGCGGTGAAGAAGGCGGGCAGGGAGCCGCCCGACGAGGTCCTGCACCGGATCCGGGTGAAGGCCAAGCGCTGCCGCTACGCGGCCGAAGCGGTCGAGCCGGTGGTGGGCAGGCGGGCCCGGGACTTCGCCAAGGTGGTCGCCGACCTGCAGGACGTCCTCGGCGAGCAGCACGACGCCGTGGTCGCCGAGGCCTGGCTGCGCCAGGCGGGCGGCGACGCACGGCGCGACCAGACCATCGTGGCCGGCGAGCTCGTCGCCCTCGAACGCGCCGAGGCCGCCACCGCCCGCCAGCAGTGGCGCCCGGTCTGGAAGGCCCTCTCGAAGAAGCGCCTCACGAACTGGCTCTGAGCAAGCCTCAGGGGTTGGCCGGCGCCGGCTGCCAGGGACGCCCGAACGCGGCGGGCGGGCCGGCGACCGGCAGGGTGACCGTGAAGGTCGAGCCGCGCCCCAGCTCGGACTCGACCTGGACGCTCCCGCCGTGCGACTCGGCGACGTGGCGCACGATCGCCAGGCCGAGGCCGGTGCCGCCGCTCTGGCGGTCGCGGGCCTTGTCCACCCGGTAGAAGCGCTCGAAGATGCGGGGGAGCTCGCTGCTCGGGATGCCCCTGCCCGTGTCGGCCACCTGGAACGTCACCTTGCTCTCGCAGGTGTCCAGACGGACCCGGACCGTGCCCCGCGAGGAGGTGTAGCGCAGCGCGTTGTCGATCAGGCTGGACAGCAGCAGGCCGAGCTGGGCCCGGTCCCCACGCATCGACGTGCCCGGCTCGAGGGCGGCCTGGAGCTTGATGCGGCGCTCCTCGGCCCGGTCGGCGTACGAGCCGAGCACCTCCTTGGCCAGCGCGGCCAGGTCCACGGGCTCGACCGCGAGCATGCCCCGCTCGACCTTGGAGAGGTCGAGCAGGTCGCGGACGAGGTTGTCGAGGCGCTCGGCCTCGCGGGCGATGCGGGCGGTGAACCGGCGGGCGGCCGCCGGGTCGTCGGCCAGGGCGCTCTGCAGCGTCTCCGAGAGCGCGCGGACCGCCGCCACCGGGGTCTTCAGCTCGTGGCTGGCGTTGACCACGAAGTCGCGGCGCAGCACCTCGACGCGCCGCTGCCGGGTGATGTCGGTCAGGGTCACGACGATCCGGCCGGTCGGGCCCCGGTCGGCCAGGGGGAAGGCGCGCGCCGACAGGGTGCGGGACTCGGGGAACACCACGGTGACGGTGCCGGCCACGGGCGCCTGCTTGCCGGCCGCCTCCTCGGCCAGCTCGGCCACCCTGGGTACGCCGAGGACCCGCCTGGCCGGGAGGCCGGGACGGAAGTCGTCGGCCAGGGCGAACCAGGAGCGGGCCACGGGGTTGGCCACCAGCAGCCGCCCGGCGCCGTCCAGCAGCAGCACGCCGTCCTCGAGCGCGTCCAGGATCTGGCCGGCCCGGTCCCGCTCCTCGGTCAGCTCGTCCAGCCGGTCCCGCAGCCTGCTCGCGAGCATGGCCAGCTCGCCGGCCAGCTCGTCGGGGCCGGCCAGTCGCCCGGGCTCCGCCCGCCCGGGCGTGATCGTCGTGGCCAGGCGGCCGGCGGCCCGGGCCAGCCCCGCCAGCGGCCCGGCCAGGCTGCGCGCGAGCATGACGGCGAGCACCGTGGCCAGGGCGACCAGACCGAGCGCGCCGGCGACCAGGGCCGAGGTGGCGCGGCCGTTCAGGCCGGCGGCGACGGCGATGCCGGCCATCGCCAGCACCAGGTGGCCGGCCAGGATCTGGCCGGCGAGCTTGCGGGGTACCATGGTCGCTCGCCGGGGGGCGCTCACTCCTCGATGCCGGCCCTGACCGCCTTGGACGGCACGAGCTCGCGGACCTCGCCCGTCACGATGAACACGACCTGCTCGCCGATGTCGACCGAGTGGTCGCCGATGCGCTCGAGGTAGCGGGCGACCAGGATCATGCGGCTGGCCCACTCCATCGTGCTGTCGTCCTCGGCGGCGCGCTCGATCTGGTTGAAGACCTGGGCGTTCAGCCGGTCCAGGGGCTGGTCGAGGATGGGGAGCCGCTCGGCCAGCTCGACGTCACGCCGCGCGAAGCAGGTCATCGCGGCGGCCACCATCTTCTGGGCGTGGGAGCCCATCTCGTTCAGGGTGGCGGTGATCTCGGGGACGGGCGGGTAGTCCTTGGTCTTGCGGACGAACTTCGCCATGTTGACGCAGAGGTCGCCCATCCGCTCGATGTGGGAGTTGATGTGGAGGATCCCGGCGACCAGCCGCAGGTCCTTGGCGACCGGCGCCTGGAGCGCGATGGTCCGCAGGATCTCCTCTTCGACGTCCCGGTAGGCGGCGTCGATCGGGTCGTCCCTGACGATGACCTCGTCGGCCAGGGTGGCGTCGAAGGAGCTGAGCGCCTCGAGGGTGCGGTCGAGCTGGGTCTGGACGAGCTGGCCCATCTGCATGAGCTTCGCCTCCAGGCCCTCGAGCCGCTGTTCGAACGTGGTCCGCACGCAAAGCCCCCTAGCTCGCCCAGAACATTGTTTGTCCAGGTCATCGTACGCCGGGGCCGAAGCGCGTAGAGTCGTGGAGGTGGCCGGGAGGCAAACGGCAGGGGAACGTTTGCGTCGAGTGGCTCGAAGGTCATGCTCGCGGTTGCCGCCGGCTTTCCAGGCGAGGAGGCTTGTCCCGCGGCCGGGTTCCGTACGAAAAGGGTCGTGGTGCCAAAGGTCCTGGTTGTCGAAGACGAGGAGTCACTGCTCGAGGCGGTGCGCTACGCGCTGTCCCGCGAGGGGTTCGACGTGGCGGTCGCCCGCGACGGCCACGAGGCCATCCGGACCTTCGAGGCCGACCGCCCCGACGTCCTCGTGCTCGACCTCATGCTGCCCACGATGAACGGCTGGGACGTCTGCCGCCGGGTGCGGAGCTCGAGCGACGTGCCGATCCTCATGCTGACCGCCCGTGACGCCGAGGTGGACCGGGTGGTGGGGCTGGAGATGGGCGCCGACGACTACGTGACCAAGCCGTTCTCCGTGCGCGAGCTGGTCGCCCGGGTCCGGGCGCTGCTCAGGCGGGCCGGCCGCACCGCCGAGTCCTCCGCCGACCAGGCCGTCATCGAGGCGACCGGCGTCCGGCTCGACCCCGAGCGGCACGAGGTCCACGTCCGCGGCGACCTGGTGCCGCTCCCCCTCAAGGAGTTCGAGCTGCTCGAGGTGCTCCTCGAGAACCGGGGCCGCGTCCTGACCAGGCAGAGCCTGATCGACCGGGTCTGGGGCTACGACTACGTGGGCGACACCAAGACCCTCGACGTCCACGTCAAGCGGCTGCGTTCCCGCATCGAGGAGGACCGGCACGATCCCAGGCTGATCGTGACCGTGCGCGGGGTCGGCTACCGCTTCGACGGCTGAACGACGCGATCCACCGAAGGTCGACGAACCTGGGCGCGTGACGCAGCCGAGTCTTCATTTGCGGTTCACCTGGCGGCCACCTGGCGGCGTCCTCCGCTTCAGAGCTGGCCCGTACCGTCTCGGTGCAATCGCTGGGACGCGATCCACTCGTCCCGGCGCGCCCTTGTCACCAGGAGGCAGTTCGCATGACCCGTACGAAGCCCATGCGGGGGTGGCTGCTCGGCCTCGCCCTCGTGATCGCCCTGGTTGCCGCCGCCTGCGGAGGCGGCGACAACGGGAGCGCCGGCGCGGGTGGCGACACGAGCCAGAAGCTCAGCGGGTCCGTCGCCATCGATGGCTCCTCCACCGTCGCCCCCCTCTCCGAGGCCGTCGCCGAGGAGTTCAAGAAGGAGCAGCCCGCCGTCGACGTCACCGTCGGCACCTCCGGCACCGGTGGCGGTTTCAAGAAGTTCTGCAACGGCGAGACCGACATCTCCGACGCGTCCCGCGCGATCAAGGACGAGGAGAAGACGGCCTGCCAGTCCAAGCAGATCGAGTACAGCGAGTTCCGCGTCGGCCTCGACGGCCTGGCCGTGGTGACCTCGGCGCAGAACACCTTCCTCGACACGCTGACCTTCGAGCAGCTCGCCAAGATCTACCAGAAGGGCGGGGCCACCACCTGGAACCAGGTCGACCCCAAGTTCCCCGACGAGAAGATCGCCATCTTCGGCCCGGGCACCGACTCCGGCACCTACGACTTCTTCGTCGAGACGGTCCTCGGCGCCCCGGACAAGCCCGAGAGCAAGAAGCCACGCAGCGACTACACCGCCTCCGAGGACGACAACACCCTGGTCCAGGGCGTCGAGGGCCAGAAGAACTCCATCGGCTACTTCGGCTATGCCTACTTCGCCGCGAACAAGGACCGGCTGAAGGACATCAAGGTCAGCAAGAAGGCCGGTCCTGGGATCGAGCCCAACGACCAGACCGTCGAGTCCAACGACTACCCGCTCAGCCGGCCCCTCTTCATCTACGTGAAGAACGCGTCACTGACGAAGCCCGAGGTCAAGTCGTTCGTGAAGTTCTATCTCGAGCAGACCCCGACCCTCATCAGGGACGTGGGCTACGTGAAGGCTCCGGATCAGGACTACCAGGACGGTCAGGCGAAGTTGAACGGCTTCTGATCGACTCGCGACCTCGCCGTCTCGAGCCGTGCTGACCGCGCTACCCGCCGACGCCCTAGGTCGGCGGGTAGCCTTCCATCCAGGGACCCACCAGTGGCCAGAGCCGAATCCGACCTCAGCATCCGACGCCGGCGACCTCGTACCGGCGAGCGCCTCGTCGTCCGCGCCCTGCTCGTCTGCGCGGTCCTCTCCATCTTGGTGACCGTCGGGATCGTCGCTGTTCTTGCGCTCGACACCTTCGAGTTCTTCCAGCATTACAGCCCGGTCGAGTTCTTCACCGGGACCACCTGGGCGCCGGTGGGCGGCCGCACCGACAGCGGTGACTTCGGGGTCCTGCCGCTGCTCAACGGCACGCTGATGATCGGGCTCGGAGCCCTGGTCGTCGGCCTGCCGCTCGGGCTCCTCACCGCGATCTACCTGTCCGAGTACGCCAGCCCGCGCGTGCGCAGGGTGCTGAAGCCGACCCTCGAGGTCCTGGCGGGCATTCCCACGGTCGTCGTGGGGTTCTTCGCCCTCAACTTCGTCACCCCGACGCTGCTGCGGCCGATCTTCGGCGACGAGACGGTCTTCATCTTCAACGCCGCCTCGGGTGCGATCGCGGTCGGGTTGATGATCCTGCCGATCATCGCCTCGATCAGCGAGGACTCCATGCGGGCGGTGCCCACCTCGCTCCGCGAGGCGGCCTACGGCCTGGGCTCGTCCAAGCGGCAGGTCTCCCTGCGGGTGGTGGTACCGGCCGCCCTGTCCGGCATCGCCGCCTCGGTCATCCTCGCCTTCTCGCGAGCCGTGGGCGAGACCATGGCGGTCACGATCGCCGCCGGCAACACCCCGAAGATCACGGGCGACTTCTTCACCTCCATCCAGACCCTCACCGCCGCCATCGCCCAGACCGTCAGCGGTGAGGTGCCAGCCGGGACGGTCCGGTACAACTCGCTGTTCGCGGTCGGCTCGACCCTCTTCGTGATCACGCTCGCCATGAACCTGCTCTCCGCCCGTATCGTCAGGCGCTTCCGGCAGGTGTACCAATGAGCGCGGTCACCGACGCCTTCGCCCCCTCCGCGCTGCGGAGAGGGGCCACCCGCACGCCCGTCAAGATCGCCCTCGACGCGGTCTTCGCCCTGTTGCTGTTCGTCGGCACGGTCGTCGGGGTCGTGGCGCTCGGCGTGCTCCTCTTCACCATCTATGACAAGGGCTGGGACCGGCTCATGGCGGATCCGGTGGCCTTCCTCACCAGCTACGTCTCCCGTCTGCCCCAGCGCGCCGGCATCAAGGCGGCCCTCTGGGGATCGGTGTACCTCATGCTGCTGACGGCGCTGCTCTGCTTCCCGATCGGGGTCGGGGCCGCCGTCTACCTGGAGGAGTTCGCCCCCAAGAACCGCACCACCAACTTCATCGAGGCCAACATCGCCAACCTGGCCGGCGTCCCGTCGGTCGTCTACGGCCTGCTCGGACTGGGAGTGTTCGCACGGTTCTTCCGGCTGGGGCCCACCCTGCTCGCCGGCGCCCTGACGCTCGCCGTCATGAGCCTGCCGGTGATCATCGTGGCCGCCCGCGAGTCGGTCAGGGCCGTGCCCCAGTCGGTCCGCCTGGGCGCATACGCCCTCGGGGCGACCAGGTGGCAGACGGTCTGGACCCAGGTCCTGCCCGCAGCCCTGCCGGGCACGCTCACCGGGGCGATCCTGGCGCTGTCGCGTGCCATCGGCGAGACCGCCCCCCTGCTCGTGATCGGGCTGCCCGTGGTGATCTTCACCCTGCCCAACAGCCTCAACGATCCAGCCTCGGCACTGCCGCTGCTCATCTTCAACTGGACGGGCAGACCACAGGCCTCCTTTGCCGAGGCCGCCGCTGCCGCCAGCATCGTTCTGCTAGCGTTGCTGCTGGCGATGAACGCGGTGGCGATCTTCCTCCGCAACCGCTTCTCGATCCGGTGGTGACCCCATGGCCGAAGGACAGATCGACGTGACCAAGGAGAAGGAGCGGGAGACACCGGCCCGGGATGGCGTCGCGCCCATCACGACCGAGGTGCGGGCCCGCCATGGCGGCAGCGGGTTCGTGCCGCCCTCCGAGACCGTGTTCGGACTCGAGGACGTCCACGTCTACTACGGCAGCTTCCTGGCCCTGCGCGGGGTGACCCTCGACATCGGCCGGAACGAGATCACCGCCTTCATCGGCCCGTCGGGCTGTGGCAAGAGCACGCTGATCCGCTGCCTCAACCGCATGAACGACCTCATCCCGGGGGCACGGGTCGAGGGCAGCATCGCCTACCACGGCCAGGACCTGTACGGCGAGGGCGTCGACCCGGTCGAGGTGCGCCGCCGCATCGGCATGGTGTTCCAGAAGCCCAACCCGTTCCCGAAGTCGATCTACGACAACGTCGCCTACGGGCCGAAGGTCATGGGCTTGAAGCCCAGGAGCATGGGCGAGCTGGTCGAGGAGTCGCTGCGCAGCGCCGCGCTCTGGGAAGAGGTCAAGGACAAGCTCAAGCAGAGCGCCCTGTCGCTGTCGGGCGGCCAGCAGCAGCGGCTCTGCATCGCCAGGGCGATCGCGGTCTCCCCCGACGTCATCCTGATGGACGAGCCCTGCTCGGCGCTGGACCCGATGTCGACGGCCCGCATCGAGGACCTGATGGAAAAGCTCAAGCAGGACTACACGATCGTCATCGTCACCCACAACATGCAGCAGGCGGCGCGCGTCTCCGACCGCACCGCGTTCTTCACCGCGGAGGCCGCCCCTGGCACCGGCGACCGGACCGGCCTGCTGGTGGAGTACGACCGCACCGACGAGATCTTCACCCATCCCTCGGACAAGCGCACCGAGGACTACGTCACCGGGCGCTTCGGGTAGCGGGGTCCCCGATGGCGGTGGCGCAGGCGGGCTTCCCACCGCCGGGCGCGGTCCTGGAGGTGCTCCAGGTTCCGGTGCTCGTGCTCGGCCTGGGCGGCCAGCTCGTGAGCGCCAACGCCGCCGCCCGGCGCCTGCTCCGTGCCGGGGTGGAGGAGGGCGATGCCGAGGGCCTGCTGCGGGCCCTGGCCCGCGAGGCGTGGCAGGCCAACCGGCCCATGGAGCGGGAGATCGCCGTGGCCGGCCTGCAACGCGGCTGGCTGCGAGCCCGGGTGACGCCGCTCGACGGTGGCGCCGCAGTCGAGCTCGCGGTCGCCGAGAAGCGCGACGAGCCGGGTCTGGCCGCGCGCCTGGCCCAGCGGATCCGCGACGACTCCATCCGGCTGGTGGGGCTTGTCGACGGCCCTCCCGGCCCGGACAGACCGTACGGCCCCGACAGACCATACGGCCCGGACAGACCGGATGGGCCGGACCGGCCGGAGTCCGACGGGGGGCCGCCGGGGGCGGCGTCCCTCGGTCCTCCGGCCACGGAGGGGGTCGGGCGGCTGTCGGTCCAGGACGTGACCCTCGACGTCGCCGCCCGCACCGTCTGGGTCCGGGGCCAGCGGGTCGACCTGCCGTTCAAGGAGTTCGAGGTCCTGCGCCTGCTGCTCGAGCACGCCGGGCGGGTCGTGCCACGGCAGCGGCTGATCGAGCGCGTCTGGGGCCGCGACTTCAGCGGCGACCCGAAGACCCTCGACGTCCACGTGAAGCGGCTGCGGGCCAAGATCGAGGCCGACCGGGCCCGGCCGACCCGCATCGTCACCGTGCGCCAGATCGGCTACCGGTTCGACCGGGCCGGCTGACGGGCGGCGGGGCGGTCGCGTCGCTGGTTTGCGTCCCCCCGGTCGCTCTGCGGTTGCGTCCCCCCCCGTCGCTCTGCGGTTGCGTCCCCCCACCCGTCGCTCTGCGGTTGCGTCCCCCCACCCGTCGCTCTGCCGGTTTGCGCCCCCCCACCCTGGTCATCCCAGGTTCAGGCGGCGTCCACCTGATCGACACCTGAATGCGGCACCTGCTACCGTTCGGACCCGCCGCCGGTATCCCTCGGAGGAGCCCATGAAGCTGCGGATCTTTCCGCGGGAGGAGTCCTACTTCGACCTGTTCGAGGCAGCCGCCGACAACGTCGCGCGCTCCGCCAAGGTGCTGCTCGACATGGTCGACGACTTCGTCGACCCCGAGATGAAGGCCAAGCGCCTGGTCGAGCTCGAGCACGAGGGCGACCGCATCACCCACGCGATCCTCTCCCGGCTCAACTCGACCTTCGTCACCCCGTTCGACCGCGAGGACATCTACGCGCTGGCCTCGCAGCTCGACGACGTGACCGACGCGATCGAGGAGGCCGGCGACATGCTGGTGCTCCACAAGGTGGTCGAGCCCATCCGGCCCGTGCGCGAGCAGGCCCGGCTCATCGAGCAGGCCACCGACGTCACGGCGGCCGGCCTCCGCCACCTGCGCAAGCTCGAGCAGGAGCCGCTGCGCGCCTTCTGGGTGCGCATCAACGAGCTGGAGAACGAGGGCGACCGCCTGTACCGGCGGGCCCGGGCCGAGCTGTACCAGTTCAACGGCGAGCACCCGGCCCGCTACGTGCTCACCTGGAAGGACATCATCGAGCAGCTCGAGGAGGCGCTCGACGGCCTCGAGCACGTCGCCCACACGGTGGAGAGCATCATGCTGAAGCATGCCTGACCTCGAGCTCCTGACCGTCGTGGCGATCGTCGGGCTGGCGCTGCTGTTCGACTTCACCAACGGCTTCCACGACGCGGCGAACTCGATCGCCACCGTCGTGTCCACCCGCGTGCTCACACCCCGGACCGCGGTGGTCTGGGCCGCGGTGTTCAACTTCGTCGCCTTCCTGGTCTTCCAGACCAAGGTCGCCAACACTGTGGGCAAGACGGTCGACCCGGCGATCGTCAGCGAGGCGGTCGTCTTCGCCGGGCTCCTGGGCGCCATCGCCTGGAACCTCACCACCTGGTGGTTCGGGCTGCCCACCTCCTCGTCGCACGCGCTGATCGGCGGGTTCGCCGGCGCCGGCGTCGCCAAGGGCGGCTGGGACGTGCTCAACTCGGCCAGCATGCAGAAGACGCTGCTGTTCATCGTCCTGTCGCCGCTGTTCGGCATGGTGCTCGCCTTCCTGCTGATGGTGGCGGGGCTCTGGCTGTTCCGCCGGTCGGCCCCGAGGCGGGTGGACAGCCTGTTCCGCCGCCTCCAGCTCGTGTCGGCGGCGGCGTTCAGCCTCGGGCACGGCGGCAACGACGCCCAGAAGACGATGGGCATCATCTCGGCCCTGCTGGTCGGGTCCGGCTACCTCCAGCTGAAGGAGAACGGGGACCTGCCGGTGCCCCTGTGGATCGTGCTCGCCGCGCACGCCGCGATCGCGCTCGGCACCCTCTCGGGCGGCTGGCGGATCGTGAAGACCCTGGGCACCAGGATCACCGCGCTCAAGCCGATCGGCGGCTTCGCGGCCGAGACCGCGGCCGCCACCGCCATCTACCTCGCCACCTACCTGGGCGTCCCGGTCTCCACCACGCACACGATCACGGGCGCGATCGTGGGCGCCGGGGCGACGCGCAGGCTCTCGGCGGTGCGCTGGGGCGTGGCCGGCCGCATCGTCTGGGCCTGGATCGTGACCATCCCGACCGCTGGGCTGGTCGCCGCCCTCGCCTACCAGGTCGTCACCTTCCGCAGCCACGGCCTGGCCGCCTTCCTGATCGTCGTCCTCCTGGCGCTCGGTGGGGCCGCCGTGGCCGCCCGGCGGGCGGCCCGGCGCCGGCCGCCGGTGGAGGCGGAGGCGTAGGCGTAGGCGCCACCCCGCCCGGCCCTCGCCCGCGGGTACGATCGGTCCCTGCCCTCGTTCCCGGGAAGGACGGTGCCGATGCGCCTGGCCGTGCTCGACGTCGGGTCGAACACCGTGCACCTGGCCGTCGTGGACGGCCAGCCCGACGGGACCTTCGCCCCCGTCGCGCGCGAGCGCGAGACCCTCCGCCTGGCCGAGGCCGCCTTCCCGACCATGCTCCTGCCCGGCGAGGCGGTCGAGCGCCTCACCGCCACGGTCGCGCGGATGCACGCCAGGGCGGACGAGCTGCGGGCGGACGCCCTGGTCGGGTTCGCCACCTCGGCCATCCGCGAGGCCCGCAACGGCGTCGAGGCGCTCGGCCGGGTCCGGGAGGCGACCGGCGTGAGCGTGACCGTGCTGCCCGGGGTCGAGGAGGCGCGGCTCACCTACCTCGCCGCCCGCCGCTGGACCGCGTTCTCCGCCCGCCGCCTGCTCGTGCTCGACATCGGCGGCGGGAGCCTGGAGATCGCCGCCGGCGAGGGCGAGCGGCCGGAGCTGGCCGAGAGCCTGCCGCTCGGGGCGACCCGGCTGTCACGCCGGTTCGTCCGCTCCGACCCGGTCCGGCCCGACGAGCTGGTCGCCCTCCGCGTGCACGCGCTCGCGCTCCTCGGCCCGCTCGCCGACCGGGTCCGCGCCCAGGAGCACGAGGTCGTCTGCGCCACCTCCAAGACGTTCCGCAACCTCGGGGAGATCGCCAAGGCGCTGCCCGAGGCGCCGACCCCGTCCCACGCGTTCGGCTTCGCCGGTGTCGACGGGCAGACCGCGCCCGTGCTCACCCGGGAGGCGCTCGACGTGGTCGCCGGCTACCTGGCCGGCACGACCGCCCGCCAGCGCAGCCGCCTGTCGGGGCTGGACGCCCTGCGGGCCGGCAACGCCGTGGCCGGCTCCCAGGTCGCGGCGCTCGTGATGCAGGCGTTCGGCCTGCGCCAGCTCGTGCTCGCGCCCTGGGCCCTGCGCGAGGGGGTCATCCTCGACTACCTGGCCCGCCACGACGATGGGCTGCGGCCCGAGGCCACCGACGACCCCAGGCGGCGCCGGGCGGTGCTGGACTTCGCCCGCCGCCACGCCTGGGACGAGCCGCACTGCCGGCAGGTGACCGCTCTGGCCCTGTCGCTGTTCGACCAGACCGTCGCCCTGCACGGGCTGGACCGGCGCGAGCGGGAGCTGCTCGAGACCGCGGGCCTGCTCCACGACGTCGGCTTCGCGGTCGCCCAGTCGGCCCACCACAAGCACTCGCTGTACCTGATCCGCAACGCCGACCTGGACGGCTTCTCCAACCGCGAGCGCGACCTGGTCGCCAACATCGCCCGCTACCACCGCAAGGGGCTGCCGACCGACCGGCACGCCGACTACATGGCCCTCGACGACGACGACCGGGCCCTGGTGCGCAAGCTGGCAGCCCTGCTGCGGGTGGCCGACGGGCTGGACGCCGACCACTTCCAGGTCGTCGAGGAGGCCACCGTCGTCGACCAGGGCGACCTGGTCCGCCTCGAGCTGCGCGCCCGCGACGTGCCCGACCTCGACATGTGGGCCGCCGAGCGCAACGGCGACCTGTTCGAGCTCGAGTTCGGCCGCCGCATCGAGCCCGTGGCCGTCGAGGTCGTGTAGGGCGCCCCGGGCACGACAAGGGCGGGGACCCGGCCGGGTCCCCGCCCTTCTGGTCTGGTCGTCTACCGGTAGACCCTGGTCTGGTCGTCTACCGGTAGACCCTGACCGGGGTGCCGATCTTGAGGCTCGGGTACATGCGGTCCATGTTGGCGATGGTCACCCGCACGCAGCCGTGGCTGGCCGGGTAGGACGGCACCGAGTACGAGCCGTGGATGGCGTAGCCGCCGTAGAAGTAGGCCGGGCGGTACAGCCGCCCCAGCGTGCTCGTGCGCCAGGCGTCGATCTTGCGCTGGATGCGGAAGCTGCCGACCGGGGTCCTGGCGATGCGGGTGACGCCGTTGACGGTGTAGGGCTGGCCGTTCCCGGTGGAGACGTCGAGGATGCGGAAGACCGCGCTGTTGTAGCCGATGACGAGCACCTGCTTGGTGAGGTTGACCTCCAGGTACATGCCGCTTCTGCGTTGCGTCAGCCGGGGGGCGACCGGGCTGGCGAGCTTGGCCCTGGTGACCGGGCCGACCTGGCCGTCGCGGGCGATCCCCTGGACCTTCTGGAACGCGACCACGGCGTGGAAGGTCGAGCTGCCGAAGACGCCGTTCAGGGCGCCCGGGACGTAATGGAGCCCGATCAGCCGCCGCTGCAGGGCGAGCACGTCCGGGCCCGTCATGCCGATCCGCAGGGTCCGGGGGGTGGCGGCCGCGGTGACGGCGCTCCCCGGGGCGGCGTGTGCCGCGCCCGCCGCGATGACCGTGCCGAGGGTCATGCCGGCGGCCACGAGCAGGCTGGCACCGGTCGCGAGGACGCGCTGGCGGGCGCGGGAGGTGGGCCCTGCGGGGCGGAGGAGGGGACGACGCATGGCTCGGGCTCCATTCGGGTCGTGCGGTTGAACCGGAGGGCGCCGGGCAGGCGCCTGGCGCGAAGCTGACGTTGTCCGACTATTACGACCGGGCGAGGTCGCGAAGCACTGCCGTGGAGGTTGCAACATCGCAACAGCCCGGATCATTCCCCTTGGTCCACTGATGGCGAGATCGTCCGGTGATGGCGAGTTCGTCCGGGTCTTGGGGGAGGAGTGGAGCCGTCCGGGCGTGGGATACTGGCGGTGGACCTCGACGGTGGGGCCTGCCCGAAAGCGAGGTGGAGGCGTGCTCAGGGCAACGTTGCTGAAGGCCGCCGGGTCACCGACCCTCAAGCGCCAGATGACCGCCAACCCGGTCGCCCGGCGCGTGGCCGGACGGTTCATCGCCGGTGACACGATCGACGACGCGGACCGGGTGATCCGCGAGCTGAACGCCACGGGCGCGTCCGTCGCCCTCGACTACCTGGGCGAGAACACCGAGTCGGAGGCGCAGGCGCGCGGGTCGACCGCCGCCTACCTGGCCGCCCTCGACCGCATCCAGGAGCAGGGGCTGGACGCCAACATCTCGGTCAAGCTGACCGCGCTGGGGCTGGACATCCGGCCCGAGCTCGCGCTCGAGGAGGCGTCCAGGGTCGCGGCCAGGGGCAAGGAGGTCGGCGCGATGGTCGGCGTCGACATGGAGGCGCACGACTACGTCGGACGGACCTTGGACACCGTGCGCCAGCTCGCCGAGTCCTACGACCAGATCGGCGTGTGCGTACAGGCATACCTGTACCGCACCCGCGACGACCTCGCGCGGCTGAACAGCTGGGGCGTGCCCGTCCGGCTGGTCAAGGGCGCCTACCAGGAGCCGCCCGAGGTCGCCTACCCGGAGAAGGCGAGCGTGGACGGTGCCTACGCCCGCCTGCTCGACACCCTGATCCAGGACAACCCCTACCCGATGGTGGCCACCCACGACCCGGCTCTGGTCCGCCTGACGAAGACCCTGGCCGCCAGGTACGGGCGGGACCGGGACACCTTCGAGTTCCAGATGCTCTACGGGGTCCGCCGGGACCTCCAGGAGCAGGTGCTCGCCGAGGGCTACCGCCTGCGCGTCTACGTCCCCTACGGGGACCAGTGGTACCCCTACTTCATGCGCCGGCTGGCCGAGCGGCCCGCCAACCTCTCCTTCTTCCTCTCCAACCTGCTCAAGCGCTAGCTGCCACCGCTTCCTCTCCACCCCTGAAGCGGTAGGTGCCACCGCCTGCTCCCACCCTCTGAGCGCCACACTGCCCAGGCGGGGAGGACGGGGTCTGCCGGGACGTGTGCTCTGCGGGACAGGTGGAGCTGAAGCGCCAGCCGCTGCCCGGGTGGGGAGGACGGGGGGCGCAAGTCGGAGGGCGCCTCTATGCTCTCGTTCGAGGAGGCGTTGCGCTGGTGCGGGCGCCTGCCCACGGGGTCGGCTCGGGCAGGGGAGAGGGTGCCGGATGCAGCACAGGTCTTGGGGCGCGCTCCCGGTGCTGGGGTCGGTCCTGCTGGCCGCCGCGCTGGTCATCGGTGCGTGCAGCTCCGGCCCGGACCGGCGCTTCGCCGCCGACGCCGTGCGCGCGGCGGACGTGGTCGAGCGCATCAACGCGCCCGGGTCGCTCGAGGCCGCGGCCCAGGCCGCCATGACCGCGCCCGCCGCCGGCCAGATCGACCGGCTGCTGGTGGCCGACGGCGCCCGCGTCCACCAGGGCCAGGTGGTCGCCCAGCTCTCGTCCAGCCAGGTCGACGCGCAGATCCGCCAGGCCCGCTCGGCCCTTGCCGCCGCCTCCTCGCTCGGCTCGGTGGTGCCCACCCTGTCCACCGGCTCGGCCATCTCCCTCGTCAACGACGTCCAGTCCCAGGTCGCGAGCACGAGCGACACGGTGCTCAACGCGCTGCGCGGCATCCTGCCCATGCTTCCCGAGCCCCAGCGGAGCCGGCTCGCCGACCAGCTCGACCAGGCTCAGGAGCGGATCGCCAAGGCCCAGCAGCGTGCCGACCGGGCCGCGCGCCAGGCCGCCGCCGCGGCCAGCCAGCAGGTCGACGCCGTGCGCCGCTCCGTCGACGCGGCCACCGCGGCGCAGCGGGCCCAGGCCGCCGTCGCCGTGGAGGTGGCCGAGAGCCAACGGGACCGCCTCACCCTCCGCGCCCCCCTGTCGGGCACGGTGCAGCTCGGCCGCTCGGGCACGGGCGGGGGGAGCGGCCTGCCGACCCTGCCGTCGCTGCCCGCAGGAGCCGAGCAGGCGCTGCAGGGCTTCACCGGGGGGGCCGCGACCGATCAGACCGGCCCCGTGCTGCGGACCGGCGCCGAGGTCGCCGCCGGCCAGACCGTCGCCACCGTCTACGACGTGGCCAGCCTGACCGTGGCCGCCTCGGTCGACGAGACCGACGTGGCGCTGGTCAGGGCCGGCCAGCCCGCCGTGGTCGAGCTCGACGCGTTCCCGGGCGCCAGGTTCGCCGCCCGGGTGCGCCGGGTCGCGGTCGCCCCCTCGCCGTCGGGCCGGTCCGCCGCCGGCGGCGTGACCTACCAGGTCGACCTCGCGCTCGGCGAGGTCGTCGAAGCGGCCGGGGACGAGCGCCGGCCGACCCCGCGGGTGGGCATGACGGCCACCGCCCAGATCGAGGTCCGCCGGGCTCGCGGCGCGCTCTCGGTGCCCGGGTCGGCCCTCGTCGGCCGGGATCGCGGCCAGGCCGTGTTCGTGATCGAGGGCGGCAAGGTGCGCCTGCGCCAGGTCCGGGTCGCGGCCGACGGCGAGGACCGGGTCGCCATCGCCGCCGGGCTGCGGGAAGGCGAGCGGGTCGTCTCCCGGGGTGCCGAGCGCCTGCGGGACGGCCAGGACTGGCCGGGAAGCTGATGGGCGGCCCGCCGGGAGACGACCCGCCGGTGGGTGGCCGGCCAGGAGACGGCCCGCCGGTGGGTGGCCCGCCGGGAGACGGCCCGCCCGTGGGTGGCCGGCCGGTGGGTGGCCGGCCGATGGGTGGCCGGCCGGTGGTCACCGCCAGCGGCGTGACCAAGGTCTACCAGCTCGACGGGGTGGAGGTGCGCGCCCTCGACGGGGTGGACATGGTCGTGAGGCCGGGCGACTCCCTGGCCATCATGGGCCCGAGCGGTTCGGGCAAGTCCACCCTGCTCGGCCTGCTCGGCGGGCTGGACCGGCCGACCTCCGGGAGCCTCGCCTTCCAGGGCCGGGACGTCGCCGCCATGTCCGACGACGAGCTGGCCCGGGTCCGCAACCAGGTGGTCGGCTTCGTGTTCCAGAGCTTCCAGCTCCTGCCCAGGACCCCTGCGGTCGGCAACGTGGGACTGCCGCTGGTGTACCGGGGGGTGGGCCGGGCCGAGCGCCGCCGCCTCGCGGTGCAGGCGCTCGAGTCGGTCGGGCTCGGCCACCGCCTCGGCCACCGGCCGTCGCAGCTGTCAGGCGGGGAGCAGCAGCGCGTCGCGATCGCGCGGGCGCTGGTGACCGAGCCGGCGATGCTGCTGGCGGACGAGCCCACCGGCAACCTCGACTCGCGCTCGGGCGAGGAGCTCCTCGGCCTGCTCGCCCGCTTGCACGCCGAGCGCGGGGTGGCCGTCGTGGTCGTGACCCACGACCCGGGTGTCGCCGAGCGCTTCGGCCGCATCGTGGTCGTGCGCGACGGCCGCCTCGCGCCCGAGGAGGAGGTGGCCCGCTCGGCCGCGACCGGCCGCTACGGCCCTCTCGGCACCCTCGGCCGTTCCGGCCCGCAGGAGCCAGTCCCGGAGGAGCGGGGCCAGCGGGAGGCGGGCCCCGATGGGCGGGGCCAGGCAGAGGCGGGCCCCGATGGGCGGGGCCAGGGAGAGGCGGGCCCGGATGGGCAGAGCCAGGCAGAGGCGGGCCTGGATGGTCGGGGCCCGGGTGCTCGGGACCAGCGGGAGGCGTCAGGGTGAGGCTGGGCGAGGCGATGCGGATCGCGTGGGAGGCGCTGCGCGCCAACAAGCTGCGCTCGAGCCTCACCATGCTCGGCGTGGTGATCGGGGTCATGAGCGTCGTGCTCCTGGTCGCGATCGGCAGCGGCGCGCGCAGCGAGGTCACCTCCGGGATCGAGTCCCTCGGCTCCAACATCCTGTTCGTCGCCCCAGGCAACCTGTCGTTCGGGTCGACGCCGTCGGTCTCCCGCCTCCAGCTCGACGACGCCCGCCGGATCGGCGACGCCATCGGCGACCCGCGGCGGGTGGCGGTCACGGTCGCCTCGGGCGAGATCGCCCGGGTGGGTACGCGCCGGTACAGCGTCAACGTCAACGGCACCAACGAGAACATCCCGCTGGTGTTCGACCGCACGGTCTCCCGGGGGACCTTCCTGTCAGCGTCCGACGTGGAGGTGCGGCGCCGGGTGGCCGTGCTCGGAGCCGACCCGGCCGACGCGCTCTTCCCCGACCGCGACCCGCTCGGCAAGACGGTCGCCATCGGCGGCGTCCGCTTCCGCGTCGTCGGCGTGCTCAGCCGCGTCGGCAGCACGCTCGGGGTCGACCGCAACCAGGAGGTGTTCATCCCGGTCACCGCCGCCCAGCGCCTGTTCGGCGTCGACCGCGTCGACGGCATCGCCGTGAAGGCGGCGAGCACCGGGGACGTCGAGGAGGAACAGCGCACCATCAGGCAGGTGGTGAGCACCGCCCACCCCGAGCAGGACTTCCAGGTCCTCACCCAGGAGGAGATCCTCGGCGTGGTCGGGCGCATCCTGTCGGTGCTCACCCTGGTGCTGGCCTCGATCGCCGGCATCTCCCTGGTGGTCGGCGGGGTCGGTGTGATGAACATCATGCTGGTGAGCGTGTCCGAGCGGACGCGCGAGATCGGCCTGCGCAAGGCGGTGGGCGCCCGCACCCGCGACGTGCTCAGGCAGTTCCTGCTCGAGGCGGTCGCGCTCACCGTCAGCGGGGGGATCGTCGGGATCCTGCTCGGCGTCGCCGGGGCGGTCCTGGTGGCCAGGCTCTCGCCGGTGCCAGCCGACATCACCTGGTGGTCGGTTGCCCTCGCCTTCGGCGTCAGCGTCGCGGTCGGGATCTTCTTCGGCGTGTACCCGGCCCGCAAAGCCGCCCGGATGCAGCCGGTCGTCGCTCTCCGGTACGAATGAACATACCTGCGTATGGGGTTCTTATGGGTTTCTAATGGCACGCACAGGCTCGTCCTACCTCCGGGGGTTAGAACGTACCCGCTAGCGCGTTCACCCGATCTGGCGGGCATCCGAACGGGGTCCAACTCCCACCCTGACCCCGCCGGGCTGCGAGCCGGCCTCGAGCGAGCGCAGACCGTGGTGGCGGCGGGGTGACCGTCACTCTCGCCGCCGCCCCGGTCGGCCCAGCTGACCGACTACCTCGGGGCCGCCATGTCCAGCTCGTTGCTCATCGTCGACGATGACGACCACATCCGTTCGATGCTGCAGCGCGGGCTCGGTTACGAGGGGTTCCGGGTTACCGTTGCCGGCGACGGCGAGCGCGCCCTGGACGTGCTCCGGGCCCGGCCGGTCGACTGCATCGTGCTCGACGTCCGCATGCCGGTGCTCGACGGGCTCGAGGTCTGCCGGCGCCTGCGCAACGCCGGCGACGACACCCCGATCCTCATCCTGACCGCCTACGACACCGTCGGCGACCGGGTCACCGGGCTGGAAGCCGGCGCAGACGACTACCTCATCAAGCCGTTCGCCTTCGAGGAGCTGCTGGCCCGCGTCCGCGCCCTGCTGCGCCGCCGCCACACCAAGAGCGAGAGCCAGCTCCTCCGCTTCGCCGACCTCACCCTGGACCGGCACTCCTACGAGGTCTCGCGCGCCGGCCGCCGGATCGACCTGACCCCGCGCGAGTTCGAGCTGCTCGAGACCTTCATGCGCCGCCCACGCCAGGTGCTCGCCCGCGACGAGCTGCTGGCCCGGGTGTGGGGCTACGACTTCGACACCGACACCAACGTCGTCGACGTCTACGTCCTCTACCTGCGGCGTAAGCTCGAGGCGGCCGGCGAGAGCCGGCTGGTCCACACCGTTCGCGGCGCCGGGTACGCGCTGCGGGAGGACTAGGGGCGCGCTTGACCCTGCGCATGCGGATCACCCTGGCCGCGGTCGGGGTCGTGCTGGCCGTGCTGGCCGTGCTCGTCCCGAGCGTCACCACGATCCTGTCCCACAACATGCGCCAGGCCCTCGACCAGCGCCTGGCCGACCAGGTCGGCTACGCGACCGGACCGGCCGCGGGCAAGCTGCTCGAGAACTACCCGGGCCTGCCGTTCGAGGTGCGCATCCCGGGCACGCTGTTCCAGGTCCTGGACACCGACGGCCGGCCTGTGACGGGCTCGACCCTGCCCCAGGCGATCGCCCCCGCGGAGGTCGTGGTCCCGGTGGCCCGGGGCGAGGCGGGCGCCAGGTACGCCAGCGTGCGCCTGGAAGGGGTGCCGCTGCGGACGATCACCGCACCGGTCAACGTCATCGGGTTCGGCCGCATCGGCGCGGTCACCCTCGGCCTGGTCGACAACACCAGGGCCACCGTGGGGCGGGTCCAGCGCCTGCTGGTCGTCTCCGGCCTGGTCGCCCTCGCCCTGGCCGCGCTGCTGGCCTGGGTGGCGGGCCGGGCCGCCATGCAGCCGGTCACCGTGATCAGCGCGGCGGCCCGGGCGGTGGCCGACAGCGGCGACACCTCAAAGCGGGTCGCCGCCGGCGCCCACGACGAGGTCGGCGACCTCGCCCGGACCCTGAACCACATGCTCGCCCGCCTCGAGGTCGCCCAGGCCGAGCTGGCCAGCGCGCTCCAGGCGCAGCGGCGCTTCATGGCCGACGCCTCGCACGAGCTCCGCACGCCACTCACCAGCCTGCGCGGCAACGTGGACATCATGGCCCGCAACCCGGGCATGCCGGTCGAGGAGCAGACGGCAGCCGTCGTCGAGCTGCGGGCCGACGCCGAGCGCATGAGCCGCCTGGTCGACGGGCTCCTCCAGCTGGCCCGCGGCGACACCCAGGTCGTCGGCCAGGAGCGCGGCCTCGTCGACCTCGGGGCCGCCCTGACCCAGGAGGTCGTCCGCACCCGCCGGGTCGCCCCCGGGCACGAGATCCGCGTGGCCGTGCCCGGCTCCCCGGTGACGGTCGCCGTCCAGGACGGCCTGATCGACCGCGCGCTCGGCAACCTGCTCGACAACGCGGTCGTCCACGGCGGCCCCAACGTCCTGGCCTCCCTCCACGTCCTGCGGGGCGAGGCGGTCGTGCGGGTGCGTGACGACGGGCCCGGTATCGCTCCGGAGGACCTGCCGCACGTGTTCGAGCGGTTCTACCGCAGCGCCGCGAGGACCCGCTCGGGGACCGGCCTGGGCCTGGCCATCGCCGCGTCGGCTGCGCGCGGGAACGGCGGCGACCTCACCGTCACGTCCAGGCCGGGGGAGACCACCTTCGAGCTCCGGCTGCCGCTGGGCAGCCGCTGACCTCCAGCCGCCGGGGACCTCGCTGCGGGCCAGGAACTGGAAGTTCCCCCGTGGGGCAGAACCCCGGGATCCCGATGCCTGGCCGAGTCCGAACCTCCCGCAGCACCACACCTCCGACCGGCTGGCGGGCCGCCCTGTCTCGGACCGGCCAGTGGGCCGCCACGAGGGCGGCCCGCCAGCGCATTGGTGCTGGTGGGGGGGGGTTGTACGTAGCCCGGGTTGCTGCGTAGTGGTGCGGAGGGGGTGGGTAGGAGTGCCAATACCCTGCCGCCCGGGGGGCCGGTTGACTGTTCCTGCAGCGACCGCAGGGGCCAGGCACCCCGCGGGCTGCACCGCCGCACCACCACCCGGTTCGTCTATGGTTGAGGGGGTCGTGATGGCGGCAGGGCCGCGCAGGGGCCGCACGGGCAGGCTGGCGGCGGTGGGGGCGCTGCTGGCGGTGGTCGCGGCCGGCGTGCTGCTGGGCCCGGGTGGGGTCCGCCCGGTCCGGAGCGAGGTGCCCGGCCATGAGCCGGTCAACCTGTGGCAGTTCCAGGAACTGGCCGTCAAGGCCGACCCGTCCAACCCCAACACCTGGGACTGGACGGCGGCGATCAGCGCCGCGATCGCCCACTGCCGCGGCCTGGCGTCGTGGCGCTACCCCGTGGGCACCGGTGGGGCGCACCGGTCTCTGGGCCTGCCCGCGCTGTACATCCCCAGGGGCATCTACCGCAACACCGCCACCCACCTGCTGGAGTACGTCCACGGGTTCACCATCCGCGGTGACGGCAAAGGCGCCACCGTCATCCAGCACGAGGGCGCCGGCTACCTGTTCGACATCCAACGCTCCGGCGCGCTGGACTTTGAGGGCTTCACCGTCAACGGGGTCGCCCCCACCGGCCCGGTCGGGGGGTTGCGGGGCCTGGTCGAGGGGTCGGGCGCCTTCCGGTTCCGCCAGTCGTCCCGTGACCCGGTCCCGGGCGCGGGGACGACCTGGCAGAACCACGTGGCGGTGGAGGTCAACGAGGTCCACCGGGCGTTCCGGTTCGACGGCGACCAGATGACCGACGCGCTGGTGGTGGACCGCTATCACGGCCGTGACAACTTCATCGACTTCGACTACGCCAACAGCCAGGCCGTCAACCATCAGCTGAACGGCGGCGAGGTCACCTACGGGGTCAGCTTCCCCAACAGCGACTACGCCGCCCGGCTGGCCACCTGGACCAGCAAGCCGAGGCTCGAGGACGGGGCGGTGTTCAACGTGGCCTCGGGCGGGCAGGTCACGGTGACCGGCGGGTCGGTGATCGCGCGCAAGCCGACGCTGTACTTCCACACCCCCCCGCAGGACGGCAGCCACGGCGCGACCAGCAACATCACCGGCTACAGCTTCACCGGGACCCGCTGGGAGGTCCGCCGCCACGACCCCGCCCGCGACCGGTTCGGGCTTGCGCGCGTCACCATGGTCCGCTACGCCAGCCCCTTCCCGACCGCGGCCAGGGTGCAGCCGTCGGTGCGGTTCAGCGCCTGCGACTGGGTGGTGATGACCCCCACCGTCGACCTGTTCTACCTGGCCAACGCCGTGCGGATCTACGCCCAGTCGTCGCGGGTGTTCTACGCCGCCGCCGGCTCCACGGCCCGGCTGGTCACCCTGGTCAACGGCTCCACCCCGGCGATCAAGGGCACCTACCGGTCCTGGGGCACCACCCCCCTGACCCGGGCCAAGAAGGCCGCCCCCGGCTACACCGCCCCCTCCACCCTCGACCAGCAGGTCACCATGCCCCCCGCCTGACCCGCGGCGGCCCCCACCGTCCGGCCGACCCGCGGCGGCCCCACCCGTCCCGGCCCGGCCCGGCCCGCGGCGCCCCCACCGTCCCGGTGGGGGCGCGCACCATGCGCTCGGGGGACGAATTGCCTGACTGCCCGTATCCATTCGGGTCCGCCGGGCGCCTAGGTACTCAGGAGAGGAGGAGCAGCAGGCTCGTGCCTGAGCCCGGACGGGGGCTCGTTGCTGCGCTGGAGGAGTGGCGGCGTGCTCGCAGGCGGGCGCCGACGGCAACCGGTCGGCGCCACCGGTCGAGTGCGGCTCGTCGTCGACTGACGCCGACCGCCGACGATCATGAACCGAGCAGTTTCGCGTAGGCTTGCGAGGCGCTCGTAGCGTCGGTGGATGTGCCGTGGTTCCCCCGTGACATTGCCGCGGCGCACCGGAGCGCTTGGGCGTCGCGGACCCGGTGCCGAAGACGCACCCAGGAGGTCCCGGCGTTCCGCGCCGAAGGAGGGTTCTGATGTGGACGACGTAGTGCTCATCGCCGATGACGAGGAGGACATCGTCCGCTTCGTCGAGATCAACCTCCGCCTGGAGGGCTTCGAGGTGGTGGCCGCCCACGACGGGGAGGACGCGCTCGAGAAGGCCCTCAAGCTGCTCCCGGACCTCATCCTGCTCGACGCCATGATGCCCAGGAGGAACGGCTACGAGGTGTGCACCAGGCTGCGGGCGGACGCGCGCAGCGCCCACATCCCCGTCATCATGCTCACCGCCAGGTCGCTCGAGGCCGACCGGGTGCTCGCCCAGACCGTGGGCGCCGACGACTGCGTCATCAAGCCCTTCGACCCCGCCGAGCTGGTCGCCAAGGTCAAGGCCCGCCTTCGCCAGGCGCGGGCCGGGGCGTCGCCGAGCTGGTGACCGTCCCGGCGCGTGGCGGCCTGGCCGGCTCGGCCCCCATGCGGCCGGCGAGGGCCGCCAGCACCTGGGCGACCCCGTCCGGGTCGACGAGCTGGTGCAGGTGCTCGCCCGGGAGGCGTTGGACGACCCAGCCGCGGCGGCCCGCCTCGGCCGCCGCGTCCTCGTAGGCCGGCCCGAACAGCAGGTACGCGCAGGGCCGGTCGTCCCACCCGGCCGGCACCGGCACCGACGCCTCGTAGTACGCCAGCGGCAGCCTCGGCTGCTCCTCGGTCACCGCTCGGCGGGGCTGCTCGTCCGGGAACAGCGCGGCCACGTCGTGCTCGTCCCACCACTCCGTCCACCGCGGCAGCATCCCGGCCGGCGCCTTGTCCCGCAGGAACGGGAGCAGCTCGGGTGGTGCCACAGGGGTCTCACCGGACCGGGGCGGCAGCCCGGCGTCCACGAAGACGCAGCCGAGCACCGGGTACCGCAGGCCGGCGGCGATGACGGGAACGAACAGCCCTGCGTTGCTGTGCACCACCAGGATCACGTCCGGGTCCTGCTCGAGCCCTGGCAGGGCCTTGCTCGCTTCAGGCGACTGGCAGGCCTCGCAGACCGGGTCCACGACCCGGGGCCAGAACGGCGGCCCGCCCTCGGCGACGTGGAGCAGCGACGGGACGACGACGTCCCAGCCGAGCCCGGTCAGCCGGTCGGCCACCGGCTGCCAGGTCCGCGGCCCGACCGAGGGGCTGTGCACCAGCACGAACATCGCAGGCATGCAGCCAGGGTAGCCGGCGCGTCGCCTGCCAGGGAACCCGTTCCGCTGCCGGCGTGACCCGTGCGGTCAGCCGCGCGGACCGCCCTCGTCCGGGGGCTGCTGGGACAGGAAGCGCTCGAGCTCCGCGGCGATCTCGTCGCCGGAGGGGATCCGGTCGTCGCCGCCCTGCTCGACCAGCGCGCGGATCTGCTCGATGAACTCGCCGATCTGGGGCCGTTCCCGGATGGCCTGCTCGACCTGCTCCAGGTGCTCCTTGCTGGCCGCCTGGAGTTCCGTGGTGTCGATCTCGACCCCGGTGAGGTGGGCCAGGCTCTCCACCAGGGCGACCGTGGCCGGTGGGTGCGTCCCGCCCGCGAGGTACGGCGGGACCCTGGCCCACAGGCCGGTGGCCGGGATGCCCGCCCGGTGCAGGCGTTCCTCGAGCACGCTCTGGATCCCCGCGGCCAGCTCGATGATCGCGGGGACGGTCTCGAGCCGGCCGGCCAGCTCGGGGTCGGCCGAGGTGCCGAGGACGGCGACCGGGTCGGTGTGCAGGCTCGGGGCGGGGAACGCGCCCAGCCCGAACACCTCGCCGATGCCGAGCTCGCGGCAGACCCCGACCACCTGGTCGGCGAACGCGTTCCAACGGAAGTCGGGCTCGGGCCCGGTCAGCAGCAGCGCGTCCCGGTCCCCGCTGGCGGTGCCCTGGGACAGCTCGATCGGGGACCAGCTGATCTGCTCGATCGTGCCGCCGGCGAGGCGGATGATCGGGCGCCTGGCCCGGTAGTCGATCAGCTCGTCCGGGTCGAACTCGCCGAGCGGCCGGGCGTTCCAGCGCGCCCGCAGGAACGCCGCGGCGGCCTGGCCGGCCATGCCGGCGTCGGTCCACCCGCTGAGGTGGATGACCAGGAACGGCTCGCGCAGGGACGGGCGCTCGTTCAGCTTGACAAGCGACGGCATGGACGCAGGGTAGCCGGTTCGGGTCCTGGGTGTGGACCGGCTCGCCCGCTTTTTCCCTTGCGTCCGTGTTTCCTGTGGGTCCCGAGGGCTCCCACCGGGCCGTTCCTGCCCGGTACGACCCGAGGCCGGTAGCCTTGGTCGGTGACCAGCGCCGCCGGTTCCTCCCGAGCCTCGCCGTTCCGGCCCTTCCAGCACCGGGCCTGGGCGACGATCTGGGCCGGCTCGTTCGTCTCCAACGTCGGCACCTGGATGGAGACGGTGGCGATCGGGGTGTACGTGACCCAGACCACCGGCCAGGCGACCTGGACCGGGGTGGTCGCCGCGCTCACCTACGTGCCCACCGTGGTGCTCGGCCCGATCGGCGGCGCCCTCGCCGACCGCTTCGACCGGCGCCGCTACCTGGCCGCCGTCGTGCTGTTCCAGGTCTGCCTGGCCGGGGCCCTGACGCTGCTGGCGGTCACCGGGCGGCTGTCGGTGCCGGCGGTCGCCGTGATCGTGCTGCTCGCCGGGTGCGCCTTTGCCCTGTACATGCCTGCCGCGGCGGCCATGACGCCCGACCTCGTCCCCCTGGAGGACCTGCTCGGGGCCACCAGCCTGAGCACGGCCCAGTTCAACCTGGGCCGGGTGGTCGGCCCCGCCCTGGCCGGCCTGGTGATCGCGGCCGGTGGTCTGGGCTGGGCGTTCGGCCTGAACACGGTCAGCTTCGGCGCCGTGCTCGTGTCGCTCGCCCTGATCCGCGTCCCGCCCGTCCAACGGGCCGAGGAGGCCCGGCCGCGCCTGTGGGCGACTGTCGTCGACGGGGTCCGGGCCGCCCGCGCCGACACCGGCATCCGCACCGCCCTCCTCCTGCTCCTCGCGACCACGTTCCTGGTCTCGCCGTTCATCGGGCTGGTCCCGGCGGTCGCGATCAAGGTGTTCGACGCCGGCGCCACCGGCACCTCGACCCTGGTCACCGCGCAGGGGATCGGCGCGGTGCTCTCCGCCCTGGCCGCCGGCCCGCTCGCGGCCAGGCTGGGCCGGCGCCGGCTGCTGGTCGGCACCCTGCTCGCGGTCGGCCCGGCCGCCGTCCTGTACGGGCTCGCCCCCAGCTTCCCGCTTGCCACCGTGGCCATCGGCCTGCTCGGCTTCGTCTACCTCGGGGTGCTCTCGGGGACGGGCACCGTCTGCCAGGTGCGCGCCCCGCGGGAGCTGCGGGCCCGCATCGCAAGCCTGTTCATGGTCGCCGTGGGGGGCGGCCACTCCCTCGGCCTGGTGGTGCAGGGATGGCTCGGGGACCGTGTCGGGCTGCCGCTGGTCACCGCCGTCACCGGCCTGGCCCTCCTCACGATCGTCGTGGCCACGCGGATGCTGCGCCCGGACTGGTTGCGGTCCATGGACGACCCGCCCGGCCGTCCCCGGTCCGCGGCCGGTGAGCCCGCCGTGGTCGCCACGGCATCGGACGCCCCGCAGGCTGCGCTCGAGTCAGCGGAAGTCCATGCGCTCCAGACGCCGGACGGCCAGCGTGAGGGCCAGGAGGGTGACCACGACGGCCAGCAGCGTCGCGCTGAGCGGGCCCAGCCTGGCCGGGAAGTCGAGGCCTGAGCGGGCCACGATCGCCGCGAGCACGCCCTCGGCGTAACCGCGCACCGACATCGACGACGCCGACGGCGCCACGCTGACCAGCGCCCCCTCCCACAGCAGGGCGTACGCGAGCCCGACGAGCAGGGCGCGCGCGAACAGCAGGGACAGCAGCACCCCGAGGGCGCAGTAGGTCAGCGTCGCGACCGTGGTGGCCGCCAGCATCCCGGAGAGGAGGGTGGTCGAGCCGAGGCCGCGGGCGGCGAGCAGGTGGGCGGCTGCCACGGCGGGCAGCAGGACCAGCAGGGTGGCGAGCACGGCGGCCAGGTACTTGGCGACCAGGATGCCCGGCCGGGGGATCGGCTTGAGCACCAGGTTGACCACGGTGCCGTCGCGGACCTCGGCGCCCAGGGTGGTGGTGGAGAACGTCAGGGCGACCACCGGCAGGAGCACGGGCAGCACCAGGGCACGGAACAGGTCGAGGGTGAAGTCGTCCGGGTCCCGGCCCGAGCCCGCCGCGAGCAGGGCCGGGACGACGAGCGGGAACGCGGTCAGCAGGCCGGTCACCAGCAGGCGCCGCCCGGCCAGGAGCTGGCCGACGGTGAACCGGAACACCACCGGAGCGCCCTTCACCGGCGCCCCTCCTCCCCGCGAGGCCTGTCGGGTGCGCCCGCCGGGGAGGCCTGGCGCCCCTCCTCCCCGCGAGGCCTGTCGGGTGCGCCCGCCCTGGTCACCGGCGCCCCACCAGGTAGCGGAAGACCTGCTCGAGCGACTCGTCGGTGGTGCGGATCTCCCGCAGGGTGATCCCCTGGACCTTGGCGAGCCGGGGCAGCTCGGTGGCGAACGCCTCGACCGAGCGCGTGCGGGCCTGGAGGGCGTCGCCGTCCACCTCGACCGCCACCGTGGTCGGCATGGCGATCAGGCCGGGCGCGAGCGCCCGGGCGTTCCGGGCGCGCACGACCACGGTCCGGGGCTGGTCCTCCATGAGGTCGCGGATGGCGTGGAAGTCGCCCGAGGCGGCCAGCCTGCCCCCGACCAGGACGAGGATCTGCGAGGCGAGCCGCTCCACCTCGCCCAGGATGTGGCTGGACACCAGCACGGTCACCCCAGCTTCCGCGATCAGCCGGATCAGCTCGATGAAGCGCGCCCGCTGGCCCGGGTCCATGCCGGTCATCGGCTCGTCCAGCACGAGCAGGGAGGGCTGGTGGACGATGGCGCCGGCCACCTTGGTGCGCTGCCGCTCGCCCTTGGACAGGCCCTTCAGCCGGCGGTCGGCCAGCGCCTCCATGCCCACCTCGGCGATGGCGCGGTCGGCGGCCGGCCCGGGCTTGGAGAGCCCGTGCAGCTCGGCGTGCAGGCGCACGTAGGAGCGCACGGTCAGGCGCGGGTACAGCCGGTCGCCGTCCGGTACCACCCCGATCGCCCGGTACAGCATCGGGTCGCCCGAGATGGGCCGGCCGAACAGGAGCACCTCACCCTGGGAGGGGTGCAGCAGGCCGGTGACCGCCTTGAGGGTGGTCGTCTTGCCGGCCCCGTTGGGGCCGAGCAGCCCGGTCACACCCGAGCCGAGCGCGAACGACAGGTCGGCCACGGCGACCACGTCCCCGTACCACTTGGAGACGTGGCTGAGCTCGACCACCGGGCCGGTCCAGGCTTGGCTCATGGCTGCAACCGGGAGATGCGCCAGGCCAGCAGGGCGAGACCGAGGGCGCTCAGCACGGCCAGGGCGGCCAGGTAGGCTGGGCCGGTGAAGCCGGCCTCGGCGGCCATGGAGCCGGGCGGCGCCGCCGTGCCGAACACCCACTCGACGAAGCGGCCGGGCAGTCCCTGGAGGGCGAGGAAGGTGAGCCAGCGGCGCCCGGGGAAGCTCGTGGCGGTGAAGAAGATGATGTTGGCGACCACCGTGGAAGCCAGGAACGTGCCGAGCAGGCCGGCCGTTGCCAGGCTGCGGCGTTCGGTGAGGCTGGCAACGGCCAGGGAGACCGTCGAGTAGAACACCGTCAGCACGCCCCCGGCGAACAGGATGCGGCCGAAGTCGCCGGCGTGCTCGCGGAGGTAGGTGGCGGCCCTGGGAGCGGTCAGGGTGTTGCCGACGAACAGGACGACCAGCGGCACCAGGGCGACGAGCCCGATCACCAGCAGCAGGGCGGCGAGCTTGGCGGCCAGGTAGTCGGCCCGGGTGACCGGGCGGGTGAACACCAGCGCGAGCACGTGCTGGCGGCGGTCGGGGCAGAGCAGCTCGGGGCCGGCCGTGGCCGCGAACAGCAGCAGCACCAGGGCGACGACGCCGAGGTAGCGGCCGTAGCCGAGGAACTGGCCGACCGACTCGCCGACCAGCAGGCGGATGCCGATGAAGGCGAACACCGGGCCGAACGCACCGACCAGCAGGGCGAACGGCACCACCTTGGTCTTCCAGTTGCGTTTGAGGCCGAGGCAGCGGCGGACGCCCGCGGTCACGATGGCCCGCATCCGCCGCGAGCGTCCCTCCCGGGGGCCGTCGTAGTGGCGGTAGCCGCGGTCGTAGATCGCACCCGCTTGCATCTCGGTCATCGGCGCACCCCCCGGCCCGTGCGCTCGGGGACCTCGGCGCCCCAGGGCCGCACCGGCTGGGCTGGTGGCCCGTCCGAGCCCGCACGGGGGCCCGCGGCCGGTGCCGAGACGGCCGCCTGCAGGCGCAGGAAGGTCTCTTCCAGGCTGGGCGCGCGGGGGGCGAGGCGGCGCAGCGGCCAGCCGTGGTCGACGGCGACGTCGCGGATCACGTCGGCGGCCTCGCGTGCTTGAGGGGAGCGGGCCTCGCGTGCTTGAGGGGAGCGGGCCTCGCGTGCTTGAGGGGAGCGGGCCTCGCGTGCTTGAGGGGAGCGAGCCTCATGCGCTTCAGGGGAGCGGGCCTCACGTGTTCCAGGGAACCCACCCGGGTCGGGGCTACGCACGTGCAGCTCGGCGCCGGCGGGCCGGACCTCGAGGCCGGCGGCGGCCAGGGCCGCCTGGACCTCGGGCCCGCCGTCGCCGAGCTGCACGCCGTACCCGGGCGCGGTGGTCCCGGCCGCCTCGGCGATAGAGCCCTGGAGGAGGACCCGGCCGGCATGGACCATGACCACCCGGTCGCACACCCGCTCGACGTCGCCCAGCAGGTGGGTGGAGACGAGCACGTCGACCCCGAGCTCGGCCCGGACCCGCAGGATGAGGTCGAGCATGTCCTCGCGCCCCTGCGGGTCCATGCCGTCGGTCGGCTCGTCGAGCAGCAGCAGCCTGGGGTCGTGGACGAGGGCGGCGGCCAGCTTCACCCGCTGCTGCATGCCGGTCGAGAACCCGCCGATGGCGCGGTAGCGCTCCTCCTCCAGGCCGACCTGGTAGCAGATCTCGCTGGCCCGTTCCCTGGCCTGGCGCGGTGGGAGGCCGCCGAGCTGGGCCATGAAGGCGACGAAGTCGGCGGCGGTCACGTCGCCGGGCAGGCAGGGACCCTCGGGGAGGTAGCCGACGCCGGCCCTGACCGCGAGCGGGTCGGTGGCCACGTCGTGGCCGAGCACGACGGCCTGCCCGCTGTCCGGTGCGATGAGGCCGAGGAGCAGCTTGATCAGGGTCGACTTGCCGGCGCCGTTGGAACCCACCAGCCCGGTGCAGCCCTGCTCGACCACGACGTCCACGTCCCGGAGGGCCTGGACCGCACCGAAGCGCTTGCTGAGGCCTTGGACCTGGGCGACGGGCACGGCTGGACGGGCCTTTCGAGGAAGCGGTCGGACGCTCGTCACCCTTGCAGTCGCACGCGGGGCGGTCAAGAGCCCCCGGCTCGGCGTGCTCGAACTGGTATCCGGGTCCGTGGGCAAGCCCCCAGCAATTGCAGCCGCGAGTAATTGCTGTCCGGTTGAGGGACAACAAAAATAGCCAATGGCCAGCAAGGTCATCCGAAAAAAGATTGCCCCGATTCGGGCAATACACTCAACCGAATTGGTGACTACAAAGAGTGCTTTAGTAGGATCCGGCGCCACCGAACCGTGAGCTCCCGTGCGGGGCCACGGCTGCAAGCACCTTGGGGGGGACATGCCAGGATTCGACGTTGTCTGGGCCTGGGTCGGCCGAGCGGTACTCGACCGGAGCGGCGTCAAGGTAGGCACGGTCAGGGAGGTCCGCTTCGACGCCCGGACCGAGGAGCCGGGCTGGGCGCTCGTCAACCTCGCCGACATCGGCCACGACCTGCGCCTGGTCCCGGTGGTGGACGCCGAGGAGGACGGCCGCGCCGTCCGGGTGCCGTTCGACCGGGCCACCGTCCGCGGCGCGCCTCGCGTCGGGCCGGACGCCTGCCTGGAATCGCGCGAGGAGGCCGACCTCTACCTGCACTACGGGATCGCGCCCGCCAGGCCGTCGCTCGAGGAGCCGGACGACCGCTGGGACGCCGACGGCGTGGTGAGCCTGCTGGAGCACCGCGGCGCGGTCGTGGCCGAGCCGCCGGTCCACTGGTGGCTGAGCAGGTCGTCCGGGTGCTTCCGCGGCCCTGGCCGCCGCTTGCGGCCCTGAGCGGCTGGAAGTCGCCCACCGGCCCGCATATCTACCGGTAGTCCTGGTTCGATGTGGGGGGGAGGCTGTCCGAGCTCCCCCCACGGCCCCCCAGGAGCGCCTGTGCCATGGCCCGGAGGATCCCGGGCGGGCGGCGTGCTCGCCACGGTCGTGCGCGGGTAGGCTGGCGCTTGGAGCACCGCCCCGAGCCACACGAGCGAGCGCGACATGCAGAGCCGAGCCCGACCCGACCGGGGAGCGCCATGCCCGGTCCGGTGACCGTCGTCTGGGACGAAGGGCTCGCCGCCTACGACTTCGGGCCCGAGCACCCGCTCCGGCCCGAGCGCGTCCAGCTCACCATGGCCTTGGCCCGGACGTCGGGGCTGCTCGACCGGGCCAGGCTGGCCGGCCCGGACCAGGTCTCGGGCGCCGACCTGGCCCGGGTGCACGACCTCGACTACCTGGCCGCGGTCAAGGCGTGCAGCAGCGACGGGCGCGCGGCCCCGGGCTACGGGCTCGGGCCGGGCGACACGCCGTCGTTCGCCGGCATGCACGAGGCCTCGGCCCTGGTCTGCGGGGCGACCATGGCGGCGGCCCGGGCCGTGCTGGGCGACGGCGCCCGGCACGCGTTCTCGCCCGCCGGGGGCCTGCACCACGCGATGCGGGACCGGGCGTCGGGGTTCTGCGTCTACAACGACCCGGCGGTGGCCATCGCCTGGATGCTCGAGCAGGGAGCGGGCCGCGTCGCCTACGTCGACGTCGACGTCCACCACGGCGACGGCGTCGAGGCGATCTTCGCCGGCGACCACAGGGTCCTCACCGTCTCGGTGCACGAGTCCGGGCGGTACCTGTTCCCGGGCACCGGCTTCGCGCACGAGGTCGGTGAGGGTCCTGCCCGCGGGTCGATCGCCAACCTCCCGCTCCCGCCCTACACCACCGACGACCTCTACCTGGCCGCCTTCGACGCCGTGGTCCCCGCGCTGGTGCGCGCGTTCGAGCCCGAGGTGCTCGTCACCCAGCTCGGCTGCGACACCCACTACACCGACCCGCTCGCCCACCTCGGGCTCACCGTGCGGGCCTACCGGCAGCTCGCCGGCCGCCTCCACGACCTCGCCCACACGGTCGCTGGCGGGCGCTGGCTCGCCACCGGCGGCGGCGGCTACCAGTGGGCCGCGGTGGTGCCCCGGGCGTGGTGCGGCTACCTGGCCGAGATGGTCGGCGCCGAGCTCCCCGAGCTGCTCCCGGACGCCTACCTGGCCGAGGCGTCGGAGCGGTTCGGCGCGGACCTCCCCCCCGAGACCGCCGACGAGGTGGTCGCCCTGGCCAGCGAGCACCGGGCCTGGGTCGAGCGGCAGGTCGCCGACGCGATCGAGGCCGCCCGCCGCAACCTGTTCCCCCTGCACGGCCTGACCGTCTGACGCCGGCCGAGGTCGCGCGGGCGCCTCCGCTACCATGAGGGCTGCCCCAGGAAGCTGACGACGGAGCTGGCATGCCCCGAACGACCCGTGACGACCTCCGCGAGCACCTGGTCGCAACCCGTATCGCCGGATCGGTGCAGACCCCCGTCTGGGACACCCTCCGCAAGGCCGGGCTGGTCGCGGCCGGCGACCCCGACCACTGCTTCGGCCTGTCCGGGATGAGCCGGTACAGCCAGGCCGAGGTGCTGGCCGAGGTCGCCGCCCAGTTCGGTTGGACCCACACCGAGGGCGAGCCCGGCGACGCCCGCACCTTCATCGACCCGGACCTGGTCCTGGCCGAGCTCGACCGGGCCGCCGAGCGGCTGGCCAAGGCGGCCAGGGACGGCGAGCACGTGCTGTTCGCCACCGGGCACCCCACCGGCCCGCTCGGCATGTACCAGCAGGTGGCGAGCCTGCTGATCGAGGCAGGGGCCAAGGTGTCCCGGCCCGGGGACGGGGTCGCCTTCATGCTCGCCGGCCACCGCCGCCAGGTGAAGTACATCCAGAACGTGGCCATGCTCGCCTCGGGGGCGAACCTCTACCACACCCACCTGGCCCACCCGATGGAGCTGGTGCTCGACCAGGCCGCCTCGGTCGACCTGGTCGTCGGCGACCACGGGTTTGCCGGGGCGGCCGCCGAGCGCGGGATCGACGTCGTGTCGGTCGCCGACATCAACGACCCGGCCCTGCCCATGGCCAAGGCCGAGGGACGGGCCGCGGTGGTGATCGGCATGGAGGACAACGTCCTGCCCCACCACTACGACCCCGTGGCCGACTACCTGACCGCCGGGCTCGGGCACCGATGATGCGGGCGGGCGCACACGGAGCCGTCCGTCGACCGATGGGGCGCCGATGATGCGGGCGGGCGCACACGAAGCCGTTCGTCGACCGATGGGGCGCCGATGACGGACAAGCACTCGCGCCTGGTCGAGCAGGTGCTCGACGACCCGGGCACGGTGATCCTGCTCGGGTCGATGGACTCGGGCAAGACCACCTTCGCCCGGGCCCTGCTGGCCGGCGCCGTCGATCGCGGCATCCCAGCCGCCTACCTGGACACCGACGTCGGCCGGACCACGGTCGGGCCCCCGACCACGATCGGGCTGAAGCACGTGCTCGAGGCCAAGCACCTGACCGACGACGAGCTGGCCCGGGCCGACGGGCTCTACTTCGTCGGCTGGGTGTCGGCCCAGTTCCACCTGCTCCCGCTGATCGCCGGCACGGCCAAGCTGATGAACGTGGCCAGGGCGGCCGGGGCCGAGCTGGTCGTGGTCGACACGTCGAGCCTGATCAGCGGCGTCTACGGCCAGATCCTCAAGTACCACAAGCTCGAGGTGACCCGGCCCGACTACGTGATCGGCTTCGAGCGGGGCGAGGAGCTGGCGCCCCTGCTCGGCATCGCCCGCCGCTTCACCCCGGCCAGGGTGGAGGCCCACGCGGTCCACCCCGACGTCCACCCCACCTCCGCCTACGACCGGGCGGAGACCCGCAGGGCCCGCTTCGCCGCCTACTTCTCCGGCTCGCTGCACCGCTGGCGGGTCAAGCCCGCCGTGTTCATGCCGAGCCTGCCCCCGGAGGCCGACCTCGGCAGCCTCGCCGGGCTCCTGGTCGGCATGGAGGACGGCAAGGGCTCCTGCGTCGGCATCGGCTACCTCGAGCTGGCCGAGGACGGCGGCCTGCGCATGATCTCCGCGGTCTCCGAGGGCGCCCGCGCCCTCCGCCTGGGCTCGACCCGGATCACCCCCGACTGGTCCTCGACCACCCGGGTGGACCTCCGCCACCTCTTCGGCACCGAGTAAGGGCCCGAACCTTCTGTTCACCGGAGTCCCTACCCGCGGGTGCGCAACCGCGTCGTGACCGCCGTGTCCAAACCTTCTGTTCATCGGAGTCCCTTCTCTATCCTGGGGTAGCGTTGGGGTCGCGGGCCGCCCCGTCGGGCGGAGCATGGCCGGGACGAGCGCCGGAGGACGGCACGGAGATGGCGGGCTACGACTGGATCACCTTCCTGAGCGACTACGGGCTGGACGACAACTTCGTAGGCGTGTGCCGGGGTGTCATGGCCGGCATCGCGCCCTCGGCCCGGGTGATCGACATCAGCCACGCCGTGTCGCCGCAGGACGTCCGCCAGGGGGCGACCGTGCTCGCGCAGTCGGTGCCCTTCATGCCCGCCGCCGTCCACCTGGCCGTCGTGGACCCCACCGTCGGCACCAAGCGGGGCTCGGTGGTGATCGAGGCGGGCGACTCGGTGCTCGTCGGCCCGGACAACGGGTTGCTCGTCTGGGCCGCGGAGGCGCTCGGGGGCGTGAAGCGGGTCCACGCCCTGACCAACACGGCCTACCGGCTCCCCAAGGTGTCCAAGACCTTCCACGGCCGTGACGTGTTCGCCCCGGCCGCCGCCCATCTCGCGGCCGGGCTCGACCCGTGGGAGCTGGGCGCCGAGGTCGACCCGGGGACGCTCACGCAGCTCGCGCCCTCGCGGTCGAGGGTGGACGACGACCACATCCACGGCGAGGTGGTGATCGTGGATCACTTCGGCAACATCGCCCTCAACGTCAAGCGGGAGGAGCTGGAAAGCGTCGGTGTGGTGATCGGCGACCGGGTCGAGGTCCGCATCGGCGGGCGGACCCACCGGATGCTGTTCGGGGAGACCTTCAGCTCGGTGCCCCCCGGCCGCCTGGTCCTCCACGAGGACTCGTTCCGGCTGCTCACCGTCGCCGTCAACCAGGGCAGGGCCTCGGAGCGCCTCAAGGCGCGCACCGGCGACCCCGTCGTGGTCGGCCGGGTCGCCGGGTGATGGCCGGCCGCCGCGTCCTCGTCACCGGGGCGGCCCGGTCGACCGGCCGCCGGCTGGTGGCCGCCCTGGCCGCCGACCCGGCCGTGGCCAGCGTCGTCGCGGTCGACGACGCCCGGCCGGCCGAGCCGTTCGGCGCCAAGGTGGAGTTCCTCCAGGTCGATCCGCGCAGCCCGGCCCTGGTCCGGGTCCTGCAGTCCACCGGGGTGGACACCTGCGTCCACCTCGGGGTGACGGCCGAGCCGCTGGCCGCCGGGGGGCGGGCGACCATGAAGGAGCGCAACGTGCTCGGCACCATGCAGCTCCTGGCCGCCGCCTACCACGCCCCCGACCTGCGGCGGCTGGTCCTGAAGTCCTCCACGGCGGTGTACGGGGCGGCGCCGGGCGACCCGGCCGTGTGGCGGGAGTCCATGGACCCGGGCACACCGCGCCACGGCTTCGGCAAGGACTCGATCGAGGTGGAGGACTACGTCCGCTCGTTCGACCGGCGCCGCCCCGACGTGGCCGTCACCGTGCTGCGACTCGCCAACCAGGTCGGGCCGACGGTGGACAACCCGCTCACCCGCTACTTCGCGCTGCCGGTCTGCCCGGTCGTGTTCGGTTTCGACCCCCGGCTGCAGTTCCTCCACGAGGAGGACGCCGAGGACGCCCTGGCCCGCGCGGTCCTCGGCCCGGCCGTCCGCGGCACGTTCAACGTCGCCGGGGACGGCGTGGTCCTGCTCAGCCAGGCCATCCGGATCGCCGGCAAGCCGTCCCTGCCCATCCCCGAGCCGCTCGTCTCCAGCGTGGCCGAGCTGCTCAGGCGCACGGTCGACTTCTCGCCCGAGCAGGCCCGCTTCCTCCAGTACGGGCGGGTGGCCGACACCACCGCGGCCCACGAGGAGCTGGGCTTCAAGCCGGCCTGGTCCTCGCTGGCTGCGTTCGAGGACTTCGCCACCAGGCGCCTGCAGCGCCTGGTCACCGAGGAGCAGGTGACCCGGCTCGAGCAGGACGCGCTCGCGGCCCTGCGCAAGGCGGCCGCCTGGCTCTCGAGCGGGGCGCGGACGTGAGCGCGCAGGCGGACGGGGCACAGGCGCCGCGGGCCCGCTGCCGCGCGCTGACCACCAAGGGCCAGCCCTGCCGCAACCCGGCCGGCCCGTCCGGCCTGTGCGCCCGCCACGAGCGCCAGCTCCGCGAGGCAGCCGCCCGCGTGGGCGGCAGGCCCGGCGAGCCGTCCGGGGGGGACGTGCGGGCCGGGGGGGACGTGCGGGCCGGGGGGGACGTGCGGGCCGGGGGGGACCTGCCGTCCGGGGACCGCCGTGGTCCGACCGACGCTGGCGGCGGCGACCAGGCGACCGCCGAGGCGCTGGCCCCGTTCCTCGACTGGGCCGAGGAGGCGCTCGACTTCCTCCGGCGCCGGCTGACCGGCGACTACCCCATCGACGACTTCGGGTACGACCCCGAGCTGGTCCAGCACGTGCTCGCCCCGCTGCTCCGCCCGCTCTACCGCCACTGGTGGCGCGTTGAGGTGCGCGGGCTCGAGCACGTGCCTGACACGGGCGCCGCCCTGGTGGTCGCCAACCATGCCGGCACGCTCCCCTTCGACGCCCTCATGGTGGCCCTCGCCCTGCTCGACGAGCACCCGGCCCACCGGACGCTGCGGATGCTCGCGGCCGACCTCGCCTTCACGCTGCCGGTGGTGGCCCCGCTGGCGCGCAAGTCCGGCAACACGCTGGCCTGCAACGAGGACGCCGAGCGCCTGCTCGCGGCCGGGGAGCTGGTCGGCGTCTGGCCGGAGGGGTACAAGGGGCTGGGCAAGCCGTTCCGCGACCGGTACCGCCTGCAGCGCTTCGGGCGGGGCGGCTTCGTCGAGGTGGCGCTGCGCACCGGGACGCCGATCGTGCCGGTGGCGGTGGTCGGCAGCGAGGAGATCTACCCGATGCTGGCCAGCCTGCGCCGGGTGGCCCGCCTCCTCGGCGTGCCGTACGTGCCGGTCACCCCGACCTTCCCGCTGCTCGGCCCGCTCGGGCTGGTGCCGCTCCCCTCCAAGTGGGTGATCGAGTTCTGCCCGCCGATCGAGACGAGCGGCTACGGGCCCGACGCGCTGCTCGACCCCATGGCCGTGTTCGACCTGACCGACCAGGTGCGCGACACCATCCAGCAGACGCTCTACAGGAACCTGGCCGACCGCGGCGGCGTGTTCCTGTAACAGGCCGCGCCAATGGGCAGACGGCCTCAAGCGCATCGGCTGGTTCGCTAGAGGCCGTCCAGGTCGGCCGCCCGGGGTGAACGTGCTCCGCCGGGCGGCCCGCGTACCCGCAAGCCCGGTCGCCGGGGCGGTCATCCGTCAGCGGTGAACGTGCTCCGCCGGGCGGCCCGTGTGCCGGTCTCCTGCGGGGTGAGCGCCGCTGCCGCGTCAGCCTCGCCGGTAGCGCGCCACCGCCAGGGGGGCGAAGACCGCGACGATGCCCGCCGCCCACAGCAGCGACCGGACCACGTAGAAGCCGGCGCCGTGGCCGAGCAGGGCTTCCGCGGCCGGGCCCTGGGTGAGCGCGCGGACCGCGTCCACCATCACCGTGATCGGCTGGTGCTCGGCGACGGCCTGGAGCCAGCCCGGCATCGTCTGGACCGGGACGTAGGCGCTGGACACGAACGTCAGCGGGAAGACCAGCAGCGCCAGCCCCTGGGCGGCCTGGGCGTTGCCGGCGAACAGTCCGAGGGTGATGAACAGCCACTCGAACGCGAACCCCAACACCAGCAGCAGCCCGAACGCGGCCAGCGCGTCCGGCACGGAGCCGTGGATGCGGAAGCCGACGGCGAAGCCGATGGCGGTGGTGATGGCCAGGCCCCACACCTGCATGGCGGTGTCGGCCAGCGCCCGACCGGCCAGGACGGCGCTCCTTGGGATGGGCAGGGACCGGAGCCGGTCGACGAACCCCTGCTCGAGGTCCTCGGCCGCCCCGGTGGCGGCGCCCATGCCGGAGAACAGGATGCCGGTGGTGATGAACCCGGGCACGAGGAAGTCGACGTAGTCCAGGCCGCCCGCCCCGATCGCCCCGCCGAACACGTAGCGGAAGATCAGCAGGAACATGGCGCCCTGGATGGTGCCGAGGACCACCAGCTGGGGGGTGCGGAGGAACTTCAGCAGGCCTCGCCTGGCGATGCCCAGCGTGCTCGCTCCGAGCTTGGCCGAGGGTTGGGTGGGTGGTGCGATGGTTGCCATGTCGGTCTCCTGTCTCAGTCTCAGGCCGCCGTGTGGCCGGCGTCGTTGTCGGGTGCTTGCTCGAGGGGCTGACCGGTCAGCGCCAGGAAGACCTCGTCAAGGGTCGGGGGGCGCAGGGAGATGTCGTCGACGGCGACGCCGGCCGCGTCCAGCGACCGTAGCGCGTCCCGGAGCCGGTCGGTGCCGGCCTCGACCGCGACGCTGACCCGGCGGGTGGCCTCCTCGACCTGCGCCTCGCCATGGTCCACAGCGGCCAGGGCCGCGGCCACCGCTGCCAGGTCGGTCCGGTCGCGCACGTGGACCTCGACCGCATCGCGGCCTACGCGGGCGAACTCGGGGGCCTGTACCTGGGCGCCTCCGCGTACGAAGAGGGGTTGGCCCTGCCGTCGCCGACCGGCGAGGACCTCCCACCCGACGAGATCCTGGCGATGTTCCGCGGCTACTACGAGTCGCTACCGGCGGACCGGTTCCCCAACGTGCACGCGACACTGGACGAGCTGTTCAGCGGCGGACCCGACGAACGATTCGAGCTGGGGCTCGACGTCATCATCCGCGGCCTGGCCTCCTACATCCAGCGCTGACGTCCGCGCTCGTCACCGGCGCGATGGTGCCGCGAATCGAGCTACGGAAGCAGGGTCGTCGTCTGCGTGGTCGTTGGCGTCGTCGTTGGCGTGGTCGTCGGCGGACGCGTCGTCGGCGGACGCGTCGTCGGCGGACGCGTGGTCGGCGGACGCGGCTGGGTGGTGGTCGGCGGCCTCCCGGTGGTGCCAGGGGCGCCCGTGGTCGGGGGCGCGATCACCCCGCCCCGGCTGGTGGTCCGGGGCGGCTGCTGGCCCGGCGTGGTGGCGCTGGTGGTCGTGCTGCCATCCGGCCCCGTGGTGCTCGACCCGACCGCGGTGGTCGGGGACGGGGAGGTGCCAGCGACCACGGCCGGCCCTCCGGGACCGGTGGTGGCCGTGCTCAGGCACCCGGCGGGGCCGCACTTCGAGGGCGAGCCGGCCAGGGCGTTGTAGATCACGAAGCCGGCGGCGGCGGCCAGGACCGCCCCGGCCAGCGTCATGAGCGCGACCCGGTGGGACAGGAGCGCGACGAGCCCGGACGACCGGGCGCCCCTGGTCCGGGACGTGCGCCCCCGGAAGCGGGAGGCGCGCCGCATGGGCAGCTCGGCCGGGCTCTCGGCCTCCTTGACGGTCGCGTCGGCGACCAGCTCCTCGCGCACCCGGTACACGAAGCTCGGGTCGGGAGGGATCACCACGGTCGCGGCGGCCGCGCGCAGGGAGGCGGCGGCGGCGAGCGCGTTGGCCATGTTCCGGTCGTCGTCGGTGAGGTCGGCGCTCCACCGGTTCAGGCGGCGCTCGAACTCGTCGGCCCGCCGCCGGTCGCTCTGGGCGGGGTCCAGGAAGTACGGCTCGGCTGTTGACTCGCTGTGCTCGGACGACGCGGCGCCCCTGGCCGCCCGGAGCCCGGGCGACTCCTGGCTGCGCTCCCACAGCGTCGAGCAGGCCAGCAGCTGGAGCGCCTTGGTCACCCGCGGCCGGTAGCCGGTCAGGTGGGCGGTGTGGACCAGGGAGTGGCCGAGCAGGAGGCGGAGGGTGACGACCTCCCGCTCCGGGTCGTCGAGCAGGGCGACGTCGTCGACCACGCTCCCTTCGTCGCCGGGGGTCCGGGCGGCACGCCCGTGGGCGACCGCGTCGCGCGCCATCGCGACCAGCCACGCGCCCAGCTCGCCCTCGCCCCTGGCGACCACCGGCAGCCAGGTCATCACGTCCCGGAAGACCCGCTCGGTCAGCTCCTCCGCGACCTCCGGGTCGCGCGTCCAGGCGACCAGGTAGCCGTACACGTCGTCGACGTAGCGGTCGTACAGCTCGGCGATCGCCTCGGGGTCGCGGGCCATGGCCTGCTCGACGAGCTTGCGCTGGACGGCCATGGCCTCGGTCAGGTTGCCGTTGCGGCAGCCGCAGGTGATCGTCCCGACCTCGATCTCGCCGGTCGGCGGGGCCGATGCCCTGTTCGGCGTCATCGTTGCAGCACCAAGAGCTGGACGCCGGCGGCGGCGACGATCACCAGCAGCAGTACCGCGACCAAGACGGCGGTGCCTGTGCGCATGTTGCTCGCTCCCTGGCCGTTCCGTGATCCGGCCCCGCCCATGGGGTGCGGACGGCGTGGACCGGACAGCGGGCGATCCTACTCTCTCGAGCCCCTGGTTTCGAGCCCGCGCATGCACCAGCGGGCGTCCCCCGCATGGCCCACCTGCAACCACCCCCGCGGGTCAGGGGCCGCCAGCCTCGGCCCCGGCGGCCAGGTGCTTGCGGGCCGTCTCGACGTTGTCACGGAGCACGGCGATCAGGCCGGCCCGGTCCTCGGTCCACGGCCGCACGTCGAGCTCGAGGGTGACCGCGCCGCCGAAGCCGGTCTGCCCGAGCCGCTCCAGGAACTCGGGCACGGGCAGGACGCCCTGGTCGAGCGGGGCGTGGGTGTCACGCCCGCGCCCGGCGTTGTTGGAGGCGTGCACGTGCACGACCCGGTCGCCGAGCTCGGCCTGGGCGTCCAGGAGGTCGATGCCGGCCACGGCCAGGTGGCTCGTGTCCAGGGTCACCCAGGGGTAGCGCTCCAGCTCGGCCAGCTCGATGCCGCTCTGGAACGGCAGGGGCCGGCCGTTCACCCAGACCGGGAACATGTTCTCCACCGCGATCGTGATCCCGGTCGCCTCGCGCACCTCGACGATGCGCTCGACCAGCCAGTCCGTGTACCGGAGCTGCCAGCGGTAGGGCGGGTGGATCACGATCGTCGACACCTTGGCCGCCTCGGCGAACGCGACGCAGCGCTCGATCTTGCCCTTGGGGTCGGTGCCGAAGACCAGCCAGGTGGCGAGCAGGAAGGGCCCGTGGACGGCGCGGACGGGCAGGCCGTACCGGGCCGCGACGGCCGCCATGCGGTGCGGGTCCTGGCTCAGGCGGTCCTGGGTGATCATCAGCTCGGCGCCGTCGAACCCGGCCTCGGCGATCGTCTCGAAGGTCTCCTCGAGCGAGTGCATGTAGAACGGTCCGGTGGCGGCGAGCACGGGAGGGTGCTGGGGCACGAGCGCTCCTCGGTCGAGGAAGATTCGGTCCTGAGGGCCCGGCCGGGCGCCCAGGACGGGCGGGGACGTCGGCGTCCTACGACGATGGTAAGTCGGCGTCCTGCCACGATGGTAACAAGTGCCCGGCGACACCGGCCGACCTCGCGGTGCCGCGCGGGTGAACTGCAGGCTTCGGGACTAGACTTTCCCCGTGCACTGGCTGCTCCCGTCCATCGCCACGGCCGCGTCGGCCGCGTTCGCTGTCGCGGTGCTGGGCCAGTACCGCCGCCGGCGCAGGTCCTACCAGCTCGCCTGGGGTGCCTCGCTGTCGATGTTCGCGGTCGCCTCGCTGGCGCTGACGGTCGGGACGGCCGGCCAGTGGACGCCGGCCGGGTTCAAGCTCTACTACCTGTTCGGCGCGGTCCTGAACGTGCCCTGGCTCGCCCTCGGCACGGTGCTCCTGCTGGCCAGACGTCCGCTCACCCGCCGTGCCTACCTCGCCGGCCTGGTGGTGTTCAGCCTGGCCAGCGTGGCGCTGGTGGCCATGGCCGAGGTCGGCGCGGCCGACCTGGCCGGCCAGGTCGTGCCCGAGGGCAGGCGGTTCCTGCCCGTCGGCGTGCGTGCCCTGGCCGTGCTCGGCAACGTGGTCGGCACCGCCGTGGTGGTGGGCGGCGCCGTGGCCAGCGGGTACAGGCTGCGCCACCAGCGCCATCTCCGGGCCCGGTTCGAGGGCAACCTGCTCATCGCGCTCGGCGTGCTGCTCGCCGCAAGCGGGGGGGTGTTCGCCTTCCTGGACCGGAGCAACAGGCTGGCGACCGGCCTCGCCCTGGGGGCCACGGTCATGTACGCGGGGTTCCGGCGCGCCTCCGCGCCGGCGCGCCCGGGCCCGGCGCGGGCGGGGCCGGTGAGGGCGGGGACCGTGACCGACGAGGACGGGGTCGCGCCCGGGCCCGGCGCGGGCGGCCCGGTGAAGGCGGGGCCGTGACCGCGGTCACCCTGTACACCCGGGTCGGCTGCCACCTGTGCGAGGTGGCCGAGGAGGTGCTCCGGGCCGAGCAGGCCACGACCCCGTTCGCGCTCGAGCTGGTCGACGTCGACCGCGACGTGGAGCTGGCCCGCCGCTACGGGGTCCGGGTGCCGGTCGTCGCAGTCGACGGGGAGGAGATCTTCGAGTACGAGGTTCCGGTCGACCTGCTCCGCGCCTGCCTGCAAGCCAGGAGTGCCGTTTGAGAAGCCTGTCACAAGGGCCTAGACTCGAAGGACAGACGCGGGACGCCTGCCCCGCCAGCCGTTGGACCGCAGGGGAGACCTGAGCATCGTGCGAGACCGCAGCATCCCGGAAGCCACCGTAGCCCGACTCCCCATCTACCTGCGCTGCCTGGTCGACATGGCCGAGCGGGGAACGCACACGGTCTCCTCCGAGCAGCTCGCGGAGGCCGCCGGGGTCAACTCCGCCAAGGTGCGCAAGGACCTCTCCTACCTCGGGTCGTACGGCACCCGGGGCGTCGGCTACGACGTGGAGTACCTCATCTACCAGGTCCGGCGCGAGCTCGGGCTGGAGCAGGACTGGGCGGTGGCCATCGTCGGGGTCGGCAACCTGGGCCACGCCCTGGCCAACTACCACGGCTTCGGGGAGCGCGGGTTCCGCGTCGTCGCCCTCCTCGACGCCGACCCGGCCAAGGTCGGCGAACGGATCGGCGACCTCACCGTCGAGCACATCGACGACCTCGACCGCATCGTCAAGGAGGAACAGGTCGCCATCGGGGTGGTCTCCACCCCGGCCACCTCCGCCCAGGAGGTGTGCGACCGGCTGGTCGCCGCCGGCGTGGCCTCGATCCTGAACTTCGCCCCCGCCCACGTGCAGGTCCCCCCGGGCGTGTCGCTGCGCAAGGTCGACCTCTCCACCGAGCTGCAGATCCTGTCGTTCCACGAGCAGCGCCGGGCAGCCCTCGACCTGGTCCGCCAGATCGCCGCCAGGCCGTTGGCCGACCCCGAGCCCGACCCGCCAGCGACCAGAAGCTGACCCGGCAGGTCATGGCGGCCAGCTACCCGATCCTCGTCGACCTCGCCGGTCGCCAGACCGTGGTGGCCGGCGGCGGCCCGGTGGCCGAGCGCAAGGTGCGCGGGCTCCTCGCCGCAGGCGCGAGCGTGCGGCTGGTCAGTCCCGAGGTGACCCCGGGCCTGGCCGGCCTGGCCCGGCGGGGCGAGATCGTGGTCGAGGCGCGAGCCTGGCGGCCGGGCGACCTCGCCGGCGCCGTGCTCGCCGTGGCCGCCACCGGCGACCCGGCCGTGAACGCCAGGGTGGCCGAGGAGGGCCGGTCCAGCGGCGTCCTGGTGAACCGGGTCGACGACCCGGACCGCGGCGGGTTCACCGTGCCCGCCGTGCTCCGCCGGGGCGACCTCATGGTCGCGGTCGCCACCTCCGGGCGGACGCCGGGGCTGGCCGGGGCGCTTCGGCGCCGGCTCGAGGGAGTCCTCGGGCCGGAGTGGGCCGAGCTGGTCGAGCTGTTTGCCGCCGATCGCGGTAGCCTTCCCAGGGCCGCCGACCAGGCGGCCTGGGATGGCCTGCTCTCACCCGACGTGCTCGAGGCCGTCCGCCGTGGCCAGCCCGCCGTCGTACGCGAGAGGATCCGGGCATGCCGGTCTTCGTCGTCGGCCTGAACTTCAAGAGCGCCCCGCTCGACGAGCTCGAGCGGCTCGCGGTCGATCCCGAACGCCGGCCCAAGGCGCTCGCCCACCTGCTCGCCCAGGACCACGTCCACGAGGCCGTGGTCCTGTCGACCTGCAACCGGGTCGAGGTCTACACCGCGATCAGCCGCTTCCACGGCGGCGCGGCCGACGTGCGCCGCTTCCTGGCCGAGTTCCACCACCTCGACCCGCAGGACTTCGCCGACCACCTCTACGCCTACTACGAGGAGCGCGCGGTCCAGCACCTGTTCGCGGTCGCGTCCGGGGTCGACTCGATGGTGGTCGGCGAGGCCCAGATCCTGGGGCAGGTGCGCGAGGCGTTCCAGAGCGCGACCGCCGAGCGGGCCGTCGGGCCGGTCCTGTCGACCCTGTTCCGCCAGGCGATCAAGGTCGGCCGCCGGGCCCGGGCCGAGACCCGGATCGGCGCCGGGCTGGCCTCCACCCTGACCGCGGGCATGCGGGTCGCCGAGGGGCAGCTCGGCAGCCTGGCCGGCCGCCGGGTGCTGGTCGTGGGCGCGGGCCGGATGGGCCGCCTGGCCGGCCGCGCGCTGCGCGCATGCGGCGCCGGCGAGCTGGTCGTGGCCAACCGCACCACCGCCAACGGCGCCGCCCTCGCCCGCGAGCTCGGCGGCCGCTCGGTGCCCCTGGACCGGATCGAGGACGAGCTGGTCGCGGCCGACCTCGTCGTCGCCTCGACCGCGGCGGTCGCCCCCACCGTCACCGAGGCCGTGGTGGCTGCGGCCACGGCCCGCCGGCGGGCCCGCGCCACCGGCGTGCCCTCGCCGCTGGTCGTGCTCGACCTCGGGGTGCCGAGGGACGTCGATCCCGACGTGCGTGCCCTGCACGGGGTGGTCCTGGCCGACCTGGACGGGCTCAGAGCCGTGCTCGAGACCGACGACGCAGGCCGGCGCGACGAGATCGACCGAGTCCGCGAGCTGATCGCGGCCGAGTCGCAGGCGTTCATGAGCTGGCAGCGGGAGGCGCGGCTCGGCCCGACCATCCGCGCCCTGCGGGTCCGGGCCGAGGAGATCCGCGGGCGGGAGCTGAACCGGGCCGCCTCCCGCCTCTCCGACCTTTCCGAGCGTGAGCGCGCGGCGGTCGAGGCGGTCACCAAAGGCCTGGTCAACAAGCTGCTGCACGAGCCGGTGGTGCGCGGCAAGGCGCTCGCCGCCGGCCCGGACGGCGACCTCTACGCCCGCATGCTGCGAGAGCTGTACGCCCTGGACGACCTCGATGCCTGACCAGCTTCCAAGCTCCTTTTCCCGTTGGGCACAGCCGTCGCTGTCCCGTTGGGCACAGCCGTCGCTGTCCCGCTCGGCACAGCCGTCGCTGTCCCGCTCGGCACGCCAAGGCGTGCCTCCGGACGGCGTGCCTCCGGACGGCGTGCCTCCGGTCAGGCTGGCGACCAGGGGGAGCGCCCTGGCGCTGGCCCAGAGCAGGCTGGTCGCCGACGGGCTCGCGGCGGCCTGGCCGGGGCTCCAGGTCGTCCTGGTCCCGGTCGTGACCGAGGGCGACCGGCGCCGGGACGTGCCCACCACCGCGCTCGGGGGCAAGGGGGTGTTCACCGCCGCGGTCCAGGAGGCGGTGCTCGACGGCCGGGCCGACCTGGCCGTGCACTCGGCCAAGGACCTGCCCGCGGCCCAGGTGCCCGGGCTCGTGCTGGCCGCCGTGCCCGAGCGCGAGGACCCGCGGGACGTGCTGGTGATCGGGCGGCCCGAGCTCGGGCCGGCAACCGACGACCTGGACCGCCTGCCGCGCGGCGCCCGGGTGGGCACCGGCAGCCCACGCCGGCTCGCGCTGCTGTCCTGGCTGCGGCCGGACCTGGAGGTCGTCCCGGTCCGCGGCAATGTCGACTCCCGGGTGCGCCGGGTGCGCTCGGGCGAGCTGGACGCGGCCGTGCTGGCCGCCGCCGGGCTCCGCCGGCTCGGGCTGGCCGAGGAGGCCGCCGTGCCGCTCGACCCCGAGGTCTTCATTCCCGCGCCCGGCCAGGGCTGCCTGGCGGTCGAGGCGCGCGAGGGCGACACCAGGGTGCTCGGCCTGCTCGGCGCCCTCACCCACCGGCCCTCGCGGGTGGCGCTGCGGGGGGAGCGCGCCTTCCTGGCCCGGCTCGGCGGCTCCTGCACGCTCCCGGCCGGGGCGCTGCTGCGCGCCCCGGAACCGGACAGCGGCGGGCGCCTCGAGATCCAGGGCTTCCTGGCCGCCGCCGACGGCAAGGGCCTGGTCCGCGAGCGCCTGCTCGGGCCGCCCGACGACCCGGAGGGCCTGGGCCAGGCCCTGGCCGACCGCCTGCTGGCGGCCTGCGGGCCCGAGGTCCGCGCCCTGGTCGAGGCGAGCCGTCGGTGAGCCAGGCGCGGCGTCCGGACCCAGCGGGGCGCCCGGACCCGGAGGGGCGCCCGGACCCGGAGGGGCGCCCGGACCCAGCGGGGCGCCCGGACCCGGCGGGGCGCCCGGACCCGGCGGGGCGCCCGGACCTGGAGGCGGGTGCGCCGCCCGGCCGCACGGCCGCCAGGACCGGGATCGTGCATCTGGTCGGCGCCGGGCCGGGGGACCCCGGGCTGGTCACCGTGCGCGCCCTCGAGCTGGTCGGCCAGGCCGACGTGCTCGTCTACGACCGCCTGATCCCGCCCGGGCTGGTCGAGGCGGCGCCCGGCGGGTGCGAGCGGGTCGACGCCGGCAAGCTGCCCGACCGCCACCCCCTGGCCCAGGCCGAGATCAACGCCTTGGTCGTCGACCGGGCCAGGGCGGGCAGGCGGGTGGTCCGGCTCAAGGGCGGCGACCCGTTCGTGTTCGGGCGCGGGGCCGAGGAAGCCGAGGCGTGCGCCGAGGCCGGGGTGCCCTTCGAGGTCGTCCCCGGGGTCTCATCGGCCGTGGCGGCCCCCGCCTACGCCGGCATCCCAGCCACCCACCGTGACCTGTCGAGCACGTTCGCCGTGGTCACCGGGCACGAGGACCCGGCCGGAGAGGCCGCCGGCGCCCGCTGGGCGGCCCTGGCCCGGGTCGGCACGGTCTGCGTGCTCATGGGGGTCGGGCGCCTGGCCGCCATCGCGGCCCGGCTGATCGAGGCCGGGCGCGACCCGGGCACGCCGGCTGCCGTGGTCGAGCAGGGGACGACCCCGGCCCAGCGGGTCGTGCGGGCCACGCTCGCCACCATCGCCGAGGAGGCCGTCCGGGCCGGCGTCCGCGCTCCCGCCGTGATCGTGATCGGCGAGGTCGTGGCCATGCGCGACCGCCTCGCCTGGTACGAGAACCGGCCGCTGTCCGGCCAGACCGTGCTCGTGCCCCGGACCCGCGAGCAGGCCAGCTCGTTCTCGGCGCTGCTCCGCGAGCGCGGCGCCGAGCCGCTCGAGGTGCCCACCATCGAGGTGCGGCCGCCAGAGACCACCGCCGAGCTGGACCGGGCGGTCGGGCTGCTCGCCGCCGGTGCCTACGACTGGGTCGTGCTGACCAGCGCCAACGGCGTGGCCGCGCTGCGCGCCCGGGTCGAGGCGGCCGGCCTGGACGCCAGGGCGCTCGGGCGGGCCCGGGTGGCCGCGGTGGGGCCGGCCACCGAGGCCCAGCTGCGCGCGTGGGGGATCGCCGCCGACCTCGTGCCGGACGTGGCCACCACCGCGGCCCTCGGCGAGGCGTTCCCGGACCGGCCCGGCCGGGTGCTGCTGCCCCGGGCCGACCTGGCCAACCCCGAGCTCTCCCGGGCCGTCGCCGCCAAGGGCGGCGACCCCGACGACGTCGTCGCCTACCGCACCGTCCCCCTCGACGAGATGGACCTCGCCGCCCGCAAGCGGCTGGACGGCGGCGAGGTGGACTGGGTCGCGTTCACCGCGGCCTCGACCGTGACCGGGTTCGTCCGTGCCTACGGGGGCCCGCCCCCGGACGGCGTGCGGGTCGCGGCCATCGGGCCGGTCACCGCCGGGGCGGCCCGGGCGGCCGGCATGCGGGTCGCCGCCGAGGCCCGCGAGCACACCATCCCCGGTCTGGTCGCCGCCATCGAGCACGCCGTGGCCGCCCGGCCGCCCAGTCCGTAGCCCGTTCCCCCGTCTACGCCAGCACCAAGCACTGGGCCGTCGTCATCCCCACCGCGGCATGGGCAGGCGGAATCGGCGCGGCGATCGCGATCGGCGCGATCGCAGGCTTGTTGCCCGCCCTTCGGGCTGCCCGGCTGTCGCCGACCGAGGCGCTGCGGACGGTGTGACATGCGATGCGGACATCGATTGGGAGCGCATCGCGGGCTGGCATCCCGTGATGACATGGCGGTCGGCGTAACTGGATGAGCGGCGTCAGGACGACTCCCCCCGCGCCCGGACCGTGGCCAGGCAACAGCCGCCGGGCCTCCCCGGAAGGGGGAGCCGCCATTCCCCAGAAGGGGAATCGGGGTTGCCACCCGGCGGTGATGTGCCCGCGGCGGCGGCTTGAGAGCCTTGTGACGAGCAGCGGTCTGTGGCGCTGGGGCGCTCGCGGACCGCCACGATCTGAAGGAGGCGCCATGGGCAGGTTGGTCGGCGGCAGGGCCGCCGTCGGTGTTGGCCTGATGGTGGTGCTGCTGGCCGGGTGCACGGCCTCGGGCGGCTCCCAGGCGGCGACCACCACCACGAGCGGGCAGCAGGCTGCCGCGGCGGTGTTGCGCGAGTTCGTGCGGTGCGCCAGGGCCAACGGCATGCCCAACCTGCCCGACCTGAAGCTGGACAGCAACGGCCAGGTCAGCGTCCCCCCGGGCACCCCGGAGCCGCCCCAGAGCGTCGAGCGGGCCTGCAAGTCGATCTGGGAGCGGCTGCCGGCCTCGGCGAGCGGCGAGCAGGAGCGGCCGCCGGCCGACATCCAGGCGCTGCTGCGGTTCGCCCGCTGCATGCGCGAGCACGGCGTGGCGGACTTCCCCGACCCCAAGGCCGACGGCAGCTTCCCGCTCACCGGCACCAGCATGGGGCAAGGCAAGACTCCCCGAGGTCTCGCCGCCATGCGGGCCTGCAGGCAGTTCAACCCTGACCCGAAGGGGGGCATCCATGGCAGCTGAGGCGCCGTCCTCCCGTCGGCGGGGCCGCGCCGGGCTGCTGGCCGGCGTGCTGGTGCTGGTGGTGGTGGGGGGTGGCGGCTGGGCGGTGGCCCGCGGCGGCCTGCTGGGCCGCTCGGCGGCGGCCACGACCACGCCCGAGGTGCCCACCGGCACGGCGAACGTGGCCCGCACCGAGGTGGTCGAGCGCCAGCAGGTGGCCGGCACGCTGGGCTACGGCGGCAGCTCCACGGTGGTCGGCCAGTCCCAGGGTGGGGCCGGCGGCGGGGGGTCGTCGGGTGCTCCTGCGGGCGGCCAGTCCCAGGGCGGCATCCTGACCCGCGTGCCCGCCGTGGGCGCGGTCGTTGGCCGGGGGCAGGCGCTGTATGAGGTGGACGGCCACCCGGTGCCGTTGTGGTACGGCGCCCGGCCGGCGTGGCGGACCTTTGGGCTTGGCATGGCCGACGGGCCGGATCTGCGGCAGTTGGAGACCAACCTGGTCGCGTTGGGTTTCGACCCCGACCGTGCCATCACCGTGGACCAGCACTATGGCAGGGCGACGCGGGCGGCGGTGAAGCGCTGGCAGCTGGCCATCGGCCGGGCGCGGACCGGGGCGGTGCCGCTTGGGCAGGTGGTGTTTGCGCCTGGCCCGATCCGGGTGACCGCCGTCAGCGCGACGGTGGGGGCGCCGGTCCAGCCGGGCACGGCGATCCTTACCGCGACCTCGACCCGGCCGGTCGTCACCGTGGCGCTTGAACCGGCGTTCCAGCAGCTGGTGCGCCGCGGGGACCGGGTTGAGGTCGTCCTGCCCGACGGGAGGAGCATCCGGGGCAGGGTGGCCACCGTGGGCCGCGTGGCCACTCAGCCCAACACCGGCACCGGCACGGGCGGCCAGGACCAGGGCCAGGGCGGCGACGGTGGTGGCGATGGGAGTGGTGGACAGGCGACCGTCTCGGTGACGATCGGGCTGGCCGACCCGCGGGCGGCGGCCAACCTGGACCAGGCGCCGGTGCAGGTGGCGATCACCACCCAGGCACACAAGGGGGTGCTGGCGGTGCCGGTCAGCGCGCTGCTGGCCCAGCCCGGGGGCGGCCACGCCGTCGAGGTGGTCGAGGGCAACGCCCGCCGCCGCGTCCCGGTGCGAACGGGGCTGTTCGATGAGACCGCCGGGCTGGTGGAGGTGGCAGGCGCCGGGCTGGCCGAGGGCGCCACGGTCCAGGTGCCGGCGCCGTGACGTCGATCGTACCGCCGTCGCCGTCGCCCCCCACGCCACCGGCTGACGCGGCCACGCCGGTCCTGGAGCTCGACCAGGTCCGCAAGGTCTATGCGGGCACCCCGCCGGTGGAGCCGGTGCGCGGCGTCACCCTCACTATCACCGGTGGGGAGCTGGTGGCGATGGTGGGGCCGTCCGGGTCGGGCAAGACCACGCTGCTGCACCTGATGGCCGCGCTGGACCGGCCCACCTCCGGGGTGGTGCGCGTGGCCGGCCAGTCGCTGGGGGCGCTGTCGGACCGGCGGCTTGCGGGGCTGCGGGCGCACCGCCTGGGGGTGGTGTTCCAGCAGTTCTTCCTGCTGGAGCACGTGAGTGCGCTGGACAACGTCGCCACCGGCCTGCTGTACCGTGGCATCCGCGGCACCGAGCGGCGGCGGCTGGCACGGCAGGCGCTGGAGCGGGTCGGGCTCGGCCACCGGCTCGGCCACCGCCCCGCCGCGCTGTCGGGTGGGGAGCAACAGCGGGTGGCGATCGCCCGGGCGCTGGCCGGCCACCCCCAGGTGGTGCTGGCCGACGAGCCCACCGGCAACCTCGACTCGGCCGCCACCGCCGAGCTGGTGGCGCTGCTGCTGCAGCAGCTCAACCGGCAGGGGGTCACCCTGGTGGTGGTCACCCACGACCCCTTGGTCGCCGGCGCCATGACCCGCCAGGTCCAGCTGCGCGACGGGCAGGTCGTGGCCGACTCGGGAGGTCGGTACCCATGAGCCGCATGACCAGCGCATCCCCGGCGACCCCCAGGTCGCGGCTGCGGCCGGGCGACCTGCTGCCGGTGGGCACCGTGGGGCTGCGGGCCCGCCGGCTGCGGGCCGGGCTGTCGGCGCTGGGTGTGGCGATCGGGATCGCCGCCATCGTCGCCGTGCTCGGCATCACCCGCTCCAGCCAGGCCGAGCTGCTGGCCCAGATCGACCGGCTCGGCACCGACCTGCTCACCGTGACGAGCGGCCGCTCGCTCGAAGGCCAGGAGGCCGAGCTGCCCAGCCGAGCGAGCGGGATGCTCGGCCGCATCGACGGGGTCCGCCAGGTCGCCCCCACCGCCCAGCTGGCCGGCGTGAACGTCTACCGCAGCGACAAGGTCCCCGCGTTCCAGACCGGCGCGCTGGCGGTGCGCGCCTGCGACCCGGCGCTGCTGGCCACCCTGGACGGCCGCGTGCGTCATGGGACCTTCCTGAACCCGGCCACCGCCCGCTACCCCACCACCGTGCTGGGCTACCAGGCCGCCACGACCCTGGGGATCGCCACCCTCGGCCAGCCGACCAGAGTGTGGCTGGGAGGCCACTGGTTCACCGTCGTCGGCATCCTGGACCCCCTGCCGCTGGCCCCCGAGCTGGACCGCTCGGCCCTGGTCGGCTTCCCGGTCGCGGGCCGGCTGCTCGGCTACCAGGGCCATCCCAGCCGCATCTACGTGCGCACCACCACCGACAGCACCACCACGGTGTCGAGCCTGCTGGCCCGCACCGCCGACCCCCAACACCCCGAGCAGGTGCAGGCCAGCCGCCCCTCCGACGCGCTCACCGCCCGGGTCGCGGCCAAGCGCGCCACCACCGGCCTGTTCCTGGGGCTTGGCGCGGTCGCGCTGCTGGTCGGCGGGATCGGCATCGCCAACGTCATGGTCATCGGGGTGCTGGAGCGCCGCAGCGAGATCGGCCTGCGCCGGGCGCTCGGTGCCACCCGCGGCCACGTCGCCGGCCAGTTCGTGGTCGAGTCGCTGCTGCTGGCCACACTCGGCGGTGTGGCCGGCGTGGCCGCGGGCGCCGCCATCGCCGCCAGTGTGGCCGACCGGCAGCGGTGGCCGGTCCAGGTCCCGGCCGTGGCGGTGTGGGGTGGCCTGGCGGCGGCGCTGGCGGTGGGGGTGGTCGCCGGCCTGTACCCGGCGATGCGCGCGGCGCGGCTGGCCCCGACCGACGCGCTGCGCAGCGTCTGACCCGCCACGGCCGGACTCCGAGCCGCTGGCGATGGTGGAAGATGAGCAGGTGAACGGGGGAACGGGATGAGGGGACGCTTGGGTCTGCGGGCCAAGATGACCGCCTCCTACCTGCTGGTCACCGCCGCGGCGGTCATCCTGGTCGAGGCGGTGGTGCTGGGGATCGTGCTGCCGGGGCTGGTTTCGCGGGCCGACCAGACCGCGCTGCTGCAGCTGCTGGCCAGCGACAACGCCAACCTGGTCATGAAGCAGAGCGCCAGGCTGGGCCGGCTGCCGACCACCAGCGAGCTGCGGCTCGGCGCAGCCGCGCTGCGGTTGCAGCTCGGCCAGGCCCCCGAGGGCGTCGACATCCCCGAGGCCGTCACCCCACGGGGTGACGCCAGGCAGGAGGACGCCACGGTGCTGAAGCCGCTGGTGCTGCTGCTGGCGCCCGACGGGCGGGTGGTGGCCAGCTCCAACCCGGCCCGCTACAAGGTCGGCGGCCGGCTCGGCGACCCCGCCATGGACGCCCTGCCCGCCCAGATCACCAGCCAGCCGCCCACCGCATGGGGCAAGCGCGACGGCCTGACCCCGACCCCCACCTCGAACGGGGCGGTGCTGTGGGCCACCGCGCCGGTGCTCAACCTCGGCAGGGCGTTCACCCCGCAGCGCAGACCCTTCCTCACCGGTGATCTGCTCGGGGTGGTGTACGTGCAGGTCCCCGCCGCGGCCAGGCTGGCCGACCAGCCGAGCTGGTGGAGCGCGCTGGCGCCGCAGCTTGGCGTCGGGCTGGTGGTGCTGGCCGCGGCGGTGCCCGTCGGGCTGGTGTTCGGGCTGCTGTCGACCCGGCGGCTGGTCGGGCGGCTGCGGCGGCTGGCCGCCACCACCGTCGCGGTCGCCGACGGCGACCTCCACCAGCGCGTGCCCGT